>BFBZ01002287.1_pt1 | contig 10723 bp, 9 predicted proteins | sample 1888401 | NCBI WGS metagenome assembly BFBZ01 (sample SAMD00112614, study PRJDB3348) | symbiont metagenome | host: Chara braunii | reverse complement strand
CTCGCCGTCTCGTCGGCGCAGCGCATTCCGTATCTTCCTGACATGCCGACGGTGGCCGAGACGTTGCCTGGCTACGAGGTGACGACATGGCATGGGCTGATGCTGCCGGCGAACACGCCGCTCGCGATCCGCGACAGGTTGCAAGCCGCGATCGCACAGGCGGTGAATTCGCCGGACGTCAAACGGCGGTTCGAGGAGCTTGGCTACGTCAGCATCGTCGAAACGCCGCAGCAGTTTGCGGCGTTCGTCCACGAGGACATCGACGCGATGGCGAAGCTCATCAAGCAGTACAATCTCAGACCGGAGTGATACGTCTCCGCTGTACGTCTCTTACTTGGAAGTCTCATGAACAAGAAAATCGCAGTTCTCGGCACCGGCGCGAACGGCTCCTGCCTCGCCGCCGATCTCACCAACGCGGGCCTCGACGTGGTGCTGATCGATCAGTGGCCCGCGCATGTCGAGGCGATGCGCGCCGACGGCCTGCATGTGACGCTGCGCCAAGGCGAGATCCACGCCAAGGTGCGCGCGCATCATCTTTGCGATCTCGCCTCGATGAATCAGATGTTCGATGTCGTGTTCATCGTGACCAAGGCCTACGACACGCGCTGGCACGCCGAGCTGATCAAGCCACATCTCAAGGACGACGGCTTCCTGATCGGCATGCAGAACGCCATGACGGCGGCGATCATCGCCGATGTGGTCGGTCCCTCGCGCACGCTCGGCTGCGTGCCCGAATTGTCGTCCTATTGCTTCGTGCCGGGAGAGATCAAACGCAACACCGCGCCGGACCGCACCTGGTTCGCGCTCGGCAGCTTCCATCCCTCGACGGCAAACCGCATCGAGGAGGTGGCTTCCATCCTGCGCCACGCCGGCAAGGTCGAGATCACGCAAAACATCCTTGCCGCGAAATACATGAAGCTCGTGCTCAACTCGATGACGCTCGGTACCATCGCGATGACCGGCGGTGAATTGGCAGACAAGCAGCCCGAGGGCATGTCGGAGCTGATGATGCAACTCGGCTCGGAGTCGCTTCGGATCGGTCAGGCGCTCGGCCATCCGGTCGTGCCGATCTTCGGCCTCACCAAGCAGGAGATCGAAGGCACCAACAATCTTCTCCAGAAGCTGATCGACAAGGTGAACCACGACATCGGCCCCGGCCGCGGCGCCAACACGACGTTGCAGGACCACATGAAGGGGCGGCTCAGCGAGGTCGATCTGATCAACGGGTTCGTGGTGGAGGAGGGGAAGAAGCGTGGCATCCCGACTCCGGCGAACGAGACGATGTGCGAGGTCACGCGCCGCATTCATGCGGGCGAACTGAAGCCCGATCCGTCGAATCTGAAGATCGCGCTCGATCTGTTGCGGTCGAAGGCGAGGTAGGCGCGCGCTTCGGCTCCGCTCTCGTGTCCCGGGCGCAGCGCAGCACGAAGTGGTGCGCTGCAGACCCGGGACCCCGGTTTCTTCCTCTCCAAAAAAAGCGGGGTCCCGGGTCTGCGGAGCGTCACTCGCTTCGCTCGCGCCGCACCGCGCCCGGGACACGAAACCGCCAAATCGGGCGCGTTGTCGTGGTTGGCTGAATCTCTATTCACTTTTTCTGCGAATCAGTATTCATCCTTTCCTCAATGGCCTATCGCCGCACGGAAAATGTCGTCCGCCGTCTTGCCGCCCGGCAGGACGGCATTGTCGCCGCCGCCCGCGACGCCGCGGGCGAGGGCGGCATGACCGCGGTCCAGATCGCACCCGTAGCGGCCCGCGCCGGCATCGCCGCCGGCACCGTCTATCGCTACTTCCCCGGCAAGACCGACCTCGTCGGCGCGCTGATCGCGAGCGTCTCCGAGCGCGAGATCGAGATGGTCCGCCGCGCGGCGGACGCCGCACCCGGTCCGCTGTCGGCGCTGGCCGCCGCACTCACGACATTCGCCGCCCGCGCATTGCGCCGCCGCCGTCTGTCGTGGGCCGTGATGGCCGAGCCGGTCGATGCCGAGGTCGAGAGCGTGCGGCTTCGTTACCGGAAGGAGTTCGTGGCCGAGATCGAGACGCGCATCCGCTCAGCGATCGAAGGCGGCCATCTGCCGGAGCAGGATGCGGCGCTGTCCGCACCCGCGGTGGTCGGCGCCTTGCTGGAAGGTTTGATCGGCCCGCTCGCGCCCGACGCTGGGGATGACGCGGCCCGTGCGAAGGAATCCGTACAGGCGCTCACGCTGATTGCGCTGCGCGGCCTCGGCGTCGTCGATGCGCGGGCGCGCGGGCTTGTGGTGCAAACGGCGATGCCTGAGGAAGTCGCTTAGCTCTCTCCGCTGTCGCCCCCGCGTTCGCGGGGACGACAAAGTTTGCAAAGTCAGAGACTTGCTTACTGCAGCGTCGCCACCGCGATCCAGTCCGACACCGCCTGCAAGGCCTGCGCGCGGTTCTCGCTCTTCTTGCGATGCGTCTCGTACACCGACATCTGCGCGTCGGCCGAGGTGCCGCCGCCGACGATGGTGCGGCAGCGCTTCACCGCCGCAAGACAGCCGAGCGTCTCCGCATGCTCCGCGGTTTCCTCGATCACCTGATCGAGACAGTCGGCCACCGTGACCGCGCCGTGATCGCAGACGAACGTGCCGGTGACACCATGGCGCTGCGCGCGCCACTTGTTCTCGACCACGACCGCGCGGCCCACCGCGTTGATGTCCGCGTTGAGCTGCGGATTGAAGGTGAGCCGCCGCGCCAGCGAGCGCCACAGCGCGGCGATCGCGATCGAGTCGTCCACCAGCGTCGGCACGTCCGGCGCGCGCAGCTCCAGCGTCGGATGCTTCTGCGACGGCCGCATCGACCACCAGATGTAGCTCGAGTCCTTCATCACGCCGGCCTTCACCAGCGCATCGACGTAAGCCTCGTACTCATCTTTGGTGCGGAACAACTCCGGCACGCCCGTGCGCGGCAGTTCGTCGTAGGCCGCGAGGCGATAGCCCTTCAGCCCCGTCGGCCGCGAATTCCAGAACGGCGACGACGTGCCGAGCGCCACGAACAGCGGCAGATAGGGCATCATCCGCGTCATCACGTCGACGCGGTCGTCCGGGTCCGGCAGCTCCACATGCACATGCAGCCCGCACAGCATGTTGCGCTGACCGATCATTTGCAGATCGTCCATCACCTCGTCGTAGCGTTCGCCCTCGGATTGACGCGAGCGGCCCCAGTCCGCGGTCGGGTGCGTGCCGGCCGCAAGAATGGCAAGTCCGTGCTCGGCGGCGATCTTCGCGACCGTCTGCCGCAGATGCCGCAATTCCTCGCGCGCGGTCTTGATGTCGGTGTGCGGCAGCGTCCGCACCTCGATCTGCGATTGCAGGAATTCGCCCATTACTTGATCGGCCGTCGCCTTCTTGGCGGCCTCGAGGAATGCCTTCGGCATCGAGCGCGCCACCGCTTTGGTGTCCGCATCCACGAGGAAATATTCTTCTTCAATTCCGATCTTGAATGTGTGCGTCAGGGTCCACCTCTGGCGTTTGGCCTTTCCGGCCACAAAACAACGACGGAACTCAAGGGAATACGCGCGGTGCTCCCCCAAGCCCGCGCATAAAAACGCCGAAGTCGGGAAATGGTTGCGTTCAATTTTTGTGACGGTTTGCACTGCGGGATGAATGCGGTTGGGGTGGCGCCGCCGTGCCCGCGTGTCACGCGACTGTCATCGCGCCATCGCGCCGATGCCTCGCCGACCACCGCTGTCATGCCCCGCGAAAGCGGGGCATCCAGCTCTTCGTTTGTAAAAGAAAGTGCTGGATCGCCCGCTTTCGCGGGCGATGACACCTGAGTTTGATGCGTGCTCTCACCACGTCATGGCCGGGCTTGTCCCGGCCATCCACGTCTTTCTTTTTGTCGTTGCAAAGGAAGGAGGTAAGACGCGGATGCCCGGCACATAGGCGAGCGAAGCGACGCCGTCCTTTGGACGGCTATGGCCGGGCATGACGTCTCGATAGAGCGGGAACGAGTTGTTGGAAGCGCGCTTACTGCGTCTTCCCGTCCGCCTTGAACTGCTTCAGATACGCCCAGAGATCGCCGATCTCCTTTTCGTTCTTGATCCCCGCGAACGCCATCTTGGTGCCGGGCACCTTCGCCGCCGGGGCCTGGATGTATTCCTTGAACGACGCCTCGTTCCAGGTGATGTCGGCCTTCTTGTTGGCCTCGCTGTAATTGTAGTTCTCGGCGGTGCCGGACTTGCGCCCGTCGAGCCCGTTCAGGATCGGGCCGATCTTGTTGCGCGCGTCCTCGCCCACGGCGTGGCAGGGCAGGCACTTGCGGAACGACTGTTCGCCCGCGGCGAGATCCTGGGCCTTCGCCATCCCGGTTGCGGCGGCGAGAACCACCACGGCCAATGCCAGTTTTTTCATTTCCGATCGCTCCTTGTCGCGTGCCCCATAAGCCATTTTCTGCACGGATCGGGCCGATGTACAATGACCTTGGAACCATCTCAAGGTGCCAACACCGGAGCCGCAATGTCCGTTCAGATGCCTGCCGCAGACGAGGCCGTATTGGGCCAGCGCGCCGAAATCGTGGCGGCCTTGCGCGACATTGTGCCGGGCGAGGGCGTCATCGATTCCGAACGCGAGATGCGGCCCTATGAGTCCGACGGGCTCACCGCCTATCGCCAGCTCCCGATGGTCGTGGTGCTGCCGGAGACCACCGAGCAGGTCTCCGAGGTGCTGAAGTTCTGTCACGACAACGGCATCAAGGTGGTGCCGCGCGGGGCGGGCACCTCGCTGTCGGGCGGCGCGCTGCCGCTTGAGGACGGCGTCCTGCTCGGTATGGCCAAGTTCAACCGCATCCGCGAGATCGATTTCGACAATAGAGTGGCGGTGGTCGAGCCGGGTGTCACGAATCTCTCGGTCAGCAACGCCGTCGCCGACCACGGCTTCTATTACGCGCCCGATCCGTCGTCGCAGATCGCCTGCACCATCGGCGGCAACGTCGCGGAGAACTCCGGCGGCGTGCATTGCCTGAAATACGGCATGACGACGAACAACATTCTCGGCATCGAGATGGTGCTGATGACCGGCGAGATTCTCCGCCTCGGCGGCAAGCATCTCGATGCGGGAGGCTATGACCTCCTCGGCATCGTCACCGGCTCCGAAGGTCTGCTCGGCGTCGTCACCGAAGTCACCGTCCGCATCCTGAAGAAGCCGGAGACCGCGCGCGCGGTGCTCGTCGGCTTTCCAAGCTCCGAAGACGCCGGCGAATGCGTCTCGCGTATCATCGGCGCGGGCATCATCCCCGGTGGCATGGAGATGATGGACAAGCCCGCGATCCACGCGACGGAAGAATTCGTCCACGCCGGCTACCCGCTCGATGTCGAGGCGTTGCTGATCGTCGAACTGGATGGCCCCAAGGCCGAGGTCGATCACCTGATCGAGCGCGTCGACCGGATCGCGCGCTCGTGCAATGCGGTGTCCTGCAAGGTCTCGACCTCCGAAGCCGAGCGCGTGCTGTTCTGGGCGGGCCGCAAGGCCGCGTTCCCGGCGGTCGGCCGCATCTCGCCGGATTACTACTGCATGGATGGCACCATCCCCCGCGCGAAGCTGCCGCTGGTGCTCAAGCGCATCCGCGAATTGTCGGAGCACTATGGCCTCAAGGTCGCCAACGTCTTCCACGCCGGCGACGGCAACCTGCACCCGCTCATTCTCTACGACGCCAACGTGCCGGGTGAACTGGAAAAGACCGAAGAGTTCGGCTCCGAGATTTTGAAACTCTGCGTCGAGGTCGGCGGCGTACTCACCGGCGAGCACGGCGTCGGCGTCGAGAAGCGCGACCTGATGCCCGCGATGTTTACCGAGATCGATCTCGATCAGCAGCAGCGATTGAAATGCGCGTTCGATTCACAAGGCCTGCTCAACCCCGGGAAGGTGTTTCCGAAGCTGCACCGCTGCGCCGAGTTGGGCCGCATGCATATCCACGCGGGTAAGGTGGCGTTCCCGGATATTCCAAGGTTCTAGGGCAGGGCCTTTGAAATAGAATCGGACTCGCTCTCAATCCGTCATCCTGAGGTGCCGTGCGAAGCACGGCCTCGAAGGATGAACGGGCCCGGCTATTGCCCATTAGATCGCGCTCAAACGAACATCGCGCCGATCTGCGAGCCGCGCCGCCACTTCACGCGACACTTCCTTGCGCGTCCTTCGCGGGAGAGCAGCAGGCTGAAATGCTCCGACACCGTGTGCGGCGAGTCGATGGAGATTTTAACGCCGGTGTCGGACAGATCGACGAGGGTGCAAGCCCGCACCGAAAATCCGCCGTCCGGCCGGATCCAAGCCGTCGAACCCAGCTTCTTGCGTGTCGCGGCGCGCGAGTCCCGCGACTTGCGCGGCACGCTGAACGAATACGCCTCACGGCGCCCGAAAGTCACCATGACAGTCCCCAGTCACTCACATCGCTCCCCACCGACGCCGGTCCGATCGTAGGCTGCGGACCCGAACGGCGGCGTTAATCTGGCGGCTCAAAATTAAGAGGACGGGAACAGGACAGGATTTTCCTGACGCAACGCGCTGCGCCGGAAATGCCATCGGCGGGCTGCGTGGGCGCGATCGACGAGCGTTCGCAGCCGTACGGACACTGACATAGGTGACCAGGGCGCGGGGCAAAGAGAAATCGGCCCGGGGGTCGAGACGCAACGGATCAGTTGCGCCTTTGACCTCAGAGGCGTCCCTGACGTCGTCAAAAAGGATGACCGGCAGCCGTCCGCCCGCGGCTGCCGGTCATCCGTCCCGACGTCTCGCGTCGTTCGGCGCAAACTCTTGCTATGCCGCGCCGAGCAACATCAGCACGATGATCAGGCTAAGCGGCACGCCCAGAAGCCACAGGATGATCGGCATTCTCGCCTCCTTGTTCTTTCCTGGTTTCGTTACTCGGCGGGATGCATCCGCCAGCCGGGCTCGTACCAGCGCGAGTCGCGCAGCGTTCCGCCCTCGGTCGCGGCAAGCGCCGAGGAGAACGCGCCGGCGAGCATCGCCGCCGCGATCCAAAGCGCGATCTTCGCCGCGGTCTTGCGCGCCTCGTCGGCGGCTTGCTTGGCTTGCGTGATGGTGTCGTTCACGCGCTTCTCGGCTTCCGCTTGCGGAAGACCCGTGCGCGCGGAGACGACTTTGGCGACATAGGTGCGGTCGGCCGGCGAAATCTCGCCGCCCTTGCGCAGCGGTGCCGCCATGATGCGTCCGAGTTCTGCGCGCGTCGCCGCGGGATCGCTCGCGGGCTGCGCCGGAGCGCCCTGGCCGAGCGGCGTCGTGCCACCCGTCGAGGTGCCCGGATCGGTGCGCAGCAGCATGTCGACATAGGGATCGGTGGCGCTGCTCGCCGCCGCGGTCGCGCCCGCTGCGGGAACCAGACCGGTGGTCGCGCTCGAAAGAATGCTGGTGGTTGCGGCGCCGAGCAGTGTCGCGCTGATCACGGTGGCAAGCGCCCACGCCATGAAGCCGTGCGCGGTATCGCGGAAATACACCTCATTCGCGTGGACGCTCACCCATTTTGTCCGCAACCGGCCCGCGAGATAGCCGCCGACCGTGGATGAGAGCGTCGCGAGAGCGACGAGGAACAGACCGGAGCCGATGTGGAATGTCGTCATCGACACGCCCTGACCGGCCCACGGCGAGATCACGGAGAAACCGACGCCGACGCCAAACGCGACGAGCAACAACGTCAGTGCTGCTGACGCAATTCCGCCTGCGATGACCGCGCCCCAGGATATTGTGGAGATTTCCGTTGCTTCGACATCCGCGATAGCGACCGTTGTCATTGTTCGTTGCCTTCTTCAGCCTTGGGTTCCCCACCGCATTGCAAACCCATGGGGCGCGTGCGCGTTCCTTGGGCAATCAAAAAATCGTGCGCCATATGTCGTTTGCTGCACGACAATTCAGACGCGGCGCGGTGCCGTGATGCCGGCCCCCGATAAGTTTGAGGCACCGCGTAAGTGTGCCGCTCTTGCCAGCGCCGCATTCCCTTGAGAGCATGAAGGTCCGGCGTCACCACCAGAGCGGCCGGAAGTAGCCGGTCGTGCGGCGCCGAAGGGAGGCGTCAATGACGGCTGCAAATGGAAATGGCGGCAATAGAGCCTCGGGTCCCCGGTGCATCGCGCTGGTGGGCCCCTTCCAAAGCGGAAAGACCACTCTTCTCGAAGCGATACTCGCGCGCACCGGCGCGATCGCCCGTCAGGGCTCGGTGGATGCCGGCACCGCGGTCGGCGACGCGACCAAGGAAGCGCGATACCACAAGATGAGCACGGAGCTCACCGTCGCCACCACGCAATTCATGGGCGACAACTACACCTTCCTCGATTGTCCGGGCTCGGTCGAATTCGCGCATGACATGCGCGCGGTGCTGCCCGCGATCGATGCGGCCGTCGTCGTCTGCGAGGCGGACGAAAAGAAAGTGCCGCAGTTGCAGCTCATCATGCGCGAGCTCGAGGAGCTCGACATTCCCCGGTTTCTCTTCCTCAACAAGATCGACAAGGCCGACGCCAAGGTGATGGAGGCGTTGCAGATCCTCCAGCCGGCGTCGCGCAAGCCGCTGGTCATGCGCCAGTTGCCGACCTTCAACAACGGGATCATCAACGGTTTCGTCGATCTCGCGCTCGAGCGCGTGCACATCTACAAGGAGCATGCTGAATCCCAGGTCGTGCCGCTCGAGGGCGAGAACCTTGACCGCTCCAAGGACGCGCGCTTCTCCATGCTGGAGAAGCTCGCCGACCACGACGACGAGCTGATGGAGCAGTTGCTCGCGGACATTCCGCCGCCGCGCGACAAGGTGTTCGACGATCTCGCCAAGGAATTGCGCGACGGCGTCGTCTGCCCCGTGCTGATGGGCTGCGCCGCCCGCACCAACGGCGTGCTGCGTCTGCTCAAGGCGCTGCGCCACGAGGCGCCGAACGTGGAGACGACGGCCATGCGGCTCGGCGTGCAGCCGGCCGACGCGGTTGCCTATGTGCTGAAAACGCTCAACACCTCGCACGCCGGTAAGATGTCGGTGGTGCGCGTGCTGGAAGGGCAGGTCGGCGACGGCATCACCATGCTCACCCCCGAGCGCGAAGCAGGCCGCGTCTCCGGCACCTTCAAGCTTGTCGGACAGGCGAGCGAGAAGCGCGGCCCCGCGGGCGCGGGCGAAACCGTGGCGCTCGGCAAGCTCGATTACGCGAAAACCGGCGACACGCTGTCCGTCGGCAAGCAGGCTCATCCGGCGATCGCCGAGGTGAAGCCGCAGGACCCGGTGCTTGCGATCACCGTCTCGGCGCGCGACCGCAAGGACGACGTCAAGCTCGGCCAGGCGCTCAACAAGCTGGCCGAGGAGGATCCGTCGATCACGGTCGTGCACAATCCCGAAGCGCAGGAGATCGTGCTGTGGGGGCAGGGCGAGATGCACCTGCGCGTCGCATCCGAGCGTCTCTCCGACCGCTTCGGCATTGCGATCAACACCGGCCGTCCCACCGTCGGCTATCGCGAGACCATCAAGAAGGGCGTCACGCTGCGCGGCCGCCACAGGAAGCAGTCCGGCGGCCACGGCCAGTTCGGCGACGTGGTGCTCGACATCAAGCCGCTGCCGCGTTCGACCGGCTTCAAGTTCGAGGACAAGATCACCGGCGGCGTGGTGCCGCGCAATTACATTCCGTCGGTGGAGGAGGGCGCGGTCAATGCGCTCAAGCACGGCCCGCTCGGCTTCCCGGTGGTGGACGTGCAGGTCGCGCTGATCGACGGCTCCTATCACACCGTCGATTCATCGGACATGGCGTTCCAGCAGGCGGCGCGCATCGCGATCGTCGAAGGGCTGCCGCAATGCAATCCGGTGCTGCTTGAGCCCATCCACCTTGTCGAGATCGTCTGCCCGACCGACGCCACCGCGAAGATGAACGCGATCCTGTCCGGACGGCGCGGCCACATCCTCGGCTTCGACACCCGCGACGGGTGGGACGGCTGGGACGTGGTGCGCGCGAAAATGCCGGAGTCGGAGATCGGCGACCTCATCATCGAGGTGCGCTCGGCGACGGCGGGCGCGGGCAGCTTCCACTTCCACTTCGACCACATGGCGGAGCTCACCGGCCGCACGGCGGACCAGATCGTCGCGGCGAGGAGAGCGGCGGAGTAATCGGTGGTCTCGTGTCCCGGGCGCGGCGCATCACGCAGTGGTGCGCCGCAGACCCGGGACCCCGGTTTCTTGAAATCCGGAAGAAAGTAAGCGGGGTCCCGCATCTGCGACGCACCGCTTCGCGCTGCATCGCGTGCGGGACACGAGAGTGGTGAACGGGGAGGGAGCCTAAATCCGCTTCTTGCGGCTGACCTTTTTCTTGCTCTTCTTCGCGGTCTTCTTCTGAGCCTTCTTCTTCGCCTTCCGCTTCGGCCTCTTCACCGCAACGAGCCTCCGCGCGCCTTTCACCGCCGCGAGCGTGGCTCCCGTCGCGGCCTTGGCGACGGCTTCCACCGCGCTGCTGGTCAGCGCGCTCACGCCTTCGACGGCGGTCTTGCCGGCTTCGGTGAGTGTGGGCTCTTTCGCCATCGGATGGCCTCCCGCTGAAGGCGTGATGGTGACACGCCCACCTCGAAATGCACAAACCGACCAAATTGTTGCATCCGCGAAGCCCGGATCACGGGTATCCTCCCAGAGCCGTGACTTGCCTGTGATGGGGCTGCCCCGTAGTGGTTCGGCCATCGAATCTGGAGAGATTTGAGCCATGAACATTATCCGCCGGCGCGGCTGGGAAATGCCCGAACGCCTCGCC
>BFBZ01002286.1_pt1 | contig 10724 bp, 9 predicted proteins | sample 1888401 | NCBI WGS metagenome assembly BFBZ01 (sample SAMD00112614, study PRJDB3348) | symbiont metagenome | host: Chara braunii | reverse complement strand
GGGCGATACGGGCAGCATCGAGAACATCAACGAAAAAATAGCGATCACCGATACCAAAAAAGAGAACGGTGTCATCATCCATTATTGCGACAAGCTGCCGGAGAACCTCCAGGCTGTTTTCACCGCCCGGATCGATAGGGAAAAACGTTTGCTCACGGCTAATAACCACAGCGCCACGCACCTGCTGCATGCCGCGCTGCGACAGGTACTGGGCACGCATGTAGAGCAGAAAGGAAGTTTGGTGAATGAAGAATACCTGCGGTTCGACTTTTCGCATTTCGCGAAGGTGAGCGACGAGGAGCTTCAGCAGATAGAGAAGATCGTGAACGCGAAGATCAGGGAAAATATCATCAGCAACACGCAGCTCATGGCGATTGATGAGGCCCGGAAAACCGGCGCCATGGCCCTGTTCGGCGAAAAATACGGCGATATTGTGCGCGTGGTGACCTTCGACAGGCATTTTTCTATTGAGCTGTGTGGCGGCACGCATGTAAGTGCTACCGGGCAGATCGGGTGTTTCAAAATTATTTCTGAGGGTGCGGTAGCCGCGGGCATCAGGCGGATAGAGGCTGTGACAGCGGTGAAGGCCGAAGATTATTTCGACCAGCAAACGGCTACCCTCAACGAGGTGAAAGCGATCCTGAAGAACAGCAAGGACGTTACAAAAGGACTGGCCACGCTGGTAGAGGAGCATCACGAGCTCCAGAAACAGCTTCAGCACCTGCTCAGAGAAAAAGCGCAGAGCATCAAGCAGGCGCTGCTGGCAAAAGTGGAGAAGAAACAGGGCATGAGCGTGATCATTGAGAAAATAAATTTCGACAGCGCCGAGGAGATCAAGAATGTCCTGTTCGAGATCCGCAACCAGCTCGAAAATTGTTTTTGCGTGGTAGCGGCCCTGGTAAAAGGAAAACCAAGCCTGTCGGTCATTATCAGCGACGAGCTGGTGAAGGAGAAAGGCCTGGATGCCGGCAAGATCATCCGCGACCTGGCCAAAGAGATCAACGGCGGCGGCGGGGGGCAGCCTTTCTATGCGCAGGCCGGTGGCAGCAAACCTGAAGGGCTCGACAGCGCCCTGGCCAAAGCCAGGCAGCTGGTGTAGCGGCCACGCATGCCACAAGCGGGCGGAAAGCAGGGCAAAACCTGTTTTGTACAGGGAGCATTTTTGATTTCCATGTATGCAACAGACTGTTATCTTTGCACCCCATGGCATTAATCGTTAAAACATCTCAGTTACCTAAATCGGGCAGGGGCCTGTTTACTACCAGGCCTATTAAAAAAGGCGCCAGGATCATCGAATACCGCGGCGAGATCATTGACTGGAAGGAATATACCAAACGGGTAGAGCGCAATGAAGACGGCTACCTGTTTTTCATCAGCAAACAGCACTGCATCGACGCTTATCCTACACCTCAATATAAGGCTCGCTATGCCAACGATGCCGAAGGCCTGAGCCAGGTGAAGGGATTTAAGAACAACAGCGATTACGAGATCTTTGACGAGAAGTGTTTTATTGTTGCCACGCGCGACATCAAAGCCGGCGAGGAAATTTTCGTGGATTACTCCAAAGATTACTGGGATTGTATCCGCTACAATATCAAAATAGGCCGGCACAAGCCGCACTAAGGGCCGTTCCGGCAGCGAAAGACGAATGACGCCGCGGTTCACGCGGTGTTCAGCTTAATTCAGGTGGAAAAAGAAAAAGAAGATGGCAGCGCCTGCCCAGGTCTTGTCTACGTTTTTGGCATAGCCGATGGTAGAGTAGCTTGAGTTTTGTACCGTGCCGTCGCTCTTGATGTACCCAATAGTAGAATAGCTTGAGTTTTGCACTGTACCATCACTTTTGATGTACCCGATGGTGGAATAACTGCCATCCTGGATGGTGCCATCGCTTTTGATATACCCAATGGTAGAGTAGCTCGAATTTTGCACCGTGCCGTCGCCTTTGATGTACCCCAGGGTAGAGTAGCTGGAGTTCTGTACTGTGCCGTCGTTTTTGATATAGCCTACTGTAGAATAGCTCGAATTCTGGATGGAGCCGTCGCCCGATGCGCTGACGCCCGTATTGTTGGTGTTTGCCGGCGGATAGTTGTTTGATTTGACGCAGGCGGATACGACAACTAAAAATGAGAATAAGGCTACCAGTATCTTCATCATCAGGAGGTTTAAAAATCTATATTAAAGGTATCTATTTTTTCAAAAATACCAATACAGCCTGCCTTCAACTGCCTTTAAGCGGCTCTGATTTTATTTTTTTTAACTCGGCCACGATCACGGGAAACAGGATTGCCGTTGGCCCGAGCCACAGGATGATGGGGTTGAGGGGAATGTGTTCGCTTTGGTTGACAATGAAGGCGGTGATGGCGCCAATATAGCTCCCGAGCATGTTGCCCACATGGATCTTCAGCCAGTAATTGGTTTCCCGGGGCCCTTTGATGAACCGCATGGTGTTCCTGTACACGCCTACCAGCCCCAATAGGCCAAACGCCACGGGGATCACACCCCCGGGCGCATTGTTCCAGTAATATGCGTGGATCCCCAGGGCCACCATCCCCAAAAAGGTGCTGGCGGCAATGCCCTGTATCAGCCAGTCTGCTATCAGTGGTTTTTGCCCCTCGTGCAGGTGTTTGAGGCGCAGGGCCCGGTATGCGATGAGCGTGGCATAGTAGCTGAAAATGGCGATGAAGAAAAAGAACAGCAGCCCTTTGGCTACAGATAAAACAATACCGGTGGCAAAAATAACCGTCATGCACCAGAAATAGAACCGGCCCACCGGTTTATGTTTTGGCGTTTGTTTTTTGAGGCCGATGGCTATGGCGCCTGATACAAGCGCGCCGATCCCGGCGGTGACGTGGATGATGATCAAAACGGTGAGCAGCTGTTTCATGATAGATTTTTTTCGACAAATCTATGTTCATGCACCCCCGCTTGTCAAATCAAAGGGTTGGAATGCAGGTATTTGGGATATTCTGCAGGGTTTGGGATAAATGACCTGGCCGGTTGCCCCGTTTTGGGATGAAGGGCATGATTTAATGCAGGGACCGGAGCTTCTCCAGGATCGCTTTGCCATAAGCCCTCGATACGGGGATCGTGTCTTCTGTTTCACTAAACGAAAGGCGGTAGCCCTGGGCGTTACCTTCTATATGGGCTATTTTGCCAAGGTTGACAATGAAGGCCCTGTGGCACCGAACAATCGTTTCTTCGGCAACCTGCAACTCGATCCGCTTGAGACTGCTACGAAGCAGCTCTTTTTTCTTTTGCCCGTTCCGGGTAAACACAACCGTGACGTAATTATCGGCCGACTCTATATAAAGCAGCTCATGGCTCAATAGCTCTAACCTGTCTTTGTTATTTTCAGCGATCAGTGCAAGCGTCTTACCTGTTCCTGCTTCAGGATGTTCCGCTCCCTGCTGTTTCTGGCGTGTATCCTGTATGGCGATCTCTTTCCCGATCTCCGCGGCTTCACTTTGATTGAGCCTCATGAACCTGTTATACTTAAGCGTGATGGTGGCCGCAATAGGAAAAACACCTACCAACAAGACCGAGAGCATGGCATAGGCAAATGATTGCCAGTTTATAGGAGCGATACCGATGCAGAAGGCAAAGACCAGGTTCCCGAAAGCCACAAGCATCAGTGTCAGGGCAATAGCGGTGGCCTCTTTCCAGATGTTCCATTGATCCTGTTGCCTGGTATTGCTGAACAGGGACGTGCTGGCAAGTTTCATGACCAGGGCGCCCACAAACGATACGGCACCGAACCCTGCCAGTTTCAGGGTTTTATGATCGGGGTGCCAGAGGGCAATATCGAAGGGTTGAAAAATGAACAGAAAAAGGAAGGTAAAGCAGCCGATAAAGAAAAAAGTATAAAGGTCCTTCACCGAGAAAGGATGATAGGGATATGGCTTTTTTAAAAAAGACAGCATGTGTTAAACCAGTGTGCCGTAGAGATCAAAGTCGCTGGCATCGTGGATCTTTACCTGCGCAAAATCGCCTGTGCGCACATAAGTATCGGCGGTGGCCTTCACCAGCACCTCGTTGTCCACATCCGGGCTGTCAAACTCTGTGCGGCCGATAAAATAATCCCCTTCCTTCCGGTCGAACAGCACCTTGTAGGCGTTGCCTATTTTTTGCTGGTTGAGGCTGTAGGAGATCTCTTGTTGCAGGGCCATCACAGCATCGGCACGGGCCTTTTTCACTTTTTCGGGCACATCGTCCTCTAGGGTAAAGGCGTGCGTATTTTCCTCGTGCGAGTAGGTAAAGATGCCAAGCCTTTCGAACCTGGAGTCTTCCACCCAGCGCAACATTTCCTCGTGGTCTTTCTCCGTTTCGCCCGGGTAGCCGGCTATCAGCGTGGTGCGGATGGCAATGCCCGGCACCTTGTCGCGGATGGCATTCACCAGGTCGATCGTTTTTTGCCGGGTAATGCCCCGGCGCATGCTTTTGAGCATATTGTCGCTGATATGCTGTAGCGGCATATCCAGGTAGTGACACATGTTGGACCGGTTCTTCATCACATCGAGCACCTCCATCGGGAAACCGCTCGGGAAAGCATAGTGCAGGCGGATCCAGTCGATCCCTTCCGTATCGCAGAGCGTATCGGCCAGCCGGGCCAGTTCGCGTTTCTTGTAAATATCGAGACCATAATAGGTAAGGTCCTGCGCAATGAGCAATAGCTCGCGGGTGCCTTTGGCGGCAAGGGTTTTGGCGCGCTGCGCCAGTTCTTCAACAGGCACCGATGCATGCCCGCCACGCATCAGCGGGATGGCGCAGAAGCTGCAGGGCCTGTCGCAGCCCTCGCTGATCTTAAAATAAGCATAATGCTGCGGTGTGGTGAGCAGGCGCTCTCCCACCAGCTCGTGTTTGTAATCGGCCTTTAATGTTTTGAGAAGCCTTGGCAGGTCGCGGGTGCCGAAATACGCGTCTACGTCCGGGATCTCTTTTTCGAGATCGGTTTTATAGCGCTCGCTCAGGCAGCCTGTTACATATACCTTCTCCACGGCCCCCTGCTGCTTGGCATCCACATACCGCAAAATGGTATCGATGCTTTCCTGCTTGGCATTCTCTACGAAGCCGCAGGTGTTAATGATCACAATGTTATGGTCGTCATCAGGGCTTTCGTGGGTCACGTCAAATTTATTGGCACGTAGTTGCCCCATCAGCACTTCGCTGTCTACAATATTTTTGCTACAGCCCAGGGTAACGACATTCACTTTATTCTTCAGGCGGGTCTTTGTTCTCATGTTTGGGCTGCAAAGATACCAAATATTTAAAAGCCATGCACTTAAGCGGTTTATTTATCAGGCATCCGACAGCTGGCAACAAATATCATAGCCCGCTTTTTACCTGGATTGGAACAGGCGTGTTGTATGCCGGGTAAACTGGTAGTAGCCACCGGCGGACCCATAAAGAGATAGAGATCACGCCATGCAAAAGCCTGTGCTCTTTGCCGGCAGGGGAATATGGCAGATCCTCCTTCTTTCTACTTAAGAAAAAATCGATGGAAACAAAATTTTTTTTGAGCATAGTTTTCAGTTTTTGTTACCTCATTTGATTATCAGTTCTTTCAAGGTTTATTAACTTTTTACTATCAATTTCAGATGTTAAAAAAACAGGCAGGAATGTTAATTTCATTATTTGATTTCAGCTTCAAATTTCTACAGTTTTGTGAATATCAATTTCGGATAAACAGCCCTTTATAGCAGACATGTTGTGCGGGGTTTCACATAACGTAAAAGACATATTTAATTTAAGTACGCTCATGACAGAACCTATTTTAGAAGAAAACAAAGACCGTTTCGTCTTGTTCCCGATCAAGTATAACGACATCTGGGAGATGTATAAAAAGGAAGAGGCCAGTTTCTGGACAGCGGAAGAGATAGACCTTGCACCCGATATCAACGACTGGAATAACAAGCTCAATGATAACGAACGCCATTTTATCAAGCACGTGCTGGCATTTTTTGCCGCCAGCGACGGGATCGTGAACGAGAACCTGGCCATTAACTTCCTGAACGAGGTACAATACCCCGAGGCCCGCTGCTTCTATGGCTTCCAGATCATGATGGAGAACATCCACTCTGAAACGTATTCCCTGCTCATCGATTCCTATATTAAAGACCCTGTAGAGAAGGACAAGCTGCTGCATGCGGTGGAAACCGTGCCATGCGTGGGCAAAAAGGCCCAGTGGGCGCTGAGGTGGATCGGCAACGGCAGTTTTGCCGAGCGCCTGATCGCCTTTGCGGCTGTAGAGGGCATCTTCTTCTCCGGTTCGTTCTGTTCCATTTTCTGGCTCAAAAAGCGCGGCCTGATGCCGGGCCTGAGCTTCAGCAACGAGCTGATCTCGCGCGACGAGGGCCTGCACTGCGATTTTGCCTGCCTGCTGTATACCAGGCATATCAAAAACCAGCTGCCAAAGGAAAAGGTTACAGAGATCATCACCAACGCGGTGAGCATTGAAAAAGAATTTGTCTCCGAGGCGATCCCGGTAAAACTGATCGGGATGAACGCCGACCTGATGTGCCAATACATCGAATTTGTGGCCGACAGGCTTTTACAGGCCCTCGATTGCCCCAAATTTTACAACGCGTCGAACCCTTTCGATTTCATGGAAATGATCTCGCTGCAGGGGAAGACCAATTTCTTCGAAAAACGGGTGGCAGAATACCAGAAAGCCGGTGTGATGTCAAACAAGGAAGAAAACAACGTGTTTAAGCTGGACGAAGACTTTTAACAAAATTTTCGTCGGGTAAATCCCTCCCTTTATTCGTAACTTTAGTGAACTGGGCAAACGCAGGCGTTTGCAGGGAAATTTTACCCTCTTAAACAGGCAAAATAATTAACAGGCAGATTGTTTATAACCAGTTTGCCCCTAAAAACAGGAAAGAGATTAATGTTATAACTTGTTGTAATCAAGGAGAACTTAAAACGATATTAATAAACCCATTTAAAAAACACAGGGCGTATGTTTGTAATAAAAAGAGATGGCACCAGCGAATCCGTGAAATTTGACAAGATCACGGCACGTATTCAGAAATTAAGCTACGGCTTAGAACCGGCTCACGTAGATCCGATACAGGTAGCCAAGAAAGTGATAGACGGTGTGTATGATGGTGTAACCACCAGCGAGCTGGATAACCTGGCCGCAGAAACGGCGGCGGGCCTTACTTCGCGTCACCCGGATTATGCCCTGCTGGCCTCGCGCATTGCGGTGAGCAACCTGCATAAGAATACCATTAAATCGTTCTCGAAAACCATCGAGGCGCTTTATACCTATATAGACCCTAAAACCAACACGCCGGCCAAACTCATTGCCGACGATGTGCATGAGATCGTTCAGAAGAATGCCCAACTGCTGGACTCCTCTATTATCTACGACCGCGATTTTGGTTACGACTATTTCGGTTTCAAAACCCTGGAGCGCTCTTACCTACTCAAAATGCACGGCAAAGTGGCTGAACGCCCCCAGCACATGATCATGCGTGTGGCGGTGGGAATTCATAAAGAAGATATCCAGGCCGCTATCCAAACCTATAACCTCATGAGCGAGCGCTGGTTCACACACGCCACGCCAACCCTTTTCAACGCCGGTACGCCAAAACCGCAGATGAGCTCCTGCTTCCTGCTGCAGGCCAAAGAAGATAGCATCGACGGTATTTACGATACCCTGAAGAACTGTGCAAAGATCTCCCAATCGGCCGGTGGCATTGGCATCAGCATCCATAATATCCGCGCTACAGGCTCTTATATCAAAGGCACCAATGGTACTTCCAATGGCATCATCCCGATGCTGAAAGTATATAACGAAACCGCCCGCTATGTAGACCAGGGTGGTGGCAAACGCAAAGGCTCTATTGCTGTATACCTGGAGCCATGGCATGCCGACATCTTCGAGTTCCTCGATATCCGCAAGAACCATGGTAAGGAAGAGCTCCGCGCCCGCGACCTGTTCACCGCACTGTGGACACCAGACCTGTTCATGAAACGGGTGGAAGAAGAAGGTGTATGGAGCCTGATGTGCCCTAACGAATGCCCTGGCCTGAGCGATTGTCACAGCGAGGAGTTCGAAAAATTATATACCAAATACGAAAAAGAAGGCAAATTCCGCCGGCAGATACAGGCCCGCGAGCTGTGGGCAGCCATTATTGAGGCACAGATCGAAACAGGCAACCCGTATATGCTGTTCAAGGACGCGGCCAACTCCAAATCCAACCAGCAGAACCTGGGTACCATCAAATCGTCTAACCTCTGCACAGAAATTATCGAATACACCAGTTCTGATGAGGTAGCGGTATGTAACCTCGCGTCTATTGCCCTGCCGCGCTTTGTGGATGAGAAAACAGGCACTTTCGATCACCAGAAATTATTCGAGATCACATACGTGGCCACGAAGAACCTCAATAAGATCATCGACCGCAACTACTACCCGATCCCGGAGGCCCGCAAATCAAACATGCGTCACCGCCCGATAGGCCTGGGTGTGCAGGGCCTGGCAGATGCCTTTATCCTGATGCGTTTCCCATTCGAAAGCGAAGAAGCCAAAAAGCTGAACGCCGAGATCTTTGAAACCATTTACTACGCTTCACTCACGGCCAGCAAAGACCTGGCGAAGATAGACGGCCCGTATGAAAGCTACGAAGGCTCGCCGGTGAGCAAAGGCATTTTCCAGCACGATATGTGGGGTGTGAAGCCAAGCAGCCGCTGGGAATGGGACGTGCTCCGCGAAGAGATCAAGAAGCACGGTGTGCGCAACTCCCTGTTGCTGGCGCCGATGCCAACAGCCTCTACGTCGCAGATACTGGGTAACAATGAGTGTTTTGAGCCATACACTTCCAACATCTACTCGCGTCGCGTGCTCAGCGGTGAGTTTGTGGTGGTGAACAAGCACCTGCTCCGCGACCTCGTGAAGCTGGGCATTTGGAACGATAACCTCAAAAATAAGATCATCGCCGCCAACGGTTCTGTACAGAACATTGCCGAGATACCGGCCAACATCAAGGAACTTTATAAAACTGTTTGGGAGATCAAGCAACGCACCATCATTGATATGGCAGCAGACCGTGGCGCTTTTATCGACCAGTCGCAGTCGCTCAACCTCTTTATCCAGGATGCCAACTTCGCGAAGATGTCGTCGGCTCATTTCTACGCCTGGAAAAAAGGCCTCAAAACAGGTATGTATTACCTGCGTACCAAAGCGGCGGCAGATGCCATCAAATTTACCGTTGACCAGAATGCGCTCCAGCAGCCGTCTGTACAGGTGCTTGGCAACGAAGACCAGCTCCTGATCGAACGCGGCCAGGCCCATGTGCTGAGCTACGAAGAGCAGCAGGCACAACTGAGCTGCTCGCTCGACAACCCTGAAGCCTGCGAGGCCTGTGGATCATAAATAACAAAAATAAATAGTGTATAAAGCCTCTCTGATGAATATTTAGAGAGGCTTTTTTTTGAAAAATAAAAATGACAAAAAGCGATACGATAAATATTTTAATTACTTACCGTGAGAGGTTGAAAAATCAACATGAGAAACCTGGCTGGAATAAATGGGCTTTGTTTGGAGCTTTGGCTTCTTTAATATGGGTTACAATTGGGTTGTTAGAACAAAACAATTTTGAATATAACAATTCAATAAAGTTACTAATAACAATTATTTTATGTGAAAATTTAATCACATTAATCTTTAAAAGAACTAGTGAAAAAAAACAAAGACAATTTATGCCGAGACTAGCAGTATAAATGCAGAGCGACGATCGTTTTTCATTTTTAAAGTTATATTATACTTTTTAATAATTATGTACTCTGCTTTTTTCATTAAAATAGATAATAGCTGGTGTAAGTTCTGTTATTATGCATACATAGGGTTGTTGTCTGTAATCCATGTTGTTTTTTTTCTCATCCCTTTAATTAACCATCCAATACCAATACATAATACAAAACAAAAGAAAAAGAATGTGTTTATCGAACTATTCTATGCATTACTTTTTTTAATAGGTGGTGTATCAATATATGTTCTTTTAAGAAACGTAACAGATTTTACAAGCTATTTCTTATTGAGATCCTGCTGCTTGTTATATGGGTTTTATTTTGTCGCTGAGAAAATATCTGAGAACATGCAAAAAACGCCTCTTATTGATAGGATTGATGATTTGATTGATCAAGTTACATTTGAAAACTTAGACGATAGTTCTGCATTAAAAAAATTAAAGTTGATTATGATAGGGCTTGAGCTACAAGATGCGATAAGCCCATTAATTAGTGAATTTTTTGAATTAGAGAAATTAATTCGTGAGAAAATTTTCCTGCTTAATGAAATGATATTACGATTAAAAGACGAAAAGGATGAAATAAAACTTAAAGCTTTAAGGGAGTCAATAGATTTAAATTTTAAACAGTTTCAAAATATTCATCATGTAAACGTAAAGAGTATTGTGAGGAAAATTTCTTCTCGTCTAAGTATTTACTCAAGATTTGAAAACGATAATGCAGCTATTGAGTTGATTAAAGATTCACTGAATGATACTTTAAATAAAATTCAACTACATATAGACTCTTTGGCAGAGAATGTTCGAAAAAATGTTGATCTATTGAGTTAAGGGTTGTCAAAATTTTAGATTTTATAGTATTTTGCATAGAATACCAGGTTAAAAGGCCGCTCCACTTCCTTAAAGTTGGTTTTATGGATGAACTTTAATTCTTTCTCAAAATCATAGGATTTTTATTTCCACAATTGTATG
>BFBZ01000034.1_pt22 | contig 10725 bp, 13 predicted proteins | sample 1888401 | NCBI WGS metagenome assembly BFBZ01 (sample SAMD00112614, study PRJDB3348) | symbiont metagenome | host: Chara braunii | reverse complement strand
AACCAGCCGCCCATGCAGACGCCGGTATTGCCGCCCATGAACGGCTTCACGCCGAAGGGCGCGTAGAGCGCGTCCCACAGCGCCTGCCCGCCAGCGGCCTCGACCCAGGCCACGTGCTCGGCGGGCGTAAGGCCGAACGGCACCGTGGTGAAGAACACCGCCGCCGGCTCCTTGCCCTGCCAGAAGAACGCGGCCGTGTGGCCGAGCTCGGCCACACCGGTGCCGACTGCGTCGAGCACCTCGAAGGCCGGCACCAGCTCGCCCGCCGCATGCACGGTGATCTGCAGGCGGCCTCCCGACAGTGCCGCGATGCGTTCCGCGACCCGTTCGGCCGACATGCCGGGTCCGGGCAGCCGCTTCGGCCACGACGTGACCATGCGCCACCGCCGCGTCTCGGCACGCGCCACCGCAGGCGCCGCAAGCGCGCCCGCCAGCCCCAAGGCGCCGCCGCGCGCCAGCACGCGCCGCGTGATGCGCGCGCTCTCCTTCTCACCACCAGGCATGGAAATGGTGCACCGGCCCGTGGCCGGCTCCGATCTCGAGGCGGTCCGCGGCGGCGAGCGCCGCCGTGACATAATCCTTGGCGGCGCGCACCGACGCCCGCAGGTCGAGCCCCTTGGCGAGGCCCGCCGCAATTGCGGACGAGAGCGTACAGCCGGTGCCGTGGGTGTTCCTGGTCGCGATCCGCTCCGCGACCAGGCGGGTGACGGCCGTCGGCTCCACCAGCAGATCGACCGCCTCCGCGGTATCGGCATGCCCGCCCTTGACCAGCACAGCGCGGGCCCCGAGCGCGAGCAGCCGCTCGCCCTGCTCCCGCATCTCGGTCTCGCTGCGCGCGAGGGGCGCATCGAGCAGCGCGGCAGCCTCCGGGAGGTTGGGCGTGATCACCAGTGCACGTGGAAAGAGGTCGCGCTTGAGCGCCTCGACCGCATCGGGTGAAAGCAGCTTGTCACCCGAGGTCGCGACCATCACCGGGTCGAGCACCACCTTGCTCTGCTGCCAGCGCACGAGCCCGGCCGCGATCGCGCCGATGGCCTCGCGCCGCGACACCATGCCGATCTTCACCGCATCGACGCGGAGATCGGAGAACACGGCATCGATCTGCGCCGTGATGAACGCGGCCGGCGCATCGTGGATGGCGGTGACGCCCTTGGTGTTCTGTGCGGTCAGCGCGGTGACGACGGAGGCGCCGTAGACGCCGAACGCCGAGAACGTCTTGAGATCGGCCTGGATGCCGGCGCCGCCGCCCGAATCCGAGCCGGCGATGGTGACCGCGATCGCCATCAGCGGCCCTCGCGCCGTGCCAGCGCCGCGTCGATGATCCCGCGCAGCGCCTGTGCAGCAGCCTGCGGATCGCCGCGCAACGACAGCGCCGAGATCACCGCGACCCCGTCCGCGCCGGCGGCGATCACCTCGGCGGCATTGCTCGCGTCGATGCCGGCAATCCCGCACAGGGGAAAGCCCGGCACGCGGCGACGCAGCGCATCAGCCACACGGGTAAGACCGGCGGGACCGATCGGCGGCTTGGGATTGTCCTTCGAGGAGGTTGCGAACACGCCCCCTACCCCGGCGTAATCGATGAGCTCGATCGGCGCGGCCTCGGCCTGGTCGACGGTCTTGATCGAGAGCCCGATGATCGCCGAGCGACCAAGGAGGCGCCGCGCGTCCGCGACCGCCATGTCCTCCTGCCCCACATGCACGCCGTCGGCGCCGGCGGCGAGCGCCACGTCGACGCGGTCGTTGATCAGCAGCGGTACGTTGAACGGCGCCAGCGCCGCCTTGACCGCGCGGGCGCGCGCGACCATGGCGCGCGTGTCGCTACGCTTGTCGCGCAGTTGCACCAGGGTGGCGCCGCCCTGGGCCACCAGGCGCGCGAGCTCCGGCAGCTCGCGGCCGCCCGCATGCTCGGGATCGACCAGGGCATAAAGGCGAAGGTCGAGGGCCATCATGTGATCCTTGCCCGGGTACGCAGGGTGTCGCGTTCGGCGCCCGCCAGCGCATCGATGAATGCGACGGCGAAGCTTCCGGGTCCCTGCGAGCGTTCAGCCGCGCATTCGCCCGCGATGGCGAAAGCGGACAGCCCGGCGATGGTGGCGAGCCAGGCGTCCTCCTCGACCGCGAGGCAGGCCGTGACCACCGCCGCACCCGCGCAGCCCATGGCGGTGACTTGCGCCATGAGCGGGTCGCCGTTGCCGAGCTTGGCGAAACGGGCGCCGTCGGTCACCACATCGGTCGCGCCGGTGAGCGCGATCACGCCCTGGTGCTTGAGGACATAGCGCTTGAGCGCGGCATCCTCGGGCGCCGCGTCGGCCAGCGCGGCGAATTCCGCCCCGTTGAGGCGGATCGCCCATGGCTTCTTGGCGACCAGCGCCTTCGCCAAGACGGTGCGCGGGGCCGAGCGGTCGACAAAGACCGGATCGAGCACCCACGGGCGTCCCTCGTCCTGCGCCCGGGCGATCGCGATTTCGGCGGCCATCTTGCGGTCCTCGCTCAGGGTGCCGAGATTGACCAGGAGCGCGTCCGCGCGCGCCACGAACTGCGCGATCTCGTCCGGCGCGACGGTCATGGAAGGCACGGCACCGACCGCGAGCAGCACGTTGGCGGTGAAGTTCTGGGCCACGGAATTGGTGATGCAATGGACGCGCGGACGCCGCGTGCGCAGCCGCGCGAAGATGTCGGCGGCGATGCCGGGCAGATCTGACGTGTACGGGGCAGATGTGGGCGGGCCGGGCATGGACGGGCAGGACGTGGGCAGGCTCGAACTGGGCGCGCGCATCTCAAGCTCCCTCCGCCGGCATGATCCGGATCAGGTTCGACGGGTTGGCTCATGGCCTCTCAGCCCGGCGGCCTATCCACCGGACACCCCGTTGAGATTGCAGGGGGAAAACTAGCGCCGCGGGTGCCGGCGTTCAAGGCCGGCGAACTTCGCCGCCTTGTCAATCCGGCACGATTTTGCTCATTTGGGATGAGACATCGGCCTGCCCGAGGTCCGGCCCGATACGGGCCGCAGGTCGGGTAACCCGCAACAACGGCCGATGCGGAGGCGCTATGGTCCCCTTCTTCGTGCAGATCAAATGCCGGCTCGGGCAATCCTACGAGGTGGCGAACAAGCTCGCAGATGCCGAGCTCGCCTCCGAGATCTATTCGACCGCGGGCGATTTCGACCTGCTGGTCAAGTTCTACGTCGAGGACAAGACCGATATCGGCCATTTCGTGAACGAGAAGGTGCAGACCATTCCGGGCATCCAGGACACCCGCACCATCATCACCTTCAAGGCGTTCTGACCGCGTCCTTGCGCTGAAGGCCGAGCCGGCGCTCGCGCCAGATCACGAACAGGCCTGAGCCGGCGATGATGCCGGTGCCGATGAACACGTGGATGGTCGGCAACTCGCTGAAGAAGAAGTAGCCGAGCAGGAACGCCCAGATCATCGCGGTGTAGTCGAAAGGTGCAACCAGCGAGGCCGGCGCCCACCGGAAGCTCTCGGTGAGGAGGATGTGGCCGATCCCCCCACACAGGCCGACCGTGACCAGCGCGGCGAGCTCGAGCCAGGTCGGGGTGAGCCAGTCCAATCCCCAGCCCGGGGCAAGACGACTCAACGGCCAGCTGGCCAACCCGGCGAGCGCGCAGCTGAGCGAGAAATAGAACACGATCGACGACGTGGTCTCCGTCTCGGTCAGGCGGCGGGTCTGCACCACCGAGCCCGCATTGCAGAACGCCCCGCAGAGCGCGAAGCCAAGCCCGAGCGCGGTCGTGGCCGCGGCCGCATGTGCGCCGATATCGAAGTGCGGCCCGAGCATCACCAGGATGCCGCCGAAGCCGATGAGTACTGCCGACCAGCGGTAGATGCGCACGCTTTCCTTGAGGAAGATCGCGGACAACGCCACCGTGATCAGCGGAGCCGCGAACGAGATCGCGGTCGCGTCGACGATCGGCAGCCGGGCGAGTGCGGAGAAATTGCAGAACATGCCGAAGATGCTGATCAAGCCACGGCCGGCATGCCCCAGCGGCCGGTCGGTGCGCACCGCCGCCGCGAGCTCGTTGCGCCAAGCATAGATCGCCAGCACCGGCGGGATGGCGAAGGCGGAGCGGAAGAACACGGTCTGCCCGACCGGGTATCTCTCGCCCAGGTATCGCACCAGCGCCGACATCACTGCAAACAGCAGCGCCGACATGATCTTGAGCGTGACGGCCTTGACGACGTCCATTGCTTTTTCTTGGCTGCGCGCACGGCACGCAGCGCACCTGATATCTGCCTCTAGCTTCTTAGGTTGGTCGCATTTTCGGACGGAAAACCGGTCTCCACTTTTCCTGAAAATGCTCTATTGCGGACGTTTGGGCCCCGCGATCGGCGGCAGCGATTTGATGTAGTCGGCCATGGCGGCGCGGTCCTCGGCGGGAAGCTGCGAGGTATTGGCCACCACCGCCGTCATGGCGCCGCCGACGGAATCGCCGTCGGGCGTGTCGCCGCTCTCGAGGATGCGCTCAATGTCGCGCGCGTCGTATTTGCCGATCCCGGTCTGGGTGATGTTGGGCACCCAGCCATCACCGCCTTCCGGATCGGGCCCGCCGGCGAAACGCTCCCCGGCGACGATGCCGCCGAGCGCATTGCGCGGGCTGTGGCACTCGGCACAGTGGCCGGGCCCGTTGACGAGATAAGCGCCCCTGTTCCACTGCGCTGACTTGGCCGGATCGGCCGCAAATGGCCGCCCGTCGAGGAACAGGAGCTTCCACATACCCACGAGCCGGCGGACGTTGAACGGAAATCGCAGATCATGGTCGTGCACTTTGCCGGCGACCGGCGGCAGCGTCTTCAAGTAGGCGAACAGGTCGCGCATGTCGTCGGGCTTCATGCGCTGGTAGGAGGGATACGGAAAGACCGGATAGTAATGCGTCCCCGCCGGCGACGTGCCCTTCCCCATCGCGGTGACGAAATCGGCCTCGCTCCAAGTGCCGATGCCGTCAGTCGGATGCGGCGAGATGTTGGGCGCATAGAAGGTGCCGAACGGCGACTTCAGGGCAAGGCCGCCGCCGAGCCTGGTCTTGTCCTCCTGGTTCGGAACGGCATGACAGGCCGTGCAGCCGCCGGCATAGAACATGGTCTTGCCGTTTCCGAGGTCGGGCGTGCGCGCGGGGAGCGCGTTGGCGGCAAGCGTCGCCGGCGCGGTGACGAACCAGAACGCCGCGGCGGCGACGATCGCCGCCGCCACTGCCAGGATCACGAGCTTGCGCAGCATCGACGCCCCTTCAAAGGCGAAGGGCGGCCCGCCCGTTGTCGATGGCCGCCCCTCGGATGAGCCGGTGATAGGCGACTACGTCTTCTTGCGATAGGTCTGGTGACAGCCGCCGCAGTTCTTGCGGACCTCGGCCATCTGCGACTTGAAGCTGTCGGCGTCCTTCGTCGCGTCCGACGCCGCCTTGGCATCCTTCGCGAACTTGGCGAGCCGCGTGTTGAAATCTGATTTGTTCTCCCAGACTGCAGGCAACGCGGCAGTATCGCCGCCGGTCTTGGAATTATCCGGGAACAGCGCTGGCGCCTTCTCGCCGGTCTCCTCGAAGGTCGTGAAGACCTTCTTGGCGGCATCGAGGCTGAAGGGGCGCTTGCCCTCGATCATCTCGGTGGCGACCTTGTTCTGGTCGCCGTTCTCTTTCATCAGGGCTTTGCGGGCCGCGATAGGGTCGGATTGGGCCGACAGCGCAGTGACGCCGAGCGCCAGAACCGCGACCGCAAGCACGGTACGAATCATCTCGATTGCTCCCTCGTTTCAATCGCTTTGGATGGGTTGCTCCACGCCGGACGGCGCGGTTGGCGGACATCGGGAAAACCCCGGGCCAATCGTATTATTCCTCACTGCCGGGCCTGATCCGAAATCGTCCCCGCGCATTCACGATTCCGTGAAACGCGCCGACAGTCCGGCGTTGACGCAGGGTCGCGTCAGCCTGCGGTCACGTCGACGGTGACCTGGCCATCGAGGACCTCCTTGGCCCTGGCGTGGTCGAGGTCCTTCTCCCAGGCAGCGATCACCACCGTGGCCACGCAATTGCCGATCAGATTGCCGAGCGCACGCGCCATGCCGATGAACCAGTCGACCGAGAGCACGAGCACGAGGCCGATCGCTGGGATGCTGGGAACGGCGTTGAGGGTGGCGGCAAGAATGACGATCGCTGACCCCGGCACACCGTGCGCCCCCTTCGAGGTCACGAGCGAGACTGCGAGGATCAGGAGCAGGTCACCGAACGAGAGCGGCGTATTGGTCGCCTGCGCGATGAACACGGTCGCGAGCGTGAGATAGATCGAGAAGGCGTCGAGGTTGAAGGAATAGCCGGTGGGGACCACGAGCCCGACGACCGACTTCTTCACGCCCATCGCCTCGAGCTTGCGCATGATCTGCGGCAGCACCGCATCGGAGGACGCGGTGGCCAGCACGATGGTCAATTCCTCGCGCAGGTAGGACAGGAACTTCAGGATGTTGAGACCGGCCAGCCGCATCACGATGCCGAGCACGCCCAGCACGAAGATCGCGATCGCCACATAGAACAGCGCGACCAGCGAAAGCAGCTGTTTGAGCGAGCCGACGCCGTAGCGACCGACGGTATAGGCGACCGCGCCGAGCACGCCGAGCGGCGCCACGCGCACGATCAGACCCATGGCGCGGAACAGCACGGACGAGACCTGGTCGATTAGCGACGTGACCTGTTGCGCCTTGTCGCCGACCAGCGCCAGGCTGACGCCGAACAGGATCGCGAAGAACAGCACCTGCAGCACGTCGTTGCGCGCCAGCGCGTCGATCGACGTGGTCGGGATGATATTCATGAGGAAGCTGCCGATGCCGCCGCCCTGCAGCTTGTGGGCATTGTCGGCGTGGGTGACGAGCGCCTTGGCGTCGAGCGACGACGGATCGATGTTCATGCCGTGGCCGGGCCCGACGATGTAGGCGAGCGCGAGCCCGACGATGAGCGCGACCGTGGTCATCACCTCGAAGTAGATCAGCGCCTTCACACCGACGCGCCCCACCTTCTTGAGGTCGCCGGCGCCGGCGATGCCATGCACCACCACGCAGAACACGATCGGCGCCACGATCATTGAGATCAACTTGAGGAAGGCGTCGCTGAGGATCTTCAGCGAGACCGCGAAGTCGGGCGTGGCGACGCCGAGCACCACGCCAAGCACGAGCGCCACCAGGACCTGGACGAACAGCGACTTATAGAGCGGCGAGGACTTCGCTGGCGGGGCCGCGGCCTCCGCTGACATCGGCATGGCAACGGACATGGGCTGGCGCTCCCCTGCGGTTGGTCTTGTGCGCGCAAAGACATCCGCGCTCAACCCACAGGAAAGCAAGAAAGATGCCACCACCGCAAGGATGGATACGGGTCGCGGGGCCAGAGCGAGCGAGCGCCCGCAAAAGCCATTCACATTGACGATGTCAAACAGCCCGTCTCAGTCCCGCGGCGCGTCGCGCCCGGGGCTTTAGACTTCGCAGCATAAGAACGAGGGGTGGGCGGAGCGCCGAGAAGCGCCCGGGTGCAACGGCACCCGGCTGGCCCGGCGGGCCGGACACTCAGCGGAGTGTCCTCGTCCCAATGACGCTGGGACGCGCGCCTTTCGGCGCTCCGCCGTGGCGATTTTGGGCCGGGTCCCGCGCTTCCATCATCGGCATTGCCTCCGAATCCGTGCAGCGAGCTCCTCGCAGCCAGGTCGTAGTGCCTGGCGGGCGGGGTACCGGRCCTTCCGAGCCTGCAGGTGCGAGCCACAGCCGCGGAACGCCACTCCCCGCTCCACCCTCAGGATCGCCTCTAGAAGCGCCCCCTCATGAGCGAGGATGCCGGACCATCCCAGATTCGCTCATCGAAGTCAATTTAAAAATTCATTTTGTAGTCGAATGTAGGATGGGTTGAGCGCTTGCGAAACCCATCACCTTCGTGCCGCAGGGAAAGTCCGCCGATGGGTTCGCGCCCACAAGCGCGGGCGCTCAACCCATCCTACGTCCAAAGCCAAAGCGCTGTTTAATTGCGGCGTCGTTGTAGGGGGATTTGCCGGACCTAAAAGACCAGCACAGCCCGAGTCTGTACGATTGCGTGAGGGTCCACCTCGACGGTCGAGACGAACGATGTGAGTCGACTTGCTGCCGCTTGGTAGATGTGCGGCTGGACTCCGAAGCGGCGCTGCCGATCATCCTTCGCCCGAATGAATACAACAATCAGCTCGTAGCAGTCTCGTACCAGGTCGTCGATCTGGTCTTTGGACGCGCGACCATCCAGGGCCTTCTCGATAAGCCCCCGCAACTCGCCCTCAATCAAGATGATCCCCAAGCAAATGGGCCATTGGATGATTTTGCCATCCTTCTCCACCGGCCTGTGGTCATAGATAAAGCGGGCTTGGAACCCGACCTTGAGGCCGAATCCGGGGTTCTCATACCAACACTCGAAACTCGAGAACTCGAGAGGCACCAAGTTCAAGCTGAATTCCGATCCGGTTGCCGTGCGCTTAGCAGAGGTCCAACTTGTCTCGATCATCTCAGTCATTTGGGAATTAGGGGATGGGATTGCGGGACACTTTACCTATCATGCTGACGACCGACTGCGTGATGCGTCGGCTGCTACCAGCAATCTCTGCTGTTCGAGCATATTCGCGGCAACGGCGTCATCGCGCATCAGGTAAACGAACTCGAGTGGCGCCAGAAAACATGCCCAACAATAAGACACGCTGGCGGTCAAAACCGCTGCATTTAGGACGCGCAATGGAAATGCGGGTGGAAGGAAAATAAGAAGAAAAGCCGGCCCCCATTTTGCCATGCCCAATATCCAAGAAATGAAAAACCAAAACATCACGAAAATGAAAATTCGCTTGCTAGCGAAGCTCGTTTCAAAGAGAGATGGTCTTGCAAGATACCGACGCTCGGCGTCGACCGCCCAGTTGTAGCGCGGCCATACGGCGAGCCCAATAGCAGCAAAAGACGCCGCCATGCCAAGCATACACAACAGCACGCCGACGATGGATGGATGACCTTGCCCCTCGATAGCGTGGCTCAAGCGATCGAACATATCCAGGTCGAACAACAAGCGAATTGATTGACCGGGTTCAGAGGCACCCAAACCAAGAGCATGAAGTATTGTGGACAAGACCGGCGTCCCGAGCAGAAAAATCGCCAAGAACACCGCGATAGTCGTGCTCCGCTTATCCGTGCGAAAAGAATCTATCCAGCCGAACGGATTTACGTTCGTGCGCGCAAGATTTCTTCCTGGCTCCAATCGCGGCCGTGGCGAGAACAAAGCTCTCAAGATGTCGATGACAACACCGATAGCAATTATTCCAAACGGAAATCTGAATACTGCCCACATCAGAGCGAAGCCCGTGAATACGATCGTCGCGTAGCCTGTCTCTTATACACATCTAGATGTGTATAAGAGACAGGCCCTCTGGTGCGGAAATCCAGTCCTGTGAGAACGCACGCACTAGATGAGACGAAGCGTCGCGGCAACTGCACCCTAAGGTCGTCGCTTCCGTGCACGCAACCAAAATATTTTTGCAAAAGCTGATTCAGTCCGGCGCGCCCTCACTCGTCCATACCAAATGTGGACGTTGCGGCGAATGGTCGACGCATCAATCGCGGTCGCCGGCAACCCCGCGCATTCTCGTGGCAATACGGCACGACAAGTTCGGCTGGCGTGTGCCATCGATTTCATCGTCGGCACAACCGGAGACGCCCATCTGATCGCCGTCGCCGCGGAGTTGGCGCCGCTTCTTCCGGCGTCATTCCACGGCCGCCGACCCGGTGATGCGTGACTTCGTGTGCCGCAAGCTGTTGAGGGATGCGGCCTGCTCGTCCTGTGGTGAATCTGGCAAAAACGATCCTCGCGGCGCCTGTCATTCCGGGCCCGAGCGAAGCGGCGCCCCGGAATGACAGCAAGGTCCGTTAGTGTGGAAGCTTTACGTCGGCTGTCGAATCGCGAGGCGCATCACAGCTGCTTATGAGCACATAACGAGGACCGACATTGTCCTCGCGATCTCGGCGAGGGAGCATTTGCGTCCCTAAGGCAAAATCCACCCCGCCCCTACTCCGCCGGCGCCTGTTGCGTGGCCGCGCGCCGCCGCGCCGCCTTCTCCGCGATCCAGCGGCTGACGACGTAGAAGATCGGCGTGAAGATCAGCCCGAACGCGGTCACCCCGATCATGCCCGCGAACACCGCGGTTCCGAGCGTCTGGCGCAGCTCGGCGCCGGCGCCGATGGCCCAGACGAGCGGCATCACCCCGAAGATGAACGCGAGCGAGGTCATCAGGATGGGACGCAGCCGCAGGCGCGCCGCCTCGACCGCCGCCTGGGAGCGGGTGCGGCCCTGATCCTCGAGCTGCTTGGCGAACTCCACGATCAGAATCGCATTCTTGGCCGCGAGGCCGATCAGCACGATGAAGCCGACCTGGGTGAGGATGTTGTTGTCCTGGCCGCGCATGATGACGCCGGTGATCGAGGCCACCAGGCACATCGGCACGATCAGGATGACGGCGAGCGGCAGCGTGAGGCTCTCGAACTGCGCCGCCAGCACCAGGAAGACGAAGACGACGGCGAGCCCGAAGGCGAAGATCGCGGTATTGCCGGCGCGGATCTGCTGGAAGGCGAGCGTGGTCCATTCGTAGCCGAAGCCGTCCGGCAGGGTCTCGGCCGCGAGCTTCTCCATCGTTGCGATCGCCTGGCCCTGCGAATAGCCGGGCGCCGCCGCGCCATCGAGC
>BFBZ01002285.1_pt1 | contig 10729 bp, 11 predicted proteins | sample 1888401 | NCBI WGS metagenome assembly BFBZ01 (sample SAMD00112614, study PRJDB3348) | symbiont metagenome | host: Chara braunii | reverse complement strand
AAAAAAGACGGCACCATGGAGCTGCATTCTGATAACAGGATCTACCCGCCATTCAAGGTAAAGCTGTATGATGTGCTTGAAATGTGGGAATACACCTGCTCTATCAATCTTGGGGAATATAAGGAAGAGGAGCTTAATGTGAGCAGCATCATGAGCATGTTGCGTAACCTGCAGGTGGAGATAGAAACGATCAGGAAACAGGGAAAGGGCAGAAACTAAGAACCGATCTGCCTGAACCACTCAAGAGCTTCTTCTTCCCCGGCCAGCACCCGCACAGGGTAAGGAAATTTGCGGAGCTTATAGTAAAAATCGGCCACAATGCGCGTAGGCAGGTCGTTGATCACAACAGCCTCTGCAATACAGGTTGGTTGTCGGTTCAGCGCCTCATAAAAATCAAACTCGCGCGCCTCCTTGGTCAGGTCGTTCCTGTAGCCGGGCACCACAATGCTGAAATACATGTCGGTACCCGTGAGCGCCACGTTCGCTTCAGACAGCTCGATCACATCTTCCACGGTGAGCAGCATGTCATCATAAAAATAAAAGCAGAGAATATTTCCCTCGTACAAGGTAAGTACGCCCGTCCTCGTGGTAAGGGTGCTGAGCGCTTTCAGGCCCAGCGATTTATTTTTTTGATCTTCTTGTGTCATGGAGGGTCTTGTATATCTCTTGCTGTTTGGGTTTATAGGCAGGACTCCTCCTTAGAGGCTCACAAGGCTTGAGCGAGGCAACACATTCTGCCGGCAATTGCTGGTACAAAAGTGTTCCCTGCGTTTTCCACGCTATCATATCGTCTGTTACATCTTTCGCGATCCTGGCGGGGKTGCCCACCACCACTTTTCTTTCGGGAATGATCATCCCGGCAGGTACAAAGGTGAGCGCACCTATCACGCAGTTATCACCTACCTGCACATCATCCATCAGTACCGCGTTCATACCCACCAGCACATTTTTACCCACGGTAGCACCGTGGATCACCGCGCCATGGCCAATGTGGGCAGACTCTTTCAACAACACAGTAACACCGGGAAACATGTGGATGGTACAATTTTCCTGCACATTGCAGCCGTCTTCGATAATGATCTCGCCCCAATCGCCACGGATGGCGGCACCAGGCCCTACATACACATCGCGGCCAATAGTAACATTACCGGTAACAGTGGCATTGGGATGAATAAAAGCTGTTTTGTGAATAACCGGCCTGTAACCGTTGAACTCAAAAATGTTTGCCATATCCCTATTTTAGAATTTCAGAAGAGCTACCGCCCCGGTTGATCGTGAAACGCTGGTGGCTATTGTAACAACTGGCCGTATGAAAAACGGAAAATCCCGACATCATTTGCAACAAGGGATGCATAGAGGTTACTTTTTAAGTTCAAGGTAAATGTAATTTTTATTTTACCGGATTCAAAGATTTTTCAATGAAAATTTAATGGCTATCTTTACGCTAACTGAATATGCAGGACATTATTGATAAAATACCGCGTGAAGCCCTGCTCTCTGAGCTCACCGCGGAAAAATTCGTCAGGAAAACAAACAACGGCAATAACCACATCTATATCATCACGCACCACAACTCACCCAATGTGATGATGGAGATAGGGCGCCTGCGTGAGCTCACGTTCAGGCACGCGGGTGGTGGCACGGGTAAGCCTTTCGATATTGATGAGTACGATACCAGCAGCCATCCATACAAGCAGTTACTGGTGTGGAACCCGGAGGACCTTGAGATTGTAGGCGCCTATCGTTTCATTGCCTGCAAGGATGCCGAGTACATAGACGGTAAAGTGCAGCTGGCTACTACCGAACTGTTCCACTTCTCAGAAAAATTCTACAAAGAATACCTGCCCTCTACCATAGAGCTGGGTCGCTCATTTATACAACCACAGTACCAGCCATCCGAACAATTCCGCAAAGGACTGTTCAGCCTCGATAACCTGTGGGACGGGCTCGGCGCCATTGTGGTGGATAACCCCGACATGGAACATTTTTTTGGCAAGGTCACCATGTACACCGATTTCAACCTACAGGCGCGCGATCATATCCTGTCGTTCATGAATTATTATTTTCCTGATAAAGACAGCCTCGTCACACCGATACATCCTGTGCATATCCAGACGGATGTGGCCGGCTTTTTATCGGAGATCAAAGACATGCCGTATAAGGAAGGACACAGCGTGCTGAACAAAAAGGTACGGGCACTCGGCGAAAACATTCCGCCGCTGGTAAATGCCTACATGAACCTGTCGGGCACAATGAAAACATTCGGAACTGCCGTGAACCCTACATTTGGCGATGTGGAAGAAACAGGTCTGATCGTAACCATCAGCGATATATACCAGAGTAAAAAAGAGCGGCACGTCAATACCTACACGCCTGCCGTTTCCTGAAGCCACACCGTGCAGATCAGCAAAGCCATATTCCTGAAAAGCAGCTCCGATGAAAAAGGCTGCCCACCGCCCGATAAGCCAGAATTTGCGTTCATTGGCCGGAGTAACGTGGGCAAGTCTTCGCTCATCAATATGCTCTGCAACCGGAAAGACCTGGCCAAAACATCTTCACGCCCGGGCAAGACCCAACTCATCAATCATTTCCTGATCAACGACACATGGTACCTGGTAGACCTCCCGGGATTTGGTTATGCCAAAACGAGCAAAACCAATTTAGAAAAATTTGAGGCGCTCATCAGCACCTATATCGTGAAGCGCAAAAACCTGGTATGTCTTTTTATCCTGGTAGACAGTCGCCTTGAAGTGCAACGCATCGATGAAGAATTTATGGAGTGGTGTGCCGAAAAAGAAATTCCCTTCTGCATTGTGTTCACCAAATCTGATAAGCTCACACGCAACCAGCTCAACACAAATGTTTTCAAATACCTAAACCGATTGAAGAGAGCCTGGGAAGAGCTGCCACCGCATATCATCACATCTTCCGAAACCGATTTAGGCAAAGAAGACATCCTACACTACATTGAAGAGAACCGCCAATATTTTACACCAACAGCGCATGCAAAGTGATTGGCAGATCCTGCAGCAGAAGCTGAAAGAGCGCTTTGGCTCGGAGATGGATCACGATGCCATCCTGTTTATGATTGGCCTGCAGGAGCTCGGCAAAAGCCATAAGCGATACAAAAAGGACCAGAAGCTGGAAGTGATGCATATAGCCATTTGCACGCTGCTTGAGCCTTTCGGGTTCTACGAATACAAAGGCCGCGATGAAGACGGCTGGCCGCACTGGGCGCTGAAAGAAACGCTGCCACACCTCGACGCCAAACAACAGAACAAGCTCATGAATGACGCGATCGTTGATTACTTCAAAAGAACAGGCTTCCTGTTTTGAGAATCGTTCATCTTTGCTTTTTTATTAAGGCATTGTATAGTTTGTTTTACTGCATCATCAAAAAAACACTATGTTAAATTTTGTGCTTCGCACAAAATTATCTTCATCCTTCAGAATCTCTACAGGATTATGTAGTAATCTTACAGCTTACAAAAAAAGGCAACAAGCCGGTATGGATTCCAGCAAAATAAAACATGATAAGCTTCCTGAGAAAAATATTTGCCACAGGCTTATGCATCCATATGATGGCTGTCCACGCGCAAAACAGCGCGGCGCACTACAACAAAGGTAAATCCGAATTCTATACGGGTCACTACAACGCCTGTATAACCGAACTAAAAGCCTGCGCGCAGGACACCTCATTAAAAGACTGCAACTACCTTATCGCGCTGAGTCTCTTTAACCTGAAACAATATAGTAGTGCCGCGCAATATTTTAAAAAAGACATTGCCGCGAACAAAAAAAACACGAACGCCTACCTGCAACTGGCCAAATGCTACAGCATGACGCACAAAACAGGTAAGGCCAACCGCTGCTACAACTGCCTGCTGAAGATCCAACCGGACTACTACCTGGCTTACTTCGAAAAAGGCAACATCAAATTCACGCAAAAAAAATACAAGCCTGCCGTTGAGCTGTACAACAAAACACTTTTATACAAGCCCCAGTTCGAAAATGCGTTTTACCAGCTGGGCTATTGCTTCCTTAGCCTGAAGGATACTGCCACCGCCTGCAGTTACTGGAACAGGATCCAGGACATCGACGATTTTGAGAATTACCAGCAGATAGAACAGCTCTGTCTCGCTAAACATATATCACAACAACACTAAAAACAACAGCAATCATGGTAAAACAGCTCCCACAATTCAAATGGACCAAAAGTGTCAGGTATGCAGGCATTTTCCTGCTGATGGTATGCAGCTTCAGCATGTCATCCCAATTCAGTTATTATTTTGGTAACATCCACAGCCAGACCTCTTATTCAGACGGTAACAAAGACAGTAGTAGCTCGGGGCTCACTAAACCCTTGCAGGCGTATAATTACGCGAAAGCTTCCCAGCAGATCGATTTTTATGGCATCTCCGACCATAACCACCAGAGTGCTGGCATGACCAGCCCGAGCCATTTTCACATGGGTGTAGCAGATGCCAATGCTGCCAATGCAGACGGGTCTTTTGTGGCCCTGTACGGGCAGGAATGGGGTGTGATCTCAGGCGGCGGGCACGTGATCGTGTACGGCTGCGACTCACTGATGGGATGGGACACCGGCGACTATGATATATATGTGGCGCAAAGTAACTACGCCAACCTGTGGGGTAAAATAAACGCAAGGCCCGGTTCCTTTGCCTACCTGGCCCACCCGCAGCAAACCGATTACACCAACCTGTTTACTTCTGCTTACAACTCTACAGCCGACAACGCCATTATAGGCATGGCAGCACGCAGCGGCCCGGCTTTCTCAACCAACTCAACCTATTCAAACCCTTCTACCAGCGATTACACCGCACGCTACCAGGAAGCACTGGCGCAGGGATATCACCTTGGCATAGGGCTCGACCATGATACGCACAACTCCGTGTTCGGGCGGCAAACTGCCGGCAGGCTGGCGGTGCTGGCACCCGGGCTCACACGCTACAACATTCTCAGCGGTATCCGCAACATGCACATGTACAGCACCGACGACTGGAATGCCCAGGTTGACTTCAACATCAGCAACCAGCCAATGGGAAGCATTTATGCGCATGCCGGCTCACCTACCCTCAATGTGACCATCACAGACCCTGACGTTGAAAGCACCTCATCTATCAAAATATACTATGGTGTGCCGGGCAGCGGTTCCCTGCCAACTGTGCTCACTTCCAATACCGGCGCCAGCACTCTTACGTATACACATGCTACCACCAACGGATCGGTTTATTATTATTACGCGGAGATCACCCAGGCCGATGGTGATGTACTCTGGACCTCCCCTATCTGGTATACTACTAACAGTACCATCACCGGTACACCACCGGTAACAAGCTTTTCGGTACCAGCTTCTGTTTGTGTAGGGCAGCCTATTTCACTCACCGACATGTCTACCAACTCGCCCAATGCCTGGCAATGGACCATGATCGGCGCTACCAACAACTCTTCTACAACACAAAATCCTGTGGCTACCTATACTGCCAGCGGCACCTACACCATCACCCTTGTATCATACAACAGCGTAGGTGTTGGTGTGCCATATACAAGAACTGTTTCCGTTGGAGGCAGCTCGCCAACCGTTAGCATCAGCGGCGGCTCAACGATCTGTGCCGGCAATAACCTCAACCTGAGCGGTAATGGTGCTACCAGCTATACCTGGAGCACAGGTGCTACTTCCAGCAGCATCACTGTATCCCCAACATCCACTACCGTATACACCCTTACAGGTTCAAACGGTGGTTGCGCAGCATCTGTTACCAAAACCGTTACGGTGAGCAGCTCCCCTGCTGTTGCCATCAATGGCGCCAGCGGGATCTGCACAGGCAGCAGCGTGAACCTGAGCGCCACCGGCGCTACCAGCTACACCTGGAGCACAGGCTCTAACGCGGGCAACATTACCGTATCTCCAACATCCACTACCGTATATACACTTACAGGTTCCAATGGCGGCAGCTGTTCAGGTACCACTACCGCCACCGTTACCGTTACCAGCTCACCAACCGTTAGTATCAGCGGGGGCTCAACCATCTGCGCCGGCAACAACCTCAACCTGAGCGGCAACGGCGCTACCAGCTATACCTGGAGCACAGGCTCTAACGCAGGCAGCATCACCGTATCTCCGACATCCACTACCGTATATACGCTTACAGGCTCCAATGGTGGCTGCGCAGCGGTTACCACCAAAACAGTTACGGTGAGCAGCTCGCCTGCCGTTACCATTAATGGTGCCAATAACATTTGCCCGGGCAACAGCGTAAACCTGAGCGCCACCGGCGCTACCAATTACACCTGGAGCACAGGCTCTAACGCAGGTAGCATTACCGTATCTCCAACATCTACTACCGTATACACACTTACTGGCTCCAATGGTGGCTGCGCAGCAGCTGCCACCAAAACCATCACGGTGAATTCGCTCCCGGCAGTGTCTATCAGCGGCAGCAATACCGATTGCAGCGGCGGCTCTATCGTACTAAGCGGTAACGGCGCCAACACTTATACCTGGAGCACAGCGGCCACCACATCAACTATCTCCGTCTCTCCTTCCGCTACAACTTCGTATTCTATTACGGGAACAGATGCCAACGGCTGCCAGAATACATCGGTGAAAACCGTTACCGTTACAGGCGCGGCTACCATCAGCGCGGCGGGCGGCACCATCTGCCCTGGTTATTCATTCACCATCACACCTTCGGGCGCTGCCACCTATACCTATTCCGGTGGCTCTGCCGTGGTATCACCTGCTTCCACGCAAAGCTATACCGTTACCGGTACTGCTTCCGGCGGATGTGCCGCTACACCGGCCATAGTTACCGTTACTGTTACCCCCGGCTTATCTGTGAGCATTTCCGGGCCAAACTTTGTCTGCGCGGGCAGTACTGTGATGCTCAACGCTAATGGCGCCAGCACTTACACCTGGAATACAGGCATCACAGGTAGCAGCATTTCTGTGAGCCCGGCGATCTCCACGTCTTATTCTGTGGCAGGCAGCAATGCAGGCTGTTCAGGCTCCGGTACAAAATTCATCAACGTATACAGCCTGCCAACCGTCAATGCCAACACCAGCAGCTCTATGCTCTGCACCGGCCAGTCGGCCACGCTCTCTGCGGGCGGTGCCAACACCTACGCCTGGAGTAATTCGCAGACAGGCGCCAGTATCGTTGTGTCTCCTGCAAGCACAACCTCTTATACCGTAACAGGCACCGATGTACATGGTTGTAGCGCCAATGCCACGGTAACAGAAACCGTAAGCGTGTGCACAGGCATCCAGTCTTACGAGCCACTCGCGGGCACCGCGGTGTATCCAAATCCAAACAACGGCAGTTTCGTCGTGAATGTGAACACATCTTCCCTGCTCACGATCTATGACCTGCTGGGTAACGTGGTATTGCAGCAAAAACTCGAAGAAGGCCCGCAGGATATCCACATCAGCGACAAGGCCAATGGCGTGTATTATCTCCGCATCACGAGCGGTGACAAACAAACCATCACAAGGATCCTTAAGCAGTAAGCCGGCAAATACCAGCTTCACTTAATAATAAAAAAGGCAACAAAAAAGCCGGGCGAGTGGCCCGGCTTTTTCTATAACGTGAAATGGTAAAATTATCCCTGCTTCCGAACCTTTACACATTCATAGCCTTTCTTAGCTAATTTCAATTCAAAGGAAACCCGGATTCCTTCTTCAAGCGTGCCGTCTGTTTCTTTGGCATGCACATAGTATTCCTGTTTTGTTTCATCATCAATGATGAACCCGAACTTTGATTTCTTATTGAAAAACTTAACAATCCCTTGTCGCATATCGCCGGTTCTTGGTCTATACAATGATACTCCCGGATTCTGAAGCCTTTATGAAGAGAGCTTTTAGTCCTGTATCGTTAAAATAAAACACCCCTGCATATGCTGCAAGGGTGCATAAAAGAATTATAAATTATTTAACAGTAACGTCTTTTTGTACTTTGTTCCCTTCTTCCAGCTTCACAATGCCCTGGCCGATCTTGCTGCCGGATGTAGCGGTCACATCCAGGATGGCAGGCAGCTTGAACGTGTAGGTAGAGATGCCCGACGCATCTGATACACCGGTAGCCCTGAGGTCTGCCTCTACCGTAGCGCCTGTGCTTGTTTTCACATTCGCATACAGCTTCACAGTAGCTCCCGGCAGCACATTCCCCGCAGAATCAAGCGTTCTGATGGTCAGTTCACAATCCGTTTTCTTTTCACACGATGTGTTAAGTAACAGGGCGCCAACACACAGCGAAAAGGAAGCTATAAGCAATTTTAACTTCATGATGTTTTATTTTTCGTTAAAATGATGGATATTCGTATTAACAAATATAAGCAACTTTTTGATAAATGAGAACCAAGCACATCGTTTTATTGAGCCTGATCGCTTTTTTGTTGATTAAACCGGGGTATGCGCAAACCTATTCAAAGGAAACCGTGATCATTTCTACCTCCTATGGCGACATGAAAGTGAGGCTTTTCAATGAAACACCGCAGCACCGCGATAATTTCCTGAAGCTGGTAAAAGAAGGGTTTTACGACAGCCTCCTGTTTCACAGGGTCATCGAGCAGTTCATGATCCAGGGTGGCGATCCTTATAGCAAATACGCCAAAGACCATGTACTGCTGGGCGACAGCGACCTGCACTACATGATCCCGGCCGAATTCAACCCAAAGCTGTTTCATAAAAAAGGCATGCTCTGTGCCGCCCGGGAGAGCGACGACAAAAACCCATCGAAAGCTTCTTCCGCCTGCCAGTTCTATATTGTGCAGGGCCGGGTGCTCGACGATAAAGACCTTAAATCGTACGAATACCGCATCAACAAAGCATTACTATCGAAGATCGCCGGCGAGGTAGTCCTCAACGACCCGGCGGCACAACGCATCAAAGACCGTATTCATGAGTTTGAGACCAGCGGACAGAAAGACAGCGTACAAGCCGAATCCAAAAAGCTGGACGCCATTGTAAAAGCGGCATACGAAAAGAGCGAGCATTATACTTTCAGCCCCGAGCAGATCCAAGCCTACAAAACGGTAGGCGGCACGCCACACCTCGATGGCAACTATACCGTGTTTGGCGAAGTGGTGGAAGGGCTTGATGTGATCGATAAGATCGCCGCGGTGGCTACCGACCGTAATAAAAGGCCCCTGGCTGACATTCGCATGAACATGCGGATCGTTAAAAAATAAGATCAGTAGGCTTTTATGCTGCCGTTCTTAATGATGTAGTCCACACCATTGATGTTGAATTTTTTGCCCGTGGTCTGGTTCATCAGGTCTGTAATGTCCTGCTCGATGGTGTGCACGGAACCCTTGGTCTTATACGCAATATTGAGATAGTCTTCGTTGATCTCCATGCCTTCATATACCCCGCAAAGGATCACATGCACAGGCACCCTGACACGTGGCAGCAGCTTGATATCACGCGCTTTGGCCCAGTTGTCGGCGATCAGGATCACATCTTCCACCTTGCCGCATTTATTGAGCCCGTATATCAGCCCTTCTACTACATTTTCCGGGGCGTCGCCTCCCTGTCCTTTTTTGATCGTGAGGTCCATGGTGCCAATGAGCTCATCCACATTGCGGGCCTTGCAAAAATAAATGCCGCCTGTAGCGCCGATCTTCTTCTCCTCATCCCGCTTTTTATCACCATCGTTGAAGAACACAAAGTTCTGGCTCGTGGTGTCCTTCACAAAATGCAGTTTCATCCAGGTGCTGATCTGCTGAGCGTATGGATACATGCTCCCGGTAAGATCGGCCACGATCAACTTGTTATGCCATTGCTGGTTGCGGCGAAACACCTTTAACACAACATTATTGCTGGTGTCGGTCTCATTAGGTTTCAGGTCGGCGTCAGAATCATCGGTGCGACTCTCAAAAGCGAAATTCCCTTTCTTGTCGTATACCTTGTAATAGCCATTGAGGTGGCCTTTTTTATACAGGCCCTCCGCCTTGATATTGCCATTGGGGTAATACGCCACCTCGAAGCCTTCCTTCACCCCATTTTTATAGGTTTCGTAAAAATCCTTTTTACATTTTTTAGAGTAGTGGGTCACCGGGCCGTCTATTAGCCCGTCCTTATAGTACACTTCCTGCTCCACGCAGTTGGGCACATCAAACCATTTGATCTCAAGACCCTGCTTTTTGTTGTTCTTATAAGATACCTCGCTCTTCAGATCGCCGTTGGGCCAGAACTCGCGCCACACCCCCTGCCGGAGACTGTCATGGTCCAGCACATTGATGGTATCGTTGTCGTGGATAAGGTAGCTGAGCATCACCTGGCCTTTGAGGGCAGGGAGCAGGCACACAAGCAGGATGACCCAGGCTGATCTCACGGTTTCGTCAATAAACGATTAAAATTGATTAATTTTGCAGGAATAACCAAGGAATTATGCTCGAAAGAATAAACAACATATTAGCGGAAGTAGAGGAGTTTGCTGCGCAAAGTAAAGAGCAGGTGGAGGAGTACCGGATCAAATGGCTCAGCAAAAAAGGCGAGATCACATCCTTGTTCGACGATTTCAAATCGGTGGCGCCGGAGATCAAAAGAGAAGTGGGACAAAAGCTCAACGAGCTCAAGAACAAAGCGCAGGATAAGATCAATACCCTGAAGGAAAAATTCGAGCAGGCCAGCTACACAGCCACTTCGCAGGCGGTAGACCTCAGCCTGCCCGCCGATCCTACGCTGCAGCTTGGTGCGCGGCACCCC
>BFBZ01002283.1_pt1 | contig 10730 bp, 9 predicted proteins | sample 1888401 | NCBI WGS metagenome assembly BFBZ01 (sample SAMD00112614, study PRJDB3348) | symbiont metagenome | host: Chara braunii | reverse complement strand
CACGTGAGACGATGATAGAGTCCGTGCTCGACGGCGACGTCGAGAGGCCGGCAGAAATGCCCGGCCCCCTGGTAACCATCCCGGACCGGTGTGAATCGGTTTGGGACGCGTAAGCGGCCAGGAGTAACAGTCAGAACGGAGGAGTGCAAAGGTACCCTCAGCCCGGTTGGCAATCGGGCATCGAGCGTAAAGGTATAAGGGTGCTTGACTGCGAGTCCGATGGGACGAGCAGGGACGAAAGTCGGCCTTAGTGATCCGGTGGTTCCGGATGGAAGGGCCATCGCTCAACAGATAAAAGGTACTCCGGGGATAACAGGCTTATCTCCTCTGAGCGTTCATAGCGGCGAGGAGGTTTGGCACCTCGATGTCGGCTCATCACATCCTGGGGGTGGAGAAGCTCCCAAGGGTTCGGCTGTTCGCCGATGAAAGTGGTACGTGAGCTGGGTTTAGACCGTCGTGAGACAGGTCGGTCCCTATCTGCTGTGGGCGGAGGAAACTTGCGGGGCTTTCTCCCTAGTACGAGAGGACTGGGAGGGACACACCTCTGATGTTCCAGTTGTGGCGCTAGCCGCACCGCTGGGTAGTCACGTGTGGACGGGATAAACGCTGAAGGCATATAAGCGTGAAACTTCCCCCTAGATCAGGTTTCCTGCGTAAGCGAAGGCTCCTGGTAGACGACCAGGTCGATAGGCCGGGCGTGTAAGTGCAGCAATGCACTCAGCTAACCGGTACTAACAGCCGAACGTTTGGCCGCATTGTTCCCTTTCTCACTCGTGTCCACTGTAACTACTTGCTTGACCCAATGCGTCATTGACGCGTAACGAAATACCATGCGACTTGCCGGTGACCATACCCGATTGGAAACACCCGTTCCCATTCCGAACACGGCAGTGAAACGATCGGGGCCGATGGTAGTGCGTCCAGCGCGAGAGTAGGTATCGCCGGCTCTTTACACTGAAACCCCGCACGGGTAAAACCGTGCGGGGTTTCTTCGTTTGCACAGCTAGCTGCACGTCGCTATCGGTCCCGAAGGTATTCGCCCATGTTCGTCGTTTGGAACGGCCTTGGCTGTCTCGTTCTCCCCATACTCGTCATTGGCGGCGTGACGGCGGGCGCGATAGCCGATTTCGAACCGAAGATCCGTTGGCCACGAATGATCGCGGTTCTCGGCACCGCACTCGCAATTTACGGGCTCGCGTTGGTGCTCAACCGCAAGCAGATTGTGGGGCAGGACGAGTGGGGCAATAAGGTGACCGCGACAGCGAACCACTCGCTTTACTGGATTCCGGTGCAGCACTGGTCCTTGATCACACTCGTCATCGGCACCATTTTGGTGTTCAAGAAGTGATATCTGACTCACTCGCCCTCGAGATCCGTATCCCGGAGATCGGTCAGGAACATGTGGCCCGGCTTGTGGGTGATCGCAAACGGCGGCTTCGCTTGCATGAGGGCCGCCTGCGGCGTAACGCCGCAGGCCCAGAACACCGGCACTTCATCAGTTCGCGTCTCCACGGCGTCGCCGTAGTCCGGCCGATCGACGTCGCGAATCCCGATCGTGTCCGGATCGCCGAAATGAACCGGGGCGCCGTGCGCGCGTGGGAAGCGGCTACAGATCTGCGTGGCCTTGACGGCCTGATTCGGCGTGAGTGGCCGCATCGACACCACCAGCGGCCCGCTGAACCGTCCGGCCGACTTGCACGCGATGTTGGTTCGGTACATCGGCACGTTCACGTTCTGTTCGATGTGCCGCACCGGGACGCCTGCGGTCAGAAGGGCGTTCTCGAACGTGAACGAGCACCCGATGACGAACGAAACGAGGTCGTCGCGCCAGTGCGGCGTGATGTCGTGGGGCTCTCCGACCAACTCGCCGTTCTTCCAGATGCGGTAAGCCGGTAAGTCGGTGCGGAGATCGCTGCCCGGCGCGACGCCCTTGGCTTCCGGATCACCGGGTTCGGTCACGTCCAGTAGCGGACACGGTTTCGGGTTCCGCTGGCAGAACAGGAGGAAGTCGAACGCCCAGTCTCGCGGCAGAATTACAAGATTCGCCTGAACGTAGCCGAGCGCGAGCCCCGGTGTGGGTCCGGAGAGGGCACCTTTCCGGCACGCTGCGCGGATCACAGCTCCCGTCGAGGACGATAACTCGTTCTCCATTACGACTCCAGAATTTCGCGAATACGAATCAGCGGCTTCACGTACTCGTCCCACGTCAGCCCATCGACCGTGGCGGTTTGTTTGCCGGTGACGCCGTCTACGAGCGGTCCTTCGTGGACCATCACTTCCAGTATCTCGCGTTCGCGGTCGGGATCGAAGAGATCGGGCGGCGGTTCCACGTCGCGCAGGACGTAGATACCGGCCGCGAGCGCGTAAGCGCCCCAATTGCTGACGCCCGCAACGATGAGGTGATCCGTCGGCACCCGGCAGTGGATCCGGTCGCCGTTCGGGATGTTCTTCACGATCGTCTCGTGCGGGATCTTGCCCATCCCGATTTCGTTACCGCCGTCACCGATGCCGATGGTTGCTCGCGGTTGGTCGCTTCTGGGGGCGGTGCCAAACAAATGGTGTGCGGGCAGCATGTGCGCTGTGATGTCGCGGCCCCTCATGGTGTAGCACCGCTCGTCTGCGGCGGGTCCGACGCGCTCCACGGCGATCGTGGTGTCGATCGGCGCCCACCCGTTCGGGCTCTTCAAATAGAGGCCGCTGAAGGCGCCTTCCGGGGGCGGCTCCTCGTTGCGCACGATGAACCGTTCGTGCACGCCGGATGCGGTGACTCCGGAAACCAGTGAGTCGGCGCAGAACGGGTCCGCGAGTAACCAGACATTGCCCCCGATATTGTGGAACGCACGCGCGAGAAACACGGCTCCGAGCGGGCCGTCCGTTTCTCCGCACGGCGGATCGGCGGTAACGATGTAAAACCCGGTGACGATCTGGACCGAGAGATGGGACCGTTCGGCAACGCTCCGGCACGCGGCGGCGAAGTCGCCGCGGCACGCCGTAAAGAGATTGTCGTGCGGGTCGCGTGCGAGCCCGCGGTTCCCGGGGTCGGTCTGGACGGCCGCGAGGATCGCGGCGAGCTTTTCGTCGGTGGTCATGTGCCGGCGTGGAGTAAGTGTGCGAACCGCCCGCGCCACAGTTTGGGCACTTCGGACGTCACCGTGATGGGCTCTTTCGACGTCGGGTGCAGGAACGTGAGGCTGCGCGCGTGCAGGGCGATGGAGTGGCCGAACGGGTGGTCGCTGCCGTACTTGTCGTCGCCGTAGATCGGCGCCCCCCGCGCGGCGAGTTGCACGCGGAGTTGGTGCTTGCGGCCGGTGTGCGGGCGCAGTTCCAGCCACGTCAGCCCGTTGTGCCGCGCGCGGACCTGGAACAACAGCCGCGCGAAGAGGGCACCGGGCGTGTCCGGCTCGACCACCTCCACCCGCATCTTCGGCTCGTCCTTCTTCAGCCAGTCTTCGAGCGCGCCGGCGTCTTGCGTGTGCCAGGGAGCTGCGGGGGGCTTTCGCCCCCCGCTCAGTTGATCTTCCACAACGGCCCAGTAGCACTTTTCGACGCCGCCCTCGCGGAACTGCTCGCTCAGCCGCGCTGCGGCCTTGCTCGTGCGGGCGAACAGGAGCGACCCACTTACGGGTTTGTCGAGGCGATGAACCACGCCGAGGAACACGTTGCCGGGCTTGTCGTACTTCTCCTTGAGGTACGCTTTCACGAGCCGGTCCACGGTTTCGTCCTTGCCGTCAAAGTGCGTGGTCGGCCACCCGGCGGGCTTGTTCAGCGCCAGGCAGTGGTTGTCCTCGAACAAAACGTCCAAATGATCAGAGAACGACATGCGGCCCATCATAGCGAAAGTGGCCGCGGGACGAAACCGATCACCCGTTCCACCCAGGCCGCGGTGCGGAAGAGGTCGTCTTCCTGGCCCTGTTTGGCGACGATCTGGGCCGCGAGCGGGAGACCGTCCGCCGTCCACGCAAAGGGGAGCGAGACAACGGGCATTCCCGTATAGCTCCAGGGCGAGTTGAACGTCGGGTCGCCCGTCGTTTCCGCGGGCGGTGCGGGGGCCGGCGTGGCCGGGACGAGGAGCGCCCGAAACCGCGTGCGCAGTTCGTCCGTGAGGAGGTGCTGGGCCTGTTTGCACCGGGCGTACTCGGCCGCCGAAGTCCGGAGCCCGCGTTCGATCAGCGACGTCACCTTGGGCGGATAGTCGTCGGGCTGGCGGCGGTATCGCGGTTCGTGGTACGCGGCGGCTTCGACTGCCATCACGGTCAACTGGCGTTCCGGGGCTTCCGCGAATCCGGGCGGGAGCGAAACCGGCTGGACGCGCCCGATCACTTCGTCCGTGGGTTCGTACCGCACGAGTTTCCGGACCATCGTGTCGAACGCGGCTCGCATCGGTTCGCTGCAACGGGGCAGAAAGAAGTCGTCCGTCACGCACAGCCAGTGGTGTTCGTACCCCATATCGAGGTCGCGCGGCATGTCGTACCGGTTGCCGAAGGCATCGTAGACGATCTGCGCGCGCGTATTAGGCGAACGCGGGTCGGCGCCGGCCGTTGCGCTGAACAGGAGCGCCAGGTCCCGCACGCTGTTCGCCATCATGCCGACATGATCGAGGCTCGGCGCAAGAGGCAGCACGCCGTCCACGCTCACGCGGCCGTGGGTCGGCTTCAGGCTGTACACGCCGCAGTAACTCGCCGGGCGGATGATGGACCCACCTGTTTGTGTGGCGAGCGCGCCTAGACACATCCCGCACGCGACCGCGGCGGCCGAGCCGCTCGAACTGCCGCCGGGCGTGAGGTCGAGGTTCCAGGGGTTTCGCGTCACCGGCGGGTCGAAGCTGGCGTAAGCGGTGGTGACCGTCTTGCCCACGATCACCGCACCGGCCTGGCGGAGCCGTTCCACGCACGTGGCGTCGCGGCGGGCGAAGCTTTGAGCCCATCGCTTGGAGCCGCACCCGGTCGGCATGTCGAACACGTCGATGATGTCTTTAATACCGAGCGGAATGCCGTGGAGCGGTCCGCGGTGCTGCCCGTTTTTCAGTTCGTTTGAGAGCTGCGCGGCTTGCTCGCGCGCCGCGGCGCGGTCGATGTACGCCCACGCCCGCACGCGTGGTTCGTACCGCTCGATGCGGGCGAGACACTGTTCCAGAAGGTCCGTCGGCGTGAGCGCGCCGGTGCGAATGAACTCGGCGGCTTCGCTAATCGTTCGTGGTTCGGGCATCGTGAATCCAAGGAGAGGAAAACGCACAGGAATAAGAAGCACAGGGCTTCCGCCCTGTGCTACGAAAGCCGGCCCCTCCGGGGTGGAAGAGGGACACACGGCACACAGGGCGGGAGCCCTGTGTCTTTGGAAGCGAAGAACGAGCGCCGTTCGCTTCTGGTCTTCGCCCCGGAGGGGCCGGCTTTCGTAGCACAGGGCGGAAGCCCTGTGTTCTTGTCACACCCACAGCATCTCCGGATCGTACGTAACACCGTATTCCGTCAGCATTTCGAGGCTCTCGTCGAGAAACGTTTTCGTCGCATGGTGCTCTTCCTGAGCGTGGATGTAAGCCGTTACGCCCGGAATCGCGGACGGACTGAGGGTGAACGCCCCGTATCCGTCTTGCCATGCGAACGGCATGACGTTCCGGCCATGTAACCAACCCGATGAGTTCGATTTTATGTCTCGAACGACGTCCGATATCGATCGGTCCGCGGCCAGTCGCACGAGCAGGTGAACGTGGTCCGAAACGCCACCGATTGCGAGGAGTTCACCTTTCCGATTCCTCACGATGCCACCGATATAAGCGTATCGCTCTTCGCACCAACTCGGGTCGATCCAGGGTTCGCGGTTCTTCGTGCTGAATACGATGTGGTACACCAATCGCGTGTAGGTCTGGGCCACGGCACACCTCGCGACGAGAATAGGAAGATCCGCGTCGTGCCAGTGTACCGATCGGACACTGAGCGAAAGCCCTGCCATCTCCTTGCCCCCCGCGCTGCGCGGGCGGTTATAATCATTTCCAGTCTTCGCACCTCGGAGCCGCACCATGAAACTCGGACGCTGGCCACTGGTGGTGGCGTGTACCGGTTTGGGCCTCTTCGGCGGAATCGTCGCTTCGCAGCGGCTCACGGGCCAACCGGCCGTGCCGCAACTCAACCCGGCGATGCCAGGTCGGGACTGGCAGTCGTTCGCGCCGGTCGTGAAGCGGGTGCTGCCCGGCGTGGTCTGCATTGAGGGGCAGGGCCGCGCGAAGCACACCGCCGGCGAAGACACCGATCCCGGTTTCGGGTCGGGGGTCATCATCGACCCGAGCGGCATCATTCTGACCAGCAATCACGTCGTCAGCGACCTCGATGTCGTGGAGGTCACGCTTGCGGACGGCCGTAAGTTCACCGCCAGCGACATCCGACACGACCCGAAGACCGACATTGCGCTCATCAAACTCGAAGTCAAAGAAGCGCTCCCGGTCCTGGAACTCGGGGACAGCGACGCGATGGAAGTGGGCGACCGCGTGCTGGCCGTGGGCGCGCCGTTCGGTCTCACGGGGTCGGTCACGAGCGGGATCGTGAGCGCCAAGAGCCGCAACAATTTGAAACTGAACGCGTTCGAGGACTTCCTCCAGACCGACGCCGCAATGAACCCCGGCAACAGCGGCGGAGCGCTCGTGAACCTGGAGGGCAAAGTGATCGGCCTCACGGCCGCAATCAAGACGCGCACCGGCGGCTTCCAGGGGGTCGGGCTCGCCGTGTCGAGCAACCTCGCGAAAAAGGTCAGCGACGATCTGCTCAAGAACGGCGGCGTCAAGCGGTCGTACTTCGGGGTCGCCGTGCGCGACCTGGATGCCGACGCCGTGCGGCGGTCCGGCGTGCGGAACGGGGCCGGTGCAGTCGTCACGAAGGTCGGGGAGGATTCGCCGGCCGCGAAAGCCGGAGTGCAGACGGGTGACGTGATCACGAAAGTCAACGGGAAGCCCGTGCGGGACGCATACGAACTGATGAAAGTGACCGGCGCCTTGCCCACCGGTCAGGTGGTGGACGTGTTACTGTGGCGGTCCGGCAAGTTCTACATCGGAAAGGTGCGGGTCGAGGAGAGCAAGACGATGGGGCGGCCCGATACGCCCGCCGCACCGGAACCGCCGCCCGCTCCGCTCCCCGGCAACACGACAACGGGCGCTGTTGGCCTGTCGGTGTCCGATCTCACGGCCGACACCATCAAACAGCAGAAACTTCCCAAAGACGTGAAGGGGGTGGTGATCTCGGGCGTGAAGCCGAACAGCTTCGCGGAGAAGTCCGGCCTCGCCAGCGGTATGGTGGTGCTGAAAGTGGACAAGACCACGGTTATTTCGGCACAGACGTTCGAGCAGGCGCTGCGCCAGGCCGAGGCCGAGCGGGGCGCGCTGCTCCAGGTGATGAAGCCCAACGGCGACGTGGACTTTGTCGTGCTGCGGCTGAAGTAACGGAATCGCGGATCGCCTCTCTAACGAGGGTCAGTTTGTCGTTCCACGGGAACTCGTGGGCCATGCGTACCGAACCGTTGCGGCCGAGCCGGCGGCGCAAATCGCCGTCGGTGACTAACCTTCCGATGTGTGCGGCCAGTTCCGCCACGGCGCCGCACGCGGCCTGGAGGCCGTCGACTTCATGCCGCACGAGGTCCGCAGGGCCGCCGGCGCGGTAGACCACGTTCGGTTTCCCGTTCGCCCACGCTTCGAGCAGCACCAGTCCGAAGGAGTCGCACCGCGACGGGAGCGCGAAGGCATCGATTCCGGCGAAGAAGGCACGCTTCTGTTCGTCCGTCAGCACGCCGAGTCGCGTCACGCGATCCTTCGGCGTAAAGCCTTCCCAGAACGAGCGGAAGTTCGGCATCTCCGGTCCGGCCAGCACCACCCGGAACCGGCGCCCGGCCGCCCACACCCGTTCGGCGGCGCGGAGCAGATCGACCGTTCCTTTCTCGGCACTGTTGTTCGCCAGGTGCCCGATCACGACTTCGCTTTCGGCAACGCCCCAAGCCGCTCGTGTCGCCTCACGATTGCCGCCGGTGCACTCATCGGCCTCGACACCCAACCCCTGAAGGATCACTCGATCCGGGAGGGCACCGAGCTGAACGGCGGCGGCGTATTCGCTCGGCGTCTGAACGAACACGCGGTCGGCTTGCTGTAAGAGCCAGCGCAGGTGCGGCTTCGTGTACTGCTTGCGTGTGGTGTCGTGCGGGTCGTGTGGGTCGCCGAGGTGGAGAAAGGGGGTGAGCAGGAACGGCACCCCGCGCCTTCGTGCGAGCCGCAACCCGCACGCGATCGGGAACGAATACGGGAAGGCCGTGGCGTGGACCGCATCGAGCGGACCATCGTACCGGTGCGCGTCCCGCCACATCGCGGGGCAGACCGGGTTACACGGCGTCGTGAGGCACTGCCAGTTCCGGTGCGGCAGGAGCGAAAGGGCTTTGAGGGCGTAGCGGCGTGCGGGGAAGTGCAGGGGGGCGTAGCGGCGGAGACCTACCCCCCCGTCCCCCCTCCCTGAAGGGAAGGGGGAGCAAGACGAAGAACCCACCCCCAGCCCCTCCCTGAAGGGAGGGGAGTAAGACCTTCGGCGTTCCGACGCTTGAGGAGAGTTCGAGGAGGCGGTGCGCGCGTTCACACCCCTCCCTTCAGGGAGGGGGGACGGGGGGGTAGGTCTCTTCCACATCTCGCTCAACTCGACCGCGCGGCTCGTCCACACGGTGACGTCGTCGCCGCGCGCGGCGAGGTACTCGCACAACCGGGCGGTGTACGCTTCCGACCCGCCGAGCGCCGGCGGGTACCGCTGGACGAACTGTGCGACGTGCATTCCGCCTTCCGTGGCGATTGTGGGGCTTACGCGAGCGTAAGAATCCGGTACGATGTTTATCGACCGTCCGAAAACTTCTCCGCCCAAGGACCGAACGCGACATGATCCGCATTTCGACGCTCGCCGCGTCCGTCAAGCCGTCCGCCACAATAGCCGCGGGGGCCAAGGCCCGTCAACTGAAGGCGGCCGGCGTCAATGTCTTCGACTTCAGCCTCGGCGAGCCGGACTTCAACACGCCCAAACACATCTGCGACGCCGCCGAGAAGGCCGCGCTCGCGGGCAACACGCACTACACGCCCACCAGCGGCACGCCGGAAGTGAAGGCCGCGATCTGCAAGTGGTACAAGACGTTCCACGGCCTCGACTGCACGCCGGACAACGTGATCGTCTCGAACGGGGCGAAGCACTCGATTCACAACGCCCTGGCCGCCACCGTCGGGCCGGGGGACGAGGTCGTCATCCCGACGCCGTACTGGGTGAGCTACTCCGACCTCGTGAGCATGACCGGCGCGACGCCGGTTCTCGTGACGACCACGCCGGAGAGCGGGTTCAAGATGACGCCGGCGCAGCTCCGCGCCGCGATCACCCCGCGCACGCGGGTGCTGATGCTGAACTCGCCGAACAACCCGACCGGCTCGGTCTATTCACGCGCCGAACTCGAAGCGCTCGTGGACGCGATGGACGCCACCGACGCGGCCATCCTGAGCGACGAGATTTACGAACAGCTCACCTACGGTACCGCGAAACCGACGTGTGTGGCGACCCTCCGCCCGTGGCTGAAGGACCGCACCATCACCGTCAGCGGCGCGAGCAAGAGCTACGCCATGACCGGCTGGCGGATGGGCTGGGCGATCGCGCCGGCGGCGCTCGTGAAGGCGATGGACACGATCCAGAGCCAGGAGACGAGCTGCCCGTCGAGCGTGTCGCAGGCCGCGCTCGTCGCGGCCCTGACCGGCTCGCAGGACTGCGTCGCGGAGATGCGGGCGGAGTTCGCGCAGCGCCGCGAACTGACCGTCGGGCTCTTGACGGCCCTTCCCGGCGTGAAGTTGCCGGTGCCGGACGGCGCGTTCTACGCGTTCTTCGACGTGTCGGCGTATTTCGGCAAAACGTTCGGCGACAAGGTCGTGACCGATTCGCTCACGTTCTGCGGGGCGCTGCTGGAGCAGGCCCATGTGAACCTCGTGCCCGGTGTCGCGTTCGGCGCGGAAGGGTTCGTGCGAATGTCGTTCGCCACCAGCCGTGATGTGATCGAGGGCGGCATCAGCCGCCTGAAGGACTGGCTCGCGACGGGTAAATAAAGACAGAAGACTTCACCACAAAGGCACAAAGGCCGCACAAAGGGACACAAAGAAGAAAAGATCGAGTTCAGGACGAAAGAGCAGGATTGATGCAAAGGGTGGATCACGATTCCGTTTCCCCTGTTATCCTGGTGACCCTCCTCTTCTGCCTTCTTTGTGACCCTTTGTGCGATCTTTGTGCCTTTGTGGTGAACCCTTGCTCTGGTGCGGCCATGCCCATTCTCTACCTGACCGAAGCGGAGGTCGCGCGGGTTCTCACAATGGACCTCGCGCTCGAAACGACCGCCGCCGCGTTCCGCAAGCTCGCGCTCGACGAGGCGACGAACGTTCCGCGGCAGCGGTGCCAGACGGATCACGTGATGCTGCACGTGCTCCCGGCCGCTGCGAAGACCCTCGGCGCGATCGGCTTCAAGGCGTACACCGTGTCGAAGCAGGGCGCGCAGTTCCACGTCACGCTGTTCGATCCGAAACACGGCGGCATGAGCGCAATCGTCGAAGCCGACCTGATCGGGCAGTTCCGCACGGGGGCCGCGAGCGGCATCGCGACCAAGAAGCTCGCCCGCGCCGATGCGGCCACGGTCGGGCTGTTCGGCACCGGCAAGCAGGCCCGCACACAGCTCCTTGCGGTCTGCAAGGTCAGGCCGAT
>BFBZ01002282.1_pt1 | contig 10730 bp, 12 predicted proteins | sample 1888401 | NCBI WGS metagenome assembly BFBZ01 (sample SAMD00112614, study PRJDB3348) | symbiont metagenome | host: Chara braunii | reverse complement strand
GGTGACAAAAGCTGCGTCGGCATGCCCAGCGCATCGCCGAGCGCCCCGCCGATGAGTGCGCCCATGGCGCGGTCGAACGTATCCGTGGCTTTGTCCGACATCGCTCAGAACCTCATATGCAGCGCGAAATGCGCGGGGTTGAGCAGGCTGGTGACATATTCGATCGGCCGGTCATCGGCGGCCCGGGTCAACCGGCGTCCACGCAGGAACGGCGTGCCTTGCGGGCAACCGAGGATGGCGGCGTCCTCGGCATTCAGCATCTCGATCTCGATCCATTCCTCACCATGATCAGGCACGAGTCCTGCAGCGCGCAGCGTCTGGTGCAGCGATCCCTCGCGCAGACCGCGCAGCGGCACGTCTTCGAGTTCCGGCGACAGCGGCAGGCGGCTGCGCTCGATGGAGATCGCGTGGCCATCACTGGCATTGGTTCGCACACGGTCGACGGCGATGAAGAACGGGCTTTCGATCTCCAGCAATGCGGCGAGATCAGTGTCCTCGATCACCTCCAGTCGCAACGTGCGGGTCTCGGCATTGGCGCCCGCATTGGCCAGGGCCCGCGACCAGCCGATCGAATCGTCAACCGGCTTGCCGTCGAAGGTGACGAACGAACCGATGCCGACCTTGGTGGTGATCAGTCCGCGGCTGGACAGTTCTTCCAGGCCCTTGCGGACGGTGTTGCGACTGACGGAAAAGCGCTGGACGAGTTCGTTCTCACTTTGCAGGCGGTCACCGAAGCCAAGAACGCCGGAGCGTATCTCATGCTCCAAGACGGTGGCGATCTGCTCGGGCTTGCCCGTGCCGGGAGACAATTGAACCGCGCCGCGTTTCATATGGGTACCTGTTCAGTAAACCTGTATGATCCTGTTCAATAGAGGGACAAAAAAGCGCTGTCAATGGAGGGCGCGGCGCGGCACGGCGGTGGCCTTGCCGCAGACCATAGGCAGGAGATTCGGTGGAATATGAGAATTGGAGACTGTTACCGGTTCGAAATCTTGCCCGGCTCGACCAGTATGTCCGCCTCGATGGCCGCGTTGATGAAGGCCGCCCGCGCCACCCAGGCTTCCCGCGTGCCTTCCAGCACGGCAAGGCAGGCCTTGCGGGCCACCATGTGCCGCTGGCCGGTCACCACCGGCCAGCGGTTGATCAGGATATCGGCGGCCTGCGCCACGCGCTCCACATTGAAAATCGTGTTTCCGGATCGGCCGAGCACCACCTTGACCGGCTCATCGAAACGCTGATCTTGCACCACAGCCCATCTCCCCGAAGTCGACGTCTCGATTCGCGGCCTTCAATTCCCGGTGATGTGATAGGTTCCGTGCGGAAGGTGCAAGATGCCCGAGTCCAATAGCCAGAAAAATCCGAAACTGATCGTCGTGATCGCGTTCGATCGCGGCGACGACGGGGAACTGTACCCCGCCTTTGGGCCCGTCGACCAGCAGAGCGAGGATCGCGCCATCCGCACCGCCAGGGCCTTGGCGGCAAAACATGCAGGTGTCATCGCCTGGAGCCGCGATGCCGATCCTTCACTTGGCGAATACGGTCCGCCAAGGACACTCTTCGTCAGCGGCGACGTTCCCGACATGGAGTGACGCTACGGAGCCCGGCGCGTGCGCCGGCGCAGCGTCCGCTTCGGCTTGAATGCGGACTCCGGCTCCGCGGCCTCCGTGGCAAGGCGCAGCTGCCGTAGCCTTTCCGTCTTGGCCGCGCGAGATGCAGCCTCAAGCTGAATTGCCTGTCGTGCCTCCCGGTCGGCGCGCTGGAATTTGTCTGACCTTCGCTTTCCGTGCTCATACAAACACAACGATATTGTCACCCAACATCTGCATCCAGGCCCCCGGTCAAATCAAAACGAAATACTAATCCGGACCTCTGACGCGGAACTGTTTCCCATTCGGTCCGTTGTGCTTCGGGTCGTTTGTTCCAATGACCTCCAAACAGAGGAATACTCAGATGAACTTCAAGATGCTCACGATGGGCGCGATGGCGCTCGCAATGATGACTGGCTCAGCACTTGCCGCCGCCGGCGGCAATACGTCCGCGCTCGACGATCCCCAGAAGATGGCGCCTTTCTATACGGATTCCGGCATGAAGACGATGAGGTCCGACAAGGAATTCAAGGCTGCCTGGATGGCGATGAAGAAAGAAGACCGTGCCTCGGTGCTGAAGGATTGCGGCGATAACGTCATCGGCAAGTCGCATGACAATTTCTGCGCCAAGACCAAGCAGCTCGGCGGCGCCAACTAAGCACTTCCATTCTGGCAGCATGCCAGGAACAGAATAAGGAAAAGGCCGGCCTTGCGCCCGCCTTTTTCCTTTAGGCTACCCAACCCTGCAGCGGTTGCGTGCCGGCGTCGCCAGCCGAATCTAATCCGACGAGCCGCCGGCAGCCCCCTCGCCATTTCCCGCGCTGGGCAGAACTCCAAAATCCTGGGACTTGATCCCCTGCTCCGCCGTCAGGAAGCCGTCCGAAGCGAGACCGCGCCGCAGCAATTCCCGGACAGCCGCCGAGCGGCTGGGCATACGCTTGTCGAACCGCCAATTCTCAAGCGCAGCGAGTTCGTCAGCATTCAGCATGATCTGCAAACGTTCGGGACGTTCCAGTTCGGCCATTTGCGCCCTCCAGCCGTTCAAGACCAAAAGTACGGTGAGTTAGTATGTGTCTCACTCTGAGTAAAATTAGGGTAGCGCTCAAACGACGTCAAGGCCTGCTGATGGGTAGCTGACGCAAGACACCAAAGATGATCAGTGACCGCCGGCTGCACAACCGTTGCATTATTATAACTAATTGATTTTATTGTTATTTTTTTGAAAAATCGTTTGCAAGAAACAAGATGTCGGCGCACTGTCGATACCGAGGGGACAAACGTTCCGGAAAGGAAGGTTTCCCATGCGAATCGAGTATTCGTCCCAACTGCGCGAAGACGTCAATTCCCAGGTTCAGGCCGCGCTGCATGCCAAGGGCATCGTCAACATCAGCCTTGTCGCCGAAGAGGTGCGGTTGCGAAACCTCGCCGAAAACATCGCGTTGGAAGACATCGAATATCTGGTGATGCACTCCGCTCAACTCTACGGCGCGCCCATCGAATTCGACGGCGTGGCCGGCCTCGACATGACAAGTTGCGATGGCTCTGGCATCGCGGCGACCTCGCCGGACCGCCGCATGACCCATTAGCGTTTTCAAGTCCGATCGCTCGGCTGCATGACGCGCTGTAGCGACCAGCAGAGTTGAACCTGCCTTCGAGAATTGGCATCGAGCGATCTCATGCCGTGCGTCCGAAAGCAACCGGCCTCCCCGGCCCCGGACGCATCTGATGCCAACCAAAATGCCAGCCTTTTGCGTTCCGACCCGGCAATCGACGGTTTCCTGGCGCAAAAGAACCGCCTGACATGGAACCGAATGGCTCGCCGGGTGTTGGTGCGATCGGGGTGGGCAGTCGTGACATTTTCCGCAGGTACTTTAGATAGGCTCGGTCACCTTCGCGCTCGGTCAGGCAGCAGAGCCGCTGGAGCGGGCTTGATCCATTGGGTCCTGTTTGCCAGCAGCTCCGCAATTCTCTCCAGATGGCCAGACGAGACCCGATGCTAGCAAAACAGCCAATCGAGACCGACGACCTTGCTTTCCTGGACGGCGGCGGCGAATTGGGATGTCTTGTGGCGACCTTCGATTGGGCGGCGACATCGACAGGTCCCATCTCGACCTGGCCGCAAAGCCTCAAGACTTCCGTATCCTTGATCCTGCGCTCGCAGGTGCCGATCGTCATGCTTTGGGGCGAGGACGGCGTCATGATCTACAACGACGCCTATTCCGTGTTCGCCGGCGGCCGTCACCCGCAACTGCTCGGATCGAAGGTCCGCGAAGGCTGGCCCGAGGTGGCGGATTTCAACGACAATGTCATGAAGGTCTGCCTGGCCGGCGGCACGCTCGCCTATCGCGATCAGGAACTGACGCTGAACCGGTCGGGAAGGCCTGAACAGGTCTGGATGAACCTCGACTATTCCCCCATCCTCGACGAACGAGGCCAGCCCGCCGGCGTTATTGCGATCGTGGTCGAGACGACCGCAAAAGTCGCCGCCGAACGCTGGCAAAAGAGCGAGCGCGACCGTCAGCGCCAGATGTTCGAACAGGCGCCGGGCTTCATGGCCATGATGTCAGGCCCCAACCATGTCTTTGAACTCACCAATGCGGCCTACATGCAATTGGTCGGCCACCGCGATGTCATCGGCATGCCGGTTCGCGAAGCTCTGCCGGAAGTGGCGGGTCAGGGGTTCTTCGAACTGCTCGACCAGGTCTTTGCCAGCGGCGAAGCCTTCGTCGGATATGCCTTGAAAGCGGAGTTGCAGCGCACCCCCGGCGCGCCAAAGGAAGAGCGTTTCATCGATCTGATCTACCAGCCTGTTCGCAATCCGGTCGGTGACATCATCGGCATCTTCGTCCAGGGCGTCGACGTCACGGATCGACTGATTGCCGAACGCGCGTTGCGCCAGAGCGAGGCCCAGTTCCGCACGTTTGCCGAGGCGATGCCGAACCATGTCTGGACCGCATCACCCCAGGGCCTGCTGGGTTGGTTCAATCCGCGCGTCTATGAATACTCAGGCACAACGCCGGGCGAACTCGATGGCCAGGCATGGGCCGTCATCGTGCATCCCGACGACATCGATTCGGCCGCCAGAAAATGGGCTGAGGCCATTTCTTCCGGAATATTCTACGAGACCGAATTTCGGCTGCGGCGGCATGACGGAGCCTACCGATGGCACATTGCCCGCGCCGTTCCGATCCGCGACGCCAAAGGTTCGATCGTGCAATGGATCGGCACCAACACCGACATCGACGATCAGAAGCAGGTGGCGCAGGCGCTGCACGAGAGCGAGCGCCGATTGCAGCTATCGCAAAACGCGGCCGGCATCGCGGCGCTAGAGCTCGATATCGCCACCGGGATAGTGGTGGGTTCGGAGGGTTTCTGGGACCTCTGGGGGTTGTCGCCCCGCGACAGCGTCCACATCAGCGTGCTGGAAAACATCGTGCTGCCCGAGGACAAGGATGTCCGCTCCACCGCCGAGACCCGCAGACAGGGTTCGGCGGCACCAAATGTCGAATACCGCATCCGGCGACCCGACAATGGCGAGGTGCGCTGGCTCTCCCGTCACATCGACTTCGTCCATGACGAAACCGGCAAGCCAATCAAGATGTTCGGCGTCATGCAGGATATCACCGACCGGCGCGAAGCGCAGGCAAGGCAGGAACTGCTCACGCATGAGCTCGAACACCGGATCAAGAACATCCTGGCCATGGTCGCGGCGATTGCCTCGCAAACCCTGCGCAACACCGACATCGCCACGGCAAGCGCGACCTTCAACGAACGTCTGCGCGCGCTCGCCAATGCGCACGACATCCTGAACAAGACCCGCTGGACAAGCGCATCGATGCGTCAGGTCATCGACAACACCATCGCCGCGTTCCCGGTCGCGCGGATCTCGGTTTCCGGCCCTGCCCTGCCGATCAATCCGAAGATGGCGCTGACATTGGCGCTGGCCGTCAACGAACTGGGCACCAACGCGCTGAAATACGGCGCGTTGTCGACGCCCGAAGGAGCCGTGACGATCGAATGGTCCCTGGAGCCGACGGCCGACGGCGCCTCCAGGCTGCTCTGGCGCTGGCGCGAGACCGGTGGCCCTCCCGTAACGCCGCCAACCCGCAAAGGGTTCGGCCGTTTCCTGATCGAACGCGTCTTCGGCACGGATTTCGGCGGATCGGTTCGGATCGACTACCACCCGGATGGCGTCGAGTGTGTGTTGACCGCTCCACAACCGCAGTTGCCAACATCGCTTTACTGACTACATAGAGTCCATGCCAATGCCCCCTAACCCCGCAACCGTTCTTGTCGTCGAGGATGAAGCGTTTCTGCTGTTTGCCATCGCCGATGAACTGCGAGAGGTGGGATTTGCCGTGTTTGAAGCCAGCAATGCCGATCAGGCCATCATGCTTCTGGAGACGCATCAGGACATCAGCATCCTGTTCACCGACATCGATATGCCTGGGTCGATGGATGGCCTGCGCCTTTCGGCGGCGGTGCGGGATCGCTGGCCGCCGGTCAAGATCATTGTCACCTCCGGCAAGCGTAGGCCCGATAGCGGCGCCATGCCGGACGGTGGCGTCTTCCTGCCGAAGCCCTACGCGCCCGAGAAGGTCGCGGCCACCATCCGAGCACTGATTTCATAGGCCGGCCCAGCGCGGAAATTTCCTGTAAAACAACAGGATAGGCTCCCGCCCGGAATCATTTTGACAACCCGGCCACATATTGGCTCGTCAGTCCGAAGCCTTTCCCAAGGTGTCGGCCACAACCGCGCCGCGTTCGCCCATCGGCAACGGTGGACCCGTCGTCGAGTCCAGTGCCGTCTGATGCTCCATTTCCGCATTGATGGCGGCGCCGGAGATCAGGATGATCACCGAAATCCATGTCCACATCATCAGGCCGACGACCGCGCCAAGCGAGCCGTAGGTTGCATTGTAATTGGCGAAATGCTGCAGATAGAACGAAAACATCCAGGAGGCGGCGATCCACACCACGGTGGCGATCAACGCGCCCCAGCTCAACCAGCGCCACTTCGCCTTTTCCCGACTGGGCCCGAACCGATAGAGCAACGATATGCCGGTGGCGATGACCACCAGCAGGATGGGCCAGCGAGCAGCCGTGATCAGCGTCTCCTTCCAGGCATCGAGGTACAGATAAGCGAGCAGCGCCGGAACCACGCCCACCGTCAGGAACAGCAGGACGCCGGCGGTCAAGGTGCCGACAGTGAAGGTGATCGACATCAGGTTGAGTTTTAGGAAGCTGCGCTTCTCCCTCTCCTCATAGGCGATGTTCATCGCGTCGAACAACGCCTTCATGCCGCTGTTGGCGCTCCACAGCGCGATGGCCAGGCCGATGAAGAATCCCGTGCCCAGCGCGCCGGTGTTCTGCTTCGCCAGGGCCTGCAATTGCTGGCGTATGAGATCGAGCCCGGCTGACGGCAGCAGGCTTCCGAGATACGCCACATGATCGGCGACGGTCCTCGGGTCGGCGACGAATCCGTAAAGCGAGACAAAGGCGGCCAGCGCTGGAAACAGCGCGAGCAGAAGATAGAAGGTCGCGCCGGCCGCGACGAGCAGCACGCGGTCCTTGTTGAACTCCTCCCACAGCCGCCAGCCTATGTCCTTCCAGCCCAGCGCCGGAATCTGCGAGGGCCAGGCGGCATCCCGGCCCCGATCGCCTTCCTCCGTGGCCAATGCGATCCTGCTGTTCTTCCTCGACCGTGCGGCGCGACGCTGGGCGTCGTCGTCGATGATCGACCTCGGCTTGCCTGATGATTTCGCTGAAGTTGCCATTTTGGTCCCAAACCCTGCCCTTCCTGCAATGAGCTCGGCTGGCTTCCGGTTCCATTGGGCGCGGAGCACATTGCGAACAAAGCATAAACGATGCTTGATGGGCGATGACCCTCGCCGCGCGTGATTCGAACTTGCAGCCAGCCTATCTTGCCAAGCTGAACGATCAGCAGCGTCTGGCCGTGGAGCATGGCGATGGGCGCATCGCCGGGCCGCTGTTGGTGATCGCCGGCGCCGGATCCGGCAAGACCAGCACGCTGGCGCACCGCGTCGCCCACCTGATCGTCAGGGGCGCCGAACCACGGCGCATCCTCTTGATGACGTTTTCACGCCGCGCCGCGTCCGAAATGGCCAAGCGGGTCGAGCGCATCGCCGGCGAGGTGCTTGGCCGCGATGCCGCTGTCATCACCGATGCGTTGACCTGGGCCGGCACCTTCCACGGCATCGGCGCCAGGCTGCTGCGCGACTATGCGCTGGAGATCGGCCTCGACCCTGCCTTCACCATCCATGACCGCGAGGATTCCGCCGACCTGATGAATCTGGCGCGCCATGACCTTGGCTTGTCGAAGACCGAGGCGCGCTTTCCGACCAAGGGCACATGCCTGGCCATCTATTCGCGCGTCGTCAACGCGCAGGCGCCGCTGAATGAAGTCCTGGGCTCGGTGTTTCCCTGGTGCTCCGGCTGGGCCGAGGAGTTGAAACAGCTCTTCGCGGCATATGTCGAAGCCAAGCAGGCGCAGAACGTGCTCGATTACGATGATCTCCTGCTCTACTGGGCACAGATGGCGGGCGAGCCGGAAATCGCCGGGCATCTCAGCGAACGCTTCGACCATGTGCTGGTTGACGAATACCAGGATACGAACCGCCTGCAGGCGTCGATCCTGCTGGCGCTCAAGCCCGACGGCGCCGGCCTGACGGTGGTCGGCGACGACGCGCAGTCGATCTATTCGTTTCGCGCCGCCGAAGTCCGCAACATACTCGATTTCCCCCGACAGTTCGCCAGACCTGCCGAAATCGTCCTGCTGGAGCGCAACTACCGGTCGACCGAGACCATCCTGGCTGCGGCCAATGCAGTGATCGACGGAGCTTCCGAGCGTTTCACCAAGAACCTGTGGTCCGACCGCAAATCGCTGCGCAAGCCGGAACTGGTCACCGTCCGCGACGAGGCGGACCAGGCGAACTATGTCTGCCAGGCGATCCTGGCCGAGCGCGAGGCCGGTACGGCATTGAAGTCGCAGGCGGTGCTGTTTCGCGCCTCCCACCATAGCGGGCCGCTGGAGATCGAGTTGACCCGCCGCAACATTCCCTTCGTCAAGTTCGGCGGCCTCAAATTCCTCGATGCCGCCCACGTCAAGGATGTGCTGGCGGTGTTGCGCTTCGCCGAAAACCCGCGCGACCGTGTCGCCGGCTTTCGTGTCCTTCAGCTTCTGCCCGGCATCGGTCCATCAGCGGCAACCACGATCGTGGAGAGCATGGCCTCGGCGCTCGACGAGACCATGGGGCTGGCACGCTACCGGCCGCCGCAACGCGCAGCCGATGACTGGCCGGGCTTCGTCGACATGTTCTCGCAGCTTCGGGCCGGATCGGGAAAATGGCCGGCCGACCTCGAACAGGTGCGGCTGTGGTATGAGCCGCATCTGGAGCGCATGCACGAGGATGCAACGACACGCCGCGCGGACCTGCTGCAGCTCGAACAGATCGCTTCCGGCTATGCCTCGCGCGAGCGCTTTCTCACCGAACTGACGCTCGATCCTCCGGACGCCACCAGCGACCAGGCGGGTCCGCCGCATCTCGACGAGGACTATCTGATCCTGTCGACCATCCATTCGGCAAAGGGCCAGGAGTGGAAGAACGTCTTCGTGCTCAACACGGTTGACGGCTGCATCCCGATCGACCTCGGCGTCGGCAGCAAGGACGAGATCGACGAAGAGCGTCGGCTGCTCTACGTGGCCATGACGCGCGCCAAGGACGGTCTGCAAATGGTCATGCCGCAGCGCTTCTTTGTCCACGGCCAGGCTGCGCGCGGCGACCGCCACGTCTACGCCTCGCGCACCCGCTTCATCCCGGCCTCGATCCTCAGTGCCTTCGAACAGACGACATGGCCAATCGCCCAGCTTGCCGAAGGCAGGTCGCCACGGCCCGAGATTCGTGTTGACATCGGCGCACGCATGCGCGGCATGTGGAAATAGGCCGCCGGCGCAGGAACGTTTCTCGATTGAACTCGTTCCTTTGCTCGGCAACCCGAACGAGCAGTTCAGACGGAAGCGCCATGCGCCGCTGGAGGCTTTCGCAGATCGGTTATCGCGCGGCGTTGGGATGACGGAGGCAGGAAGTGACGACGGACCGGCATGAACGCATTCGCAATCGCGCGCATCAGATCTGGATCGACGAAGGAAAGCCGTTTCACCAGCACGAGCGCCACTGGGAACAGGCGATAGCTGATATCAACAAGGAAGACGCCGAACGTTCCGGCGCGCATTCCGACCCGGCGACGGCGGGAAGTCCCAAAAAGGCCGCACGCTCGAAAGATGCGGCCAAGCCGGCCAGCCGAATGGCGCCGACACGTAAGACGACAAGCAAGTAACACGACAAGGGCCCGGCACCTGGCCGGCACCCGGATTGCTTGGCCAGCATCTGGATTGAGAGACCCCGCGTCCGCGACGCGGATGGTCAAGGAGACATCATGCGCAAGGAACTGTCGGATATCCGCAAGGCCCTGAAGAACGGTGTTCGAACGGAACTGCAGGCCAGCAAACTGGCGAGGGTTGCCGCAGCAGCCATCAACCCGAAGGCCACGGCAACGGGCGAGAAGCTGGAAGAGGCGTTTCGTCTCATTCCGGTCGCTGATCAGCTCCGTGGCGAGAGCGCGGCTGCCCGCCAGTCCGCGATCGAGCTTCTCGATGAGGCCGAAAAAGAGGCCGCCCACAAGAAAAAGTAGCGCGCCCAGGACCGGGCCTGGCTTAAAAAAGATCACGCTTTAACAACGAGATATCGCCTCAACATGAATCGACGGCAAAGGCACGGGAACCTCCGGGCGCACCGAGCGTTCTGGTGCGTCCCGAATTCCAGTGGCGGACGCCATCTCCGGAGACTTCTCCGACAATCCCAGGAGCCCATTCATGCACGAGAAGCTGTTTCACTCGCCCGTCGCGATAACCGTCGGTCTCGGCTTCAAGCGCGAGATCGCCTCGCTGACCGAGATGCATGATTTCCTGACCGAATGGTCGACGTCGCGGCGGGGGCCGCTTTACCAGAATGCGGTCAAAGCCTGCGGTCTCGCGATCCCCGGCTACCTGACCATCGAACAGGCGCGCCGCGCCCTGGTCGCCTTTGCCGAAGCCGCCGGCATTCTCTGGCCGGACGTCGAACC
>BFBZ01002281.1_pt1 | contig 10732 bp, 12 predicted proteins | sample 1888401 | NCBI WGS metagenome assembly BFBZ01 (sample SAMD00112614, study PRJDB3348) | symbiont metagenome | host: Chara braunii | reverse complement strand
GGGGGCGAAGGCGACGGGCGCGCCCAGCACCTTGGACAGCGCGGGGGCGATGGGCTCGAGGCTCATCTCCGGGACGCGCTTGCCCTTGGGCCGGTCGAAGTGGGCCAGCAGGATGACCTTCGCGCCGCCCTTGCGGAGCTTTTCGATGGTCGGGACCGCGGCGCGAAGGCGGGTGTCGTCTGACACCTCGCCGTCGGCCATCGGCACGTTGAAGTCCACACGAACCAGGGCGCGCCGGCCCTGGAGTTCGGCGTCGTCGAGGGTGCGGAATGCCATGGGTCTGGTCTTAGATCAGTTTGGCCATGGCGAGGGCGGTATCGGCCATCCGGGTGGAGAAGCCCCACTCGTTGTCGTACCAGGACAGGACGCGGCCAAGGCCGCCGTCGATCACCTGGGTCTGGGCCAGCGCCACCGTCGAAGAGGCCGGGGCGTGGTTGAAGTCGATCGAGACCAGCGGCTCGTCGGACACCGCCAGGATGCCCTTCAGCGGGCCGCTCGCGGCCGCGGCGATCAGCGCCTCGTTGATCTCTTCCTTGGTGATCTTGCGGCCGGGCACCCAGCTCAGGTCGACGACCGAGACGTTCGGGGTCGGCACGCGGATCGAGGAGCCGTCCAGCTTGCCCTGCAGTTCCGGCATCACCAGGCCCAGCGCCTTGGCGGCGCCCGTGGAGGTCGGGATCATCGACATGGCCGCGGCGCGAGCGCGGTAGAGGTCGGAGTGCATGGTGTCCAGCGTCGGCTGGTCGCCGGTGTAGGAGTGGATGGTGGTCATGTAGCCGCGCTCGATGCCGGCCAGCTCGTGCAGCACCTTGGCCACCGGGGCCAGGCAGTTGGTGGTGCAGGAGGCGTTGGAGACGATGGTGTCGGCGGACGTCAGGGTCTCGTGGTTCACGCCGTAGACGATGGTCTTGTCGGCGTCGCCGGACGGGCCGGAGATCAGGACGCGCTTGGCGCCGGCTTCCAGGTGGGCCTTGGCCTTGTCCCGGGCGGTGAAGATGCCGGTGCATTCCAGGGCGATGTCGACGCCCAGTTCCTTGTGCGGCAGTTCCGCCGGGTTGCGGATCGCGGTGACTTTGATCTTGCCGCGGCCGGCGTCGATGGTGTCGCCGTCGACGGTCACGACGCCCGGGAACCGGCCGTGGACGCTGTCGTAGCGCAGCAGATGAGCGTTGGTCTCAACCGGACCCAGGTCGTTGATCGCGACGACCTCGATGTCCGTGCGTGCATGCTCAACGATCGAGCGCAGAACCAACCTGCCAATACGACCGAAACCGTTGATAGCGACGCGCACAGTCATTGAGAGCTCCTAGGTAGTTGAGGGCCGGGGCGGCTTTTCTTTTAATTTGCCGCGGTTTCTTCAAGCGTTGGACGGTCGAGTCAACCCATTCCGGGTCAAATCTAACGTTGATCCGTGACGATCTGCAGCTTTGGCGCCAGACGGCGTCCTGCAATCAGCGTCAGGTAAGGGCCGCGACCGCCACAACCAGCGCGGTCGTCGCCATCATGGGCCAAATGACGATGCGGGCGGCCAATCGGGTCAGCAGGAGCGCCAGCCCCATCGGCGTGGCGGCCACGCGCCACGGACCGAACACATATTCGTATCCTCCCGCCGCATTCGTGCCGCTCATCCGGGTCATGGTGGGTTTCTACCGCCATGCCAGCGCTTGTGGAAAATCTAACGCCGGATTCCAGGACTTCTGAGGTGGGAATCTCGCGAAGAGGCCCTATCTGTGGAACCACTGAGGAAGAACCGCGAGCGTCATCATGTGTCGATGTCATCTCTCAGCCGGCCGAATGCGGGCCTGGCATTGATCTAAGCGCCGGAACTCCGGCGCGCGCGGTTCGTTAGCGCGGCTGCCCAGGCGGCGCGCATCTCTACAGTTCGAGTAAAAGGAGCTCAGTCATGGCTCTACAGATTTCCGTGTCTCCCGTCGGTGACGGCTGGAGCGTTCGTTCAGACGCTTTCGACAACCCCCTGATCTTTGAAGCCGGCGGCCGCGCCGAGGCCGCAGCCCGCGCCTTGGCGGCCCGCTATGCAGAGGCCGGCCGCGACGCCGAGGTGCGAATTTTCCTGCGCGACGGCGCCCTGGCCGGGCGGTTCGTCCATTCGGTGCTGCCGGAGCGCTAGCCCGCGACCGGCTTGACCCGCGAGGCGGCCTCGAAGGCCTGCTTGCGGGCCTGGTCGGTGTCGGCGGCGCGAGCCAGGGCGACGCCCATCCGGCGACGCTCGAAGCTCTCGGGCTTGCCGAATAGCCGCAGGTCGGCGCCGGGAACGGCGAGAGCCTCGGCGACCCCTTCGAAGGCGATGCCCGTCGCCTCCATCCCCCCATAGATCACCGCGCTGGCGCCCGGCTCACGCAGGTTCGTATCGACCGGCAGGCCGAGGATCGCCCGGGCGTGCAGGGCGAATTCGCTGAAGTGCTGGGTCACCAGGGTGACCAGGCCGGTATCGTGGGGGCGGGGGCTGACTTCAGAGAAGAACACCTCGTCGCCCTTCACGAACAACTCGACGCCGAACAGGCCGACGCCGCCCAGTTCGGCGGTGACCTCGCCGGCGATCTTGCGCGCGTTGGCCAGGGCGGCCTGGGTCATGGCCTGGGGCTGCCAGCTTTCCACGTAGTCGCCCTTCMCCTGCCGATGGCCGATCGGCTCGCAGTAGCTGGTGACGGTCTGGCCGTCGGCGCCCTTCGAGCGGACGGTGAGCAGGGTGATCTCGAAGTCGAACTCGACCTTGCCTTCGACGATCACCCGGGCCTGTTCGACCCGGCCCGCCTCCAGGGCGTAGCGCCAGGCCTGGGCGATGCCCTCTGGACCTTCGACGTAGGACTGGCCCTTGCCCGACGACGACATCACCGGCTTCACGAAGCAGGGATAGCCGGTGGCCTCGGCGCCCGCCGCCAGCTCGGCCTCGGTTGAGGCGAAGGCGTAGGCCGAGGTCGGCAGCTTGAGCTGTTCGGCGGCCAGACGGCGAATGCCTTCGCGGTTCATGGTGAGCTGAGCGGCGCGGGCGGTGGGGATCACCGTCGCCAGGCCCTCTGCCTCGATCGCCACCAGCTCGTCGGTGGCGATGGCCTCGATCTCCGGCACGATCAGGTGCGGCCGTTCCCGTTCCACCAGGGCGCGGAGCGCCTTGGCGTCGGTCATGGCGATCACATGGCTGCGGTGCGCCACCTGCTGGGCAGGGGCGTCAGCGTAGCGGTCGACCGCGATGACCTCGCAGCCCAGTCGCTGCAGCTCGATCGCCACTTCCTTGCCGAGTTCGCCGGAGCCCAGAAGCATGACCCGGATGGCGGTCGGAGAAAGCGGCGTGCCGAGGCGCATGGCTAAGCGTCCTAGCTGTTGGCGAAGAGCTTGGCCTTGGCCGCGGCGGCGGTAGCCTCCGCGGTGATGCCGAACTGCTTGTAGAGCTGCTCGGCCGGGGCGCTGGCGCCGAAGCCCTTCATGCCCACGAAGACACCGTTCTCGCCGATGAACTTCTCCCAGCCGAAGCCGACGGCCGCCTCGATGGCCACCCGCACCGGCGCGTCGCCGATGGTCGCCTTGCGGTAGGCCTCGTCCTGGGCGTCGAACAGCTCCCAGCAGGGGGTGGAGACGACGCGGGTCGCGATGCCTTCGGCTTCCAGGGCCACTTGGGCGGCGACCGCCACCGAGACCTCGGTGCCGGAGGCGAAGATCGTCACCTTGGCCGGGCCGCTGGCGGCCTTCAGCTCATAGGCGCCCTTGGCCGAGAGGTTCTCAGGCGCGGAGTCGCGGACCGCCGGGACCTTCTGGCGCGACAGGGCCATGACCGAGGGGGTGGTCTTGGTCGACAGGGCCAGCTTCCAGCACTCGGCGGCCTCGATCGCGTCGGCCGGACGATAGACGTTGAGGTTCGGGATCATCCGCAGGGAACCCACATGCTCGACGGGCTGGTGGGTCGGACCGTCTTCGCCGACCCCGATGGAGTCGTGGGTCATGACGTGGATCACCCGGGTCCCCATCAGAGCGCCCAGGCGGATCGCCGGGCGGCTGTAGTCGGAGAACACCAGGAAGGTGCCGGAGAACGGGATGACCCCGCCGTGCAGGGCCATACCGTTCATGGCGGCGGCCATACCGTGCTCGCGCACGCCGTAGTGGACATACCGGCCGTCATAGTCGGGCAGGTCGAAGGCCTTGGTGCCCTTCACATAGGTGTTGTTGGATCCCGTCAGGTCGGCCGAGCCGCCCACCAGTTCCGGGATGGCCGGGACGAGTTGGTCCAGCGCCGAGCCGGAGTGCTGCCGGGTGGCGGCGGCGGGCTTATTCGCCACGGCGTCGGCGATGTGGGCGTCGATGCGCTCGAAGGCGCCGGCGGGCAGGTCGCCGTTCATGGCGCGCTCGAACTCGGCCTTCAGCGGCGACTTGGCGAGGTGGGCTTCCCACTTCTTGCGCGGCTTGGCGCCCTTCTTACCGGCCGAACGCCAGGGCTTCAGGACGTCGTCGGGCACCACGAAGGGCTCGGCCTTCCAACCCATGGCCAGGCGGGCGTCGGCGATCTCGTCGTCGAACAGGGTGTAGCCGTGGCTGTGGGGGTCACCTTCCTTGCGGCCTGCGCCCTTGGAGATCTTGGTCTTGAAGGCGATGAAGGTGGGCTTGTTCTGACGGGTCGCCCACTTGAGCGCCGAGGCGATCTTGCCGAAGTGGTGGCCGTCGACTTCCTTCACGGCCCAGCCGTAGGCCTTGAACCGGGCGACCTGGTCGCCGGTCTCGGAGATGGTGGCTTCGCCGTCGATGGTGGTGTTGTTGTCGTCGAACAGGACGGTCAGCTTATCCAGCTTGAAGCGCCCGGCGATCGAGGCGGCCTCGTGGCTGACGCCTTCCATCAGGCAGCCGTCGCCGGCGATCACCCAGGTGCGGTGGTCGACGATGTCGTCACCGAAGCGGGCGGCCAGGTGGCGCTCGGCCATGGCCATGCCGACGGCGGTGGCGATGCCCTGGCCCAGCGGACCGGTGGTGGTCTCGACCCCGGGGGTGTGGCCGTACTCCGGGTGGCCGGCGGTGTTCGAACCCCACTGACGGAAGTCGCGAATCTGATCCATCGTCACGGCCTTGAAGCCGGTGAGGTGGAGCAGGGAATAGATCAGCATCGAGCCGTGGCCCGCTGACAGCACGAACCGGTCCCGGTCGGCCCAATCGGGCTTGGACGCGTCGTACTTGAGGAACTTGGTCCAGAGGACGGTGGCCACGTCAGCCATGCCCATGGGCATACCCTGGTGTCCGGACTTCGCCTTGTGGACGGCGTCCATCGACAGCACGCGGATCGCGTCGGCCATGGTCTGGATCGGTGCGGACATTCGGTCTTCCGGTCTTGAGTCTGGGGGCAATTGCGCGCGGGGTCGCACGCGATAGGGGTGGGGTCAAGGAACCCTGGGCGCACACGGCGGGTTTCGGCCCGCCGCCGGGCGGGTCTATAGATTAACCAATTCGGTTTTCGGAGTGGAATCATGCGGGAGCCCGCGGGCGAAAACGCTCTCGATCTGGCGGCCAAGCGCCTGGACCGGGCGGTCGCCCTTCTGGAGCAAAGGCTGGCGGCCAAGGGCGCGACGCGCAGCGGCGAGACCGGCGGCCTGTTCGACCAGGACAGTTCGAAACTTTCGGCCGAGCTGGACCAGGCTCGCGCCCGGGAGAAGGAGCTGGAAGCCGCCGGCGCCGAGGCCTCTGCGGCGCTGGGCCGCGCCATCGCCGAGATCAAGACCGCCCTGGCGTCCGCTCCTGCCGACGATGACGGCCATCAAGCCGACGAGATCGACGACGAAGAAGCTGAAGACCAGGCGCAGGAGGCCTGACCCATGGCGCAGCTCAACATCAACATCAACGGCCGCCCCTACGCCGTCGGCTGCGAGGACGGGCAGGAGGCCCACCTCAGCGAACTGGCGAAAATCTTCGACCGCCAGGTGCGCCAGGTGTCCGAGGACATGGGCCAGTTGGGCGAGACCCGGCTGTTCCTGATGGGCGCCCTGCTGTTGGCCGACGAACTGATGGACGCCAAGGCGCGGCTGCCGGCGGTCCAGGCGGAGCTGGCCCGGCTCCAATCCGACAACGCCCGCCTCGAGTCCCGCGCCGCCGCGGCCCTGGAAAAGGCCGCCGTTCGCATCGAGAAGCTGGCGGCGGAGTAGGCGTCGCTTGTGATCGGGGGCCTGAGCGCCTACCTTGCTCAGTGGCGGGTCTGCTGCGGACCTCGTCGAAGGCAACTAATCCCAGCGACCTTAATCGTCTCTAAGGGAGCTGTCCCTGTCCGGACCCGTGGGTTCGGGCACTACGGCGCCCACCTGGTTATCCAGGTCCGAGGGGATTCAACCGTCCTTCACGGCTCTCGCGGCGCCGCCACCCTTTACCTGCTATAGCAGGCGCGTGAACACGACCTCCGCCAAGTCCGACCTCCGAGGCCGCCTGCGCCGCTTGCGCCGGGAACTGGCTCATGCCGCGCCCGATGCAGGCGAGCGGGTCTGTGATCACCTGCGTCTGGGCCGCGTGCCGGCCTTCGCCTGCTATGCCGGCTATCATGCGGTGGGCAGCGAGCTGGACCCCAGCGCCCTGATCCGCAAGCTGGCCCGCACCGGCGCGATGTTCGCCATGCCGTCGGCCGAATTCCACGATGCGCCGCTGGCCTTTCGGGCCTGGGACAGTCAGGACACCCCGATCAAGGACCTGTTCGGCATCCCCTCGCCGCCGCAGTCGGCCCCCGAGGTGCATCCGGACCTGATCATCTGCCCGCTGCTGGCCTTCGACCGCCGAGGCGGCCGGTTGGGGCAGGGGGGCGGCCACTACGACCGGACCATCGCCAACCTTCGTGCGATGAAGTCGGTCTTCGTCCTGGGCCTGGCCTATGCCGGCCAGGAGGTCGATGAACTGCCCATCGAGCCGCACGATCAGCGGCTCGACGCCATTCTGACCGAAACCGGATATATCGAGGTCGGAAAGGACCCTTCCTGATGCGTTTCGCCTTTTTCGGGGACGTCGTGGGCCGTGCAGGCCGCGAAGGCCTCGCCGACCACCTCCCCGCCCTCCGCCGCCGGCTCGACCTCGAGTTCGTGATCGTCAACGCCGAGAACGCGGCGGCTGGTTTCGGCATCACCGAGAACACCGCGCGGGAGCTGTTCGACGCCGGCGCCGACTGCCTGACCCTCGGCAACCACTCCTGGGACCAGAAGGAGGCGCTGACCTATATCGTCCGCGAGCCCCGGCTGATCCGTCCGTTGAACTATCCGATCCTGGCCGACGCGCCGGGCCGCGGCGCCAACCTGTTCGAGACCCAGACCGGCAAGCGGATCGTGGTGATCAACCTGCTAGGCCGGGTCCACATGGACAGCCTGGACGATCCCTTCGCCGCCGTGGACCGGGAACTGGACAAGGCGCCGCTGGGCATGGTCGCCGATGCGGTGGTGGTGGACATGCACGCCGAGGCCACCTCGGAGAAGATGGCCATGGGCCACTTCTGCGACGGCCGCGCCAGCCTGGTGGTGGGCACCCACACCCACGTGCCGACCGCCGACTGCCAGATCCTGCCGGGCGGCACCGCCTATCAGACCGACGCCGGCGCTTGTGCCGACTATGACAGCGTGATCGGCAACCAGAAGGAAGAGCCGCTGCGGCGGTTCACCACCCGGATCTCGGGCGGCCGCTACAAGCCGGCTGAAGGCCCGGCGACGATCTGCGGCGTCTATGTCGAGACCGACGACAAGACCGGCTTCGCCACACGGGTCGAGCCGATCCGCATCGGCGGCCGCCTGGCCCAGGCGATCCCGGAGCCGACCAAGGTCGCGGCGGTCTGAGGGCGCTCCTAACTGTCATCCCGGTTTGCGGAGCAACACCGGGACCCATGAACACCTGATGGCGCCTGCAATGGCGCCGTCGCGCCCCATCCTTCCAAGACGGCGCGTATAGGTCCCGGTCTTGCTCCGCAAACCGCGATGACACGCGGGGTCAGGCCGCCGCCGAGACCTTCGAACGCGGCGCACAGGCCTGGGCGATGGCCAGGATCAGGGCGGCGGGCTGGATCGGCTTGGGCTGGACGGAGTCGAAGCCGAGCGCGCACAGCCGCTCGTCGTCGCCGGACATGGCGTCGGCGGTGAGGGCCACCACCGGGCGGTCGGCGTCGCCGGCTTCCCCGGCCCGGATACGCTTCAGAGCCTCGATCCCGTCCATGCGCGGCATGTGCACGTCCATCAGCACCAGGTCGAACGGCCGCTCGCGCAGCATGTCCAGGGCCTCGACGCCGTCGTTGGCCACCTCGATGACGGCGCCGGCGGCTTCCAGGATGGCGCGGGCCACGGCCTGGTTGATGGCGTTGTCCTCGGCCACCAGGATCCGGCGGCCGGCGAGCCCGGCGAAACCGCCCTCGTGGTCGGCGCTTTCGTCCCGGTCGGCCTGAGGCAGCTCCAGCACGACCCTGAAGGTCGAGCCGCGGCCGACCTGGCTTTCCACCGAGATGTCGCCGCCCATCATCTTGGATAGCTGCTTGCAGATGGCGAGGCCCAGACCTGTGCCGCCGAACTTTCGCGCGGTGGCGGCCTCGGCCTGGGAGAAGGCCTGGAACAGCCTGGCCTGCTGCTCGCCGCTGATGCCGAGGCCGGTGTCGGAGACGGCGATCTCGAAGCGGCGGAGGGTGTCGTCTTCGGCGATCAGCGGTCGGATCGCCACCCGGACTTCGCCGCGGCCGGTGAACTTGAGTGCGTTGGAGACCAGGTTCAGCAGGATCTGGCGGATGCGGTTGGCGTCGCCGCACAGCCAGCTCGGCGCACCCTCGGCGACGTCGTAGACCAGCGAGACATCCTTGGCCGCGGCCACCTCCGTCCAGAGATCGCAGACCCGCGCGCCAAGCTCGACCAGATCGAAGGCGGTCGCCTCGAGCTCCAGCTTACCGGCCTCGATCTTCGAGATGTCGAGGATGTCGTTGAGGATGGCCATGAGGCCGTCGCCCGAGCGGATCAGCATGTCCACCTGATCGGACTGCCGGTCATCCAGGCGCGAGGTCTTCAGGGCGTGGGCCATGCCCAGCACGCCGTTCATGGGCGTGCGGAGCTCGTGACTCATCATGGCCAGGAAGGCGGACTTGGCCTGGTTGGCGGCCACGGCCTCGTCCTGCGCCGCCTCCAGGGCGCGGGCGGCCTTCATGTTCTCGTGGGCGCTGTTGATGACGTAGATCACCGCCAGGGTGACCACCGCGGCCAGGGTGGCGAGCTGAATGCCCTCGAACCCGCCGAACAGGGTGGTGAGAACCACCAGAAGTAGCGCAGCCGGCCCGCCGAGAATCGAGAACGCCAGCAGGGATCGGAAGGCGAAGGCCTGGGCGTGGATAAGCTGGCAGGCCAGGATGCAGACGGCCGCCAGTTGCAGGGCCCGCTGGTCCGTCAGCCAGTAGAAGGCGGCGACCCCGGACCAGACCAGGCTGCCCAGCACCATGGTGCCCACATAGGACAGGCGGTCACGCCGGGTGTTGGGGCGTCCCGCCGCGGGATTGCTAGTGGCGGCATAGGKCCAGATCTCGCCCAGCCAGCAGAGGGCAAGCCAGGATGCGGCCAGGCCGAAGCCCAGGTTCAGGCCGGTCAGAAGGGCGATGATGACGGAGATGAACAGACGCGCGACCAGGGTCCGTCGCGCCTCGGCGGCGACGTGATCCAGCGCGTCGTTCAACAGGCTTTGGCGAACCGCCATGCCCCTACACCTCAAACGGATGTCCCCACCCGCAGTGTGCAACCGATTGGTGAATTGTTTCTTTGAGTTTCTTGGTGAAAATCAGGAAGCCATAGTCAAGGCAACCTGGGCGTGAGGCTCGCGACGGTGAGCTTGCCGGTCCCTTGCCCGTCCAGCAGGGCGAAGCGGCGGCCGGCCATTTTCGCCCACTCCTCGGCGCTGACCCGCTGGTTGAGGTCGAAGTCGGCGCCGCGCACGGGCTGGGCCTCGTTCAGCAGGGAAAAGCGCGCGGCGCCCTGGCGTGGCTCCTGGCGTTTGCTGGTCTTCGAGATGAACGGCTTGCGCTTGCCGTCCTCGCCCCGCGGGCCGCCGGGCCCGCCGAAGGCCATCTGGGTGATCTCCGGCGCGATCTTGCGCTCGTAGTTGGAGTTCTCCGCACTGTCGATCCAGCCGTCGCTGTCGAGATCCAGGGCCTTGAAGAACCGCATGGCGTCGGCGCGGAACTCCGCCAGGGTGAGGGCGCCGTCGTGGTCGGAGTCGGCCCCGGCGAACCATTCGCTCAAGCCGTTGTCAGAGCGGAAGGGTTCGCCGCTGGGGCTCAGGAACAGGCGGCCGGGAGGCGCACCACGCTCGTGATCGCCTCGGGGCGGCCCACTGGGACGCGGCCCTGGCGGCGGGCCGGGCTGGGCGGAGGCGGCGCCGGCGAGCAGCAGGCTCGCGGCGATGGCGATGGGCAGGCGACGAAGCATGGTTGAGGTCCCTCTCAGCCCGCAACCTGCGCGCGGCCTGGGGCCAAAGCGGGGCCGTTGCGTTGCGGCGGCGTAACTCAGCCGCCGGAGGTCGCCCGCCTGGTGCGTTCGGCGACGCTGATGCCGCCGGCGCCCCAGTTCACCGGGTCGATCTCGTCGATGACCACGAAGGTGGAGGCGGGGGTCTTGTTCAGCACCTTGACCAGGAGATCGGTGGTCCCTGCGATCAGCTCGGCCTTCTGTTCTTCGGTCGCGCCGGCGGTGATGCGGATATTGACGTAGGGCATGGGGGCCTCCTTGGCTTGCCCCCGACAGTTAGGCGCGCCAAGCTC
>BFBZ01000012.1_pt71 | contig 10735 bp, 11 predicted proteins | sample 1888401 | NCBI WGS metagenome assembly BFBZ01 (sample SAMD00112614, study PRJDB3348) | symbiont metagenome | host: Chara braunii | reverse complement strand
CCGCCCGCGCCGCCGCTGCCGTTCTCCGAAGATGCGCTCGCCGCCGTGCGCGCAGGCATGGATGCCACCGCCAACGAACCCGGCGGCACTGCCTATGCGCTGTCTCTTATACACATCTAGATGTGTATAAGAGACAGATCAACGGCATCGGCGAACGCGCGGGCAATGCCGCGCTGGAAGAGATCGTGATGGCGCTCAAGGTCCGCAAGGATGCGATGGCCTTCACCACCGGGATCGATACGCGGATGCTGGCGCGGGCCTCCAAGCTCGTGTCCAACGTCACGGGCTTTCCGGTGCAATACAACAAAGCCATCGTCGGCAAGAACGCCTTCAGCCACGAGTCCGGCATCCATCAGGACGGTATGCTGAAGAATGTGGAGACCTACGAGATCATGCGCCCCGAAGATGTGGGCGTGAAAGAGACCTCGCTGGTGCTGGGCAAGCTCTCCGGCCGCCATGCCTTCCGCGACAAGCTGGAAGCCATGGGCTACGACCTCGATCCCCCCGCCTTCCAGGAAGCCTTCAAGCGCTTCAAGGAACTCGCCGACAAAAAGAAACATGTCTTCGACGAAGACCTGATCGCGCTGGTCGACGATGAAGTGATGCGCGGCCACGATTCCATTTCGGTGAAGGCTCTTCGGGTCGAAGCAGGTGTCGGCATCGAGCCGAGCGCGGATCTCACGCTCTCCATCGCGGGCAAGGAAGTAAGCACGAAGGCGAGCGGTGATGGCGTGATCGATGCGATCTTCAATGCCATCCGCGCGCTCTATCCCCTGTCTCTTATACACATCTAGATGTGTATAAGCGAACTGTTCCAGGTCGGCGCGGTGACGGCGGGCACCGACGCGCAGGCAACTGTGAGTGTGCGCCTCGAAGAAAATGGACGAACGGTAACCGGCAAAGGCTCCGATACGGACACCATCGTGGCGGCCGCCTATGCCTATGTGAACGCATTGAACAAACTCTTGGTGAAACGTGAAAAGCAGGCGCCGGAAGCGCTCACCGTAGCAAGATGAACAGGCGCCCCGGCGGCAACGCCGGGGCATTCATCGCGGTTGGGCGAACAGGGCAGGCCACAGAAGGGGCTTAAGGATAGTATGTTCAACAGTCTTCTCGGCGTTCTGTCGAGCGACATGGCAATCGATCTGGGCACGGCAAACACGCTTGTCTATGTGAGGGGCCGGGGCATCGTGCTCAACGAACCTTCGGTTGTCGCCATGATGAGCAAGGGCGGCAAGAAGCAGGTCCGCGCGGTGGGCAACGATGCCAAGATGATGCTGGGCCGCACGCCCGGCAATATCGAGGCGATCCGCCCGATGCGCGATGGCGTCATCGCCGATTTCGAAATCGCCGAAGAGATGATCAAGCACTTCATCCGCAAGGTGCACAATCGCCGCTCCTTCGCGAACCCGATGATTATCGTCTGCGTGCCGTCGGGCTCCACCGCCGTCGAGCGCCGCGCGATTCAGGAATCTGCGCTCTCCGCTGGCGCGCGCCGCGTCTATCTGATCGAAGAACCGATGGCCGCTGCCATCGGCGCAGGCCTTCCGGTTTCCGAACCCACCGGCTCCATGATCGTCGATATCGGCGGCGGCACGACCGAAGTGGCCGTGCTCTCGCTTGGCGGCATCGTCTATTCGCGTTCGGTACGCGTCGGTGGCGACAAGATGGATGAAGCGATCATCGCCTATATCCGTCGTAACCTTAACCTGCTGATCGGCGAATCCAGCGCCGAACGCATCAAGAAGGATATCGGCTCGGCCTGCGCGCCCGATATGGGCGCGGGCAAGTCGCTCGAGATCAAGGGCCGCGATCTTCTGAACGGCGTGCCGAAGGAAATCACCATCACCGAACGCCAGATTGCCGAAGCGCTTGGCGAGCCTGTGGGTGCGATTGTCGAAGCCGTGAAGGTGGCGCTCGAGGCAACCCCGCCCGAACTCGCCGCCGATATTGTCGACAAAGGCATCGTGCTCACCGGTGGCGGTTCGCTGCTCGCCAATCTCGATCGCGTGTTGCGCGATGCCACGGGCCTTCCCGTCAGCATCGCCGACGATCCGCTCTCCTGCGTGGCGTTGGGCACCGGCCGCGTTCTGGAGAATTCGAAAGGCATGCGCCACATCCTGTCGACGGCCTTCTAGGGATAACGTCAAATGCCGAACGGGCTTTGGAGAAACGCACGGCTAAGGGGCGACAATCGCGTCCCCTTGGCCGCGTTCGCGCTCCTTGGCCTTTTGCTGCTGATGTTGAGCCGCGCGCAGATCAATGTCTTCGATCATGCGCGCGCCCAGATCAGTGATGTGACCTCGCCGCTGCTGGCGAAGATCGAAACCCCGTTCGATGGCTTCAATCGCTGGGTTGCCAACGTCACCGGCATCTTCAACGTTTACAGCGAAAATCTCCGCCTGAAGGATGAGAACGCACGCCTGCGCCAGTGGCAGGGTGCCGCCATCCTCCTGCAAGGCCGCGTGGAGAATTACGAACGCCTGCTGCGTGCCGTCCCGCGCCGCGAAACCTCATCGGTGCTGGCCCATGTCATCGGCCGCAGCGGCCGCCCCTATCTGCAAACGATGATCCTCGATGCCGGCAAGGCCGAAGGCGTGCGCCCCGGCGAGGCCGTGCTCGATGCGCGCGGTTTGCTGGGCCGTGTGCTGGTCGCGGGCGATCACACCTCCTGGGTGATCCCGCTGAAGGATCTGAACAGCCGTATCCCCGTCATCATCGCGCCCGGCAATGCGCAGGCCATTCTCGCGGGCAACAACACCGCAAACCCCGGCGTCGAAACGCTGGATCCGCGCGCGCAAGTAAAACCGGGCGACGTTCTTTTCACCTCCGGGGATGGTGGCCTGCTTCCACCGGGCCTGCCCATCGGCACGCTGATCGTGCAATCCGGCCGTTACCGCGTGGCGCTGTTTGCCGATGCCAATTCCGGCACCGATGTCGAAGTGCTCGATTTCAAGGGCATCCCCGAGAAACAGCCCACGCCGTCCGCAACCGATCTTCCGGCAATTCCGGCGGCCCAACCCGCTGCCGCCGCGCCGGTCTCGTCAGTCCCCGCCGTCGTTGACGGCAATGAGTGACTGAAAGAGAGATGGAGCGCGCCAGCGTCATGGTCGGCGGACTCTTTTCGGTCATCGTTCCTTTTGCCTGCGGCGTGCTCGGCGCGTTGCTGGCCAATCTCCCCGTTTCATTCACCTCGGGTCTCCTGCCGCCGCCGCTGCTGGCGCTGATGCCGGTCTATTTCTGGTGCGTGGTGCGCCCGGATCTAATGCCGCCCTGGGCCGCCTTCGCGCTTGGCCTGTTGCAGGATCTGCTTTCCGGCATGCCGCCCGGCGTATGGGCCGCCTCCTTCATCGCCGCATACGCCATCGTGGATCGTCAGCGCGATAATTTCGCGGGCCTTTCCGGTTGGGCCGCGATCCTCGGGTTCGGCATCGCGGCGCTTGTCGCCAACACCTGCGCGTATTTTCTCGTCGCGTTTTACTTCCGCCAGTTCCCGCCGATCACGCCTGTGCTGGGCGTGCTCCTTGTCACCGTGGTGCTCTATATGCCCGGGGTGCTTGTGCTGGGCATCCTTCACCGCCGCCTTGTCGGCTCGGCAAGGACCCATCTCTGATGCCGGTGTTCGATCGCAAGGACAAAAGCCGCTACGCGACCTTCTCGCGCCGCACGCTGATGGCCGCGGGCGGAATGACGGGCGTGTTCGCGCTGCTCGCCGGTCGCCTCTATCAACTTCAGATCCTCGATTTCGAGGATTTCATGACGCAGGCCGAAGACAACCGCATCAACGAGCGTCTCATCACGCCCGCGCGCGGCCGCATCATAGATCGCTTCGGTGTCGAACTCGCCAACGACCGGCGCAACTACCGCGTTCTGCTGGTGCCCGAACAGGCAGCAGGCGGGGCGAAAGCCTCAATCGAAGCTGTCGCCCGTTTCGTGCCGCTCACCGATCACCAGCGCGAGAAGGTTCTGCGCGATGTCGCCGAAAACAAACCTTTCGCCCCCGTGGTGGTGGCCGAGAATCTGAGCTGGGATGATTTCGCCCGGATAAATCTCAACCTGCCTTATCTCTCCGGCATACAGCCCGATGTCGGCGAAACCCGCTCCTATCCGTTCGGCGGAGAGTTCGCCCATGTTCTGGGCTATGTCGCAGCCGTCAGCCCCGCCGACAAGAAAGACGATACCGATCCGCTCCTTTCGCTGCCGGGTTTCCGCATCGGCAAACGCGGCATCGAGAAAGAGTTCGATGAACAGATCCGCGGCACGCCCGGCGTCAGCCGCGTGGAGGTCAACGCCCATGGCCGCGTCATCCGCGAATTGAGCCGCGAACCCGCGACACCGGGGCAGGATATCTATCTCACCATCGACCGCGAATTGCAGCATTTCGTCAGCGAGCGCCTCGGCACCGAAAGCGCGGCCTGCGTGGTGATGGATGTGCAGAACGGCGATGTGCTGGCGCTCGAATCCTCGCCCGGCTACGACCCCAATCTGTTCAACGTCGGCATCTCGAATGCGCAGTGGCACGATCTGACGACCAACGATCATTCCCCCCTGATGAACAAGGCGATGTCCGGCGTCTATCCGCCGGGCTCCACCTTCAAAACCGCCGTCGCGGCCGCCGCCGTCGATGCCGGCATCGCCGTTCCCGGCTACACCGTTTTCTGTTCGGGAAGCCTCACGCTAGGCAATCACGATTTCCATTGCTGGAAACGCGGGGGCCACGGCACGCTCGATCTGCGCGGCGGCATCAAGAATTCCTGCGACGTGTTTTTCTACGAAACCGCGCGCCGCCTCGGCATCGATCGTATAGAAACCGCCGCCCACGCCCTTGGTCTGGGTCAGGTCACCGGCATCGAACTCCCCGGCGAACGCGGCGGTTCCATACCGGGGCGCGAATGGAAACAGCGCCGCTTCGGCGTGCCGTGGCAGCAGGGCGAAACCCTCGTCACCGCCATCGGCCAGGGTTATGTGCTGGCCACGCCCTTGCAGCTCTGCACCATGACCGCGCGCATCGCGAGCGGCAAAGCGGTGAGCCCGCGTCTGGTGCATAGCATCGGCGCCCAGCGCCGCCCCATTCCGCCCGCGCCGCCGCTGCCGTTCTCCGAAGATGCGCTCGCCGCCGTGCGCGCAGGCATGGATGCCACCGCCAACGAACCCGGCGGCACTGCCTATGCGTGGCGCATCACCGAACCCGGCTTCGAAATGGCGGGCAAGACGGGCACCGCGCAGGTTCGCGTCATCACGCGCGAGGAACGCGCCCATGGTGTCGCCAAGAATGAAAACCTGCCGTGGAAATTGCGCGACCACGCGCTCTATATCGCCTTTGCGCCCGTGGTGAACCCGCGCTATGCCTGCGCCATCATCGTCGAGCATGGCGCGGTCGTTGCCCATCCGCAGGTACAGATCACCCGCGATGTGCTGCTGTTCGCGCAGAAGCGCAACATCGCGGGCCTGCCCACAGCCTTTCCCGCGACGTCGGCGCAAACCAGACAGCTCGAGCGAGGGTAGGGCGATGAACACAACGCTCACGATTTCTGCCCGCCGCCCGCTGACCGTTGGCGAAAAGCTGCTGGAAATAAACTGGGGCTTCCTCCTTCTTGTCACGATCATCGCGTGCGCGGGCTTTGCGATGCTCTATTCCATCGCGGGCAGCAGCTTCTCGCCATGGGCGGGCGCGCAGATGCTGCGCTTCGCCGTCGGACTGGTGATCCTGATCGTGGTCGCGCTTGTCGATATCCGTGTCTGGATGGGTCTTGCCTATCCGGCCTATGCCATCGCGTTGCTGCTTCTGATCGCGGTGGAATCCGTGGGCCATGTGGGTCTGGGCGCGCAGCGCTGGATCGCGCTCGGCCCGCTGCAGATCCAGCCTTCCGAGATGATGAAGATCACGCTGGTGCTCGCGCTCGCGCGCTATCTCCACGGTTCCACGGTGGAGGATGTTTCCCATCCGCTGAAGCTCATCGTGCCGCTGGCAATGATCGCAATCCCCGCGGCCCTGGTGCTGCACCAGCCCAATCTCGGCACCGCCACCATCCTGGTGCTCGATGGCTGCGCGCTGTTATTCCTCGCAGGGCTCTCCTGGTGGTGGATATTGCCCACGGTGGGCGGCGCTGCCGCAGCCGTCCCCGTCGTCTGGCAGTTCCTGCACGATTATCAGAAGCGCCGCGTGATGACCTTCCTGCACCCGCAGGACGATGCGCTGGGCGCGGGCTGGAACATCACCCAGGCCAAGATCGCCATCGGCTCGGGCGGCTTCAGCGGCAAGGGCTTCCTCGAAGGCACGCAGAGCCGCCTGAACTTTCTCCCCGAAAAGGAGACTGACTTCATCTTCACCACTCTGGGCGAGGACTGTCTCTTATACACATCTAGATGTGTATAAGAGACAGGTCTGGCAGTTCCTGCACGATTATCAGAAGCGCCGCGTGATGACCTTCCTGCACCCGCAGGACGATGCGCTGGGCGCGGGCTGGAACATCACCCAGGCCAAGATCGCCATCGGCTCGGGCGGCTTCAGCGGCAAGGGCTTCCTCGAAGGCACGCAGAGCCGCCTGAACTTTCTCCCCGAAAAGGAGACTGACTTCATCTTCACCACTCTGGGCGAGGAATTCGGCTTCGTCGGCAGCATCGGCCTGCTGTTCCTGTTCGGCGCGGTGATCTTCTATGGCATCCGCATCGCCATGGCCTCGCGCAGCCAGTTTGGCCGCCTGGTGGCGATGGGCGTGACGCTCAATTTCTTCTTCTACATCATGATAAACGGCCTGATGGTGATGGGCCTGATCCCGGTCGTGGGCATCCCCATGCCGCTGGTCTCCTATGGCGGCAGCGCCATGCTGACCGTGATGTTCGGGTTCGGCCTGCTGATGAGCGTCCACGTCCACCGCCAGGTCGAAATCCCCCAGCGCTCCAGCGGGATCATTTGATTTTATTCACAAAAACTGGGGTTTTTGTTCGCAATCTATGCGCCGTAAACTGTAAACGCTGGTTTCACTTGGGCCGGGCATTTGCTCCCGTTATCCTAGAAATAGGCGTTTTGGAACATTTGGCACGAATTATGCTTTTGGTTGAACAAGTTGGGTAAGACGCGAGAGCGATCGCAAACATGCGGCCATCGCGTTCTCTGATAAGAAAAGGAATTGGTTCTATGATGCGTAATTGGCTTACCACTGCCGTGTTCGGTGGCCTCGTGGCTGCAGCAGCCCTCTCGACCCCGGCGCTTGCTGGTCCGACCTACACCTTCACCACGAGCGTGGGGACGCAGCCCTCCAACGTCGGCACCATTACCCTGACCCAGGATGGCGCCAATTCCGTCATCGTGGATGCGGAACTGGAAGCGGGCTACGGGTTCCTCAACACCGGCGGGCCTCACACACCCTTTGCCTTCAATCTTTCCGGCACTGGAACATTGAGCATCGCCTTCACCTCGCCTGCGTCCGGCACATATTCTTTCGGCACGTTGAGCCTGAACACCAGCGGTGGCGATAATACGCCCTATGGCACCTTCACCGTCGCGATCGACAATACGGCCGGCAGCGGTTCGGGAAAGGCCTATTACGGTTCGTTGGTGTTCACACTGACGCGCACTGGCGGCCTCGACACCACCGACTTCATAAAGAACGCCAGCGGCGCCTATTTCTCGGCCGATCTCACCGATGGTCAAAACAACACAGGTGCACAGGCCTGGAAAGTCCGCACTGGGCGCGGTGTGCCCGAGCCTCTGACCCTGTCGCTGTTCGGCGCAGGCCTTGCCGGCGTGGCCGCTATGCGTCGCCGCAAGAAGACGGCCTAAGCGTTCAATCTCCGCATTCAAGCGAAAACGGCGCCTTCGGGCGCCGTTTTTGTTTGTGCCTCCTTTGCCGGTTCACTGGCAGATCGAAGCGGCCCCCGAAGGCACCAGATCCGAATTCTCCCAAACAAGGAAAATGCGTTGCCAGCCGGGGCCATAAGGCAAAAAGCTGGGGACAACCAAACTGCCTCACCGCTTCACCAGCCCCTTTCTGGACACCCCAAAACCCCTCTGCTATAGGCCTGTCTCTTATACACATCTAGATGTGTATAAGAGACAGTCCTTTGCCGGTTCACTGGCAGATCGAAGCGGCCCCCGAAGGCACCAGATCCGAATTCTCCCAAACAAGGAAAATGCGTTGCCAGCCGGGGCCATAAGGCAAAAAGCTGGGGACAACCAAACTGCCTCACCGCTTCACCAGCCCCTTTCTGGACACCCCAAAACCCCTCTGCTATAGGCCCCGCCCTCGGGTACTGCGGTGCCCGTGCGGGTGATTAGCTCAGGTGGTAGAGCAGCTGACTCTTAATCAGCGGGTCGAAGGTTCGAGTCCTTCATCACCCACCATTTTTCAGTAGGTTGGCGCGCATTTCGAACCGGGCCCCGCCGAGGCTTCGCGTCCGAACGAATGCCCGCACTATTCTTCGGAGAGCCCGCGTAATCTCTCGTCTTTGGCCGGGCCAGCTATGAATATGTGAACGCGGCGTCGTCCAGGTCGATGGCGGGGATTTCGCTTTTTTCTTTCCAGTAGTCCTGCGTGTGTTGCCATTCGGGTTTGTTGCCCCGCTTGGGCAACAGGTGCATGCCACGCATCAAATAGCCGGGATTGAAATTGCCCGGATCGATCCAGGGCAGGATCGGCATGTCGTTGTCTTCGGGACGAAGCTTGACCTCGACTTTTCGGGCGCCCTTCGCGGTCATGTGATTGAGAAGCCGGCAAACGAAATCGCCGAGCAGGTCCACGCGCAAGGTCCAGCTGGCGCGGAAATAACCGAAGATCCAAACCATATTGGGAACGCCGGTGAACATCATCCCGCGATAGGTGACGGTTCTGGAGAAATCGACCGCCTCGCCATCGACGGAGAACGCAATGTCGCCCAGGACACTTAGGTTGAAGCCGGTCGCGGTGACGATGATATCGGCTTCCAATTCCTTGCCCGACCGAAGCAGAATTCCTTTTTCGGTGAAGCTTTCAATCTCGTCCGTGACGACGGTGGCCTTTCCCGACGCGATGCCTTTGAACAAATCGCCGTCCGGCACAAAGGCGACGCGCTGCTGCCAGGGGCGGTATTTTGGCGTGAAATGGGTTTTGATATCGTAATCGGGGCCCAGATAGGCGCGAACGCCCGCCAGCAATTCCTCTTTTACTGCTTCGGGCTCTTCGATCGATCTGCGCGTGAATTCGCTCTGGTCGCGCAGGATGGAGCGCCGGGCGATCTCATGTATCCAGTCTTCCTGTATTTCGAGATTGCGCAATGTGTCAGCCATGACGTTTTCGTTGCGCGCGGGGATGAAATAGGTCGGTGAGCGCTGTAGCAATGTGACGTGCTTGCAGTCGCCCGCAATGGATGGAATGAGGGTTGCGGCCGTAGCGCCCGACCCGATCACGATAACATTCTTGTTTTTGTAATCCAGATCTTCCGGCCAAGTTTGAGGATGGACAATTGTTCCATTGAACTTGTCCATGCCCTTCCATTGCGGCGTGTAGCCTTCGGCATGGCGGTAGTAGCCTTGACACATCCAGAGAAAGTTCGCCGTGAAGTGCAGCGGTTCGCCGGTATCGGTGCGGATGGCTTCGATGGACCAACGATTTTCGCCGCTCGACCACGACGCCGAGATAATCTTGTGTTTGTAGCGGATGTGCTTGCCGAGATCGTTCTCGTCGATCACTTCGCCCATATATTTCAGGATTTCATCGGCGGTGGCGATGGGCGCGCCGACCCAGGGTTTGAAGCGATAGCCGAAGGTATAGAGGTCGCTGTCGGATCGGATGCCGGGGTAGCGATGCATGTGCCAGGTGCCGCCGAAGCTTTCCAGCCCCTCAAGCACGACAAAGCTCTTTTCCGGGCATTGGTTCGAGAGGTGGTAAGCCGCACCAATACCGGAAATGCCCGCGCCCACAATCAGAACGTCGAAATTTTCTGTCTTTGCTTTGGGCGCTGGCCGTTCAAGCGTTGCGGCAGACGACATGGGGAATCCTCCGACAATTCATCATAGTCTGGGGGCCCGCCAAACCGCCATGTTGATCGAGATCAACAATGAGGTCAGGCGGGGCTTTTGTCTCAGCTCCGGTCCTGTTCATCCTCCAACAGGATGCGTTCCGCGGCGCCTTTCAGATCGTCATATTGGCCGCTGTTGAGCGACCATAACAGAACGGCGAGAGCGCCAAGTCCGATTGTCAGCGCAGCGCAAAGGATAAAGGCGATCCCGTTCATGCGCGCCTGCCTATGGCCAGGCGCAAGGCATTGAGCGTCACGATCAGGGAGGATCCGGCCATCAAGGCCGCCGCTATCAGCGGGGTTACCAGGCCCAGCATGGCCAATGGAATGGCCGCCACGTTGTAAACAGCGGCGAAGGCGAAGTTCTGCAGAACGAGCCTACGGGCTTTGCGCGCAACGTCCACAGCCTCGACGATGGGCATCAGGCTGTCGCCGCGCAACACCATGTCAGCCGCGAGCTGGCTCACATCCGCGGCCGTGCCGGGCGCAATCGAAACATGGGCGAGCGCCAGTGCACCGGTATCGTTCAGGCCGTCGCCGACCATGAGAACGTGGTAACCGCGTTTGCGCAAAGCCTCCATGTGGGCGGCTTTGCGCTTCGGGTCGACGCCGGACCGCCAGCTCACAATCCCGGCCTGCGCCGCGAGTTCGGCAGCGGGTGCCTCGCGGTCGCCCGTCAGCATCTCGACGCTGATGCCGCGTTGCTCAAGCGCCGAAAGCATGGCCGCGGTGTCGGGGC
>BFBZ01002280.1_pt1 | contig 10739 bp, 13 predicted proteins | sample 1888401 | NCBI WGS metagenome assembly BFBZ01 (sample SAMD00112614, study PRJDB3348) | symbiont metagenome | host: Chara braunii | reverse complement strand
GTGGCGCCACCCTCGAAACTGGGCCCTGAAATCCCCAGTACTGATGTGTCTCTGGGAGGCGCAGGAAGGTTCAAAGGTCTTTGCGGGAAGATTGACCGGCCCGTACGCCCTCCGGCCTGCGCGGGAGCGCCGTCGCGCGCGCTGGGGAGAAGCCGGTGGATATGGCGCAGCAAGCCGTTGATCCGCGATCCGAAGGGCCCAGGCGAGGAGCTGTGGATAAGCGTTGGATCGGCTGTGGATGAAGGCCCGGCGCTCGCCCGCAAAGCTCGGCTTCAGCGGCGCTCGCCGGTCAGATCCGCTCTGTCGTCCGCAGCTATTTCAGGCGCCGCACCGGCCGCCTCGGTCCTGGGATGACAGGACGCAAGCACGACGAATCCGCCATAGCCGATGATGTTGAACAGAAGTTCCAGCCAGGATGCCATCGGGGATTTCCCTCATGGCGGTGAACGTGTGGCGACGGTCACGGTTCCAACGCGCGCGGCGGTGAGCCGGGCTGCAACCAACTCCCCCGCATCTGCGTTGTTTGGACGCATGGGAATTGGAGGACATTCGATCATGAGAAAGACATTGGCTGTTCTGGCGACCGCGGGCGCCGTCGCCATCACCGCGCTGGCGGCACCCGCGCCGGCACAGGCGCGCGGCATCGGCCCGGGTCTCGCATTCGGCCTCGCGGCGGGAGCGTTGACTGCCGGCGCGATCGCGGCCTCGCACCCGTATTACTATGGTCCGGGCTACGGCTACGATTACTACGACTACGGCCCGCGTTACGTCTACGCGCCCGGGCCGTATGCCTATTACGGCGGACCGTACTATCATCGCTACCACCACTGGCGTCATCACTGGTAAGCGCCAGTCGTGACAAGGAGAGCCCGGATAGCGAAAGCCTCCGGGCTCTTCTTTCATCCCTGCTATTCCGCGGCCTCGCGGCGCTGCGCCTTCTTCCACGCCAAGCGGGCATATTCCTCGCGTTCGCGCGCGAACTTCTCCTGGGTCGACTTGAACCGTGCAATCCTTGCGGTGATGTCGGCGCGCTCCTTCGCGCGGCGGTCGTCCTGCGTCTCGTTCTGCCTCACGGATCCTCTCTGCTCCGGTCGCTATCCGGCGAGCCTCGCCCTGAGACGCGTGACAAACTTCCTGGCGAATCGCTGGCGCGATGTGGATGTCCGATTGGGGCGTGATTGCGGACGGTCGGCCCCGGCTGCAGGCGGCTCGCGCGTTTTGCTGGGGACGGAAGGCGAGCAACGCCAACGTCTTCCGGTAGACACGAAACAATCTGACTCGCTTTGCTTGCAGTTGCGTCGTTCACGACCGGTTCCGGTGGATGCGGAGTGGCGCAACGACGCAGCCGAGCCGGACACGCTCAGAGGCGGGGGCCAGCTTGCCGTGCTATGAAGGGAGGACAATGATGATGCGAGGTTTCATGGTTCGGGGCCGCCGCTGATGATTGCATCCGATCTGCACGACGGGGTGAACCGCCTGGGAGACATGATCGCTGCGGCGCGGGTGATCGTCCCCTTCACCGGTGCTGGAATATCGACCGAGACGGGCATTCCGGATTTCCGTTCTCCCGGCGGTCTATGGACGCGCAACCGGCCGATCCATTTCGACGAATTCGTCGCCAGCCAGGAGGCGCGGGACGAGGCTTGGCGGCGGCGCTTCGCGATGCAGGAGACGTTTGCCGCGGCGCGGCCCGGCCGCGGCCACCTGGCGCTTTCGTCGCTCTACCGTGCGGGGAAAATTCCGGCCGTCATCACTCAGAACATCGACAACCTGCACCAGGACTCCGGTTTCGCCCCGGATCACGTCATCGAGCTGCACGGCAACACCACCTACGCGCGATGCATCGGATGCGGGCAGCGCTATGAGCTCAACTGGGTGCGCGAGCGCTTCGAGGCCGACGGTGCCGCGCCGGATTGCCCCGAATGCGCGGAGCCGGTGAAGACCGCGACGGTATCCTTTGGTCAGTCGATGCCCGAGCATGAAATGCAGCGTGCCAGCGAACTCGCGCAGCACTGCGATCTGTTCGTCGCGATCGGCTCATCGCTGGTTGTGTGGCCGGCCGCGGGCTTTCCATTGATGGCAAAGCGGGCTGGCGCGCAACTCGTGATCATCAACCGGGAACCGACCGATCAGGACGACGTTGCAGACCTCGTTATCCACCACGACATCGGCGAAGTACTCGGATCGTTCGTCCGTAATTGAACGGAAATTGATGCATTTTTGTCGGCATCTCTGTTCATATGCCTCACTGAAACCGATTTTTATCTATGCGCGGCACGAGGGAATGTTATCTTTGATTCGAGAGATTCGCGTGACTCATCGTGGGTATAGGTGGTGAGCACGTGTATGAGGGCGCCGTTGCAGGGGTGGCGGCTCACAATTCATATGTGAGGTCCGGGGTTATGGGGTCGGACGGATTTGAGTCCAAGAAGCTTGGGGTGCCGGTCGTTGGTGTATCGACACCAACCCGGCTCGGGGCGGAATATCAAACCGGCGTCGCGCGCGACTCGGCAATCGATGCGATGACCGGTCTTGGCGAGAACCTCGTCGAAATCAGCGGTGTCATCAAATGGTTCGACGCCTCGAAGGGATACGGTTTCATCGTTCCCGACAATGGCTGGCCGGACGTGCTGCTGCACGTCACGGTGCTCAGGCGCGACGGCTACCAGACCGCCTATGAAGGTGCTCGCCTGGTGGTGGAGTGCGTGCAGCGCTCCAAGGGCTACCAGGCCTTCCGCATCGTCTCAATGGACGAGTCGACGGCGATCCATCCGGCGCAGATGCTGCCGCCGCGCACCCATGTGACGGTCACGCCGACCAGCGGGCTGGAGCGAGCCCAGGTCAAGTGGTTCAACCGGCTGCGCGGCTTCGGCTTCGTGACCTGCGGGGAAGGGAGCCCGGACATCTTCGTCCACATGGAGACCCTGCGCCGCTACGGCATGACCGAGCTGCGCCCCGGCCAATGGGTGCTGGTCCGCTACGGGCCCGGCTCCAAGGGCATGATGGCGGCCGAGATCCACCCCGAGACGGGCTCGCCGGCATTGTCCTCGCACTGAGCGAATGCTTGCTGCGACCACCGCATTTGACGGCCCCGGAACGGCGTTTCCTGGGGCCGTTTTTCATGCCGGCTCCATCTTCACGGACGGGCCGCAGTCTTGCTGCGGAGGCCGCGACCGTGTAGTGACGGGTCCTCGAGGACAATCGTCCTTCGAGACCATCGGGGTATAGCGCAGCCTGGTAGCGCGGCAGTTTTGGGTACTGCAGGTCGTTGGTTCGAATCCAGCTGCCCCGACCATCTCCGCAGCGGCGCGGCTTCCCGGGTGAGGCCAATTGCTGGTGCGAACTCCGGCTCGACGCTCACGATAGCGAGAAGGATTTCGGCCAGGCCGCCAGACGTCAATCGGTACGAGCGAGCGCGGCTGGGCCGATAAAAAATTCGGATGCTCCCGCAGCGGCAAAACCCGGGAGCATCCGAAGTGTGCGGGTGAATCCGGGGAAGGAACATCCGCTGGTCGTCAGCATCCTCTGAATCGAAATCTCGCGTCTTTGCGCTAAATCAAATCAGGCGCAGGAGGCGGTTCGCGCGTCCACCGTGCCGAGGTCGCGGCGGGCGGATCAGCGCGCCAACTCGTCCGGCGCCAGCCGGCCGTCGATGATGTGCACGCGCCGTTGCATCTGAGCGGCGAGGTTGAGGTCGTGCGTGACCGCGACGACGGTCTTGCCGCGCAGCGTGACCAGATCGCGCAGGATGCCGAACACCTGCGCGGTCGCGGCGGTGTCGAGGCTGCCGGTCGGCTCATCGGCGAGGATCACCGGCGGATCGTTGGCGAGCGCGCGCGCCACCGCCACGCGCTGGCGCTGGCCGCCCGACAATTTGTCCGGCGTCTTGCGCAGATGCTCGGCCAGCCCAAGCGACTCCAGCAGCTCCTCGGCGCGCTGGGTGATGGCGCGCGGCGACAGCCGTGCCAGCGCGCGCATCGGCAGCGCGACGTTCTCGGTGATCGAGAATTCCGGCAGCAGGAAATGAAACTGGAAGACGAAGCCGAGCCGCGACAGTCGCACCTCGGCGCGCTCATCCTCGCTCATGCCGGTCGTCGAGCGGCCGTCGATCAGCACGTCGCCCTGGCTCGGCAGGTCGAGCAGGCCAAGCAGGTAGAGCAGGGAGGATTTGCCCGAGCCCGACGGTCCGGTGATGGCGATGAGCTCGCGCGGATGGATTACGAGATCGATGTCGGCGACCAGCGTCACCGGCACCTCGCCAGGCAGCACCTTCGTCACTTGCCGCGCCTCGATCAGGGGCGGGCTCACGTCGCCCCCCGGATGATGTCGACCGGATGCAACCGCGCCGCGGCGCGGGCCGGAAAGTAGCCGGCGACCGCGCTGGAGATCAGCGCGACCGCGCCGGCCAGCAGATAGTGCTTCAGCGAATACAGCACGGGCAGATGATTGTAGTCGGAGAACGGCGTCTTGAACTCGAGCGAGGCCAGCCCGCGGGTAAGCAGGTAGCCGAGCGCCCAGCCTAGGGCGGCACCGGTCAGGCCGATGAACAGCGCCTCGACGATGAAGATGGTGCGGACCGTGCGGTCGCGGAAGCCGAGCGACTTGAGGATGGCGATGTCGCGGGTCTTCTCGTGGGTGATGGTCGAGATGATGTTGTAGGTGCCGAAGCTCGCGACCAGCAGGATGGCGCCGACGATGGTGTACATCAGCACGTTGCGCAGCGTGATCGCCGCCAGCAGGTCCTCCTGCGCCTCCTGCCAAGAGACCGCCTTGTAGCCGGTCTGCTCGCCGATGCGCTCGCTGATCAGGCGCGCCTGCATCGGATCGTTGGTGCGGACGCGGATCTCGTTGATGATCCCGGTCTGGCGCTCCAGGATCTGCGCGGTGCGCAGCAGCACGTAGCCGGTGGTCTCGTCGGTGCCGCGGAAGCCGGAATGGAAGATGCCGACGACGGTCGCGTTCATGCTGATGCCCTGGGCCGAGGCGAGCGTGATGTTGGAGTTCACCCGCGCGCCGATCTTGGCCGCGAGCCGGTCGCCGAGCAGGATCGCGTGCGAGGACCGGTACAGCGAATTGAGATTGCCCTGCCGCATGTGGCTCGCCAGCGTCGAGACTTGGCCTTCAGTGCGCGGATCGATGCCGATGATTGCGACCGTCAGGTTGCGGCCGGCGAAGCGCAGCACGGCCTTGGACTGCACCGACGCCGTCAGCGCGCCCGGCACCCAGCCCTGCAGCGAGGCGATGGTGGCCATCGGGTTCTTGATGCCGGGGCGGCGGACATTCGGGGTCAATCGATGATATTCGGCCGCCGCATAGACCTGGTCGGCCGGCTGGCGGGTCGGCTGGCGCAGCTCGTCGGTGATCGAAATGTGCGGCAGCGCGTCGACCAGCGTGCGGATGAAGTCGTCCTGGGAGCCCTCCATCATTGCCGCCATCATCACCGAAAACGCCACGCCGGTCATCACGCCGGCGATCGCGACCAGCGTCTGGCGGGCGCGATGGCGCACATGGGTCCAGGCGATGGTCAGGACGAGGCTCATGGCACGGACGTCTCGGGCTCGATCACGCGAATCCGCTCGCCGTCCTTGATGTCGGCCGTCGCCGGCGCCGCGACCAGCTCGCCCTCGCGGGCGCCGTCGAGGATCTCGACCGCCGCGGAGCCGCGGATGCCGATCCGCACCGCGCGCCGGTGCACACGGCCGCCATCGATCACCATGAGGCTGTTGTTGACGACGGCATTGGCCGGCGCGAGCAGCGTGTCGCCCGTCTCGCGGCTGACGATGTTGGCCTCGACGCTCATGCCGACGCGCAGCGGCGTGTTGTCGGGCAAGCCGATCCGCACTCGGAACGTCTTGGCCACGGGATCACCCGCCGGCGTGATCTGCTTCACCGTCCCGGGCAGGGCCTGGTTGCCGAACGCATCGGCGCGTAGCAGCGCCTTCTGCCCGACCTGGACACGGGGGATGTCCTCCTCGTTGACGTCGGCGACGACCCAGAGCGGCTTCTCCAGGCCGACGCGGTAGAGGATGGTGCCGGGATCGACCATGTCGCCGACCTCGCCGTCCTCCTTGAGGACGACGCCGTCCATCGGCGCCACCAGCTTGAAGTAGTCGAGGCGCTGGGTCTGGGCCGCGATCTGGGCGCGGATGCGGGCGAGATCGCTTTCGGAGCGCTGGTACGCTTGCGAGGTGGCCGCGCCGCGTGCCAGTAGCTGCGTCTGCCGCTCGAATTCGAGGCGCTGGAATTCCTCCTGTGCGCGCAGATCGTTCAAGGTGGCCAGCGCCTCCTTGTCGTCGAGCCGCGCCAGCACGTCGCCGGCCTTGACCAGCTTACCCTCGCAGCGGCAGCGCTCGACGATGCGGCCGCGGACCAGGGGCGTGCTCCGCGACCACGTCTCAGGCTCCACCGCGCCGGTCGCATACACGATCTCGGCCGCCGTGCCGCGGGTGATGCGGGCGGTCGCGATCAGCGGTCCACGCACCCACCATGCGGCAAGCCCGGCCAGCGCGCCGAACAGCAGGATGATCGAGAGCAGGCCGCGCCACGGAAAACGACGCCGGCCGCGATCGACGGCCGGCGGGGCAGCAATGGCGTTGGATCGGTCCGGCGTCAGCATGTCCATGATCGAACGGACCCTGCGACGGGAGAAAGGCTATACTTAGCCGGCAGTACCCGTCGCCACGCGGGGCGGAGCCATCTTGAAGTGCTGTTTGGCATAGGCGACGATCTGGCGATCGGTCGGGTGATCGGCAGCTTCGACGCCGACGATGCGCTTTCCGACCGCAGGATGCTTCTCGTGCAGGTACTTGGCAAGCTCGGTCTTGGCGCCGGCCGGGCCGATGATCAGGATCTCGCCGGCGTCATCGAGCGCGTGCGCGACCTCCTCGAGGAAATTCTTGTCGGGCGCCGCGTGGCCGCTGCCGATCTCGTTGGCCTTGTGGTGCAGGTGCTTGGTCTGCAGGTGTGGATGCAGCGTCAACTCGTCGGCACCGGTCAGTCCGATATGGAACACCTTGGCCTCGCTGTGATCGAGCCACACGACGGCATGGAAATGGGTGGGCATATTCTGGTCCTTGTCAGCAAATCGCCGCGTGGCGGCCTTGCGCGTTCGCCATGGAACGCGCGCCGCCGAAGGCGGCACTCGTTGTGAAGCAAACCTTAGCGAGCCCGATCGTGGCCGGCTTGATGCAGGTCAACTGACGCGGGGACCACCCCCCGCGCCCATGATGCGCGGGGTTTACTTCGGCGCAGGCGGCTTCGGCAGCGGCTTGTCCTGCCGCTTCGACCAGGAGATGTAGTAGGCCACGGTGGTCATGATCGCGATGCCCGCCGCGCTGACGAGGATCTGCGCCAGCAGCGAACCTGAGCTCAGCATCAGGGTGAAGTGGCCGATGAAGGACAGGAACACGCCGACGCAGAACACCGCCAGCGACTGTTGGCCGCAGACGATGAGGGGATCGAACGCCTTCCACTCCAGGCCCGGCCATTCCTTCGGCACGAACCGGATGACCAAAATGACGATCACCACGAAATGTAGGAAGCGGTACGGCGCGAGATTGGTCTTGTCGTTGGGATTGAAGGCCGAATAGAGCCAGTTCGGAAACATCGATCCGAGCTCGGGGAAGCGGCCGGCCATCGTCATGACCAGGGCGAGCACCATATAGGCGATGCAGAAATACAGCGTGGCCGGCGCCATGATGATGCCCATCGAGCGGCGGGCACCGCCGAGCGCGCACCACGAGCCGAACACGAACAGCACCTGCCAGCAATACGGATTGAAGTACCAGGTGCCCGCCGGATAGGCCGCGAAATTCCAGCCCATCTGTCGCGCCACGAGCCAAAGCACGATCGAGGCGATCATGGTCAGGTCGGGCTGGCGCAGCATCATCCACAGCACCGGCGGGAAGAAGCCCATCAGCACGATGTAGAGCGGCAGCACGTCGAGATTGACCGGCTTGAACTTCAGGATCAGTCCCTGGGCCAGCGTATCGCTGGCGTGGTCGACGAGGCCTGCGACGTTGAACTCGTCGATGATCTCGGAGACGCCGAACCGCGTCGCCAGATAGCTGATGGCCACGATATAAATCACGAACAGCACGATGTGGGCGACGTAGAGCTGCCACACCCGCTTGAACAGCCGGGTGGCGCCGACGATGAAGCCGCGGTCGATCATCATGCGCGCATAGACGAACGAGGCGGTATAGCCGGAGATGAACACGAACAGGTCGGCTGCGTCGCTGAAGCCGTAATTCCGCGTGGTGATCCAGTTCACCACATTGTCCGGGATGTGATCGAGAAAGATCGCCCAGTTGGCGATTCCGCGAAACAGGTCGAGCCGAAGGTCGCGCCCTCGCTCGGGCAGCGTGGCATTGATTTTCATGGCCGCTTCAACGCACTGTTTTGAATGGAAAGCGTTCGGGGAGCAGAGGCGCCGTGGCAGTCGACCGAGATTGTCACGGGACGGCAGAATGACTATACGGGGCACGATAGACGGTCATGTCCAGGATGGGAATCACCGTTCCGTGCCGACGCTTGCCTGTACCCCATCCCGGCCGTTTCCGCCAAACGCATGACGACGCAGCTTCCAGGGGCTCTTCCAGCCATGACCGCACGCATTTTCAAGCCCGCCAAGAACGCGATGCAATCGGGCAAGGCCAAGACCCGGGACTGGCAGTTGGATTATGAGCCGGAGCAGCCGCGTTCGGTCGAGCCGCTGATGGGCTGGACGTCCTCCTCGGACATGAAGCAGCAGGTCACCTTGCGCTTCGACACCAAGGACGAGGCGATCGCCTATTGCGAGCGCAAGGGCATTCCCTATCAGGTGATCGAGCCGAAGGAGCCGGTGAAGCGGCAGATCGCCTATGCCGACAATTTCTCGTTCCGCCGCGGCGAGCCCTGGACGCATTGAGGGGCCGGCCCGGCCGTCATCCGTTCAACCCGTTTGAGGCGGCCCGCCGGGGATGGGCAGTGGAGCGTCCTTGGACAGGCCGAGCACCGGGAAGCTCCTGATGGCCCGGACGCCGGGCAGGGCGGCGAACTGGCGGAGCTGGCGGCTCATGCCTTCGACCCCGGTCGACACGCATTTCAGCAGAAAATCCGCATCTCCCGACAGCCGCCAGCATTGCTGGACCCAGGGCAACGTCACGATCGCGGCCTCGAACGATTCCAGCGCCGTCTGGTGCTGGCTGTCGAGCTGAATCGACACGAACGCGACCACCTCATAGCCCAGCGACCGTTCATCGATGCTGGCGCGGATGGACTTGATCACGCCGCTGCTGCGCAGCGTCCGCACCCGGCGCAGGCAGTTCGGATGCGAGATCCCCACCCGGTCGGCGAGCTCGTTGATGCGGATCCGGCCATCGGCCTGGAGCTCCGCCAGGATCCTGCGATCGATCGCGTCAAGCTCCGGGCTGCCAGCCATCGGCGCGGCCCGTTCAGCCGGTCGGGTGATCAGGCCGGCCACCGCCGGCCTGATCAGGCCCGGCGGTGCGGGGCATGACGCCCGAGAGCACGAGCTTCTCGTGGGCCGCGATGATCGCCTCCCTGGTGAGCCGGCCGCCAGGACGGTACCAGCTGCACAGCCCGGTCAGGAGCGCGATGATGGCAAAGGTCGCGACCTGGATGTCGTCGACGTCGAACACGCCTTGCGCCACACCGTCGCCGAGGATGTCGGCCAGCCGGCGCTCATAGGCGCCGCGCAGCGCCACCACCGCCTCATAGTTGCGGGGATCGAGGCTGCGCAGCTCCGAATTGGCGATGAAGACCTCGCGCTTCCGGGTCATGTGATAGCTGACGTGGAAGGCGACGAACGCCCGCAGGCGTTCGACGGGGCCATGGGTGTCGCGCAGCGCTTGGTCGAGCTCGCGCAGGAGATTGTTGATGTGGTCCTGGATCAGCACCGCCAGCAGCTCCTGCTTGGTGCTGATGTGATTGTAGAGCGAGCCTGGCTGGATGCCGACCTCGGCGGCGAGCTGGCGGAGGCTCATGGCCTCATAGCCGTGCTGGAAGATCAGCCGCAGGCCGGCCTTGCGGATCGCCTCCATCGTCGTCGGACCATGTGACCCGATCGTGCGCGCCATCTCGTCCTCGCTGGACCATCCCGGTGCCGATCGCGGCGGATCCGCCTCGGGAGGGGCCCCGTAGTGAAGTCTGAAAATTCCGTGGTCTCAAGCAAATGCTGCTCACCCCGGACCCTACAACAATCCGCTTGAGAATAGAATTTAAAAACGTATGATCGTTTAATTCGAGAAGGACGGACGGCCGCAGACCGGGCCGCCGACGGGCAGGGAGGACAGCATGCGGGCAAAGATGGTACACCCGGGCTCTCAGCGGCCTGAACGGCCGCGACCGCTCTGACGCGTGCTCCCACGGCTTCCCCCTCCAGCCTCGCAACGAAGACGCCGGTCATGACGCTTCACTCCACGATCGATCCATCGTCCTCCGATTTCGCCCGCAATGCCGACGCCATGCGCGCGCTGGTCGCCGACCTCAGGACGAAGCTGGGGCAGGTCGCCGAGGGCGGCGGCGAGGCCTCGCGCAAGCGGCACCTGTCGCGCGGCAAGATGCTGGCGCGTCAGCGTGTGGACCTGCTGCTCGACCCTGGAACGGCGTTCCTGGAGCTGTCGCCATTGGCCGCGCACGGGCTCTATGGCGGCGACGTCCATTCGGCGAGCATCGTCACCGGCATCGGCCGCATTGCCGGCCGCGAATGCGTCGTCGTCGCCAACGACGCCACCATC
>BFBZ01002279.1_pt1 | contig 10740 bp, 8 predicted proteins | sample 1888401 | NCBI WGS metagenome assembly BFBZ01 (sample SAMD00112614, study PRJDB3348) | symbiont metagenome | host: Chara braunii | reverse complement strand
TCCTGGACGTCCGCCTGCTTGATGCCGTTGTCGAACATCTTCTGCTCGAAGCGGTTGACGATGACGTTCGGCCTCACTTCCTTGCCGGCGGTCTCGTACACCGCCTGGATCAGCCGTTGCGTATGACGCAGGCACGGCACTGTCATTTCAGCGACGATATAGAGCTTGTTTGAGCCGAGCAGCACCGTCTCCGTCCAAGGAAACCAGGTGCGTGGCATATCGATGACGACATTGTCGAAATAGGCAGAGACGAGATCGAGCATGCGCACCACCACATCGGTCTTGAACGAGCGCATCTCTGAAGGATGCGTCGGAGCCGCCAGCACGCAAAGGCCGCTCGCATGCTTGGACAGCATCACGTCGAGCAATTGCCGGTCGAGGCGCTCGGGCTGGTTCTCGATTTCGGTGATGTCGAAGCGCGGCTCGAGATCGAGATATTCGGCGCAGGCGCCCTGCTGGAAATTGAGGTCGACCACGCATGTCGACGCGCCCCGCGTCACCGAGTGATGCAGTTGGAAGGCTGTTTGCAGCGCCAGCGTCGTGGTGCCGACGCCGCCGGCGGCCGGCATGAAGGTATAGATCTGGGATTCCGAGTTTTCCTCGCGTCCGGGCCCCTGCAAAGCACGGATGACGGAACGAACCAGATCCGCCGTGGTGATCGGCTTGACGAGGAAATCGGCGACCTTGAGCTGAACCAGTATGCGCACCGCCGCCGCGTTGAACTCCTGCGTGACGACGACGACCGGCACCCGGCCCTCCAGCCGACGCATGATGCGCTGCAGCGACTCGACGTGCTCGAGCTTGGCGGCATCCATATCGACGATGATGGCGCCGAAGTCCGTTTCCTGTATTTCGCCGCGCAAGTCCGTGACTGACTTTTCGACCGTCGAAAGCTGGATGATCTCGGAGGCGGCGAATGCCGTCCGCGTATCCTGGAGAAACGCCCTGTCGGTTGATACGAGCAGGATCTTCCTGGACTTGGTTCCACTTGCCATTCTGTCAGCCCGTCAGGTCAGTCGCCGATTGAACTCGTCAATCAAATAAGTCGCCAATGATTCAGTCGCTTGTGGTCGATTGCGAAGGTTGCGCAGCGGCCGCCGGGTTAGTGCCGGTGGTCGCGGGCGCATCGCGTTTTGCCGGCACCAGGAGCCTTGTGTTCTGGACGCCGTATTTCCACGGATCGACCATCTGCATGACGGTGTTGGCCGCCTGCGCATTGCCGGCAGCCAAGGTCGGCCCCTCGGTACGCTGATAGTCGTCGCTGGTGCAGCCGCCGGCGAGGCCGGCCAGCAGTAAGGCTATGCTCGATCTCGAGATCCCGCGCATGGCTTCAATCCTTCGGCAGATCGAGGAAATGACCGACGGTGGTGACGGTGGCCGGCTGCGCGATACTCCCGCCCGCCATTGCCAGCGAGCGGTTGGCGTCGGATGCCTTCACTTCGTCCGTGTTGTTGAGAAAGTAGTCGGCGTTGCTCGGCGGCAGCGTGCCGTCGGTTGGCTCCGCCATTTTCTTCGACGGGTCGACCGGCTTGACCAGATAGGGCGTGACAATGATGACCAGATCGGTTTCGCGCCGCTGATAGGACTTCGAGGAGAACAGCGGACCGAGCACCGGCAGTTTGCCAAGGCCGGGAATGCGCGACGTCGTGATATCGTTCTGGGCCTGCAGCAGGCCGGCGATCATGAAGCTCTGGCCGTTCTTCAGGTCCACCGAGGTCCTGGCGCGCCGTACGATGAAACCCGGAACGGAAATATTGCCGATATTGTAGGAAGCCGATGCGTCGATCGAGGAGACTTCCGGCGCGATGTCCAGACTGACCAGCCCATCCTTCAGAACGGTCGGGGTAAAGTCCAGGCTGACGCCATATTTCTTGTAGCTGACTGATATCTTGCCATTGTCCTCGGAAACGGGGATCGGAAACTCGCCGCCCGCGAGAAAACTTGCCGTCTGGCCCGAGCGGGCGATCAGGTTCGGCTCGGCCAGCCGCCGGGCAAGGCCTTTGTTCTCCAGTGCCTGGATGGCAATGTCGATCGAAACGCCATTCGACAACAACCGCCCGATGATTTCGCCGGTGCCTGCGGTCGGAACGGTACCCGGATCGATCTGGACGCTGCGCCCACCCAGTCCATAGGCGAAGTTAGCGGCGTATGTCGCGCCCAGCTGCTGCCCTGCCTGCCTGTTGATCTCGACGAAACGGACGTTGAGCTGGACCTGCTGCGACGATGAGATATTGACGGAGTTGATCACCTCTTCCTTGCCGGAGAAGCGCGTCGCGATCTTGTTTGCCTTGTCGGCGGCAACGGCATCATCCGCCTCGCCCGACAGCACCACGCGGCCATTGGCGGAACCGACCTTGATGTTGGCGTCCGGCACGCTTGCACGGATCGTGCTGGCCAGCTGATCGGTGTCGAGCGTCACCTCTATGTCGATCGTGCCGACAAGCTGCTTCTTTTCGTCGAACAGCGCGATACCGGTGGTGCCCAGATTGTTGCCGAGCACATAGAAGGACTTGTCGGTCAGCGGGTTGACGTTGGCGATGTCGGGGTCGCCGATCACGATCTGGTAGAAGGCGGCACTGGTGATGATGGTCTTCGGCTTGCCCTTGGCCACCTTGATCGATGCATTCTTGGTCGATGAGACATAAACAACGTCATTGCTCGCCTTGGCAGGCGCGCCAACAGCCAACACGCCGGCGGCGGCAAGCGAAGCCGCCATCGCCAGGGCGCGCGCAAGGCGCAACCGTTTCGTCATCCGATGCATGATCCCCAACATTTGTGTAGTTCCTGTCCGGTACATGCCGGTCTCTATTCTCTGGCCGGTCTCTATTTCTGGTCCCGCGAAGGAACCTGGTATTCTTCAATCTGCGTGCCGCGTGTAACGATGACCTTCTTGAACTTCGGCCCCTCGGGTTCCTTCGCCACGGCGTCGAACGCCGTAACAGCGGCCGCCTTGACACCGGAGGCGACCGATCCGCCAAAGGCGGAGATGGTGGTGACCCCGTCCTTGCCGACAACGCTGTCGCTTGCAGACCGAAGCGACAGCGACAGCGTGCCGACGGTGCGGGCAAGCGCAACCTTGCGCGCCCCCTCCGTGGTCACCTCGATGGTCACGGAATTGGCGATCTGCGGCGTGGTCTGGCGCACGTCGGCGCCTTGCCCGACGGTCAGCACCTTGGCGTCGGCCACGACGATTTCGGAGGTGATGGTCGAGCCCGCCGCCCCTTGCGCGTTCTTGGCCACCTCCTGGATTTCACCGGCATCACGGATCAGAACGACATCGACCCGGTCGCCGGGCGTGACGAAGCCACCGACGCCGGCGATCTCGTCGGTGCGGATGGTCACCGCCCGCATGCCGGGAGACAACATGTTGGAAAGCGTCGCACGGCCGTTCGGTCCCGACAGTTTGGCGAGCAGAACCGGCTCGTTGATTTCAACGGGCGACAGCACCACGCGATTGCCGTCGGCCATCAGCGCATCAATGGTGGCGAACGCACCTTGCGGCAGGGAATCCTGCGGCCATGGGATTTCGGCCAGTTGTCCCCGCTCCACCGGCATGCCGTAGCGCAACGGAGCGCTCGCCACCACGATGGTCTTGAACTCGACCTTCGGCGTCTCTGGAGCGACGATCGACGCCGTTCTTTCCTCGGCGCCGGTCCTGGCCTGGCTCTTGACCCAGAAATCGGCGGCAAAGATCGAGATCGCGCCGAAAACGGCGGCGATGCCGATCATCGTTATGGCCTTGCCCCTCACGCCGAAACCCCTGATGCCCGCAGTTTCTTGTTTGTTGGGCTTCACGCTAGGCGGCATTGTTAAAGATTCAGGAATCTTGCTCGGCGGCATTCGACCTATTTCCGCCTGCTTGGTTATCGAATGGTTTTGAGATAAGAGGAGCCCAACCCTCGAACGTAACAGGAACCTCCGTCGCTTGGCGCTCAAAAGCGTGGCAGTATCACGGGGTGATTCGCAGCATCGGTACCCAGACAGGCATGGACGACAGCAACGATCTTTTCGGCAATCTGGAAAAGCAGCCGCAACCGGTTCGCGCACCGGCGCGCCCTGCGGATCCGCTGGTTCAGGCGGCGAAACGCCCAGCGCCATCGCGTGATGCCAGCGACAGCTATAGTGCCGCCGACATCGAGGTGCTTGAAGGGCTCGAGCCGGTACGGCGGCGTCCGGGCATGTATATCGGTGGCACCGACGACAAGGCGATGCATCATCTGTTCGCCGAGGTCATCGACAACTCGATGGACGAGGCGGTCGCCGGCCACGCGACCTTCATCGACGTGGAACTGTCCGCCGACGGCTATCTTGCAGTCACCGACAATGGCCGCGGCATTCCGGTCGATCCGCACCCTAAATTCAAGAAGCCGGCGCTCGAAGTCATCATGACGACGCTGCATTCCGGCGGCAAGTTCGACTCAAAGGTCTATGAGACCTCGGGCGGACTGCACGGCGTTGGTGTCTCCGTCGTCAACGCGCTTTCGGATCATCTCGAGGTCGAGGTGGCGCGTGGGCGTCAGCTCTATCGCCAGCGTTTTTCGCGCGGCATTCCGGTGACCGGCCTGGAGCAGCTTGGCGAGGTGCACAACCGGCGGGGCACCAAGATCCGCTTCCATCCCGACGAGCAGATCTTCGGCAAGGGTGCGGCGTTCGAGCCGGCGCGGCTCTACCGCATGACGCGATCGAAAGCCTATCTGTTCGGCGGCGTCGAAATCCGTTGGACCTGCGATCCGTCGCTGATCAGGGAAAAGGACACGACGCCGGCCAAGGCGACATTCCATTTCCCCGGCGGCCTCAAGGATTATCTGAAGGCCTCGCTCGGCGACGAGTTCCAGGTCACTCGGGAAATCTTCGCTGGCAAGACCGAGAAACAAGGCGGCCACGGCGCCTTGGAATGGGCGGTGACGTGGTTCGGCGGCGACGGCTTCATCAATTCCTACTGCAACACCATCCCCACCGGCGAAGGCGGCACGCATGAGGCCGGCTTCCGCAACGTGCTGACGCGCGGGCTTCGCGCCTATGCCGATCTCGTCGGCAACAAGCGTGCCTCGATCGTCACTTCGGAAGACGTGATGATCTCGGCGGCTGGCATGCTGTCGGTGTTCATCCGCGAGCCGGAATTCGTCGGCCAGACCAAGGACAGGCTGGCGACGATCGAGGCCGTCCGCATCGTCGAGACCGCGATCCGCGATCCGTTCGACCACTGGCTGGCTGACAATCCCCAGGAAGCCTCGAAGCTGCTCGAATGGGTGATCGCGCGCGCCGACGAGCGGGTGCGGCGCCGCCAGGAAAAGGAAGTGTCGCGCAAGAGCGCGGTGCGCAAGCTGAGGCTGCCAGGCAAGCTCGCCGACTGCACCCAGAACGCGGCGGCGGGTGCCGAACTCTTCATCGTCGAGGGCGATTCGGCCGGTGGCTCGGCCAAGCAGGCGCGCGACCGTGCCAGCCAGGCCGTACTGCCATTGCGCGGCAAGATCCTGAATGTCGCCAGCGCAGGCAACGACAAGCTGGCGGCCAACCAGCAGATCTCCGACCTGATCCAGGCGCTCGGCTGCGGCACGCGCTCAAAATACCGCGACGAGGATCTGCGCTACGACCGGGTCATCATCATGACCGACGCCGACGTCGACGGCGCCCATATCGCCTCGCTGCTCATAACCTTCTTCTATCAGGAGATGCCGGCGCTGGTTCACGGCGGCCATCTCTATCTGGCGGTGCCGCCGCTCTATTCGATCCGGCAGGGCGGCAAGGTCGCCTATGCGCGCGACGATGCCCACAAGGACGAGTTGCTGCGCACCGAGTTCACTGGTCGCGGCAAGGTCGAACTCGGCCGCTTCAAGGGCCTGGGCGAGATGATGGCCTCGCAGCTGAAGGAAACCACCATGGACCCTAGGAAGCGCACATTGCTCAGGGTCGATGTGATAGACGCAGAGGCCGCGACCAAGGACGCCGTCGACGCGCTGATGGGCACCAAGCCCGAAGCCCGCTTCCGCTTCATCCAGGAACGCGCCGAATTCGCCGAGACAGAAGTGCTGGATATCTGAGCGCCCGCTGCTCTACCTTGTCCATAGCGGGTGCGGAGTCGAGCATGTGATCTGGGCGCGGCTGAAAGATTATCTCGGGACTTGGTTCGCCGACCTGACGCGACCGACACGCTCGGACTGGATTTTCGCCCTTAGAACCGTTTCGGCCGGGCTGATCGCGCTTCTGGCCGCCTACGAGCTCAAGCTCGACCATCCGCAATGGGCAATGATGACCGTGTTCATCGTCGCCCAGCCGGTCGCGGGCATGGTGCTGGCCAAGGGCTTCTATCGTTTGCTCGGCACATTGGCGGGCGGGCTGGCGGCAATCGGCATCACCACGGTCTTCGGTTCCAATCCCTGGCTGCTGGTGACGGTGCTTGCCGTCTGGATTGGCATCAGCACCTTCGTCTCATCGCTGCTGCGCAATCCCGAGGCCTATGGCGCCGCCCTTGCCGGCTACACCGCGATGATCATCGGCCTTCCGGCCTTCGGACAGCCCCATCTCGTGGTCGACCTTGCCGTTGCCCGCTGTGCGGAAATCGCGCTCGGCATCGTCTGCGCCGGCGTGACCAGCCGGTTGATCCTGCCCAAGCTGGCAGGCGAGGCCATCATCGAAAGGTTGAAGCGCAGCATTCTTGATCTCGCCATCTATGCAGCCGGCGCCTTCTCCGGTCGCGATGCGGCAGCATTGGCCGACCTGCACCGAAAGCTGATCGCCGAGGCTGAGACGCTCGGCGAAATGCGCGTCTATGCGAGGCTGGAAGCACCGAGCCTGGCGACTCGCGCGCATCCTGTCCGGCGCACCATCGGGCAGTTGCTGTCAGCCCTCTCGGCGGCGCGCGCGCTGCATGCCCATGCCGCGCCCAAAAACGCAGCGCTTATTCCGGTACGCGCCGACCTGCATGCCCTGGTCGGCGAACTTGCCGCAAAACCAGGCGCTCTCGACGATACGACGCCCTGGGTGGCGCGGCTCGACGCCATCGCCGCCCGGGCGCGGCAGATGCCGGAAATGCCGGATGGACGAGCCGATGAGAGGCTTGGCACCATCACGCGCCTCACCATCGCCGCCGATTTCGCCGAAGCCTTGAAACAGGTGCTGCGCGGCCTCGATGCCTTGCGCGCTCCCGCCTCACGCTCCGCTCGTGTGCGCAAGCAACCAGCGCTGGTGGTGCACCGCGACTACCAGGCGGCCTCTCGCAACGCCGTGCGCGCCGCGCTCGCCACCCTGCTGGTCGCGGCGTTCTGGCTGACGACGAAATGGTCCGAAGCGGCCGGCACGGTCATCCTCGTCTCGGTCGTCTCCAGCCTGTTTGCCGCCCGTCCCGACCCGGTGCAAGTGGCCTGGGGCTTCTTCAAGGGCACATTGCTGGCCCTGCCCTTTGCCTTCCTTGTCGGCCAGATCGCGCTGCCCGCCTTGCCCGGTTTCGGCTGGTTCATGGTCTTTGTCGTGCCGATCCTGGTGCCGGCGGCGCTGGCAATGGCCAATCCGCGCTATGTCGGCGTCGCCACCGCCTTCGCCATCAATTTCCTGGCCTTCCTCAGCCCGCATCAGGCGATGACCTATGATCCCGTGCCATTCCTGGCGGGTTGCGCATCGATCCTGGTCGGTATCCTGCTGGCGATCGGCGTCTTCATCGTCGTGCTGCCCTCCGATCCGTGGGTCTTCGTCAACCGCATCGTGCGCGTGATGCGCGAAGACCTGGCGCGCCTTTGCCTGCATGAGCGCGTGCCGAGGCGCACAGCATTCGAGAGCCTTGCCTATGATCGGGTCAACCAGCTCATGTCGCAGACGCAGCGCACCGGAAAGAAGGGCGATGCGGTTCTGGACGGCAGCATCGCCGCCGTCACCGTCGGCATCGAAATCCTGCATTTGCGCCACGCATTGCAGAGTGCCACGCTGCCAGCCGAAACGGCCCTGTCGGTATCGAATTTTCTGCGCGGGCTGGCACGCGAGCTGCTCTTCCGGCGGCCCGGCGAGCCGCAGACATCGACCGTCACCGTCGCCAGGCAATACGCAGCCGGCATCACCCAGCGAAGCAACGCGGGCGAAATGCTGCAGGTCGCTGCCTCGCTGCGTATCATCGCCGCCGCGATCGAGGATTTTCCGGATTTCTTCGCGAAGGATCGAGGTTAAGCCGCGGCGATAGCCAGGGCATGCCCCCTGGCATTCTCGCGTAGCGCATCGAGATGGATCGACTTGACCAGAGCGGCCAAATCGCCTTCCGCGGACTGCCCGCCCAATTCCTTGAGCATCAGCCAGCTGACTTCCTGCACCCCGGCTACCCGCTTGCCATTGGCGACTTCCCGCCAGATCTTCAGCGCCCGCAGGATGATGGCATGCGTGGCGGCGGCAAGGCCGGCGCTGCGGAACAGCGCCTGCAGCGCGACATCGTGCCCGCCGGCGAGCAGCGCCCGTACTCGTTGCTCGGACTGCTGGGAGAGCGCGACCAGCGCCGAGCCGAAGAAATCCACCTTGCCATGCGCGATTGTGCGGATAATGAAACTGGCGGTGAGGTCGCCGCGCAGCCGCAGATGCTCGATCAGCGCCGCATGCTCTTCCTGGCGCGTGCCTTCGATCAACGTCACCGAGGCCTTCACGCATGCGTCGCGCATGACGCGGTCGGCCCTGGCGGCGCCCATCAGCGCCATCACCAGCGGCGACCCCTTGAGCGTTTCGCCAAGCTTGACCAGCAGCATGTGCCGGCAATCGGCGGGCAAACGCACATCGGCGATCAGTGCCTCGCGCACCCGGGGCAGATGCCCGTGGCGCTCGGCAATGCGGCGGAAGCTGAGTGACGCGATGTCGGCGCCGCTGTTGGCGAGAAGCACGGCGCAGGCTTCGGCTTCGCCGATCTCCGCGATGGCCGCGGAAAGCGCCATGGAGACGACAGGCCGATCAGCGATGAGTTTCTGCGTTGCCTTCTGGCTGGAGGCCACACGGTCGATCAGGTCGGCATCGGTGAGCAGCGGCGATCGCGCCAGCACCAGGCTTGCGACCTCCGGCTGGTCGGAGGCCAGTGCGCTGATGATCTGCAGCGGCGCGTGATGGCTCATCGAGAGTGCTTCGGCGATGGCCAGCCGCACCTTCGAGGACGCATCGTCGAGCAGCAGCGTCAGCGCGGCCTCGGCGGCGCAGCGATCCTCGAACGGCAGGTCGGAATTGATGTAGGCACGGGCCAGCGCACTGGCGGCGGCGGCCCGCTCCGAGACTCGCGCCGTGTAGATCCATTTCAAAAAATGCGAAACAACCATGCCGCCTGCTTACGCCCCCTGCCAGATGTTTCCGGCCCCTTTGCGGAGGGTAGGCAGAAATGGTTTACGAACGGTTCACCATATTCATTAACCCGCTTGATGGCCCGGTTTGCAGCGCCTATCAAGCAACGGAAACGGAGGACATCGACCATGGCTGGCCTTTACCTGGATGAATTTGTCGTCGGCCATGTCTTCCAGCACACGCTGCGCAAAACAGTCACCGAAAGCGACAACATGCTGTTTTCGGTCATGACGTTGAACCCGCAGCCGCTGCACATCGATTTCGATTTCGCCGCCAAGAGCGAATGGGGCAAGCCGCTGGTCAATTCGCTGTTCACGCTCGGCCTGATGATCGGCATTTCGGTGAACGACATCACGATGGGCACCACGATCGCCAATCTCGGCATGAAGGAAACGATATTTCCGCATCCGGTCTTCCATGGCGACACGATCCGCGTCGAGACCACGGTCATCTCGGTCCGCGAGTCGAAATCAAAGCCGGATCGCGGCATCGTCGAACTCGAACACCGCGCCTACAACCAGCATGGCGATCTCGTCGCCAAATGCACGAGGCAGGCGATGATGAAGAAGGCGGCCTGACCGGTGCGTTCGCTGCTGTTTGTTCCCGGCGATTCGGAAAAGAAGCTGGAGAAGGGTTTTGGCGCGGGCGCTGACGTTGTCATCGTCGACCTCGAGGATTCCGTAGCGCCGCAAAACAAGGCAATGGCGCGCGATATCGCGGCGCGCTTCATCATCGAGCACCGGAGCCAGACCAATTCTGCGATCTATGTGCGGGTCAATGATCTGTCGACCGGGCTCACCGACGAAGACCTGGCCGCGCTGGTTGCGGCGAGACCCGACGGCATCATGCTGCCGAAATCGAACAGTGGCCAGGATGTGCAGCACCTGTCGGCGAAGCTCAGGGTTCGCGAGGCTGAAAACGGCCTGGCTGACGGCGCGATCCGAATCCTGCCGATCATCACCGAGACGGCGGCAGGCGTGCTGGCGGCTGCGACCTATGCCAGGGCAAGCGCACGGCTGGCCGGCATCACCTGGGGCGCGGAAGATCTTTCGGCGGCGATCGGCGCACGCGCGGCGCGCGACGAACGAGGCCGTTACACGGATGTGTTCCGGTTCGCCCGCACCATGACGATCCTTGCAGCGGGTAGCGCCGAGGTCGCCGCGGTAGACACGGTGTTCCCGAATTTTCGCGATATGGCCGCCTTTGAGGCGGAATGCACCGAGGCCGAGCGTGACGGTTTTACGGGCAAGATGGCGATCCACCCGGCGCAGGTGCCGGTCATCAACGCGGCCTTCACACCGTCGGTCGAGGCCATCGCGCATTCAGCCGCCGTGGTCGCGGCATTCGAATCTGCCGGAAATCCCGGCGTCGTCGCCATCGGCGGCAAGATGTATGATCGCCCGCATCTTAGACTGGCGGAGCGACTTCTGGCGCGGGCCAAGGCGG
>BFBZ01002259.1_pt1 | contig 10741 bp, 10 predicted proteins | sample 1888401 | NCBI WGS metagenome assembly BFBZ01 (sample SAMD00112614, study PRJDB3348) | symbiont metagenome | host: Chara braunii | reverse complement strand
TGCGCCCATCTCGGTACAGGCGCCGAGCGTCAGGCCGGCCGCCAGAGCCAGGCCGAGGGCCTGAATGCGATTGGATATGAAGCTCTTCATCTGCGGCATGCGCGCCCCGTTGGAACTGAGTCTCATCGGGACGCTAGCGGTGCTGTTCGCAGGTCGTATTTCTCAACTATTACAATTTATTGCGGCGGCCGTTCCGGTCTATCGTCCGGAACCGGCACGCCTCACGCCGGGCGCAATCTATCGCTCAAGCGGAGCAGCGCGATCTTCTCGATTTCGGCGATCGCGGTGGCGAATTCGTCCTCCGCGGAATTGGCGATACGCCGCTCGAAGGCATCGAGAATGCTCTGCTTCGTCGCGCCTTTGACGGCCATGATGAAGGGGAACTGGAAACGCGCCTTGTAGGCGTCGTTGAGTGCGGTGAAACGGGCGACTTCGGCTGCGGTCAGTTGGTCGAGACCAGCTCCGGCCTGCTCGCGGGTGGAATCGGCGGTCAGCTGCTTGGCTGCCGCGAGTCGGCCGGCGAGATCGGGGTGAGCCTTGATCAAGGCGAGCTTCTCGTGTTCGTCCATCTCGTCGAGCACCGCGGCAAGCGCCCCGTGCAGACCTTCGGCGGTATCATGGGCCGAGGTCAGACCCTTGCGATGCGCCCGCTCGGCGATCACAGGCGTATGCTCGTAGATGTCGCCGAATTTGGCGACGAAGACCGGCCGGTTCATGCCGCTCGGCAGGCCATCGGCCGGGTAATGATGGATCGCCCAATGCCTGGCGATGTCGATGCGCCGGCAGATCCAGACCTTGTCCTGGCCCTGGACGTAGTCGAGAAAACGGGCGAGCGCGGCAAGCCGGCCAGGCCGCCCGACAAGGCGGCAATGAAGCCCGATCGACAGCATTTTCGGCGCCCCTTCGGCGCCCTCGGCATGGAGCACGTCGAAGGAGTCCTTCAGATAGGTGAAGAACTGGTCGCCGGCGTTGAAACCCTGGGCCGCGGCGAAGCGCATGTCGTTGCTGTCGAGCGTATAGGGCACGATCAGGTGCGGGCCGATCGGTCCATTGACCCAATAGGGCAGGTCGTCGGCATAGGAATCGGCGGAGTAGAGGAAGCCGCCCTCTTCCATGACGATGTCGAGCGTGTTCTCGGACGTCCGCCCGGTGTACCAGCCGAGCGGCCGCTCACCGCACAGCGCGGTGTGAATGCGCAGGGCCTCGGCGAGCGCGGCGCGCTCCTCGGCGACCGGCATATGGCGGTGGTCGATCCATTTCAGCCCGTGACTGGCGATTTCCCAGTCGGCTTCCAGCATGGCGGCGACCGCGTCCGGATTGCGCTCCATGGCGGTGGCGACGCCATAAACCGTCACCGGCAGTTGGCGCTTGATGAACAGCCGCCAGAGCCGCCAGAAGCCGGCGCGCGAGCCATATTCGTAGATCGATTCCATGCTCGGATGGCGCTGGCCGGGCCAGGGTGGCGCCCCGATCATTTCCGACAGGAAGGCTTCCGACGCCGCATCGCCGTGCAGGATATTGTTCTCGCCGCCTTCTTCGTAATTGATCACGAACTGGACAGCGATGTGAGCGCCGCCCGGCCAGCAGGCCTTCGGCGTGGTGCGGCCATAACCGATGAGGTCGCGGGGGTAGGGGGCGTTCTGCATGGCTGGCCTCGCTGCGTGAGATCTGTCGGAAAGAGCCGGCGGTCGGAGCGTCAACTGCCGCGATAGGTCGCATAGCTCCAGGGCGTCACGATCAGCGGCACATGATAATGCGCATCCGCATCGCCGATCGTGAAGCGGATTGGCACTTCGCCGAGGAATGGCGCGTCCGCCTGGGCGACGCCGGCGGCGCGGAAATAGTCCGCGACCCCGAACACCAGCTCGTAGGTGCCCGTGGTGAGCGCGGGGCCGGCGAGCAGCGGCTCGGCGGTTCGGCCGTCCTCGCCGGTGCGAACCTGCTTGATCAGCGCGCGGGCACCATCGCCGGTCAGTTGATAGAGCGCGACATCCATGCCGGCGGCCGGCCGTCCGGCCACGGTGTCGAGCACATGCGTCGATAGTCGTCCCATGGCGTTCTCCGCTTGTTGGCTGCTGCCAGTTAACGCAAGCGCGCGCTCTTCATTTTCATGCAGATTTTGAAAATCTTACCGATTTTGAGATGATTGCCTGGGGATCGCGGGCAACCTTCAATGCCAGGGCGTGTGCTCTCTCAAGACCGGCAAATCGGCGAGCGCACCTAGGGAGGAAAAGACGATGACCGACCAGGTTCATCCCGTCGACGAGGTGCTGCCCGCACCGAGATTGTTCGCACTGGGCCTTCAGCATGTGCTTGTCATGTATGCCGGCGCGATCGCGGTGCCGCTGATCATCGGCCGTGCCCTCAACATGACGCCGGATCAGGTGGCGCTGCTGATCAGCGCCGATCTCTTCGCCTGCGGCGTCGTCACGCTGATCCAGTCGCTGGGCATTCCCGGCGTCGGCATTCGGCTGCCGGTCTTGATGGGGGTGACCTTCGCCTCCGTTGCGCCGATGCTGGCGATCGGTCGCGATCCCAACCTCGGCATTACCGGCATTTTCGGCGCCATCATCGCATCCGGCTTCTTCGCGCTGATGCTGGCGCCCTTCATCAGCCGCATGCTGCGCTTCTTTCCGCCTGTCGTGACCGGCACGATCATCCTGGTGATCGGCGTCTCGCTGATGCGCGTCGGCATCGGCTGGGCGGCGGGCGGCCCGTCCTTCATCACCACCATGATCGACGGCAAGCTCCGGCTGATCGACAATCCCAATCCCGGCTATGGCGCGCTCGACAGCCTGGGCCTCGCCCTGTTCGTGCTATGCGTCGTGTTGGCCCTGACCAAATACGGCAAGGGTTTTGTCCAGAACATCGCGGTCCTGCTCGGCATCGTCATCGGCTGCCTCGCCGCCTTCGCCATCGGCAAGATGAATTTCGACGTCGTCGGCAGGGCGCACTGGTTCGGCTTCATCTATCCCTTCCAGTTCGGCTTGCCGAAGTTCGAACCGGTCTCGATCATCACCATGTGTCTGGTGATGATCGTGGTGATGATCGAATCGACCGGCATGTTCCTGGCGATCGGCGACATGACGAACCGCAATGTCAGCCAGGACGACCTGACCAAGGGGCTCCGGGCGGATGGCCTGGGCACCATGATCGGCGGCCTGTTCAACACTTTCCCCTATACGTCCTTCTCGCAAAATGTCGGCCTTGTCGGCGTCACCGGCGTGCGCTCGCGTTTCGTCACGGCGGTTGGCGGCGTCATCCTTCTGGCCATGGGTCTCGTCCCCAAGCTCGGGGCGCTGGCCGAGGCGATCCCCTCGGCGGTCCTGGGCGGCGCGGGAATCGTGATGTTCGGCATGGTCGCCGCGACCGGCGTGCGCATCCTGACGAGGGTCGATTTTCGCGGCAACCGGAACAATCTCTACATTGTCGCCATCGCCGTCGGGCTCGGCATGATCCCGCTGGTCGCGCCGAATTTCTTTCGCAGCATGCCGCACAGCCTGCATCCGCTGCTGGAGTCCGGCATCCTGCTGGCGGCCATCGCGGCGGTAGGACTGAACATCTACTTCAACGGCTTCAAGAGCGCCGCCGAGGCGGCCTCCGAAGTCCGCGAAGCCGGTGCCATGGCCGACGCGCACTGAGCCAGCGGCTCATCCCGCGGACCCGCTCGGGCCGGTCTGTCGCTTTGCGGCGGACCTGCCCGGGCGCGGTCAATTTTCGAGGCGTTTTCCCAGCTTGCCGAGTTCGGTCGCGACATGGGTGCGGCTGGCTTCGAGCAAGAGGTCGGAAAAGGCCTTGTGTCCCGGCGGCGGCAATTGCCGCGAGGGATAGATGATGGCCAGGGTTGTCGACTCCGGCACGACGTCGGGCATGACATGCACCAATGTGCCCTTGGTCAGTTGCTCGGCGACCTCGAAAACCGGCTTCATCACGATGCCGGAACCGGCGAGCGCCCATTGCGTCAGGACGTCGCCGTCGTCGCAGTCGATCGCACCGCTCACCGCCAGCGTCCGCGTCTCCCGGCCTTGCCGCACGGTGAGGCGGAACTGCCGGGAGCCTGGAAAGCGCAACAGCAGGCACTGATGGGCGAACAGGTCGTCCGGCGTCCGGGGCGCGCCGTGGCGTTCGAGATAGGCCGGGGAAGCGCAGAGAATGCGCTCGATGGTCGCCACCTTGCGCACGATGAAGCTCGAGTCGGATAGATCAGCCATCCGAAGCGCCAGATCGATGCCCTCTCCGATCAGATCGATCAGATGTTCGGCCAGCCGCAAGCGGATGTCGATATTCGGCTGGGCCGTCCGGAAGGCCGTCACGACCGGGGCGACGAGCCGGCGGCCAAGCCCCAGCGGCGCGGTGATCTTGAGCGACCCGCGTGGCGCGCCGCCTTCCAGGGCGACGCTCGCTTCGGCGCGCTCGACCGCATCCAGCACATCGACGATACGCTCGAAAAACGAACGCCCGACCGAGGTCAGCTGGATCTTGCGGGTGGTGCGGTTGAACAGGCGGCAGCCAAGCCGCTGTTCCAGGGCCAGGATGCGGCTGCTGACCACCGCGGCCGACATGCGCAGGTCGCGTCCGGCTGCGGAAAAGCTGCCCTTTTCGACAGCGCGGGCAAAGATCCTGGCGTCTTCGACGAAGCCCATGGCCCTCTCTGGATTTTCAAAGCCAGGACGAAAATATCACTACTTTTTACGTGTTCAAGGGGAATGCCTGGCGCACTAGGCTGTCCGGAAAATCGGGGAGGATGACCATCGTGGATCCGATCATCGCGGAATGGGGCAGCCTGCTGCTGCGCTGGGTGCATGTGATCACGGCGATCGCCTGGATCGGGTCATCCTTCTACTTCATGCACCTCGACGCTTCGCTGAAGGCCATTCCGGAGATCCGCCCGGGCAAGGGCGGCGCCGCCTGGGAAGTGCACGGCGGCGGCTTCTACGAGGTCCGCAAATATTTGGAGGCGCCGGCCCATCTGCCGCCCGACATGATCTGGCACAAGTGGCAGTCCTACTCGACCTGGATCTCCGGCTTCTTCCTGCTGGTCTGGATCTATTATGCCGGATCGGATCTCTATCTGATCGATCCGCAGGTCATGGCGCTGTCCCGGCTGTCGGCCGCCGCCATCGGGCTTGGCGGGCTCGCCATCGGCTGGCTGGTCTATGACGGCCTCTGCCGCTCGCCTCTGATCAAGCATGAGGTTTGGCTGGCGGCCATCGGCTTCGCCTTCATCATCCTGATGGCCTTTCTGTTCCAGCAGGTGTTTTCCGGACGCGGCGCACTGCTGCATACCGGAGCCATGATGGCGACGATGATGTCGGGCAATGTCTTCCTCAACATCATTCCCAACCAGCGCAAGACCATCAAGGAACTGCTCGCCGGCCGCGCCCCTAATCCGGATTTCGGCAAGCAGGCCAAGGCCAGGTCGACGCATAACAACTACCTGACCTTGCCGGTGGTGTTCCTGATGCTGTCGAACCACTACCCGCTCACCTATTCCTCGCCTTACGCCTGGGTGATCGTCGGGCTGATCCTCGTCGCGGGGGCGATGATCCGGCACTTCTACAATGTCAGCCACGCCGGCAAGGGCCAGCCCTGGTGGACCTGGGCGGTGGCGGCGGTCTGCATCATGTGGGCCGGCTGGATCAGCATGGCGTCCTCGCCGATCGGCCGCGAAAGGCTCGGCCTCGCACCGCTCGGCGACGTGCGCCACGCGGAAGGCACGCCGCGCGCGCCGGCCGCCGTCGCCGACATCGTCATCGGCCGCTGCAGCATGTGCCATGCGGTCCAACCGGTATGGGACGGCATCGGCGTCGCGCCGAAAGGCGTCCTGCTCGACAGCCACGAGGCCATCGCGCGCCAACGGGACGCCATCCGGCTCCAGTCGGTGATCAGCCACGCCATGCCGCCGCAAAACATCACCGGCATGACGGCCGAGGAGCGCCGCGTTCTGGCGGAATGGGCCGGCCCGCGCTGACAATCATGGCCAAAGCTTCGCAGGAGGGCACGATGTCCCTGTCACGGAACCCGGCGCCTCCCTCGGGGACGGCCGCCGACACGGTGCACGATCGCTTCGGCGCGGCCATCGCCGCCCGGCTCGACGAGCTCGCCGCCATCAGCGATGAGCCGGCGGTGTTGACCAGGCTTTATCTCGGCCCGGCCCATCGCCGCGCCGCCGACCTTGTTGCGCTCTGGATGCGCGACGCCGGCATGGCGGTGGCCATGGATGGCACGGCCAGCCTGATTGGCCGCTACGAGGCAACGACGTCAGGCGCGCCGGCCCTGGTGATCGGTTCGCATATCGACACCGTGCGCAATGCCGGCCGCTTCGACGGCAATCTGGGCGTGGTGACCGGTCTGGAGCTGGTACGGGCACTGGACCGGCGCGGCAAGCGCTACCCCTTCGCGATCGAGGTTGTCGCATTCGGCGACGAGGAGGGGGTGCGCTTCACCAGCACGCTCGGTGGCTCGCGGGCCATGGCGGGCCGCTTCGATGCCGCGATCCTCGACGAACGCGATGGCGCCGGCGTGTCGCGCCGCGAAGCGCTGGAGCTCTTCGGTTGCGACATCGCCGCGATCCCCCGGTCGGCGCGCTCGGCCGCCGACACGGTCGGTTATGTCGAGGTCCATATCGAACAGGGCCCGGTGCTCGAGGCCGGGGATCTTGCGATCGGCGTCGTTACCGCGATCAATGGTGCCTCGCGCGGGATCATCGAATTGACCGGCAAGGCGGGCCATGCCGGCACCACGCCGATGGATCTGCGCCGCGACGCGCTCGCCGCCGCCGCCGAGATCATCCTGGCGGTCGAGCGGCGCGCGCGCGCCGAGCCGGAGCTGGTCGCCACCGTCGGGCATATCGAAACCCCCGGCGGGGCAGGCAATACCGTGCCGGGCAAGGTCCAGATGACGCTCGACCTGCGCAGTCCCTCCGATGCGCATCGGAAAGCCGTGCTCGAGGCGCTTGAGGCGGAGATGCGGTCTATCGCCGGATCGCGCGGCGTCGGCTGTGAGATCGCCATGTCCTATCAGGCGCCGGCGGCGCCCTGCGACGCGGCTCTGTCGGCGCGGCTGGCGGCTTCGGCGCAGCGCTGCGGTTACCCGGCCGGCTCGCTGCCGAGCGGCGCGGGCCATGATGCCATGGCCTTCCGCGGCATCCTGCCCTTCGCCATGCTGTTCGTCCGCTGCCGCGACGGCCTCAGTCACCATCCCGACGAATATGCCGCGCCTGATGACATCGATGTCGCCGCGCGCGTCCTCGCCGATTTCATCGATCATCTCGCCACGTGAAGGACCATTCCATGACGACTGCCCAGTCCTCCCGATTGCATGACCTCGTGCATCAGCGCTTCGCGGACGAGGTCGCCTTTCTGGCGGCGCTGGTCGAAGTGCCCTCCGACAATCCGGCCGGCGATTGCGCCGCCCATGCCGAGCATGCCGCCGCATGGCTCGAGCGTCTTGGCTTCACGGTCGAGCGGCACCCGGTGCCGGCCGAACTGGTGAAGCGGCACGGCATGATCTCGGTGACCAATCTGGTCGTGCGTCATCGCTTCGGGGATGGTCCGGTGATCGCTCTCAATGCCCATGGCGACGTGGTGCCGCCGGGCGAGGGCTGGACACAGGATCCCTATGGCGCCGCGGTCGTCGACGGCTGGATGTATGGCCGCGGCGTGGCGGTGTCGAAATCCGACTTCGCCACCTATGCCTTCGCCCTCGACGCGTTGAAGCGCTCGGGCCTGCCGCTGAAGGGCACCGTCGAGCTGCATTTGACCTATGACGAGGAGGCCGGCGGCGAGATCGGCCCGGCCTGGCTTCTGTCGCAGGGCATTTCCAGGCCGGACATGGCGATCGCCGCGGGCTTCAGCTACGCGGTGGTCGATGCCCATAACGGCTGCCTGCATCTGGAGGTCGTCGTCGAAGGCAAGTCCGCGCACGCGGCCCTTCCCGCCACGGGCATCGATGCGCTCGAAGCCGCCACCCCGATCCTCGCCGCCATCTACGCCAATCGTGGAACCCTGCAGGCCGCCACATCGGCGGTGCCCGGCATCGGCAGTCCGCAGATTACCGTTGGTCTCATTCACGGCGGCATCAACACCAATGTCGTGCCCGACAGGATCACGTTCCGGCTCGACCGCCGGATGATCCCGGAAGAAAACCCCGTGGTGGTCGAAAGCGATCTGCGCGAATTGATTGCCGGGGCCGCGGCGGCCCATCCGGCGGCCCGCGTCACCATCCGGCGCATTCTGCTCGCCGAACCGTTGAAGGCGACGCCCGAGGCCAAGCGTATGTCCGAACTGGTCTGTCGCCACGCAACCGAGGTATTCGGCGAGCCGGTACGATCGACCGGCGTGCCGCTTTATACCGATGCGCGCCTTTACGCCGCCAAGGGCATTCCCGTCGTGCTCTATGGCGCCGGTCCGAAATCGATCGAGGAAGCCAATGCCCACCGGGCCGACGAGAGACTTCGCCTGAGCGATCTGGAAAAGGCGACCGAAGTGATCGCCCGCTCGCTGGCCGAGTTGCTGGGCTGACGCGTCGGCCTTGGCACCCGGCTGCCCGGCCTCGCCCTGCGAGATGCCCGCGCCATCAGGTGCGGGCGCCATGCCGCCGGTGTTGCCGGAAGGTCTTCCGTGCGGTCGAACGCCTGGAAGCCTTGCACCCGGCATCTGGGCCGAGGCAGCACGGACCGCGAACCGGCGCCCACATCTGATGTCTTGCCGTCGTCACATATATCCATTATTCTGGATATATGGATGATATTGAAGCCGTCGAAACCCTTGCAGCACTGGCCCAGCCGACCCGGCTTGCCACCTTCCGGTTGCTGGTCGCCCGCGAGCCCGATGGCGTGCCGGCCGGCGAACTCGCCCGGCTCATCGCGGTGCCCCAAAACACCATGTCGGCGCATCTCGCCGTGCTGGCGCGCGCCGGCCTGATCATTGGCGAGCGTCAAAGCCGCCAGATCATTTACCGGGCCGATCTCGCGCGTTTCCGGGCCATGACGCTCTACCTCGTCAAGGATTGCTGTGGTGGGCGGCCGGAGATCTGCGCGCCGCTGATCGCCGATCTCTCGCCCTGCTGTCCGCCCGCGACCACCGAGGCCTCCTGTCCATGACCGACCGCGTCTTCAACGTGCTGTTCCTGTGCACGGGCAATACCGCCCGCTCTATTCTCGCGGAGGCGATCCTCAACAACGACGGGGCAGGGCGCTTCCGCGCCTTTTCCGGCGGCAGCCAGCCCAAGGGCCTGGTGAACCCGCTGGCGCTCCAGGTGCTCGAATCCTTCGGCTACCCAACCGGCAATCTAAGCTCCAAGTCCTGGACCCAATTCGCGACATCCGGCGCGCCCGAGATGGATTTCATCTTCACCGTCTGCGACAGCGCGGCGGGCGAAGTCTGTCCGGTCTGGCCCGGCCATCCGGCAACGGCCCATTGGGGCATCGAAGATCCGGCGGCGGTCGAAGGTACATTGGTGGAGAGGACCGCGGCGTTCGTGGCGGCGGCGCGCTACCTCAAGGCCCGCTTGTCGGTATTCACCGCGCTACCCTTCGCCACTCTCGATCGCATGACGCTCGGCCAGCAACTGCGTGCCATCGGCACGATGGAAGGCGCCACGTCCCCCAATCCGAAAGTCGGCTGAGCCATGTCGCTGTTCGAACGTTACCTGACCCTTTGGGTCGCGCTGTGCATTGTCGTCGGCATCGCGCTTGGCCATGCTACGCCCGGAATGTTCCAGATCATCGGCGCCGCCGAAATCGCCAAGGTCAACATTCCCATGGCGATGCTGATCTGGCTGATGATCATCCCCATGCTGCTCCGCATCGATTTTGCCTCGCTCGGCAAGGTCGCCGCCTATTGGCGTGGCATCGGCGTTACGCTGTTCATCAACTGGGCGGTGAAGCCCTTTTCCATGGCGCTGCTCGGCTGGCTGTTCATTGGCTACGTCTTCCGCCCCTATTTGCCGGCCGGCCAGATCGACAGCTATATCGCCGGCCTGATCATCCTGGCGGCGGCGCCTTGCACCGCCATGGTCTTCGTCTGGTCCAATCTGACCCGGGGCGAGCCGCATTTCACGTTGAGCCAGGTCGCGTTGAACGACGCCATCATGATCGTCGCCTTCGCGCCTATCGTCGGCCTGCTGCTCGGCCTTTCCGCGATCACGGTGCCCTGGGCCACACTGATGCTGTCGGTCGGGCTTTATATCGTCATTCCCGTCATCGCGGCGCAGGTGCTCCGCGGCCGCCTGATAGCGCGCGGCGGCGAGGCCGCCTTGGCCAGCCTCCTGAAAACCCTGCAGCCGCTGTCGCTGCTGGCTCTCCTGGCCACGCTCATCCTGCTGTTCGGTTTTCAGGGCGAACAGATCATCGCCCAGCCCACCGTCATCGCGCTGCTCGCGGTGCCGATCCTGATCCAGGTCTATTTCAACTCGGGCCTGGCCTATCTCCTGAACCGGCTGACCGGCGAACAGCATTGCGTCGCCGGCCCATCGGCGCTGATCGGGGCGAGCAATTTCTTCGAGTTGGCGGTGGCCGCCGCCATCAGCCTGTTTGGCTTCAACTCCGGTGCGGCGCTCGCCACCGTCGTCGGCGTCCTGATCGAAGTGCCGGTCATGCTGTCGGTGGTCTGGATCGTCAATGGCAGCAAGGGCTGGTACGAGCGCGGCAACGCGGTCCGGCGGCTCGGAGCATCGGAAGGCACCGCGCAATGACCATCACGATCTATCACAACCCGGCTTGCGGTACCTCGCGCAACAC
>BFBZ01002278.1_pt1 | contig 10742 bp, 9 predicted proteins | sample 1888401 | NCBI WGS metagenome assembly BFBZ01 (sample SAMD00112614, study PRJDB3348) | symbiont metagenome | host: Chara braunii | reverse complement strand
GGCGCCGGCGCTTCACGCGCGGCGACCCCCTCTGTCGCCTTCGGCGACATCTCCCCCACAAGGGGGGAGATCGGCAGTCTTCACGCCATCTGCAGCCGCTGCCGGCTCGGCTGCGGCGGGAAGGCGACGGCGATGCCGGCGGCGCCAAGGCCGATCAGCGCCGAGCCGATGAACAGCCAGGAGTAGCTGGCATAGGCATCGTAGATCATGCCGCCGGCCAGCGGGCCGAACGACATGCCGAGGCTGGAGAGCATGGTGGCGGCGCCGAGCACGGTGCCGATGATCGTGCCGCGTCCACCGGTCAGCGCGGTGCCGCCGATCACCACCATGGCGATCACTTCGAGCTCGTAGCCGGTGCCGCTGTTGGGGTTGGCCGCCGATGTGCGCAGCGAGGAGATGACGCCGGCAAGCGAGGCCATGACCGACGACAGGATGAACAGCCCGATCTTGACGCCGTTGACGTTGACGCCGCGGGCGCGCGCCGCGTTGGGGTTGCCGCCCGAAGCCTGGATCCAGTTGCCGATGCGGCCTTGCGTCAGCACGTAACCAAGCGCGATCGCGGCCGCGATGAACCAGAACAGCGACATGTAGATGCGGAATGGCCCGACGTAGAAATCTCCGACCAGTATGGTGGCGAGCCAGGTTCCGTCGGCGCTCCAGGTCCGCTGCGGGAAACCGTCGGTCACGAACAGGGCGGTGCCGCGCACCACCAGCAGCATGCCGAGCGTGACCAGGAAGGACGGTATCTTGAGTTGTGTCACGAACCAGCCATTGACCAGTCCGATGAAGGCGGCGACCAGCAAGGCGATGATGAAGCCGACCTCCAGCGAGGTAAGGCCACTGTTGAACAATGTCCACATCAGCACCGGCGAGAAGCCGAACAGCGAGCCGACCGACAGGTCGAATTCGCCCGACGTCATCAAGAGCGTCATGGCCAATGCGATCAGGCCGAGCTCGACCGTGAAGGCCAGTGTGTTCGAGATGTTCTGAGGCGACAGGAAGTCGTGGTTGAACCCCCAGAAAACGGAGATCTCGACGACGAGCAGCACGAAAGGCCCGAATTCAGGCCGCGCGATCAGGCGTTGGATAAGCGAGTGATTTTCCACGTGGGCCCGCGACATGATTGGGATTGGCCGGAACCTCAAGACGCCAGGCGGCCGGAGGCGGCGAGAGGGCAATAATCGCCGCGCGTCCGAGGGGGCGCGCGGCGATCGTATCGCTGGTTATTTGCCGGACAGGATCTTGTCGTAGATTCCGGCTGTGTCCTTCTCGTAGAGCGCGCCGGTGATGACGTTGAAGCCCGGAGGAATGCCTGACGCTGCCATATTGGCCAGCGAAAGCGCGACATAGCTGGTTGCCTGTGGGTCCTGCCACTGGCCGGCATTGACGTAGCCGTTCAGCACTTCCTGGGTGGTGTCGAGAGAGTTGCCCCAGCCGACGACCGGGATTTCGCCCGGCTTCACGCCGACCTGGTCGAACACCCGCTTGATCGAGCCGGTGACGAGATCGCCGAGACCGATGATCGCCTTGACCTTGCCCTTGTGGGCGGTGAGGTAGTCGACCATGCGGTTGATGACTTCTGCCTGGTCGAGCGTCGCTTCGGTGACTTCATATGTGATGCCGAGCGGACCGAAGACGCTCTTGATGCCTTCCTCTTCCTGGACGCCATAGGTGGCACCGGGGATTTCAACGGGCATCCAGACGAAATCGCCCTTCTTCACCAGGCCCTTGTCGACCAGATACTGCGCCCAGTGCTTGCCGAAGGTGACATTGTCGCCGCCGACATAGGCATTGAAATTCGCCTTCGGGTCGGGCGTGTTGAAGTTGATGATCGGGATGTTGGCCGCGCGGGCTTCCTTGACGATCTCGACAAGGCTGCCCGGGTCGGGGCTGGTGGTGACGATGCCGTCGGCCTTGGCGGAAAGGGCGGCGCGAACCGCTTCCTGCTGCGAGGCGACGTCGCCATTGTGGAACGAGGTGTTGACGGTATTGCTGGTGTCCTTCGCCCACTGCTTGGCGCCGGCGAGGAAGTAGGTCCAGACCGGATCGGCCGGGCCGCCATGTGAAATCCAGTAGAAGGTCTTCGCCTGTGCGACAGCCGGAATGGCCAGCGCCATAATCAGACCAATTGCAAGTAATCGTAGCCTCGTCAGCATTTGGTTTCCTCCCATTTTGAAAATGACTACCAAGTCCAACTTCTGTTCCGGCGAAGAAACCGGACCGCGTCCTTTGTCAGCTCCAGTCAGAGCACCCCCTTTTTCGGCGGATGGCAAGCCTCCATTTGCAAGTGGTAGACGGGGACGAGTGAGGCGCCATCAGTATCTCAATCAGATTACATCAGTTTGGATGAGATTTTCCCGGCAGGCGACCCTTCCTCGGCAGGCAAATTTCCATAGAGTGCGCCGGGCACAGGGAGGAAGCCATGACTGGAAAACGGTGGCGCGTCGTCGGCGTGAATTTCGATCACATGCATATGGGTGACCTGCTGCGTGAGGTTCACGACCATCCCGACGCTGAGATCGTCGGCATCTGCGATGCCAGCCCTGAGCGGATGAGTGGCGCAGCCGCAGAGCTCGATGTTCCGGCGGACAGGATCTTCACCGATGTTCAGCAGTGCCTGTCCGCCGCTCGTCCCGACCTGATCATCCTTTGCCCGGCGACCGCGGACCACGCATCGGCGGTAGAGGACGTCGCCGGCTTCGGCGCTGACATTCTCGTCGAGAAACCCTTCGCCGCCTCGCTCGCGGATGCGGACCGAATGATCGCGGCGACGCGGGCCTCAGGCGTTCGCCTCGCCATCAACTGGCCGCTGGCCTGGTATCCGCCGCATGTGACGACCAAGCGGCTGATCGACGAAGGCATGATCGGCGAGGTCGTCGAGGTCCATTTTTATGATGGCAATCGCGGTCCCCTCTACCACCTTGCCGACAAGATCGAGGTTTCCGACGAGGAGGTACGGCGGGGCAAGCCGACTTCATGGTGGTACAAGGCCGCCTCGGGCGGCGGCAGCCTGCTCGACTATATGGGTTACGGCGCCACGCTCGGCACCTGGTTCATGGGCGGCCGCGCGCCGCTGACGGTGACATCGGTCGTCGACCGGCCCGAAGGCCTCGAAGTCGACGAACATTCGATCACCGTCTGCCGCTACGCCACCGGCCTGTCGAAATTCGAAACGCGCTGGGGCACGTTCACTGACCCGTGGACACTGCAGCCGCAGCCGAAATGCGGCTTCGTGGTGGTGGGAACCGACGGCACCATTTCCAGCTACGACTATGAGCAGTATGTCGGTGTGCAGACCAGGGCCCATCCGGCGGTGCGCAACATCGCCGTGGACGTGCTCAAGGCGCCTTTCCGCAGGCCGGTGGAATATGTCCTGCACTGCAAGCAGGCCGGCCAGCCGATCGAAGGGCCGCTCAATCCCGACCTGTGCCGGACCGCGCAGCGGATCATCGACACGGCGGTACTGTCGGCACGTGAGGGACGGACGCTGGAGCTCCTGCCGTGACCTCCGGCAATGATGCCGAACTGCCGGCGCCGGATTCCTATGCGCTGGTCGCGGCCGACGCCAAGCCGGTAGCCGCTCCCGTCCTCGATTATGCGCCGCCGATGCCAAGGGACAGATCGACGCCGATCGGATTGATCGGCGCCGGCGGCATCAGCTTCGCGCATCTTGATGCCTACCGGAAATCCGGGCTGAACGTCGTCGCCATCGCCGACCGGCACCTCGACCGGGCGCAAGGCCGTCGCGATCAGTTTTTCCCCAAGGCGGTCGCGACCGACCGGGTTGACGATCTGATCGGCAATCCCGGAATCAAGGTGCTGGACATCACCTTGCATCCGGCGGGCCGCGCGCCGCTGATCCGGCGGGCGCTGGAAGCCGGCCAGCACGTGCTCTCGCAGAAGCCGTTCGTGCGCGACATGGCTCTTGGCCACGAACTGGTTGATATGGCCGAGGCCAAAGGGCTCCAGCTGGCCGTCAACCAGAATGGCCGCTGGGCGCCGCATCTGTCCTATATCCGCGAAGCGGTGTCCGCCGGGCTGGTCGGGGAGGTAACCGGGGTGCACGTATCCATTCAGTGGGATCATTCCTGGATCGCCGGCACGCCCTTCGAAAAGATCGACCAGATCGTGCTCGACGACTTCGCCATCCACTGGTTCGATTTTCTGGCGAGCGTCATCGGCGACACCGCGCGGACCGTCTACGCGACGGGCACGCGTGCAGGAGATCAGCAGGTGGCCTCGCAGCTTCTGGCTCAGGCCATGGTTGCCTATCCGGGCGGACAGGCATCGCTTGTCTTCGATGGCCACACCCGCTTCGGGGCACAGGATTCGACGGTCGTCATCGGCACCGTGGGAACGCTGCGCAGCACCGGGCCCGACCTTGGGCGGCAAGCGGTGAGCCTTGTCACAGCCGAAGGCGTGGCGCGGCCCGAACTGATCGGCCAATGGTTCAATGACGGCTTTGCTGGCGCCATGGGCGCGTTGCTGGTCGCCATCGAGACCGGCAAACCACCGATCAATTCGGCGCAGGGAAATCTGGTCTCGTTGCGCCTCGTCGACGCGGCGATGACCAGCGCGAAAACAGGCGCGCCGGTGGCCTTGCGGTAGCCTCGGGCGGCGAGGGGCGCCGCTACCGATCCTCGGTGATCCTGAGATAGGCGGCTGTGACCAGCAGCACGATCGCGCCGAACAGGATGCGGCGCGCGCCTTCGGGCATCTGCAGCACGCTGAGCAGTGTCGTCAGCACCGTCAGGATCAGCGCGCCGATGATCGTGCCGGTGTAGCCGCCTCGTCCGCCGAAAATCGACGTCCCGCCGATGACCGCCGCTGCAACGGAGGGCAGCACGAGCGGCTCGACCAGCGACAGAGACGGCGCCTTGATGAGGCCGACATAGAGTAGCCCCATGATCCCGGCGAGCAGGCTGGAAATGACGTAGAGGGCGACGATGACCTGCCAGTAGACCACGCCCGAAAGGCGCGTCGCTTTCTCATTGTCGCCGACCGCGTAGAGCAGCCTGCCGAAACCGGTGCGCCGCAGCGTGAAGATGATGGCCGCCGCCACGGGAATAAACAGCAACAGCGCGTTGGGAATGCCATAGCTCAAGCCGGTGCCGAGCCAGGCCAGGAAGTCAGGAACCTTGGTGCCGGTGGCGATGACGGTGCGCTGGTAGACCTGCAGGCAGCCGATGCCGATCAGGCTGGTGCCAAGCGTCATGATGAGCGGGTGGACGCGAAAGACACCGACGCCGATGCCGTTCGCCAGGCCTATCAGTGCAGCCGGCATCATGGCGATCAGGATCGCTATCGAGGGGTCGAAATGGGTTGCCTGCGTCGCCATGATGAAGGCAGCCATCGTCGCGACCGTCCCCACCGAAAGGTCGATGCCGCCGGTCAGCATCGTCATGGTCTGGCAGCCGGCCAGCATCGCCAGCGGAATTGCGAATTTGACCGTGTTGGCGATCCAGCGCTCGTTGACGATGCCCGGCCGCAGGATCTGCAGGACCACGACCAGAAGGATAAGCAGGACGATCAGCGGTACCAGAGGCTGGTCGCTCATGAACCGCTTGAGGCGGCGCCCGAAGGGAACGTTCTGCGTCGACGTCACACTTGCGCTCATGGTGTGCGGCCTCTCATCGCCAGGTATGCGCCAAGCATCACGACGACCACCATGATCGTGCCTTCGACGATCGCGGTGACGTTTGGATCGATGGCGAGAAGCGTCAGGTCGGTTCGCACCAGGCGCAGCACGAAGACGGCGACGATCGGGCCGACCAGTCCGCCACGGCCGCCGCCAAGCACGACACCGCCCAGGACGACGGCGGCGACGCTGGCAAGCAGGTAGGGTCCCGGAATGGGCGCGCCGATGCCGGTGCTCATCGTCAAGGTCAGCCCGCCCATGGCGCCGAACAGACCTGAAAAGGCGTAGGCGATGATCTTGGTGCGCGCGACCGGCACGCCGCTGCGGAAAGCGGCGAGAGGATTGCTGCCGATCGCGTAGATGGAGAGGCCGAGCCAGGAACGCCTCAGTGGAATCCAGACGATGCCCAGACAGATGAGCAGAAGCAGCAGGCCTTTGGGCAGCCAGGCATTGACCGCGTCGGGAATGCCGGGCAGCTGGATCGTGCCGACGATCAGTTCCTTCAACCATTCGGCGGCGGCGCCGCCGGGCGAGTCGAGCACGAGCAGCGCGGCACCCTGCAGCACGAAGAGCATCGACAGCGTCACCACGATGTCGGGAACGCGCGTGACAACGATCAGGATGCCGTTGAGCGCACCAAGCCCGGCGCCCATCAAAAGCACCATCGGCACCACCAGCAGCGCGAACTCCTCGCTGGCGCCATTCATCATGTAGGCCGCCGTGACGCTGGTCAGCGCCATCATCGACGCGACCGACAGGTCGATGCCTCCGGCGATGACCACGATCGTCTGCGCCGCGACGGCGAAGGCGAACGGCAGGACGGCCCGGACCAGCGATCCGAAATCGCCCGCGCCATAGCCGGGCTGGATGATCTTGGTGATGACGAACAGCAAGGCAAGCAGCACGAACAGGCCCGTGACCCAGCCATTCCTTAGGATGAAGCGGATCATCGTGCGCCTTCCGGAGTGTTCGAGGCGCCGGCCAGGATGCCGACATCGTCCTTCGCGTGACGGGGAAGGCCATAGGAGGCGCGGGTGAGGGCGGCTTCGTCGGCAATGTCCGTCGGCAGCACGTCGACGACGCGCCCGCCGAAGATGACGATGGCGCGGTCGCAGACGCGCTGCACTTCTTCCAGTTCGGACGTGTAGTAGAGCACCGATTTGCCCTGGGCGGCGAGTTCGCGCAGCAGTCTGTAGATCTCCTGCTTGGTGCGCACGTCGATGCCGCGCGTTGGATCGAAGCAGAGGATCGTGCGGGCGTCCGCCGCGATCCAGCGAGCGATCGTCACCTTCTGCTGGTTGCCGCCGGACAGCCGCTGGACCTCGCGCTGCGCCCTTGTGTCGATCTGCAGCCGCTCGATGGCGCTGGTGACGGTGGCGCGCTCGCGGCGCATATTGATCGGGCCCCAGTTGCGCAGCCGGGCGCTGAAGGGCAGGGCGATGTTTTCGCGCACCGATTGCTGCATCAGCAACACCTCGGTGCGATCGCCGGGAACATAGGCTATGCCCAGTTCGATGGCATCCGCGGGGTGGCTCAATTGAACAGCCTTGCCGTCAACCTCGATCGCGCCGCCAGAAGGACGGATGGCGCCCGAAAGCGCGCCAAACAGCTCGTCCTGCCCTTGGCCTTCGAGCGCGACCACACCGGCGACTTCGCCGTCCCTGAGTTCGAACGAAACGTCCTGGAGCTTGGTGCCGACGCGCAGATTACGCACGCCGAGCCGCGGGTGAGCGTCTGCAGCGGGTCCGGCCGTGCCGGCGCCGCCGCTTTTGGTGTAGGTCTTCTCGACGCGCGCGCCGAGCATCAGCTCGACGATCTTCTCCTCGATGCCGGGCACGATGTCGACGACACCCACGGTCTCGCCGTCGCGCAGCACGGTGGCGCGGTCGCACATTGCCGAGATCTCGATGAAGCGGTGGGAAATGAAGATGACGGATCGTCCGCTCTTGCTCTGTTGCCTGACGACGTCGATCACCCGTTCGGCGAGGTTTGCCGGCAGCGCCGCGGTCATCTCGTCGAGCAGGATCACATCCGGTTCGACGGCCAGCGCGCGGGCAAGGTCGAGCACCCTCAGGATCGCCAGCGGCACATCCCGGGCCATGTCGTTGACGTCGAGATCGGGAACGCCGAGTTCGCGGACCCAGGCCCGGAACGGCTCTAGCGGCGTTCCGGTCAGCCGAAGGTTGGAGACGATGTCGAGATCGGGGATCAGCGACGGCTCCTGGTAGACGGGAACCAGACCGGCCCGGCGGGCATCCGCCGGCGAGCGTACGTCACGTGCCTGGCCTCTGATCTTGATGTCGCCCTTGTCGGCGCGGATCGCGCCCGTCAGGATCTTGACCAGGGTCGACTTGCCGGCTCCGTTCGCGCCCATCAACGCATGGACTTCGCCCGGCAGGACCGACAGCGACGCATTGCGCAGCGCGGCCACCGCGCCATAGCTTTTCGCCACACCGGCGGCGTCGAGGATGGGATTCGTCGTCAAGGGTGCGATCCAGGGTTAAATGGCAGGGACGGCATGCACCTTGGCTTGCCGTCCCTGCTTGTCGTTTCAGCTTGGTCGATTATTCGCCGGGGCCTTTGCAGGCCACGATCTGGTCCTTGGTGTAGGTCGTCCAGTTCGGGATCGAGATCGAAACCGGCCATTCAGGCGACAGCGACGGATCGGCCGCCGACTTCAGCTGAGCCTTGCCGGCGTCGGTGACGTTTTCCCAGAGCGACGGTTCGACCAGCACGGTCTGCTGAGCCGGCTTCTTGCCGTCCAGGATCTGCAGGGCGAGCGTGATGCCCGCGCCGCCGATCGAGCCCGGGTTGGTGACCGCGGCGCCCTTGAGGCCCTCGACCTTGTTGAGCTGGCCGACGAAGCCAGCATTGTCGGCGCCGACGATCGGCACCAGAGCCGTCTGCGACTCCGTCAGCGCATCGACGATCACGTTGTCGATGCCCGACGTCCAGATGCCGTTGAACGGTGTTCCGGTGGCGATGAAGTCGAGGATCTGCTGCTTGGCCTGGTCCTGCTGCCAGCCGGTGAAGACCTCATGCACGACCTTCACATCCGGAAATTCCTTGAGCGCTTCCTTGAAGCCTTTGTCGCGGTCGCTGTCGGCGGAGGCGCCAGCGGCGCCGCGCATGTAGACCACGCCACCCTTGCCGCCCATCTGCTGGAACAGCCACTTCGCGCCCAGATAGGCGTATTTCTCCTGGTTGTTGGAGATGATGTAGGCGGAAGGTTCGGTAACGGCCTGGTCGACGGCAACGACGACGATACCAGCCTTGGTGGCCTCGGCCAGAGCCGCCTTGATGCCCGCCGGATCGGCCGGGTTGACGACGATGGCGTCGACCTTGGCGCTGATCAGGTTGCGCAGGTCCTCCAACTGACCGGCAGCGTCGGTGTTGCGGTGGGCGATGTTGAGCTTGGCGACCTCACCGGAGGCAAGTGCCTGCGCCTTGATCGCGCAGATCATCTCTTCGCGCCAGCCATTGCCCTGCACGGTATTGGAAACACCGATCGTGTAGGTCTTTCCCGCCGCTATTGCGGCGCTCGAACACAGACCAGCCGCGAGCGCGGCAAGCCCGATTTTAACAAGCGTTTTCATGTGTAACTCCTCCACTGTTCAGTTCTGTCTTACCGTACGGAAAACCTCTCCGTCGCGGATTGGGTGATCACGCGGCGATCGTGGTCCATGCTCCTCCATTGTCATGGGAATCCACGGCCGCCTCGATGAAACGCATGCCGGCAAGGCCATCATGAATGTTGGGCACAGCGGCGACAAGGGCCGGCTCAGGCGTCCGGCCGGCGCGGCGGGCGGCAATCAGCGCCGCGGCGTCGCGATAGAGATTGGCAAAGCCCTCGACATAGCCTTCCGGGTGCTCGGCCGGCATGCGCGAGACCGAGCCTGCTGCCTGGCCGACGCCTGGGCCGCCGCGTGTCAAAATCCGTGCCGGCTCGCCAAAGGCCGCGAAATGCAGCACTTCGGGTTCATGCGCGAACCACTCCAGGCCGGCCTTCTCGCCGTATACTTTCAGCGAGAGCCGGTTGTAGTTGCCGGGCGACACCTGGCTGGCGATGAGCACGCCGCGCGCGCCGCTGGCGTAGCGCATCAGCACATGGGCGTTGTCGTCCAGCCGGCGGCCGGGCACGAAGGTCGTCAGGTCGGCGGCAATGGCGTCCGGCATCTGGCCGGTGACGAACTGGGCGAGGCTGTAGGCGTGCACGCCGATATCGGCGAGGCAGGCCGAGCGCCCGGCACGGGCGGGGTCGGTGCGCCATTCCGCCTGCTTCTGGCCGTCGGCATCGATCGGCAGCGTCAGCCAGTCCTGGATATACTCGGCACGCACGATGCGGATCTTGCCCAGCGCGCCCGAGGCGACGATGGCGCGTGCCTCGCGCACCATGGCATAGCCGGTGTTGTTCAGGGTGACGGCGAACACCAGGCCGCTTTTCGCCGCTAGACGCGCCAGATCCTCGGCTTGCTCCAGTGTCGCCGACAGCGGCTTGTCGCAGATGACATCGATGCCGGCGTCGAGGAAGGCCGCGGCTACCGGCGCATGCATATGGTTCGGCGTGACGATGACCACAGCCTCGATACCGTCAACGCGCGCCGCTTCCGCCGTCGCCATCTCCTGGTAGCTGGAATAGGCGCGGTCCGCCGAAATACCGACATCCCCGGCGGAAAGCCGTGCCCGTTCCGGGTCCGAGGATAGAGCGCCAGCGACAAGCTGGATGCGGTCGTCGAGCCGCATCGCCAGGCGGTGTACCGCGCCGATAAATGCGTCGCGTCCGCCGCCGACCATGCCGACCCTTAGCCTGCGCGTCTCGATCGCGTCATTGGTGGCATGAACCATGGTTCAGCCCCTCAAGCCGAGAAACCGGCCAGCTTGCATCATCTTCCTCCCAAGCCATCCGTTCTTTTTGGCGCAAAGTACTGCATGTGAATTTCCAAAAGTCAAATTATGAAATTCCTGATTCCTGGCCATTTTCAGCCCCTTTCCGAGGCGAGAAAATCACGGATGACAAGAAGCGCCGGCTGCTTCTGCAGCTTGGCCACATTGACAGCAAGACGAGCCCTTATTGCAGCGTCGGCGCGCAGGTCGAAACCGAAGA
>BFBZ01002276.1_pt1 | contig 10747 bp, 8 predicted proteins | sample 1888401 | NCBI WGS metagenome assembly BFBZ01 (sample SAMD00112614, study PRJDB3348) | symbiont metagenome | host: Chara braunii | reverse complement strand
CCCTGCCACAAGCCGATCCATGAATTATATCCCGTGACTTTCGGGTCCAGCGTGCTGCCAATGACATTCGCGAAATCGGTATTTCCTGCCCAGGTGACGGTTCCAACATAGGTGGAGCGCAGAATGTCCTGAAGCTCGGCGACCTCCGAAGCCCTGTCGACTGAAGCCTCGGCCTCTATCGGCCTGCCGAACATGCGCTTGAAGTCGTCGAGATTATCAAGGGTGACGGTCGGTGCAGTGCCGATCTCAACGACGCTACCGATGCCGGCCCTTATGGCTGCGTCAACGAGTGTTTCATTGCAGCGCCGGGCCGTATCCATCAGGCGTGCGTGGAACGCCGTATGCGTCCCGACGTAATCGGCCCACACCTTGGTGACGGGACTATTGCTGCCGACATTGTTCGGCGTTGCGCGGAATTCGATGCGCTGTTCGGATAGCTGCCTGGGCGCATCCTGCAGGAATATGGTGATGCGGAGTTGATCCTCCGTCTGGTCGTCGTTTCCGTGAATGGTCAGTTCGTCACTATCCACGTTATAGTCATACTGAAAGCTGATCTGGGCCATGACTGGCACGCCGTCAAAGGAGCCAACCGGCATGGGGCCGCTCTGAATCTCCTTCGGGCCGCCGCTGAGATCGAGGCTGACCGGGACAGTGTGCTCACCTATCTTCAGCTGCACACTGTAGTCATTGAATAGCGTCGTCAGCGGCAGCTCTACGTCAAGAGACTGCGGCGGCTGGGTTGGAACCGTCATGTCAGTAACCTCCGCCGGATTGGTTCGCCGCGACGAAGCCATCGATGACATTGAGCCTGGTGTTTTCGGGCATCCTCATGAATATGACCTCCAAGTATGTTGAGACCTCTGGCCATCGCCAACGAATAGACACTAGCTTTTTCAGTCTTGGCTTGCCTTTGCGTGGGTAACTAAATTCTTTGCGGCCCGCATTTTTTCCAGATGGCAGCGAAGCAGATGGCCGCTCTAAACGAGAGGCACGGAAGGGAGCCTGAGGCGTCTCGCATCATCTCCACGCAATTCGAAGTAGCTAGCTGGTGGCGCGATCAAAACTCGTCCACCGGCTTCGCGCAGGACCTGCAAGCGAAAGAAAATTTTCTTCGCCGGGGATATCTGCCCTATAACGTCCGCTCAAAGAATATGAGATGATGGAGCGTGCCAATTGGCTCGAGCATGATTTTCGAAATGGGATTTGTATTTTTCAATATGCAATTTTAAAATTGGATCCGAGGCCACCTTAAGCCGCCGAAACGCCCGGTGACGCGAGATTTTTCGTGTCCATGCAATGTCGATCGTTGACAGCGGACTTTTTCATTGAGCGTCTCGCAGCAAATAAATGACCCGGACGAGTGTGGAACGACACGTGACTGATATTGGTCAACTCCTCAGTTGCCCCCTGTTCGCCGATGTAGCGCGAGAGAGCCTGACATTCGACGCCCGTGATTTGCGGACCCGCTTCTATGCGCCGGGACAGATCGTCTTCAACCAGGACGATACGAGCGGCGATGTCTATTTCCTTCGTTCCGGCTTGCTGCTGGCGCTCTATCTCGATCAGGATGGCAGGGAACTGATCTTCACGAGGCTCAACGCTCTTGACTATTTCGGAGAGCTCTCGGCCATCGACGGCGGCAACCGTTCCCTTTCGGTTTATTCAAAAACCGACTCCTGCCTGATCATCATGAAAAAGCAGGCATTTCTCGATCTGCTCGAAACGATACCGCTGGTGCGGCAGCGGATCATGATTGATATGGCGGAGCGGATCCGCAGGCTGACAAGGCATAGCTATCAGCTGACCAGCCAAAGCGTGGATAAGCGCCTGAAAGCCTATCTGGCCCGGGTGGCGCTGGAAAAGGGCGTATTCAAGCCGAACGGCCAGCTGGAAAAATTTCCAACCCATGCGGAAATCGCCGGATCCATCGGTGCCAGCCGCGAAGAGGTCAGCCGCTCCATTTCCGCCCTGAAGCGAAGCGGGATTCTCGAGGCCGGCCGGCAGAAGCTGACGATCCTCCAGCCGAATGCCTTACTCAGCGAATAGCGGTAGCGGTTCGGGATCGCATCGTCCTATTTCGTCTTGATCAGCCAGTTCACCGCGATGTTGACGGCGCGGGTTTCCGTTTCGCTGACGCGCACGTTCCCCTGGTGATAGATGGTGCCGGTTTGTGACGATGGCGGCACGGGCGGAGCCGCTTCGAGATTGAGCGGCGGTCCTTCTCCCAGCGTAACGGATTGAGCGGTCATTTTCAGATTGTGCGTATGATCCTGCAAAGCATCCATCTGGGTCGAGCCAACGCCGCGTGGATTGACGGCCGGGCCGGGGGGTGGAGTGCGGTCATCCTTGTCCAGGGACTTCTTCAAATCCACGCCGCGCAGAAAATAACCCTGATAGTCAGGCAATTTGAACTTGTCGCTTCCATCGGCTCCGTAAAGCTCACCGATCACGCGATAGAGCTCAGGATACTCGGTCTTCAGCAGGCTGGAGCCGTCGCAGATCATCCAGGGCATGTAACGCAGATCCGTCATGGCCGAGGTCAGGGTTTGCGTCTGCTGCAGGATTTCACCGGGAAAGATAATGATCGCGCCAACGGGAATGCCGTCCTGAACGCCCGACTGCGGATGCGGGAAGAATTGATGGCGTGGTTCCTGCCCGGGAAAATTTCCGGGGAAGACTGGCGGAATAAACAAAGGCGGCAGCATTCGGCACTCCTGCGATCATGTGAAGGGATTGTCGGTAGACAGTGCGACCATAGCAGTGGGAACAGTGATCGACCAATTGTCCTGAATGGTTTTGCCGGCTTCGTCCGGCTGTTCCAAAAGAAGATCGACCGCGCTCATATCCGCGGCCATGCATGGGGTCAGGTCTTCCGCGCAGGGCCAGATCTGGCCTGTGCGAAATGCAAGCAAAGCCATTCTTGCCGCCTCCGGCTTGACGGAGAGCAAGAGATTGGCGCGCTTGGCACGAAGCAGGTCCCGCAAATAGCGGCTTGGCGAAAACAGCGAGATCAACGCGCTTTGCCCCGCGGTCAGATACGGGTCCGCGCCGGGGTCCTGGACCAGTTCCACCGCCATCCCATCCCAGTCGAATATGTTGCGCAGGAACTGGAAATAGCGCGGTTCGAAATTGATCGAAACCGCCGTATCCGGCGATTTGGCAAGCGTCGCGCCGGCAAAGAGCGCGATGGCAGCCTGGACAATCTGCTCCTGCACGATCTGCGTCAGAAGCGTCGGATTGGCAGTCTCCAGTGCCTTTTGCTGCTCCGTCAGGGCAGTCTGATAGCTTGTCACCGAAGCCTGATAGGCGGCCTGGATCTTCTGATAGGTCGCCATCTGCCAGTTGGCGAGCGTTGCGGCACTCCGCGCGCATTGAACCTCTATGCTGGCTGCATAGTAATTGTTGAATTCGGTTGCCCCCTCTGCCGGCGACGTATCGGGCGCAGGTGCCGCGCTCTCCCCCGAACCGCTTCCCGCGCCGGCGGTTGCTTCTGCCGCAGACGATGCTTTCGGCGGTACGCTGCAGAGGATGGATGCCCGCAGCCGGTCGGCATATTGCGCCGGGCTTGCCGTGAGATATCCCTTGAAGGTTGAAATCGTGCCGGTCTGATCCGCCGTCAGGATCACGCCGCTCATCGTCACCTGCACCGTTGGATTGGCGACAAAGCTGCTGATACTCGCGGTCGCCAGAACAGGCGTGTAGCCTTCAGGCACATCCATTTCCGCATCCGACAACGGATTTCGGGATTTGAAGCCGCAACTGATGACGCGAAGAGCTGGCGGCGGCGGCCCATCCGGAGCAATCCCATAGGCCTGGAAAGCATCGAGATAATAGACAGACGCCGGCGCCCCACCAGGTTTGACCGGCTCCGGCGACAGGCTGGCGTAGGAGGTTATCCCCATGGCGACCGGGGACAGCGGCGCGACGAGCCTGAGATCGTGATATTGCGAAACAGCCTCGGCCAGATTTGCGCCGGGACGATCTACGAACATCTCGAACACCAACCTGTCCTGGCTGGCCCGGGTCTGAAGCTGGTATACCCGGTTCACCCAGCGAAACACCGCCTGGTGATTGCCGTTGTTGCCGGCGTTGGACAGGGTCCGCGTTTGCGTGATTTCCAGTTCCTCGAATATGCGGCTGCTCCGACGCAGCATCGATTCCCGGCGAAGGGCCTTGACTGACCGGTCGATGACATCACGGGCGAATTTCGAGATATCCTTCAGGTAACCGCCGGCCGGTTGATCCTGAACCCACCAATTGCCGGTGACCTTCATGGAATTGGTGCTCGGCTGGCCATAATCGGTTTGATAATTGTCGATCGTCGTCGTCGAGACGCGGTCCGACAATGTTTTCTGGACCTGATTGATCAAGTCGGCGGTCGTGGTATCCCGCCCGAAATTGCTGGTGCTGTCGCTGACGCTCTGGTCGTCTTCGGCCGTGTCCGTCCGGCGCAAGTTGCGATGGACGTCCTGCCGGGTTTCTCCCGCGATCACGGATTCGATGCGCTCTATATCTCCGAGCACATAACGGCCAGGCCGGTAGTGCACGGTGCGGATGGCGCCGACAGCATAAGGCTGCACCGCAGGGGGATCGGCAGGCGCCGGAGGCGGATCGACCGGGAAAATACCGTCGGGCAGGACCATCACCGCGCTGAGTGCACGAGAAAGCGCCGCGGCGGGCGGCACTGGCGCGGGATCTTCACCGACCTTCGGATGTGCAGCCTGAAAGGCCAATACCCAGTTCACCAGATGCGTGACCTGCAGCAGCCGTATCAGATCGGAAAGCCACGCATGGTCATAGCCCAGCGTGATCATCAGCGCGATCGCCGAATTCCAGATATTGACAAGCGCCGCCTGAGCGTCGGCCGACTGCAGCTCCGTGGCCAGGTTTTCCCACCCCCCGAAGCTTTCGATTACCCAGCTATCGAGCAACGCGTAGGTGCAGTCCTTCCTCAATTGACGGGGAAAATGACGCAAGCCGGCATAGGGTTGCGGTAGCGGCTGCGTCGGCGTCACGAACGGCTCGCCTGGAGTTTGGCCGGTTGCCGGCGATATCGTGTCATCGATGAAGGCGACGGCCGCTTCACGCTTGGCGGCGGGGTCGGCACCCTTCAATTTCGTATAGAAGGCGCTTGCGGCTGCCGCTGCGGGCACCGCCATGAAGCGTTGGCCGGCAACGTCGCTCGCCAGCTTCGGCCATGGCTTGATATAGACAAAGGGGAAGAGCTCTCCCGCCTCCAGATGCGCGTCGGCGATCGCCATGCCATCAGCAGGATCCGGAATGGGCAGGGGGCCCGGCCCCGGCGGATCATCATCCGGCGGTGGAACAGGCGGAATTGGCGGCGCCGGGCGCGTGCTGCCAAAGCAGATCATGAAACCGATATAGTTCCAGTAATCGACGTCGTCGGTCTCCTCGATTTCCACCCGGCCCATGATCTGCTGCGAATACTGCACATCCAGCCCGGTTCGCCAGCGCAGCCAGCCATGCACCTTGCGCCCACCCGTGAAGGCGACGCGGAACGGAGTTTCCTGCTCGAAGCGCAAGCCTTCGACGACATATGTCTCGAGCGGCAAAACCGCGCGAAAAATCTCAGCCGCGACATTCAACACAGAGCGGCGCCCCGCATCCTCATAGGAAACGCGAAACCGGATCACGATTTCTTCGTTCTGGTTCTTATGCGGGGTATCGCGCCATTCCTGAATCTCGGTGTGGCCGGTCATGGACATCCCTCAAGCACCGATGGTTTCAAGACCCTTGATGATCTGGGCGAACCAATCGGTATCGGGATCTTTGGATAGAGCCTCGATCAGCGGATCGTTGTTAAAGCCACCCTGCGCAATCTGGCGTATCGGCGGATCCACCAAATTCACCTCGTCATCCATCGGAGCCAATGGAAATGCTTGCGCTATCTTCACGTAGTCGCCGGCTCCCCATTCCTGCTTCGTAATTTTCTGGACTGCCTGATCACGTTGATTGAAGCAGACGCCGATGTAATCAGCGACCAGCTGAAGCTGGTTATCCGCTACCTGGATGTACATCGCCGCATAGCCCTTGATACGGCCCATATTCACACCCCAGCGCTGCAAATAGGCGACCGCATTGATCACCTCGTCATCGTCTTCGACGACTCCGCTGACGACATCATCATGCGTGACGAAGCTGATCTGCCGCCCACATTCCTCGGTGAATTCCTTCTGGCATTGGGCAAAAACAGCGTCGTTGTCGTCCCAGGTGTTATCGGCACCTTCAAAGCCCCCGCCCGGCAAGGCAAACTTTGCCGCGCCTTTCAAAGGTTGACCATTGGGAACAATCGCGCCTCCTTTGCCGGAGAAGAAATATCCCTTGGCCCGCTTCTGGAAGCCGATAAACCGGGTGGCGTTCTGCGGGGTACGGGAAAACACGATGGTGTAGACGAAATAGCTATTGGGCATTGCACAATCCTTTCTATCCTTTTCAACAGCGGATCGGATCAGGCCGGTTCCGCACGATATGAGACGAAGGTGAGAGGCGTAGCCCGCGGTCCGGGCGCTCCTCCACGAAGCTGAACTGTCAGGGCCTGCAGCCCGCTTAGAGCAAAAGGGGTTCCGTAGGCGTCAGTGATCCGGCCGCGCAATGCGGCGCGGCAATCGATCTGGAATTTCAGGCGATCCGGCATGAACACGGCCCATGCCCCAACGCGATCGAGCGGCAATTCCGCGATCGGCCGATTGTCCCGGCAGATGCAAAGCGACAAATCGGGACGCGGCGTGCTTTGACTCAGGAGAAGCCCCGATTTCAATCCATATCCGTGCGGACCCTCTATCCGGGTTCCGGTATCGCCATTGTCCCGGCCCGGCTGGAGCGGGCATTCATTCCCGTAGCTGTCGCGGATCAGGAATGCCGGCTCCCAGCTGACATGGAGGGGATGATGCCAGCCGTAACGGCACCGTTCGATCGCCGCCCACAGAACCGGCATGGTGCCCGGTAGCATCCCGGAGACATCCCAGAAGATACCCACGCGGCTGACATGCGGATTGAGAGAGACATTCTCGTACGTCAACCAGGTTTGCATGGCGGCTACGACGACGGTTCGCTCTGCGAAACGTCGGTGAATTTCGTGTTCTCCGGAATATCCAGCACGAAAATATAACCGATGTCCGAAAGCTGGCTTGCCGTGTTCACATGGAACCGCACCCGCATCATCTTGCCCGACGTTTGAACGTCGATCTTCACGTTGCCCCTCACCTCGAACTTCTCGGCATCGCCGGCGTCGGCGGGTAAAGGAATTTCGGTCCACTCGGTGTTGGAAAAGAGATAGGGATTGATGGTCGAGCTGACGCCCGTGTTCAGATCGGTCACCGTCAGCTTGAAGCTGTCTGCGCCAAGGCTTATCGCGCCGGTCTTGGTATTCTTGGTGGCCGGATAGGTTGCCTCGATGGTGACCCTGTCCCTGCCTGTCCCGGCAACGCCGCCCGAGGTCCAGCTCTTGACGATCGTGGCCTGCGCGGTGGAACTCTGGCCATTGCTGCCGGCCGCAGCTCCCGCGCTGGCACTTGCCGCACCGTCAGTGCCTTGCACCGAGGCAGAGGGTGTTTGAGGCGTGCTGCTCTCTTGAGCTGTCGGGGTCAAAGCGGATTTTGCACCGGTGAGCCTCAAGCTGGTTTCCGTTTTCATGGCTATACTGTCCTCTGTTCATGAAAGGGAAAACGGGATACCCGCTGATTACTCGTGTGGTATCCCGGATCGGCCATCATCTCGGAGAGATGACGGAGTCCTACTGGTTGATATTTTCCAGATGGAACTGGAAGGGCGTCGAATTCGGGCCGGGGCCGCCGCCGGTCATGACGACGTCGGCGCTGGTGATCCCGAAAAGGTTGATCTCGGTGTTGACCTGGCTGATGATCGCGGAATTGATCACCTGACCTTCGGCGACCTGGCTGACGACGCCGATGTAGATGCGCGGCTGGAACTGGAACACAGCCTTCTGCCCGGGCGCCATGTTGGTCTTCGTCGCCAGCAGCTTGCCGTCCTTGAAGATGCAGGCGCTGATCGCGCCTTGCGTCAGCTGGTTGCGCACTTCGACTTCGTTCGGGGAAGTGGCATTCACTTTCGACAGCGCCAGCACATCGCCGGACGTGTCCAGCGTCATGTCGAAGCCCTGGCCGTCATAGGCAGTCAACTGAGGGGTGTAGTTGCCCCAGCTATCCTTGGCCGAAACCTGAAATTGCAGAGGGAAGTTGAAGGGATGGCGGTCGAGCCGACCGCAATTCTTGATCACTTTCCACGCAACGGCGATTTCGCCGAATGACTCGGCAACGTTCTGCTGGAAAATAAGAACGCTGGAATTGTTCGTATCGCCGGAGCGATTGATGAAGTTCAGGCTGATGCTCTCGGTTGCCATTGTCGATTTGTCCTCTCGTGGTTCAATGAAGCGGTGGCCCTCGCCAACAATTCGATACTAGCCAGCATCACCGCGGCCTGCCTTTGAGGCCGTGTCTAAATTCTTTGCGCCTGACATTTTTTGCGAAACTCCAGCGGCCCCTGGTTGTAATGCCTGCGAAACGCGGTCGAAAAATTGTTAGGGTCGCCATAGCCGACCGTCAACGCAATATTGAGTACACTTTCGGAACTATCGCGCAAGAGTTGTGCTGCGATCTCGCAGCGACGCTGACGCAGCCACGTTATCGGCCCGACGCCGAAGACCTGATTGAATGCCCTGTTCAACGTGTTGCGATTGGTCCCGAGGATAGCGGCCAGCTCATCGACCGTAACCGTAGCGGCGATATTGGTTTCGAGCGCCTCGCATGCCGCCCGCACCATCGGATCGCTACCGAGCCCGGCTGAGAAGGTAGCGTCATGGATTGATGTCGGAGCCCCAGAGAGACGCCGTTGAATTTCCGGAGAGCAGAAGGGATAGGTGATATAGTCGGCAAACCCATATTCAAACAGACGATCGATATCCGGCAAACCGCGCCCGACGATAGCAATTGCAGGAAAAGCGGGTGCTGCGTAACCGGACATTTCGAGCGGCAGGCTGTCGCCAATATAGACGAAGCTTATGGTAGCCGACTGGCATGTATCACCTGTGTCGCAGGTGATACGGTCCGCATCCTCCATCCTTTCGAGAATCGCCCTCAATTCCCGCGCCTTGGCTTCCGGCAAGCCCAGAAACCGAAAACGACGCGGAAGGGTCAACTCGACAAGAGTATCGGCGCTCTCCTGCAGCCAGGGCATGCCAAGGCTGGGCGGAGCCGGGCTGATGTCGCGTATGACGTGCTCAAACATGATGAAATCCGATGAAGCTTGGATGCCATGGCGGCATCGATTGACTTCATCAGAAGATCTCGATCGGTCATTTTACTCTGTGTGGCGTCTCACATAGACTAATCAGAACACGCCTTTGCCGAGATTTTTCATTAAAAATAAACAACCCTGAATATCAAGTCGAAAGTAGATCGCGGAAAAATCGAGCGCGCTTGCGGGTATGGAACCGCCCCAGCTCGACAATAGTTTAGCCGGCGTCAAATCATTGTGGAAACGGTCACCTGATTCGCTGGCACATTGTTCTGCGCGATCGTGTCAGCAAGCATCGCTTGTCGGATACCGTTCAAGTCATCCTGGGGCGCGAGGTGTGAAATCGCGCTTCTCGCACGCATCTCCCACAATACAGCCGATTGCTTGCCCGCTGTTTGCGCCGCCAGATGATAGAAGTGCAGCGCCTTGTCCACGCGCCCTGCCCGCTCATGCACGAAGCCCGCCAGCCTCTGCCGCTCCGCTCGCCATACGCCTTCCGATGTGCCGGGCGAGCCAGTCAGCGCTTCCGCGATGCATTCCAGCGCGCGCCGGTCATCGCCATTCATGGCATAGGCAGCTGCCAATTTTGCCGACCAATAGGGGATGCCGATACCGACGCCCATGAGTTTCTGGAGCGCGAGCGCCTGTTCGATCTTTGACTGGCAGGAGGCACCGCCTGTGGCTTCGAATTCGGCAATTGCCTGCCACATCCTGCCGGTTGCCGACCAGAATGCCGCACCCTGCCTGTCGGCAAGCGCGATGCCTCTTTCCATCCGAGCCAATGCCAGATCGAAATCACCGAGATAACTCAACGCAACGCCGCCCCAGATGTCGATGAAAGGCAGCATGAGGGGAATGTCGAGCACGGCCTGATGTGCATCGGCCTCGACGACCAGCTCGCGTGCGAGCGAGAACTGGCCGGTAATGGCTGCAGAGTGAGGCGAAAACGCATGCGCGGTCGCCAGCAGATCCATTCCGTATTTGGCGGCCAGAGGCGCATGAAGCTCGACTTCATAATGCGTCTTGATCTTGTCCAGGGTCGCAAGCTGCGCGTGAAACTGCCCAGAATAAAATTGGATGCCGTTTCTGGTGCCCAGCACGGACAGCGTATGCTCCGCAAGCCTCTCCCTTTGCGGCAGACGGCGAAGCACGGCCTCCATTCTCGATACGGTCATTGCCGCATCCCGCGTGTGACCGATCAGAACCTGGTAGGTGAAGATGCCCCAGAAAATGGACAGGCTGTCGCCATCGACCTGATTGATTCTCTCAAGGTGCGACAGGCTTTTCACATAGGTCTCAAACACTTCCTGGCCGGTAAAGCCGCGCGTCTGCATGAGGTTTGCGGCGAGATCGACAAGCATGTTCGCCTGCTGATGCTCGACATCGATGCGGTTTTGGGCCGCGAGCACAAGCAGATCCAGCGCATGCCGCAGCTGGCTTTCGCCTTCGGCAAAGGCGCCAAGAGCGGTCGTGT
>BFBZ01002274.1_pt1 | contig 10751 bp, 11 predicted proteins | sample 1888401 | NCBI WGS metagenome assembly BFBZ01 (sample SAMD00112614, study PRJDB3348) | symbiont metagenome | host: Chara braunii | reverse complement strand
TTGGCCGGCCGGCGAGCGAAACCAGAAGCTCAAGTTGCTTTCGCTCTCCCTGAGAGAGGTCGTCGACAATGATGTCAGCACGCTTGCCGAGGGGGCTTTTGCCGAGCAGTTCGTCGGTCTCTTTCCAGACCTCGCGGCGCCCCGTCATGCGATCAAAGATGCGTAAATTGCCGCCGAGCCTTGCCTGGACGGCGACGGCCATGTTCTGCCGCACGGTGAATTCGCCGAGCAGGCTTGTGACCTGGAATGTGCGCCCGAGCCCAAGGGCGACGCGCGCGGCGGGTGCCAGTCTTGTTACATCCTGACCGGCGAAGAGGATCCGGCCTTCGGTCGGCAAGAGGTTGCCGCAGAGCTGGTGAATGAGCGTCGATTTCCCGGCGCCGTTCGGGCCGATCAGGGCATGGATATGCCCCTCTTCGAGTGTGAAGCTGACATTGTCGGTTGCCGTCAGCCCGGCGAAACGCTTCACCAAGCCTTGTGTCTCAAGGATCACCGTCATGCTGCCCTCCTGCGAAAGCGGGCAAGGACGCCATTGATGCCGCCCTTGCTGCCGAGCACCACGACCAGCAGGAGGATGCCGAGAATGAGCTGCCAATGTTCCGTCCAGCTTGCCAGATAGGTCTGCAGGAAGATGAAGGCGGTTGCTCCGAAGATCGGGCCGACGAAGGTGCCGACGCCACCGAGGATGATCATGATCATCAGCTCGCCGGATTTGGTCCAGGCGAGCGTGTCGGGGCTGACAAAACGCATGAAGACTGCCATCAGCGCACCAGCAAGCCCCGCGCCCATGCCTGACAGCACGAAAGCGAAGAGCTTGTAGCGGAACGGCTCGATGCCGAGTGAGATCATGCGCTTCTCATTTTGCCGGATGCCGGCGAGCATGGTGCCGAAGGACGAGCCGATCACCCGGTTCAGCCAGACGAAGTAGAGGACGGCAACGGCGAGGATCACGAAATAAACAGCCGTCTTGTCGCGCAGCCCGATCCCGAACAGCGTATTGGCATTGCGCACGATGATGCCGTCGTCGCCGCCATAGGTTTTGAGCGAGACGAAGAAGGAGAACAGCATCTGAGCGAAGGCGAGGGTGATCATGATGAACTGCACGCCGCCCGTTCTGAGCGCCAGCGCGCCGATAATAAGCGCCAGCAGGCCCGAGACGAGAATGGCGACAGGTATGGTGATCAGCAGTTGGTCGGTGCCTGGAATGAATCCGAAGAGCGGTACGCCCTCCGCATGATGGTAGTAGAGAATGCCGACGACATAATTGCCGATGCCGAAAAAGGCGGCGTGACCGAAGGACACCATGCCGCCGGAGCCGAGCGCCAGGTTGAGGCTCGCCGCTGCGATGGCGTAGATCATCACGCGGGCAACAAGGCTTGGGAGCGCCGGCTGGCCGAGCGCGGGCGCCACGTATGGCAGGGCGGCGAGACAGGCGATCAGTACGGGATAGAGAAAGAGGCGGCGCATGGTCAACCTTTCGCCGGAAAGAGGCCCTTCGGCTGGACGAGCAGCACGATAGCCATCAAAAGGTATATGCCCATGGAGGAGATGCCCGCACCGAGCGCATCCGCATCCGGACCAGCCATAAGGTGACGCAACAATCCCGGCATGAAGGCTCTAAGCCCCGTGTCCAGTACGCCGAGCGTGATGCCGGCCACGAAGGCACCCTTGACGGAGCCGACACCGCCGATGACGACCACGACGAAAGTGGCAAGCAGGATCTGTTCACCCATGCCGACCTGAACGCTGACGATCGGGGCCATCATGAAACCGGCAAGACCTGCCAGCATCGAGCCCAGTCCGAAAATCAGGGTGTAGAGCAGCTTGATATCGACGCCGAGGGCTCGCACCATGTCGCGGTTGGTCGAGCCGGCGCGGACCAGCATGCCGATGCGCGTGCGGTTGATCAACAGATAGAGGCCGAGCGCCACGAGCAGACCGACGAGGATGATCAGCAGACGAAAGGGCGGATAGAGAAGCCCCGGCAGCAGTTCGATCGGTTGCGACAGCATGTCGGGAAGCTGCAGAAAGACCGGCTGCCGGCCAAACAGCAGCACCGTCAGTTCATTGAAGATGAGGATGAGGGCGAAGGTAGCCAGGACCTGATCGAGATGGTCTCTTTCATAGAGGCGCCGCATCACGCCAAGCTCGACGATGATGCCGACGAGCGTCGAAGCGACCAGTGCGGCAGGCAGGCCCAGCCAGAAATTGCCGGTGGCATTCGCCACCCAGGCACCGGCAAAAGCGCCGACCATATAGAGCGAGCCATGGGCAAGATTGATGACGCCCATGATGCCGAAGATGAGGGTCAGCCCGGCGGCCATCAAAAACAGCATGACGCCGTAGAGCAGGCCGTTGAGCAATTGTTCAAGGATAAGGGTCATTGCGCGGTCCAGCGACCTTCCGTCGGGCGTGAATCGAAGCCAAAGCGCAATGGCCCGGGCGCGCGAGGTGTCGCCCGGGCCATTGTGTCCGGATTAAAGCTTGCAATCCTTGGCGTGGATATCGCCGTAGTTTTCGACAAGCTTGCGCAGCGTCTTCGTGGTCGGCACGCCGTCGGCGCCCTTCACGACTTCGAGCAGATACCAGTCCTGTACAGGATGCTGGTTCGAGCCGAAGCTGAACTTGCCGCGCACCGATTGGAAATCGGCCTTCTTCACTGCGGCGCGGAAGGCGTCGATGTCGTCGACGCCGCCGGTTGCCTTGAGCGCGGATGCGATCAGGCGGGCGACATCATAACCCTGCGTGCCGTAGGTGGTCAGAGGCCGATCCGGATAGGTCGCCTTCCACTTTGCGACCAGCTCTTTGCTGGCGGCATTGTCGAAGTCCGGGCTCCAATGCGAGGTCACCTTCAGGCCGACGGCTGCGTCGCCGAGGCTCTTCAGCACGACGGCGTCGCTGGACGGCTCCGAGAGCACCATCGGGATCTGGCCGAGCAGGCCTGCTTGCTGATATTGGCGAAGGAAGGCAATGCCGAGGCCGCCGGGGTGGAACTGGAAGACGACATCCGGCTTGGCGGCGCGAATCTGCGCCATTTCGGCGGAATAATCGGTCTGATCGAGCTGGGTATAGACCTCACCGACGATCTCGCCGCCAAAGGTACGTTTGAAGCCGTTCAGCGCGTCCTTGCCGGCCTGATAATTCGGTGCCAGGACAAAGGCGCGCTTGTAGCCAAGCTCCTTTGCAGCAATGCCGGAGGCTTCGTGCAGAGAGTCGTTCTGCCAGGGGACAACGAAATAATTGGCATTGCAGTCCGGGCCGGCCAGATTCGAAGGCGCGGCATTGGCGCTGATGTAGATCGCGCCACCGTCGACGACGTCTGGCACCACGGCGCCCGCGATGTTCGAAAAGATGATGCCCGTCAAAAGCTTGATCTTTTCGTCGCTCATCATTTTTTCGGCGATCTGCCGACCGTTAGCCGGCTTGTTCGCGTCGTCTTCCACGACGAGTTCGACCGGCACGCCACCGAGCTTGCCGCCCTCCATGTCGATCGCGAGCTTCATGCCGTCGCGAACGTCCTGGCCGAGATAGCCGCCGGGGCCGGACAGGGTGGTGATGACGCCGATCTTGACCGGATCGGCCGCGAGTGCAGCCGTCGCGCTGGCAAGCGCAACGGTCAGCGCAAAAAGCGTGTTCCTGAGTTTCATTGGGTTCCCCATTATGTCGTTATTGCATTTGTTCTTAAGGTTCCTTCCGCCTCTCCCAGGGCGGAGGTTATTGCAGCTTCACCCAGCCTTCCGGCGGTATCTTGCCGGGATGGATCGTCCCGCATTTCGGGCAAGTGCGAAGTTTCTCGTCTGCGTAGAATTTTGCATATAGCGGGGGCAGGTCGTCAACGATAGATTCCAGATCGACCTCGGCTCTGTGCACTAAAGTTGTGCATTCGAAGCAATACCACTCAACGGCGTCAAGAGCGCCTTCCTCGCGGACCGCTTCGATCACGAGGCCGATCGAGCCTTCCTGAGGCCGCTGAGGCGAGTGGCGGACATGGGCGGGCAACAGGAAGACGTCGCCTTCGCGGATCGGAACGTCATAGAATTCCTTGCCGTCATAGAGCTTGAGCACCATGTCGCCCTTGAGCTGGTAGAAGAATTCTTCGGACGGGTCGTCATGGTAGTCGGTGCGCCGGTTCGGGCCGCCGACGATCGTCACCATCAGGTTGCCGTCCTTCCAGATCTGCTGATTGCCGACGGGCGGCTGCAGCAGATGGCGATGTTCGTCGATCCATTTCTGAAGGTTGAATGCGCTCAATCTGGTCATCGTCGTTCCTCTCTTCTCTTATTCAGCCGAGTTTTAATCCGCTTTGTTCGAAGGCGTCGCGGGTCAGGCGTTTCTCTGCTTCCGTCAACTCCAGCAGCGGCGCTCGCACGGGGCCGCCGGCCTGCCCTAGCAGTTCCTGCCAGTATTTCTGGTGAGCATGCGGCTTTTCGGCAGGGCGCGAGCGTTTGAAGGCATCGCGAGCCTGCTGGAGGCTTGCGCTCACCGCTTTCGCCTCGGCCGCCTTTCCGGCGAAAGCGAGGTCGGTATAATCGCGCATGCGCCTGTCGACCTTGGTCTGCAGAGTGTAAGGCGGCGAAGAGCAGAGATAGAGCTGCCAGCCCAGTTCCAGCACGTTGTCGAGCCACTCGTCTTCCGACGCGGTGGACACTAGAATTCGGTCACCGGCGAGCGCGGTCAGCTCCTTATACATGTCGCGCGGGACGGAATATTTGATGGCAACCACCGTCTCGATATCTGCCAGCCGGTTGCAAAGCTCGGGGCTCATCAGATAGCCGCTGTCGGGATGCGACCACAGCGCCATGCCGATATCGACCTTGGACGCGATCGTTTCGTAATAGCGCAGCAGCGTTTCGTCCTGCGCCTTGGAGAAATGCAGGATCGGCGCATGGACGACGATGTAGTCGGCGCCGCAGGCCTGCGCATGTTTGGCAAGCTCGATGACGACATCCATGTTCTGGTCGGAACAGGACATGATCGTCTGCGCCCGGCCGGCGGTCGCCTCGACCGAGAGGTCGAACAGCCGCTTGCGCTCGTCCAGCGACATGGCAAAGAACTCGCCCTGTTTGCCGGCGATGAAGAGGCCATCGATGGCAAGATCGCCGATCCAATGATCGACATTCCGCCGGAAACCATCCTCGTCGATGGCACCATCCTGACGGAAGGGCGTGTTGGCCGCAGCCCAGATGCCGCGCATGGTCGCGCGCGAATGGGCCTTGGCGTTCTTGCGGTCGTATTTCATGGATCCTCCTTGATCGTCGGAATGTTCGGGGTATGCGTGCCAGGAGAGGCATGTCGGCAACGCGGCCACTGAGATGCGGCTGACGCGACCATTCCTCCGGCGTTTCCGTGCATTCCGATTGCCGATCCTTAAGGCCGGCGTGTTTGGCAAAGTTCTATCTCCCGAACCATTAAGCAGCAGATTTTTTTATTCAAGAACCGGCGGAAACTGCATATATTCATGTTAATTTCAGTATGGATCGACCCATGATCAATTTACGCCAGATCAAATGCTTCCAAGCCGTCGTCGAGCTCGGCAATTTCTCCCGCGCAGCCGAGCGATTGCGCACGAGCCAGGCGGGCGTCTCGCATGCAATTCATGATCTAGAAGCGTTGCTGGGCACGCGCCTTTTCGACCGCACGACACGGCGCGTGGAATTGACCGAGGCGGGCCAGATTTTCGCCGCCGGCGTGTTGCCGGGGCTCGCCGAAATCGAGCGCGCCGTGGAATCCGTGCGTGACCTCAGCGAGTTGCGGACTGGATTGGTGCGCATAGCCGCGCCACCGCTTTTGGGTGCCACGGTCCTTCCCAGGCTTCTGCAGGAGGTCGCCAAGCTTCATCCGAGCCTGCGGCTGCGGATCGAGGATGTGGGAACCGATCTGATCGTGCCGCGCGTCCGCAACGGCCTCTATGAGATCGGCATCGGCACCTTCAATGCCGATGAGGAAGGGATCGACCGCCAGCATGTGCTGAGCGACCGGCTGATGGTGTTCATCGAAATGAATCACCATTTCAAATCACTCGAGGAAGTGGATTGGAAGGCGTTGGCGGATCAGCGCGTCATCACGCTGACGCGGGAGAGTAATATCCGCCTGCTGACCGAAATCGGTTTCGAAACAGCCGGCCTGCCCCTTCGTCCGCATCTGGAAGTGCATCAGATACACACGGCGCTTTCGCTTGTCGAAAGCGGCGCCGGTGTCGCGGTGCTGCCGACCTATGCCTTTGCGGCGCTGAACGGGCGCAGCATTGCCGCGCGCCCGTTGATTGGCCCGGCGATCACGCGCCAGGTGAGTATCATAACCGCACGAGAGCGCACGCTTTCGCCGGCAACGACGGCCGTGCGGCCGCTTCTGCGAAAAATCCTGCGCGAGATGGTGCCGGAGGTTCTGTAGGACAGTGAACCGTGCCGCCCTGCTAGTGCTGCGCTTTGCCGGTCCGGTAGCCGGCTTGCTGGAACGGATGTGCCTCGGCGAATTCCGGAAGCTCGAAGCATTGCCGCCCGAGGGCTGCTACCGTGGGAAATTCTGCGAGATCCAATTTGTAAAGATTGGCCATGACGATCTGGCCGGCAATGCAGATGTCGGCGATCCCCGGTGCGGCTCCCAATGCAAATGGAGCAGGGGGACGCCGTGTCAGCAGCCGCTCATAGGTCGCAAGTCCTTCCACGGTCCAATGTTTGCACCATGACTCGATTGCATTGGCATCGGCACCGAATGCTTCGCCCAGATGCTTGCGGACGCGCGGCACGATCAAGGGATGAGCGTCGGCGATCGAAACCAGCGCCAGCGACCGGGCATAAGCGCGCTCCTTGGCGTCGGCCGGCATCAGGTGCGGCTCCGGCTCGACGTCGTCGAGATATTCCATGATCGCAAGCGACTGGAAAATGCGATGGCCGTCGTGGACGAGCGTGGGCACCACGCGTTCGGCGTTGACTTCGGCATAGTCCGCGTCGAACTGACGGCCGGAAAGAATGTCGATTTCGATTTCCTCGAAGGCAAGCTTCTTCAACGCCAGTGCGACCCGGACGCGGAACGCCGCATTCGAGCGCCAGAAGCTGTAGAGCTGAATTGTCATTGGATCGGTCCATTCTGTGAATTGAATGTATGGAATTGCGATGCGGCGAACGATCATTGTCCTGTTCCGCACCGCGGAAGCACACCCTGTCTAGCGGATGATCCTACCCTACGTCTCGCATGGACGCCTTGCCATAGGGCAATGCGGGCTTGCGTTCCTGCAATCAGGTGCAGGAGGCTCGGTGCTTGCCTGTCGGCAACGCGCGCTTGCCAGCTTCCAACCGGTGTTTCGCTCCCAAAGCGCCTATCCTGTAGCTGCGAAAAACACACAGGAGAAACTCCAGATGAAACTCTATTATGCGCCGGGCGTCTGTTCGATGGCCGCCCACATCGTTGCCGTCGAGGCCGGGCTCACTCTCGATCTGGTAAAGGTGGACATTCGCAGCGAGCCTCATCGCGTCGAGGATGGCCGTGATCTGAAGGCGGTCAGTGCAAAGGGTGTGGTGCCGGTGCTGGAACTCGACAATGGCGAGATCCTCACTGAAGGCGTCGCGATCCTGCTCTATCTGGCTGACAAAAAGCCGGACGCGATGCTGGCGCCTGAACAGGGCAGCTTTGAGCGCTATCGTCTGCAGGAATGGCTCACCTTTATCAGCTCCGAACTACACAAGACCTTCAGCCCCTGGCTGTTCCACCCCGAATATGGCGCGCAGGCCGCCGAGGTTGCCAAGGAAAGGCTACGGCAGCGCTTCGACATTCTGGAAGCTCATCTGGCGACACAGGATTATCTGGTCGGAGGTCGTTTCAGCATCGCCGATGCCTATTGCTTCACCATCATGAATTGGTCCAGGGGGCTTCGTATCGATCTTGGGGCATGGCCAAGTCTGATACGGTATCTATCTGAGATCGCCGAGCGCCCAGGTGTGCGCATGACGCTTGTTGCCGAAGGTCTGCGGAAATAGCAGGCGCGCGGATGAGTGCCGAGTTCGCTCAACCGGCGACGCTGAAAGCACCAACGCGGTCTCCCTCCAGCAGCGCCCGCCGTGCGAGCAGGCCGCCGCCGACATGATCAAAGAAAGCTCGTACGCGTGCCGTGTTGCGCAGATCCTTATGTGTGATCAGCCACAGTTCCCGGGTGAGTTCGTCGAGCGGGTCCTGAACCCGCTCGATATCGGGCTCCAGATCGCCAAGGTAGCAAGGCAGGAGCGCCAAGCCCAAGCCTGCTTTCACCGCCATGAGCTGATTGATGAGACTGCTGGAGCGATATGCAAAGGCGCGGGGCGAAATATTCTCCGTCAACCACCTCGCTGCCGCAGCCACAGCGCCGCTGTCCCAGCCGATCACCGCGTGGCTCGAAAGCGAGGCGATGTCGGTGGGACGTTCGCGATCTGCAAGATAGGCGTTGCTGCCATAGAAGGTCCAGGGCGTCGATGCGATCTTGCGGCCGAACAGCTCGCCCTCATGCGGGCGGGTGGCTCGGATGGCAATATCGGCTTCGCGCCTGAGGAGGTCGAGCTGCCTGTTATCGACGAGCAGCTCCAGCTCGATACCGTCATGTTCGCGACGAAAGCCCGCAAGCACTTCGTTGAGAATGCGGTAGGCCAAGGTCTCCGACGAGGTGATCTTGAGCTTGCCGGACAGCCGGGTGTCCTGGCCTGTGATCGAACGGTCGATCGCAAGTATCTCGGTCTCCAGCCGCTCGGCGGCCATGACCATCTGCAAGCCGGCTTCGGTCGGCACATATTGGCTCGATGTGCGATCAAACAACTGCACGCCTCGGCGCTTCTCCAGGGCATTCAGCCAACGAAAGACCGTCGAATGGTCGTGGCCCAGATCCTTTGCTGCGCCGACAAGCGACCCAGCCCGCCCAATCGCCAGCACAATCCTGAATTCGTTCCAGTCTGTCATGTTCTTGCTACCTCGCAAATTGGATCTGCATCCGGACATAATGCATTGCAAATCGGAAAGCGTGTTGTCGAACGGCGTCCGAGCGTCGATGTCTCTTCCCGTCCCAGTATAAGTTCCAAACGGCGCGGTTTGCATTGCAAAGATGCAAGCCAGACTTTCCGAACGGCAAGCTGTAAGCCGCCGAGGTCAAAGCCGAACGGTTGCAGCCTCTCGGTTGTCAGGCGGAAATATCGGCTTGCAAAACCACAACGGGCGTTGCGCGCTCCGCACTCCTATCATCCGGGCTCATGCTTTTGCCGACGCGGTCCGCGTCCGCAAGGCTGCGAGTCAAGACAATGATGGAATGGAGACGCGTATGGGAACGGGCATGGCATGGGGATTGTTGATCCTGTCCGGTCTTCTCGATGTTGCCTGGGCGATCAGCGTGAAGATGGCCGATGGCTATAGTCGTTTGGCCTGGTCCGTCCTGTCCTTCTTCCTGCTTGCCGCTTTCATCTACGCCCTCGGCAAGTCGCTTCAGGTCCTGCCGCTCGGCACGGCCTATGCCGTCTGGACCGGTATCGGCGCGATCGGATCTATCGTTCTGGGCATCGTGATCTTCCGCGAACCCGCGACCTTCATCCGCCTCTTCTGGATCGCCGTCACCCTCAGCGGCATCGTCGGTCTCAAGCTCTCGAGCAGCTGAGGTTCGCCGCCGCTGCTCATCCCAAGACGAAGGAAATATGATGACCAAGTTGAATGCCGACCCGAATTTCGTTTTCTCCAGGGACGAGGAATTGAAGGCTTTTCGCGACATGCTGTTGATCCGCCGCTTTGAGGAGCGCTGCGGGCAAATGTACGGGGAAGGCCTGATTGCCGGCTTCTGCCATCTCTATATCGGCCAGGAGGCCGTCGTCGTTGGCATGCAGATGACCATCGGCGAGGGCGATCAGGTCATCACGGCCTATCGTGACCACGGTCACGCGCTGATGTCGGGCATGGATCCCAAGGCGGTGCTGGCCGAGCTGACTGGCCGCATGTCGGGAGTGTCGAGGGGTAAAGGCGGCTCCATGCACATGTTCGCGCCTGAACGCGGCTTTTATGGCGGGCATGGCATCGTCGGTGCACAGGCATCCCTCGGCACCGGCCTTGCCTTCGCCAACAAATATCGCGGCAGCGACCATGTTTGCCTCACCTATTTCGGCGACGGAGCATCGAACCAGGGCCAGGTTTACGAGAGCTTCAACATGGCAAGGATCTGGGATCTGCCGGTGGTTTACGTCATCGAAAACAATCACTATGGCATGGGCACCAGCATCGAGCGCGCTTCCGCGAACCTCAATCTTTCCGAGCGCGGCCTGTCCTTGAACATCCCGGGCGAACAGGTCGATGCGATGGATGTCCGCGCCGTGCGAGCCGCGGGCATCAGGGCTGTCGAACACGCCCGGGCTGGCAAGGGCCCCTTCATCCTCGAAATGCTGACCTACCGCTATCGCGGCCATTCGATGTCTGATCCGGCTAAGTATCGCTCCCGCGAGGAGGTACAAAAGGTCAGAAACGAGAGCGATCCGATCGACCGGTCGCGTGCGCGCATTCTCGAGGATGGCCATGCGAGCGAGGACGACATCAAGCTGATCGAAAAGGAAATCAAGGATATCGTTGCCGACGCAGTCGACTTCGCCAAGGCCAGCCCGTTGCCCGACCCAACCGAACTTTACACCGACGTCTATGTCTGAAATTTCGGCTGGCGCGGAGTATAGTTCGACCGTCACGGCCGCGAAGCTTGCGGTCGGCTCGATTTCGCGCAAAGTGTCACGATAATCGAAGTGGGACGCCGGTGTGGCAAGGCACAT
>BFBZ01000022.1_pt193 | contig 10752 bp, 11 predicted proteins | sample 1888401 | NCBI WGS metagenome assembly BFBZ01 (sample SAMD00112614, study PRJDB3348) | symbiont metagenome | host: Chara braunii | reverse complement strand
CCGGAATCCCCGGCATCGTTATGAAACCTGGAATACCACGCACCCGCCGCATCCAGCGCCGTAAAGCCGGGTAAGCCTCGTGATCGACACCGAAATCCCGGCTCAACGCGATGGCCGGGAACAGCGCGAACTCGGCCAGCGACGGCGCCTCGCCCACGAACCACTGCGCGTCGTCGAATTCCCGGGCGGTCATATGATCGTCCATCAGGCGAAAGGCACGGCGCACGGCAACCGCGAGCGCGGCTTCGTCCGCCGGCTCATCGAGCATCGCATGGCGGCGTGCCAGCCACGCCGCATGGAGATCGCGGGTCGCGAACTGCAGCCACGTCATCACCGCGCCGAAGGTTTTCGAATCGGCCGGCAGCCAGGTCCCTGCCGGATCATAGGCCCGGGCGAGATAGGCCATGATGGCTTCCGCCTCGCTGAGGACAACATCGCCGTCGACCAGGATCGGCAGGCTGCCGCGCGGGTTGAGGGCCAGCAGCGGCGGCGCGACGTGTTCGTTGCCGGGGAACATGTTGACCGCGATCTTGCGGCAAGTGACGCCGAGCGCCGCGAGCAACAGGCGTACCTTGTAGCAGTTCTCGTCGAGTTCGAAGTCGTAGAGCACGATCTCATTCGCCGACCTTGCGCTCGCCAAAGCCTCGCTCACAGCACCGCCTCATGGTACGCCTCGCCGACGGTTCTGGCGCCCTCCGGCGTCTCGAGCTTGCGCCGCACAGCCTCGGCCCAGGCCGAAAAATGTTTTTGGCCCGCGCCGCGATAAATCTTCGGCGCGCCAGCGATCACGAGATGCAACGCCGTCTCGCGATCCGACAGCGGCTGCACCGCAACAATCAATTCGTCGTTGCCGGCGGCCAGCAGGACCAGAGCACCGGCGCGGTGGTGCCTCGGCTGGTCATTGCCGGCGCCGGCCGTAAAACGCGGAAGATGAACCTCGGCCAACTCGTCGAACACCCGCGCGGCTGGCGCGTCGACGGTCAGGCTGCGCACCGGCGTCACCGGCCCACGGTCCACCGGCGCCATCAGTTCGGACGCGTCCTGATCGATCTCGCTGTACGCCCACACCACGCCGAGCCGTTCGACGGAGGCATAGGTCGCAACCTTGATCGAGCCCGGCACCTGGATATCCGGGTGGGCCGGAATGTAGCGGCATCGCGCCGCAGTGTCGTATTGCCAGCCGTGATAGAGACAGGCGATGGCGTTGTCGCGGACAAAGCCGAAGCTCAGGCGCATACCGCGATGCGGGCAGCGATCCTCCCAAACGTGGGAGCGCCCCGCATCGTCGCGCCAGACCACCAGTTCCCGCGCGAACAACCGCGTGCCGGCCGATGTGCGGCGCTCAAGACCATCCGCAAGGGCGACGGGATACCACCCGGTGCCGATGTCCATCAGATCACCTCCATCTCCGACAACATGAAGTCGAGAACACTTGTCTTGTTAGGTATCTCGCGCGTTGCGGCCCTCACGTCGGCGCACTCCGCCGCGCGACGTCATGAACCAGGCAATCGATCGGGCCGAGACTGCACGCCATCTCGAAGGCATCGATCAGGTCCCGCTGACCCGACACGGCGACTTCGATGCGATCGGCGGCTGCGGTCTCGACCACCGCATCGAGTTGCAAACGCCGGGCGCGGTGATCGACGAATTCGATGAAGCTTGCGGGATCGAAACGACCGATGAAGATGATGGTTGTTGCTCCCTGCATGACGCTTGGCACCTTTGTTCGATTTATTGGTTCGTCTCGCCGGCGTCGCAAGCCCAAAAATGACCCCTGCATATCGTTTGAGCAGAGGATCGGCAATTTGCTTGTTTTTTAAGGCGTTGATGCCGAACGATGTTGCTTTCAGCGCATCACCACGATCCCAAAACAGCGCCTATGCGAAACAGCGTCGACCCGACAGGCTGATGACGCGGACACACGAGACGCCGATGTCCTTGTGATCCCGTCCGCTTGTTGTCGGAGGTGCAGGGTGGTCGTGGCGGGTGACACGGGTGTGAACGGCTTTGCACCCCGCCGACGTCCGGCATGGACCTTGCTACGGAAACGACCCGGCGAGCGACGAAGACACGGTCGGCACCCCCGACCGGTCGACATTGCTCTTCACGTTTCAGCACAGCGCCTCCCATGGCAGCGAATTCACGCCTGAGATGCTCAGGGGCTCACACACAGCGAGGTTAAGTCATGTTCGATCTCCGCAATCCATCCCGTCGGGGCCTGCTCAACATCGGCGCCGCCGTCGGCGGCTCGCTGCTGCTGCCGCCAGCCTTGATCCGCTCGGCCCGTGCCGCGGCGCCGCTGCCGGCGGTCGACGAAAAGGATGCCGTCATCGCCTTCGGCCATACCGGTCCTGTCGCCGACGAAGGCTGGACCTGGAGCCACGACCAGGGAATGAAGGCGGTGCAAGCCGCATTTCCCAAACTGAAGACATTGTTCGTCGAAAGCATTCCGTATTCGGCAGACGCATCGCGAACATTCCGTCAATTCGTGTCGGAAGGCGCTCACATGGTGTTTGCGACCTCCAACTACGGCGACTTTCTCTATGACGTCGCCAAGCGGTCGCCGAAGGTCGCCTTCTACGAATGCGACGGCCGCAATCCGCTGGACAATCTCGGCACCTACTATGTGGCGCACTGGTATCCCACCTACGTGACCGGCGTCGCTGCGGGGCTGATGAGCAAAACCGGCAAGCTCGGCTATGTGGCCTCGTTCCCGGTGCCGTCGGTGTTCTCCGGCGTGAACGCGTTCCTGATGGGCGCCCGCTCGGTCAATCCCAATGCCACCATGCAGGTGATCACCATCAACTCCTGGTTCGATCCGCAGGCGGCCACCCAGGCCGGGACCGCCTTGCTCGACAATGGCTGCGATCTGCTGTTCGGGATCATGGATGAAGCCGGTTACCTGCAGGTCGCCGAGAAGCGGGGCGCCAAGGCCGTGATGTGGAACACCGACATCCGCCGCTTCGGACCGAAGGCCTACATCTCCTCCATCGTGATTGATTTCAAGAAATACTATGTCGACCAGGTGCGGCTGCGGCTCGGGGGCAAGTGGACGACATCCGGCACCATCCTGCCGATGGGCGCCGGCGTCGACCGCGACGCCTGGGGCGAGAGCGTCCCCGAAGAGGCGCGCAAGCAGGCCGATGCGGTGCGGACCAAGATCCTCGGCGGCTGGAGCCCGTTCACGGGCGAGATCAAGGACGCCAAGGGCAACGTCAAGGTGGCCGCGGGACACACCATGACCGAAGCGGAACTCTACAACTGGAGTTGGCCAATCGCCGGCGTGACCGGGCTTTGAGCGCGATCGTCCTGCATGCAGATGAACACGATGCCTGAAACTATCGAACGGCCGGTCTCCGCGCCCGGAACACCGCCGATCGTGCTGCTCAAGGGCATCGCAAAATACTTTCCCGGCGTCGTCGCCAACCAGGATGTCGACCTGGAGGTGATGCCGGGGGAAATCCATGCGCTGCTCGGCGAAAACGGCGCGGGGAAATCGACGCTGATGAATATTCTCACCGGCATTTATCAGCCGGACGCCGGTGAGATCATCATCGACGGCTATGCGCGGAGCTTCGCCTCCCCGATCGAAGCCATCGCCGCCGGGATCGGGATGGTCCACCAGCATTTCAAGCTGGTCAAAGCCTTCACGGTCGCAGAGAACATCCATCTCGGCTGGTCGGAAACACCCAAGCGCATCAGCGCGCAGGCACTGGAGGCGCGGACCGCCGAGCTGGCGGCGTCGCTCAACCTCGCCGTCCAGCCGCAGGCGCGGGTCGACAGCCTGTCGACCGGCGAGCAGCAGCGCGTCGAAATCCTGCGCGTGCTGACCCGTAACGCACGCGTTCTCATCCTCGACGAGCCGACGGCGGTGTTGACGCCTGCGGAGGCGCGCGAGCTGTTCAAGGCGTTGCAGAAGTTCGTCGCTCACGGCAATGCGGTGATCTTCATCAGCCACAAACTCGACGAGGTGCTCGAGATCTCCGACCGGATCACCGTGCTGCGCGGCGGGCGCAAGGTGACGACGGAAGCGACGGAAAATTGCAGCGAAAAGATGCTGGCCAAATTGATGGTCGGGCACGAGATCGTGCTCAACAATCTGCGCGGGCGCGGTCCGAACGCGGTCGCCGTGTCGGTCGCACCGATCCTCAGCCTGAGCGACGTCAAGGCTTGCGACGATCTCGGCCAGACGGTTCTGAACGGGATTTCGCTCGACGTCCACGCCGGCGAGATTCTCGGGGTCGCGGGTGTCGCCGGCAACGGCCAGAAGGAATTGAGCCAGATCCTGACCGGCATGCGATCCGTGGCCTCCGGCCGGATCGCCATCGGTGGCCGCGACTTCTCCGTCGCGAACGCCGCCGATTTTGCCGCCGCAGGAATCGGCCACATTCCGGAGGACCGGCTGCACAGCGGTCTCGCGCCGGCATTGAGCGTCACCGACAACGCGATCATCCGCGAGTATGATCGCCCACCGATCTCCGTTGGGGGCTGGTTTCGGCCGCAAGCGGCTGCCGCGCTCGCCACCACGATTGCGGAGACGGCGTCGGTGTCGGTGCCCAATTTCGCCATGCCGGTCCGCAACCTGTCCGGCGGCAACCAGCAGCGACTGGTGGCCCGGCGGGAAATGCGCATCGCATCACAGGTCCTGGTCGCCGCTTATCCGAGCCGTGGCCTCGACGTCGGCGCCATCAACACCATGATGCGTTATTTCGTCGAGCTGCGTGATGCCGGGGTCGGCGTCATCCTGATCTCGGAAGAACTGGAAGAGCTTCTTAATCTCTCCGACCGGATCGCAGTGATGTTCCATGGCGAGATCATGGGCATCGTCGACACTGCGAAGGCCGACATCGAGCAGATCGGCCTGATGATGGGCGGCCAGCGCACGGCCGTGACGCCGCGCGAAGCCACGAGGACTTGACCCGTGGCGATCCGTATTCAACGTTTTCCATCAGCCCGCCCCGCGGTGGCGTTCGCGGCGCGCGCGGTCGCGATCGTGCTGGCGCTGGTGACCGCCGGGCTGGTGCTCGCGGCGGGCGGCGCCCAACCGCTCAAGCTTGCGGCGCAGGTGATCACCTCGACATTCGGCTCCGGCTTCGGGCTCGAGGATATCGGCCTGCTGGTCACCCCGCTGATCCTGACCGGCCTTGCAGTTGCCGTGGCGCTGCGGATCGGCGCCTGGAACATCGGCGCGGAAGGGCAATTCTATGCCGGCGCCTTTGCCGCGACGGGTGTCGCGCTGTTCATTCCGGGCCCCTCCGTCGTCATGCTGCCGGTGATGTTCGCAGCCGGTGCGCTCGGCGGCCTGATCTGGATTCTGATTCCGACACTGGCGCACGCCTATGCCGATGTCAGCGAGCTCATCACCACGCTGCTGCTCAATTTCGTCGCGACGCTGCTGGTCTACTACGTCTCCACCGGGCCGTGGCTCGATCCGGGCGGCCATGCGCTCGGCACCACCGCACGGGTCACACATGAGGTTCCCGAATTCTGGGGCGCCGTGCATTGGGGCTTCCCGATCGCCGTTGTCCTGACCGTGATCGTGGCGGGCCTGCTCAGCTTTACCCGATGGGGCTATGAGGTTCGCATCGCCGGCTCCAATCCGCAGGCGGCGAAATATGCCGGCATGCCGTTTCGCCGTCATCTCATCGTGGTGATGCTGCTGTCGGGCGCCATCGCCGGGATTGCCGGCATGCTCGAAGTGGCCGGCACGGTGCATCGCCTGCAGGGCGGCATCTCGAACAATTTCGGCTATCTCGGCATCATGGTCGCGGTGCTGGCGCGCGGCTCCTGCATCGGCGTGCTGGCAGGCGCGGCGCTGATGGCCATCATTCTCAACTCCGGCATCATCCTGCAAACGCAGGGGCTGACGACATCGGCCGTGCTGGCGATCACCGGGCTGATCCTGTTTTTCACCGCGATCGGTGACGAACTCGCGCATTACAAGATCATTCGCACCGAATCGACCCACGCTTGAAAGGACGCCTGATGTTGGATCTGATCACCGGCATTCTGCAGACCTCAATACTCGCGGGCGGCGTGCTTGCACTGGCGGCGCTCGGCGAAGTGCTGGCCGAGCGGGTCGGCGTGGTCAATCTGGGCGTCGAAGGTCTGATGGCGCTGGGGGCGATCACCGGCATCGCCACCGTGGTCAAGGTGCCGAGCCCGATGCTCGGCTTCGCGCTGGCGCTCGGGGTCGGCCTGCTTGTCGGCATTCTGTTCGCCACCGTGACCGTTTACGTCCGCGCCAACCAGGTGCTATGCGGACTGGCGCTGACGCTGATGGGCACAGGGCTCTCGGCCGTCATCGGCAAGGCTTATTCCGGCATGCCCGCGCCGGCCACATTCGCGCCGGTCGCAATTCCCTATCTCAGCGACATTCCGCTGATCGGCCGCGCATTGTTCACGCAGAACATCCTGGTCTACCTCATCTACATCATCCTGCCGTTGCTGCTTCACGCTCTCATGTTCTACACCCGGCACGGCTTGAACCTCCGGGCGGTCGGCGAAAATCCGGCGGCGGCCGATGCGGCCGGCATCGCCGTGCAAAAGATCCGGTTCTGGTATGTGGCGGCGGGTGCGGCGCTGGCCTCTGGCGCCGGCGCTTATCTGACATTGGCCTTCGTGCCGTCCTGGTCGGAAGGCGTGGTCGCCGGGCGCGGCTGGATCGCTGTCGCGCTGGTGATCTTTGCCGGCTATCGCCCGGTCAATGCGGTGCTCGCGGCGCTGCTGTTCGGGGTGATCACGTCGCTCGGCTTCATCGGCCAGGCGCGCAACTGGCCGGTCGCCGCCCCGATCCTCTCGATGCTGCCCTACCTCGGAACCATCGCGTTCATCATCGTTCCGGTGATCGCCTGGCATCGCATGCGGCAGCTGATGGCCGCGCCCGCCGCTCTCGGCATCCCCTATTATCGTGACGTCAGGTGATCATGACCACGCTGCTTGTGAAAAACATCGACCATCTCGCGACCTTCGACGACGCCAGGCGCGAATTAAAGGACGGCGCACTGTTCGTGCGCGACAACGTCATCGAGGCGATCGGCACCAGCGCGGAACTTGCGCATCTCTCCGCCGACCGCGTGCTTGATCTCGCCGGACACCTGGTGATGCCCGGCCTAGTCAACACCCACCACCACATGTACCAGAACCTGACGCGGGTGATGGTGCAGGACGACGAGCTGTTCGTCTGGCTGACGACGCTGTATCCGATCTGGGCCGAACTCGACGACGAGGCCATCTATGTCAGTGCCCGCGTCGCCATGGCCGAGCTGATCCAGTCCGGCTGCACCACGAGTTCCGACCATCTCTACATCCAGCCCAACAACGTTCGCCTCGATTCGACCATCACCGCGGCGCAGGAGCTCGGCCTGCGCTTTCATGCGGCGCGCGGGGCGATGTCGCGCGGCCAAAGCCAGGGCGGCCTGCCGCCGGACAATTGCGTGGAGAAGGAAGAGGACATTCTGCGGGATGCCGAACGGCTGATCCACGCCCATCACGATGCACGCCGCCATGCCATGAGCCGGATCGTGCTGGCGCCCTGCTCGCCATTCTCCGTGACCCCGGGCCTGATGAAGGAGGCCGCGCAGCTCGCACGGACCCACACCGGCGTGCACCTGCATGCCCATCTGGCCGAGGATCTCGACGAGGAAACCTATTGCCGCCAGATCTACGGCATGCGCCCGGTCGAATTCGCCGCCTCGGTCGATTGGCTCGGCCCGGACGTCTGGTTCGCCCACGCCATCTTCCTCGACAGCGCCGAGATCAGGCAATTCGCCGAGACCGGCACCGGCATGGTGCATTGTCCGTCCGCCAACATGCGCTGCGGCCAGGGCATCGCCAAGATCCGGGAGATGCGCGACGCCGGCGTCACCTGCGGCCTCGGCGTCGACGGCTCCGCCTCCAACGACACCTCCAACCTGTTCCTCGAGGCGCGGCTGGCGCAGATGCTTCAACGCATCGCGCCCACCCGCTACCTGTCGGAAGCTCCGGGCGGCCGCGGCGGCTTCGGGGGCAGCCCGAAGGCGCTGTCGGCGCGCGAGGCCCTGGAGATGGCCACACGCGGCGGCGCAAAACTGCTCGGACGCGACGATATCGGCTATCTGGCGCCGGGCATGAGCGCCGATTTCATCGCCGTCCGCCTCAACCAGCTCGGACTATCCGGCACCCAGCGCGATCCGCTGGCCGCGATGATCATGTGCGGACCGTTCAAGGTCGACTATTCCTACATCAACGGACGTGAGATCATCCGTCGCGGCGAGTTTTGCGAACACGACGTCGAGGCGTCGCTCGCCGCTCATGCCGGGATCATGAAACGCATCTACAAGCAGTAAGGATATCGCGCGGGTCGACACTAAGGAGCAGGTCATGACCATCACCATCGAAGCGGGCACCCTCGATCAGTGGTATGTGCTGGACGCGCTGACGGACATTCCGGCGACACCGAGACGCAATCGCCTGCTTGGCATCGATCTCGTCACCCACCGCACGGCGGACGGCACGATCGTCGCGACGGCGGAGGCAACCGGCGGCTCGCTGCCGATCCGCGAGCGCTACGGCTATCTCTGGACCACGCTCGGCAAGCCGGAGCGCGACCTACCGCCGATCCCCGAGGCCGACGAGCCCGATCGCCGGCACGTGGTCTGCGGCGCGATTTCGGTGCGCGCGTCAGGCCTGAGGATCGTCGAGAATTTTCTCGACATGGCGCACTTCCCGTTCGTACACACCGACATCCTCGGAGCGGAGCCGCACACCGAGGTGCGGCACTACACCACCGAAATCCGCCGCGATGTCGACGAGGTCTGGGCCACCGACTGCGAGTTCTTCCAGCCGCAGGCGGCGCTGTCGGCCACGGGCGGCATCGTCACCCAGTACATGTATCGCGTCGCAGCTCCGTTCGTGACACTGCTTTACAAGACCTGCCCGAATGCAGCCAACCGCTGGGACGTGATCTGCCTGTTCGTGCAGCCGCTTGATCCCGACCGCTGTCGCGCCCATCCCGTGATGTTCCTGATCGACGACCAGTCGGCGCTGACCGACCTCGTTCAGTTCCAGCAACTGATTTTCCTGCAGGACCGCATCATCCTGGAAAACCAGCGCCCGCGGCTGCTGCCGCTGGAGCCGCGCGCCGAGATCCCGACCCGCGCCGACGCATCGTCCGTCGCCTACCGGCGCTGGCTGAAGGAAAAGGGTGTGGTGTACGGCACCAGCCAGCGCGCGGCGTGAGCCGCCAACTCTCCGGCCTAGCCGCCGCGCTGTGACCCGCGCAGCTCCGGGAAGATCGCCTCATCCTGCAGGATCACGTCGGCGGTCTTCTGGTAGTGCGCCGTCAACAGTCTGTCTCTTATACACATCTAGATGTGTATAAGAGACAGGGAAAAGGGTGTGGTGTACGGCACCAGCCAGCGCGCGGCGTGAGCCGCCAACTCTCCGGCCTAGCCGCCGCGCTGTGACCCGCGCAGCTCCGGGAAGATCGCCTCATCCTGCAGGATCACGTCGGCGGTCTTCTGGTAGTGCGCCGTCAACAGTTTCACCGCCTCCTCCGCATCGCCGCTCATCACCGCGTTGACGATGGCGAGATGCTCGTCGCCGATGTGACGCGAGGGAAACGCCTTGCGGATCGACAGCCGCCGGTAGCGATAGAGCTGATCGGCGAGTTGCCCGCAGAACGCGATCAGCGACTGCGATCCGCAGTGGCCGATCAGCGTGCGGTGATAGATGCGATGCAGCCGCTCCCATTCCGGATTGTTCTCGAATTCCGTCTCGTTGAGCGAACGCGGCGTCCGGCTCAGGCGATGCTGCGCCAGCAGAAGCTGCTCCTCCCATAACGGCGACGTCGCCGTCATGGACTCGCGCAGCGCCAGGCTCTCCACCCAGCAGCGCGTCTTGGTGAGTTCGGCGAGTTCGGCGCGGCTGATGTCGCGGACGTAGAAGCCGCGCTGCTCGCGCACCTCGACCAGCCCATCCGACGTCAGGCGATTGAGCGCCTCGCGCAGCGGCGTCCGTTTGATACTTAAGATTTCCTTCAGAAACCGCATCTGCAGTTTGCGCGACGGTGCCAGCCGTCCGGACAACAGGTCTTCGCGCAGCCGGTCATAGACATTGCTCGCCTGGGTCGACGGCACCGCCGCCAACTGAACCGCCGCTGTCGTGCTCACACGCCTGCCTCCCGCGGTCATGCCCGCGAATCCGCACCCGTTATACACTTTCTTCCAGAACCATAAAATTTATAAATTTATATTTCAGAGACGATTTTATGTAATATACAGGCGAGACCGGTCGAGACCTCCCGGCTGAAGGGGGGCGCGCGTCCCGGCATGAGGAACCGCACACATGACCCGCTTTCCTGTCACCGCGCTCCGCAGCGTCGATCTCGGCACCCCGGATCTCGATCGCTCCGAACAGTTCTATGTCTCGGTGTGGGGGCTCGCCGTGGTCGCGCGCCATAACGGCGCGGTGTATCTGCGCGCCGGCGGCAGCGATCATCATGTGCTCGCGTTGCACCGGACCGCGCGACCCGAGTTGCGCGCGGTCACGTTTCGCGTGGCCGACATCAGCGATTTCGCCGCGATTGCCGGCAACGTTATCGCTCAGGGCGGACAACTCGTCGCACCGGCCACGGTGAATGACGCGCCCGACGGCGGCACCATCATGACGGTGCGCGGGCCCGAAGGCGGCCTGCTGCGTTTTGTGCACGGCGATCTCAGACACGCGGCCATGCCCGCGGCAGGCGATCGCCCCGAACGGCTTGCCCACGTC
>BFBZ01002273.1_pt1 | contig 10754 bp, 12 predicted proteins | sample 1888401 | NCBI WGS metagenome assembly BFBZ01 (sample SAMD00112614, study PRJDB3348) | symbiont metagenome | host: Chara braunii | reverse complement strand
GGGGGCCTGCGGTCCCCGCCGCTAGGGTTCGTTCTAGCCGAGGTGCTTGCTGAACATCTCGAACAGGGTGAGGCAGATCTCGCCCAGGATCAGGAAGACGATGATCGCTTCCAGGCGCAGGGAGCGCTCGGTGTCGATCAGGTCGGTCATCACCGTCGCCGTCTCGCCGATCAGGTGCAGCTTGTGGTCCAGGGTCTCGGCGCGCTCGACCAACTCGTACTCGTCCTCCAGCCGCGCATAGAGCCGCTCCAGGTCCGGACGATCCCAGAGCAGGTCCGGCTTCTCTCGCACGGCCACCCGCTCGGCGACCCGGTGCTGGACCAGCAGGGACGCGCCGATCAGCTTGATCATGTCGCGCCGGCCGCCGGGGCTGCGGCCCTTGTCGGCAAGCTGCCGCGCCCAGGGCTCGATGGTGTCGAACACCCGGGCCACCTCGCGCTCGTCGTTGGCCAGGGCCGCGCTCTTGGCGAGGGCGTCGGCGATCACCACCAGCTTGTCGGGTGAGAACCGGCCGACCCGGACCACGCCGTCAGGCTCCACGCCCTCGTCGCGATCCTCGGCCGTGGCCAGTCGGATGGTCTCTTCCTCGCGCTGGTCGTAGGGGCTGAGCACCCGGGGCGCGATGCCCCGCAGGATCTCGTCCTCAGCGATGGCGCTCAGACCCGCCATCACCACCACGCCGTAGCGGAACACCACCACGAAGCCTTCGCCGTGGCGGAAGGACAGGGGGGCGGTGGAAAGGGCGTCGCTGCGTTCCAGGCCGGCGGTCTGGATGCGTTCGCCCATGACCACGGCGCGCGCCGTCATCGAGTCGCCGGTGGGCTGAAGGTCATCCATAGGCCCACTCCACCACACGACGGAGCCGGGCGCGAGGCTTCACCGCCAGGCGTAGTTGAAGCTGACCGAGATTCTTTCCCGCTTGGCCGCATTGGCCGGGACCTCGTGGCGCAGCCAGCTCTCCCACATCAGCACCGTGCCGGGCTCGGGCTGCAGGTAGACGAAGCTGCGGGCGGCCTCGGAGGCGTCGGATCGCTTGGGCGGAGCCGCCATCATCAGGGGCAGGCGAGGGTCTTCCAGCTTGAGCGCGCTGGCGCCGGGCGGGGTCGCCACATAGACCGTGCCGGAGATCACGCTCTGGGGATGGATGTGGCCCGAGTGCGCGGCGCCGGGTTTCAGGATGTTCACCCAGAGGCTGTCCAGCTTCAGCCGCCGGCCGCCGAGGTCCAGCTCCAGCTCTTTGGCGAAGGCGGCGGCGTGCTTGTCCAGCTTGCGCTTCAGGTCGTCGAACACGCTGGCCCGTTGCGGCAGGTCGTCCAGCGAGGCGTAGGAGGTGTAACCGCCATAGCGGTTCTGCTTGCACCAGGCACGGCCGGCCATGTCCTCTTCGGACAGCATGCGGCAGGTGTCTTCGAGCTCGGCGTTGAACGCCTCGAAGTCGCGCTCGGCGGCGAGGGAGGCCTCGTAGACCTGGGTGACGAAGAGGGGACGCAAAGCCATGACCAGGGCCGCTAGGCCCTCACGCCGGCTTTGTCAAAGCGCCTTCAGGCGATGATGTCGAGCAGATCGCCCAGCATGTCGTCGGCGGTCCGCATCACCTTGGCGTTGGCGGAGAACTCATGCTTGGCGGTGATCTGGGTCACGGTCTCGGCCACCAGATCGACATCGGCCGACGGGTCGCCCATCTGGGCCACGCGGAAGGCGGAGGCCTCGAACTTCTTCGTGGCGGCGAACATGCCGTAGGCGGCGGTTGCGATCGGATCCATGAGCCAAGCTCCCCCTGACTGGAGCAGCATCGCGCAAACGGCGTTAAACCTACGCGTAGAGACGTGGTGAAGGCGGCGTTAGCCATAACTGCCCAAAGGAGAAACCGCAGATGGCTCAGCGTGTTATGATTTGAGCAGACTCAAACCAGGGCACGACCCCATGATCCGCTATCCCTTGCTCGCCGGCGCTTTCGTCCTGGCCCTGTGCGGCCCGGCCGCGGCCCAGGGGATGTCGTCCAACCCGCCGACCGAGACGACCATTTGCCTCGACGTCAACGGCCAGTCCCTGCCGGCGGTCTGCCGAGTGCCGTCCAGCCGGCTGGATAAGCGCGAGGACATCTGCGTCTGCCAGGTGGGCGCCCGTGTCACGGCCCCAGTGTGCCTGCCCGGGGTCAAGCCGCCGGGGGAGAGCATCGCCTTCGAGAAGGCCCGTCGCGAGGCGGCGCGCGACGGGACATTGGTGGGCGACCTCTATCAGGGCAAGCCGATGTGCGTGGCCCCTCGGCTGACCACGCCCTAGGCGGCTACTTGCCGAGCGCCGCGTAGGTCAGCTTCTGGAACACGGGCAGGGCGGCGCGGCCGCCCATGCGCTGGCCGGTGGCCAGTTGGCTGGCGGCCTCCGGGCCCAGCGGCATGGAATTCTGGATCAGATAGATCATCACCATGTCCTCCACCGGGTCGGCCTGCCACCAGGTGCCGAACGCCCCCGGCCAACCCACCGAGCCCTCTGAGCCCGCGCCCATCCAGGCCTGCTTCTCAGGGTCGGTGATCACCGACAGCCCCAGGCCAAAGCCCTGGCCCAGCCAGAAGGGGATGCCCATGAACGGGATCTGCCGCTGTTCGTCGGTGAGCCGGTTGGTGGACATCTGCGCGACGGTCTCGGCCTTCAGGTAGCGCTTGCCGTCCAGTTCGCCCTTGTTCAGCAGCATGCGGGCGAACTTCAGGTAGTCGTCGGCCGTGGAGATCAGGCCCCCGCCACCGGCGCAGAACTCGGGCGGTCCGTCGGTGTGGGGGAACGACACGTCCTGCAGCGCGTCCGTCGCCGGATTGATCCGATAGAGCTTGGCCATCCGGTCGCGCTTCTCCGGCGGGCACCAGAAGTCGGTGTCGTCCATGCCCAGCGGCTTCAGGATCCGCTCCATGATGAAGTCGCGGTAGCTGGTCCCGGCCACGCGGCCCACCAGGAAGCCGAGGACTTCGGTGGCGTGGCTGTAGTGGAAGCGCTCCCCCGGCGGATAGGACAGGGGCAGGGAGCCTAGCCGCTTCAGCCATTCGTCGGAGGTGTGCGGCACCAGCAGCGGCGAGCCGAGGGTCTCTTCATAGGCGTGGGCGATGGGACCGATGGAGGTGAAGCCGTAGGCCAGGCCCGAACGGTGGGTCATCAGGTCGTCGACGGTGATGTCCCGCGGCGCGGGATAGGTCTCGTCCAGTGGCCCGGTGGCCGACTTCAGGACCTGCATGTCCTTGAACTCTGGCAGCCACTTGGTGATCGGGTCGTCCAGCTTCAGCTTGCCTTCTTCCAGCAGCATCAGCGCGGCCACCGAGGTGATCGGCTTGGTCATGGAGGCGATGCGGAAGAGGGTGTCGCGGGTCATGGGCGCCTTGGCCTCGACGTCGCGCCAGCCGATGGTGTTGACCTGGGCCACCTCGCCCTTGCGCCACAGCAGGGTCACGAACCCGGCGAGATCGCCGGCGTCCACAACGCCCTGCAGGCTGGCTGGAATCGCCGCCAGCCCCTGCGAAGAAAAGCCGCCTAGCGCGCTGTCGCCATCCATGCCGTATCGTCCCTGTGGTCCCAGGTCCGGAGCGGCCCGAGGTTGGCCATGGATATGCCCTGGGAGACGCAGGCGCCGTCAAGTCCCGGCCGACGCCGCCATCACGGCAATGTCAGCCGAAATGCGCCATTCGCCGCAGAAAACCAGGATGACGCCCTATGTGGCCGGAAAGTCTGGAAAATTCGACGCCAGGCCACAAAAGTGACGCAGCGCGAAGTTGACCTAAGGGCAACTTGCTGCATGGCGGTAATTGAACGAAAGGCCTTTGGCGTCTATATGCGACGGCCCTCGCAGAACGAGGTTTTTGTGCGCCGCCGCGAGCATAAAGGAAGCAGTCGCCCATGCTGGTGACCTTGATGAAGTCGAAGCTGCACCGGGCCACGGTGACCCAGGCTGACCTGGACTACGAGGGCTCGATCGCCATCGACCGCGATCTGCTGGACGCTTCCGGCATCCTGCCGCACGAGCAGGTGGATGTGCTGAACATCACCACCGGCGCTCGGTTCACCACGTACGCCATCGAGGCGCCGCGCGGCTCCAAGGTCATCGGCGTCAACGGCGCGGCAGCGCGCCTGGTGCAGAAGAACGACAAGGTCATCGTGGTGACCTACGGCATGCTGCCGGCCGAAGAGGCCCGCAACTACTCGCCCACCGTCGTGCTGCTGGACGACGGCAACCTGATCAAGACGGCGGCGTGATCCGGCGCGGCCTTATCCTGGGCCTCGCCACCGCGCTTCTCTGCGGCTGTTCGCCGACCGCGCCGAAAGGCGTCGATCAGGCCGTGCTCGACCAGGCGGTCAGCAACGCCATCGGCGATCCCAACACCTGCGTGATCATCGCCGAGCGCGGCTCGGGCAAGACGGTCTATCGCTATGGGGCCTATGTCGCCTGCGAGCGGGGCATGCCGTCCTGCGTGCAGGGCGGAAGCCGCTCGGCGACCGAACTCGCCAAGGCCGTCGCGGCGGATGGCAAGCGGGTCAATGCGAGTTGCCCGTCAAACGCCGACGGCTCGCGAGGCGTCGGCTGGGCCGCCGCGCCGATCGAGGGCCGTGATCTGGTCTATGCGGCGTCCATGGAAGGTCCGTCGACGCCTCCCGGCCTGATCATCGCTGACAAGCTGGAAGGCGCCTTCCGGCGTGCGGGGCTCCGGCCCGAAGGCTGAAGCCCCGGCTTCAGGTTCTACTTCGACAGTTCGTAGAGGCCGGTGATGTCGATGCGGACCGAGAGTTCGCCGCCGGACACCGAGGTCGAGTCGCTGGCCTTCTCCATCCGGGCATAGGCCATGACCGGCATCGGGCTGGGCGGGGAGTAGCCGCCGCCTTCGCTGAGGGTCACCAGGCGGCCCATGCGGAAGCCGGTTGCCTTGGCGTAGAGCCCGGCCTTGGCCTGCAGCGCCTTCACCGCCTGCTCGCGCGCCGCGTTCTCGGCCACGGTGGGGTCCTTCAAACCGAAGGAGATCCCGTTGATCGTATTGGCGCCGGCCTTGACGGTGGCGTCGACCACGGCGCCCAGCTTGGTCAGATCGTTGACCGTGATGGTCACCTGGTTGGCGGCCTGGTAGCCGCGCAGCTTCGGCGGTTCGTTCTGCACGTAGTCGTACTGGGCGTTGAGGTTCAGGCCCGAGGTCTGGATGTCCTTGTCGGCGATGCCCGCCTTCTTCAGGGCGGCCAACACCTGGTTCATCTTCTCGGCGTTGGCCGACAGGGCCGCGGCGGCAGTGGGCGCTTCGTTCTGCACGGCGATATTGATGGTCGCCTTGTCAGGCGCGACGCGGACCTCGCCATAGGCCGAGAGGTTCAGCGTGGTGGCCTGGAACATCGAGTCGGCCGAGGGCGGCGGCGTCTGCGCCAACACCGCGGGAGCGGCGGTCGCGGTGGCGAGCAGGAGGCCGAGGGCTCCGGCGCGGACGAGGGKTTTCATGACTGTCTCCAAAGGACGTTTGTCGAGCTTCACCCACCTAACGCGCGGTTGCGTCAGGTGGGTGTGATCGTTCTGACAAAGCGAAGCTGAACGGCAGCTTTAAGGCGCGTGCAGGTCGTGGTAACCCGCGGGTCCGCTGCGAAGCAGGGGCCTGTAGCTCAATGGTTAGAGCCGACCGCTCATAACGGTCTGGTTGTAGGTTCGAGTCCTACCGGGCCCACCAGCGGCACTTTTCAGCCCAATTCCGGGGCCTGCTCGGTATCCCTATAAGTCGTTGATATTGAAGCGATTTTGGGAAATTTTTATCGCTATTTTGTTCAGGCTTTTTCAGCCGTAGCCACGCACATTGTTGGTACAATTTTCGGTTGATACCAGCAGATTTCGGCGAGATACCAGCAGGTATGCCGCTCACCGATCTGAAACTGCGCGCGCTTAAGCCTGGCCCCAAGCCTCGGAGGTACTCCGATCGTGAGGGGCTGTCCGTTGTGGTGACGCCGAATGGCTCGCGGCTCTGGCGGTTGGCCTACCGGTTCAACGGCCAGCAAAAAGGTCTGGCCCTGGGCGTCTATCCTCATGTCTCGCTGCGCGAAGCCCGCAAGGCGAAGGACGAGGCGAAGGAGTTGCTCAGGAGTGGGGTGGATCCGGCTCTGACGCGGAAGCTTGAAAAGGCGAAGCGCAAGATCGCGGCGGCCGACACCTTCAAGGCGGTCGCCTACGAATGGTTCGACGCTCGCAGCGCCGGTTGGGTCGGAACATACTCGGACCGCCTCCGGGCGCGCCTGGATGACGATCTGATCCCGTCCCTCGGTCAACGACAGATCGCCGACATCCTCCCGTTTGAACTCCTCACGGTCGTCCGCAAGATCGAAGCCCGAGGTGCGCCCGAGATGGCGCGCAGGGTGTTGCAGATGGCGGGTGCGATCTTCCGCTATGGCGTAGCGACCGGTCGGTGTCCGAGGGATCCCGCCGCCGACCTGCGGGGCGCACTGAAGACGCCAGGCGCCGCGAAGCGACGCTCAGCGCTCCTGCCAAGGGAACTGCCCGAGTTCATGGCGCGCCTGGCGGCCTATGATGGTGCTCGGAAAACCAAGCTCGCGCTGGAGCTCCTGATCCATACGTTCGTCAGGACCTCGGAGGTCCGGTTCGCTCGCTGGTCGGAGTTTGAAGACCTCGATGGTGAGGCGCCGTTATGGAGAATTCCGGCGGACCGCATGAAGATGCGGCGCGATCATCTGGTCCCACTGTCGCCGCAGGTCGTTCGTTTGCTGCCACAGATCAAGCAGAGGTCCGGCCGCTCGGAGTTGCTGTTTCCTGCGCCCACTCGGAGCGGAACCATCTCCGAGAACACGATGCTCTACGCGCTCTATCGGATGGGCTACCACGGGCGGGCGACCGTTCATGGGTTCCGATCAACAGCTTCGACCGTGCTCAACGAACAAGAATTCAATCGCGACTGGATCGAGATGCAACTCGCCCACGCCGATGGCGACATCCGATCCATCTACAACGCCGCGGAGTGGCTCACCGGCCGGCGCACGATGATGGCTTGGTGGTCAGACCACCTTGAGGAGGTTGCAGGGAGGCGCGACGAAACGTGTCGCGCTGAATAGATCGCAACTCTTTGCGAGCCGCTATGAACGTGGCGCAATGGTCTCGGGCTCGATGCCGTCGAACATCGCTGACCCCAGCCACGGATCTGGCGCCGAGCTGTCGCCTCGCTCATGCGCTCCCGCACGTCATGATCGGATCGATCCAGCCGGGGTGGGGATCATCGAACGATCTGCTAGCCACCGTGAGCTTGCTTCACAATTGGATGGCCGAGATGTCGTTTGCGCTGAACCTTGGGGCTGCTGAATAGGTCAGCGATCTGAGGAGGATGTCATGTCGTCTGTGGCCGCTTTCAATCGCGAGCTCGGCTTGCGCATCAATCGTGAAATCTGGAACGAGGGCCGCGTCGAGAAGTTGGCGGATTATTTTGCGGCCGACTTCATTGCTGATCGCTCTCCCTACGGCGTGATCCGCGGTCTCGACGAGCTACGCGCAAGCGTCGAACGTTCCCGAGCCGCATTCGAAGGGTTCCGGGAGGAGGTCAGGGCTGTCGTCGCTGACGACGACCACGTGGTGGTTCACTTCACGATCCAAGGATGTCACACCGGCGATTGGGGTCCGTTGGCGCCGACAGGACGCGATGTTGCATTCGACGAGATCGTCATCATGCGGGTGCGTGGGGGAAAGGTGTTCGAACTCTCGGGCGTGATCGACAATCTCACCGGCCTGCGCCAGGTCGGAGCAATTCCTTCGCCGAGCCCCAGGTTCGTGAGCGAACGCCGAACGAAGTCTGGGTCCGCAGAAAACGGGCCTGCGAGCTACTGACTGGGCCAGACGGGCGTGGCCGAGAGCGGAGTCTGCGGACCACGCCGCAAAGGTCGGGAGCTCGGAAAGATGCGAATGTCTCGGTCGAAGCGCATCTCTGCCGGAGCACGTCTTGTTCACACCGAGGTGGCTACCTGTTCAGAAAGTCCGCTTACCCGCTTGCACCCAACTTCAGCTCGTGGCGCGACCATGACTAACTGCCCGGTCGCTATCGGCGCCTTCTGGCGCTAAGGGCTCCTATGGCTTCCCGTCACGACCAACGGACGCCGGACATGCGCCTTGCTGTGCCGGTGCTGCTGCTCATTGTCTTTGTGAGCCTGATCGGCTTCGGCGTGGTGATCCCGCTTCTGCCGTTCTACGCCAGTGTCTTCGACGCCTCGCCATGGCAGGTGACGTTGATGTTTGCGACTTTCTCCGCTGGACAGTTCCTGGGAGAGCTCACCTGGGGACGTCTTTCGGACCGGATTGGCCGCCGGCCGGTGCTCCTCATCACGATCTTGGCGTCGGCGGCAGGCTATGTGGCGCTGGCCTATGCGCCGACCATCGGCGTCGCCATCCTTGTCAGGGCCTTCGCCGGCTTCTTCAGTGGCAACATCTCGACCATCCAGGGCTATATTGTCGACGTCACGCCATCGGAGCGGCTGGCGGGCCGGCTGGGCCTGGTGGGCGGGGCGTTCGGCGTCGGCTTCGTGGTCGGGCCTTGGCTTGGCGGCGTCCTTGCGCGGCCTGAGCTCGGCGCTGCGGGCTTCCAGCCGCCGTTACTGGTGGCCGCAGTATTGTGCGTGATCGCTACGGTTGGGGTGCTAGCGTTCGTGCGCGAAAGTCTTAAAGACCAGGGCGCGCATCAGGTCCGCCCAGGCCCGCTGGCGTCCCTCAAGGAGGCGTGGTCAGATGACGTGCTCCGTCGGCTTATCGCGATGACCTTCACGGGTTTCGCGTCGTTCTCGGCCATGTGGGCGATCTTCGGCCTCTGGGGGCAGGCCCGCTTCGGCTGGGGTCCCAAAGAGATCGGGTTTGTCATGGGCGTGACCGGCGTTGCAGCCGCCCTCAGCCAGAGTTTCCTGTCGGGTGCGATTGTCCGACGACTGGGGGCAGTGCCTACCATCGTTGGTGGTCTCCTGACGACAGGTGTCTTCTTGCTCGTGCAGGCGGTATCGCCTTGGATCTGGCTCTGTGTCGTCGCGATGACCCTCGCCGTCGCGGGCCACACGCTGACGCAGCCGGCCACCAGCGCACTTATCTCGCAGGCTGCGCCGCCCGGGCGGCAGGGCGCGATCCTCGGCGCCAATAACGCCGCAGGATCGGCCGCCAGGGTCGCCGGTCCGATGATCGCAGGTCTGCTGTTTTCCGGCGTCACCCCTTGGGCGCCGATTGTCTTCTCGGCGCTGGGCATGGCGCCGGCCGCCTGGCTGGCGTGGCGTGCTGGTCGGCAAATCCGCCTTCGCCACGGCGACTGAAGAGCGAAACCGGCATAGGTGAGGGAACTGGGCTGGAGGTCCGCATTGCGGCCGAACACCAGTGTCAGCTGGTGGGGCCGGGCCGTCGGTTACTGTCTCGCCAAACCGCCACAGCTCCATCCCTACGACGCAGACGAGTCACCGTCTCCAGCCCAATTCTGCAGGGCAAAACCTGCCGCGCGCTCAGGGAAGGCGCCGACGGCGCCCAGCTGCTTGGCATGGACATGAGCGCCGCTCCAGGCTGGAATCCTGGGCCGGACAGGGGTTTGCGTCGTCGCGGTGTTGATCTATCCGGCTCGCCCATAGGTGGCATGAATCCTGCGTGACGCTGTTGGACAAGGAGCGCTTCAATGAACATCACCGACAGCCTGACGCGTCCTATTCATGCGTCCACGGCCACCGCCAAGGCCGCAGAGGTGCAACAGGCGTCGAGCTCGGGAGTTGAGCCCGCAAGCTCCGAGAAGAGGTCCGAAGCAACGCCGCTCTTCGTGGGCGGCCTCGCCAATTGGAACGCCATGATGACGCCAGAGACCTTGGGCGCGCTGTTCGCGCTCAACGGTCAGGGCGAGGTGCAGTACCAGAGCAACGGCGCGCCCATCCTGAAGGCGGGGGAGAGCATCGACACCCCCGCCGAACGCCTCCTCAGCCAGCACCTGACCTTGCAACACAATCAGAAGGCCGGCGTCGACACCGGCTATGCGCCTCAGGTCAGTGACGCTCAGAAGCAGTTCTTCCACCAAGTGACGGGCTACAATCTGGTCGTGGATGGCCCGTTGTATGGGGTCTATGATGACGCCGGAAACCTGGTGCCTGACGCCTCCGGCAAGGACGGACGCTCCTCCCCGGTGTGGCAGCTGGTCAGCGACATCACGGGAAACGGTCTCGAAGAGGAAAGCGACCGCCAGGAGATTGACGCCGACTGGTTCGCCAAGTGGCAGGACAAGATGTCTGCGGCGGGATCGTCGCTACCACCGGAATGGGCGGCGAAGGCCAGCGCCTATTTCGATCAGGCGCTGGACGCCTTGTTCGAGAAGGATGACGGAAAGAAGGGGCGCGCTGACGTTGCGAAGATCGGCGACCGAATTCTCGCTGACGACCAGGTCGGCGGGAGCGCTGCTGCCCTCCCGCCTTCCGCCTAGGGCACGTAGTTGGCGGTGATCGTGTGCCCACCTTGGAAGAGGTTGGGCGAAATGATCACGGTGCTGCCCGAGACAATCGTCGTCCGGACCCGGAAGTTCTGATTGGCGGTCAGGCCGTTGAACGCTGACGTGGGCGCAGTGCCACCGGAACCGGAGCCGCCGGTCAGGATCGTCGCGCACCCGCTGACCGAACCGCAGAGCTCGAGCTTGATGCCCGAGATCGATCGGTTGAACACCCAGCCCACATTCATCGACGAGATCGTCGAGCCCGCGGGCGGTGAGACCGGCGTCACATAGTTGGTGTTGTAGGCCAGATTGGTCTGAAAG
>BFBZ01002255.1_pt1 | contig 10755 bp, 9 predicted proteins | sample 1888401 | NCBI WGS metagenome assembly BFBZ01 (sample SAMD00112614, study PRJDB3348) | symbiont metagenome | host: Chara braunii | reverse complement strand
ATCTGCTCTTCGGTGAATCTGCTCTTACGCATGTCCGTCTCCCGAAGGAACGGACTCTACCTAAAACCGAGGGCATTTAAGGGGAGCAGGTCAGTAGCTCTTGGAAGCACCATGACGATACTAACGATCCTGACCTACAACACACTATTCGGTGGCCGCGACGGCGCTGATGATCGCCGCGCCAACACGCAGATCGGCCTGATCAACGAGACCAGACCCGATGTATTCCTGATGCAAGAGGTCGGGGGGCGATGCGGCTGGTGGCGCGCTACTTCACGCGATTGAAGCTAAGATCGGCATACGCCGCTTACGGCGAGAGGGGCGACATCGGCTGCCGGTGGCTCTGGAATAGAGATCATTTCATATTGATGGGGCAACAAGGAAAATGAAAAACGTTCTTTGGTCTGCGATGGTTGCGAAATTTCTTCTTCTCGCGACCACCTGCATCGCGGCGGCGCAATCGCTGGTGTGGACCCAGCTTCCCAATACAACGATCCCGACCGGCGATGGCATTGGCGCGGCGGTGCTAAACGGGAAGCTCTATTCGATCAACCGTTGGTACAACAACATCAGTTACAATGACGTGTATTTCAGCGCCGATGGTCAGACTTGGACAGCGAGTGCCGTGCCGCGTCCCTTCACCGGTCGGCATTCGGCACCGACCGTGGTGCATCAGGGGCGCATCTTTGTGATCGGTGGCGATGCATCCGGCGGCGCCTACCAGCCGGAAATCTATTCGTGGGACGGGCTCGAAACCTCATCATGGCGCGCCGAAGAGACCAGTTTTTCAGCGCTTAACCGCATCGGTCATTTCGCGTTCTCGCTCGGTACAGAAATCTGCTTCGGTGGCGGCCAAACCTGGAGCGCGTTTTCAGGCACGCCGACTGTGTTTTTCACTGATCTGTGGTGCTCACCGACCGGCCTCACCGGAACGTGGGTCAAGGTGAGGGATGAACTGCCGCTCGGCATTCGCGGCTTCATCAGTGGCGTACCGGTGATTGCCGGCGAGGCCTATTTCGTCGCCGGTGGCACCTATCAGGGTGGCGACTATGTTGATCGGCAATACACCAACAGCATTGCCGCACTTGGCGGCGCACCGAATTACACAGTTCGGCTCATCAATCCAAAAAACCAGATGCCGCCGATCGAGTACAACGCGGTTGCGCAGATCAGGGGCGTGCTGGTCTCGGTCGGAGGCTGGAACGGCGCCAATCAGAAAACCGTGTGGGCGTCTTATGATAAGGGCAAGACCGTGGTGCAACTGCCGGACTATCCCGGCCCGGCCACGCATGCCGCGACGCTGCAAGAGTTCAACGACTCGCTCTATCTGTGGGGCGGTCTCACCGGGGGCCAGCAGGCATGGCGGCTCGACTATATCGATGAGAGCAAAATCCATTACGGCAAACCGCCGAACGGCACCACCAACATGACGGCGCAGTATACCACCTGCGATCTGACCAATGAGTTGACGCCGGGCAAAACGGTGGTGTCGGTCGGTCTCTATCTCAACGCCGCGCGTCCTGTGCGCCCGCGGATCGGCTATCGTAGCGCGCCGGGCATTTACGACACGACCTATCGCGCGGCGACCACCAGCACCCACAATGGCGGCTCAAAATATCAGGATTTCCCGGTCGGGAATTTCGTGGTGCCGGGACCGGGATATTATGTGTGTTTTACGCTGGCTTACGGCGCCGGCACGCCGGACGCTTTTTCGTTTGGTGCCTATTCGCGAGCCGCTGCTGCCGGCGACGTGCTCGGCAATGGTGTAGCTTTCAGCGAGCCGAATGACGGCACGCTGCCAATGCGGTGGACCGAACAATGAAACATCCATTCGAACCCGACTGTTACCAGCCAACTCCAATGACTCAGCATGATGGGATCGCCTCAGTTAGGTGTGGCCTATCCGAAGGCGGGACGCTTGCCCCGGCTTGAGTGCGACGGGATGCAGGTCTGGAACGTGACCTTCTGATGACGGACTTGCTGTTCGCTGCATCCGATTATGGAATTGTAAACGGCAGAAACAATGGTCGGTAAGACAAGATAGGCGTCGTTGACTTTGTTAGCGAAAATGGTCGGAGCGGCGAGATTCGAACTCGCGACCCCCAGTCCCCCAGACTGGTGCGCTAACCGGGCTGCGCTACGCTCCGACTTGGCGAAGTCTCTACGATGACGGCTGCGGGTGTGCAAGGGCGGCATTTCCCTTGGGAAAACCGCCGCTTACATAAGCCCGCGAGGCCAGGATCAGGCCCCAGAGGATGCCGAGGATCAGGAAGGCGTGGCGCCAATGGTCGCTGTCGATAATGGCGCTTTCGGCCATGGTCGTGAAATAGGCCGTGTAGATCACGATCGTCGCGCGCTGCCAGGGCGTCCGCGTGAACACGGCCCGCATGCCGTGGAACAGGGACAGCAGCACCAGCGTCGGATAGCACACGCCCGCCAGCCACCCGCCGGACATGAAGGCGTTGAGGTAAGAGTTGTGCGGGTCTTCCGGGAAGAATTTTGGGAACTGCATCGGCCCGATGCCGAGCGGTACGTCGAGCGCGAGGATCGCGCCGAGCACGTGGCGGCCGAAGCGGCCGGTCTCGCCGACGTCGTAGCTCTGGTTCAGGCTCAGACGCTCTTTAAGCAGGTTGGAAACGGCCTCGAGCGACAGAAGCCCGGCGAGGAACAGCGAGATGCCGCCAATGCCCGCAATGGTGAGCAGCACGATCCGCAGGCGCTGGTTCGGCGGCGAGGTGACAAACGTCAGAAACAGCACCATCGGAGCCGCAAACGCCAGTTGGCCCCAGGCCGCGCGCGAAAACGACAGCAGAACCGCCGCGGAAAACAGCCCGAACAACACGGTGTGCCGGAGCGCCGGCCAAAAGCGGCTCGAGATCACGTACTGAAGCGAAATCACGGCGGGAAGCACCATGAAGGCGCCGAACACGTTGGGGTCCTTGAAGGTCGAGCGCGCGCGGTCGTAGAGCAGCAACACGTCGTTGAGGCTGCCGATCACGCGGAAATAACCGATGACGCCTGCGACCGCGGTGATCACGCCTGCGACGACAATGCCCTTCATCAGCACGTCGAGCCGCGCCTGCGTGTTGGTGGTCAGCGCGGCCGCGAGGAACACGGCGGTCACGGCAAGATACCAGGACGTGATGACCCAGGTCAGAATCTTGGTGTCGTTCAGCAGAAAATAGGACGAAACCGTGTAGCCGATGTTGGTCAGGATCAGCAGGAACATGAGCGGCAACAGCTCCCGCCGCAACGTGAGACCGGAGATGGCAACCGTCGCGATCGCCAGCAGCGTCGCGATCTCGTAAGGGCTCGGCTCGATGAAGACGAGCGAGCACGACGCCCCCATCAGCCACAGCATCGCCAGGGCGAGCCGCTCGGCGGCGGACTGTGCTTTGGGCCGCGCGCGCGGTGCGGCGATATAGGCCGTTCTTTGGGCCGGCGCGAGGGCGCGCGCAGACATCAGTAGGCGTTCTCGGTCTTGAGCAGCGCGAACGGCGTCTTCACGAGGATGTAGAGGTCGAACAGAACCGACCAGTTCTCGATGTAGTGGAGGTCGTGCTCGACGCGGCGCTGGATCTTCTCGTGCGTGTCGGTTTCGCCGCGCCAGCCGTTGATCTGCGCCCAGCCGGTGATGCCCGGTTTCACGCGATGGCGGGCGAAATAGCCGTCCACGGCCTCGTCGTAGAGCTTGTCCTCGGCCTTGGCGTTGGCGGCGTGCGGGCGGGGGCCTACGAGGGATAGCGTGCCGCTGAACACGACGTTGAAGAGCTGCGGCAATTCGTCGAGGCTGGTCTTGCGGATGAAGCGGCCGACGCGGGTGACGCGCGGATCGTTCTTGGTGACGAGCTTGTCCGCCTTGGCATCCGCCATGTTGGTGTACATCGAGCGGAACTTGTAGACGTCGATCGGCTCGTTGTTGAAGCCGTGGCGCTTCTGCTTGAAGAAGACGGGGCCCTTGCTGTCGAGCTTGATGGCGATGGCCGTCGCCAGCATCACCGGCGACAGCAGGATCAGCGCGAGGCCGCCGACGATCCGGTCGAACAGCGACTTCATCACCACGTCCCAGTCGGCGATCGGGCGGTCGAACACGTCGAGCACCGGCACGTTGCCGAGGTAGGAATAGGAGCGGGGGCGGAAGTGCAACTTGTTTGAGTGGGCGGCGAGACGGATGTCGACCGGCAGCACCCAGAGCTTCTTGAGCATCTGTAGAATCCGGCCTTCCGCGGAGATCGGCAGCGAGAAGATCACCAGATCAACGCGAGTTCTGCGCGCAAATTCCACGAGATCATCGACCGATCCGAGCTTGCGCATGCCGGCGACGGCCTTCGGCGAGCGGTCGTCGCCGCGGTCGTCGAACAGGCCGACGACGCGGAGATCGGAATCCTTCTGGTTGGCGAGGGCGTTGACCAGCGTCTCGCCGAGTTCGCCGCCACCGACGATGGCGGTGCGGCGCGTCAGGCGGCCTTCGCGGGTCCAGCGGCGCACCATCAGGAACAGCGCGCGGCGGAACGCCAAAAGCGCAATCATGCCAACGACGTAGAAGCTGCCGAGCCAGACGCGCGAGAATTGGTCGCCGATCTTGGCGAAGAACGAGACGCCGATGACGATGAGGAACACCACCGACCACGCCGAGGCGAGGCGGAAGTATTGCTTCTCGAGGCCGCGAAAAGCTTGAACCTGATAGATATCAGCGATCTGGAAGGCGAGCAGCGCAAGCATCGCGATGCCGCCGACGGCGCCGATGTAACGCCACTCAAAACCTTCGTAGGGGATGACGTAGGCGCTGTAGATCGCGATGCCGATGAAAATGACAAGCGCGAGCTCGATCATCCGCACCGCGCCGGCAAGAACGATCGGAGAGTAGGCCGTCGGCAGCCGCTCGGCTGCGACCTCTTCCGCCGCGGCGCTGAGCGTGTGCGCCGGCCGTTTCGGCATTGCGGACGCGGCGGCACCGCTGGATCCAGCCTGAGCCTGAACGGCGGCACGGAAATCGAATTCACTCATGATCGCACTCTCGGGACGCACTCACGACAAATGGCCCGGAAAGCCGGGTCTTTGCGCCGCTGGAAAGTAGTTAAGAAAATTCAAAAAACCGTTAGTGCGATCGATGAAATTTGCGATCAATCGCTTCGGCATAGGCCGCAAGAACGCCGTCAACCATGACGCCTTGCGAGAATTCGCCCCCGACGCGCTCCCGCAAGGTTTGGGCGGCCGCCTGAGCCCCGGCCGGATCGATAAGTTTCGCCAGAATGGCATCTGCGAGCGCCTGGGCGTCGCCCGGCGGTAGCAACGGCTCCGGCGATCCAAAGATTTCCGGGATGCCGCCCACCCGGGTTGCGAGGATCGGAAGGCTGGCGCCGGCGGCTTCGAGCACGATATAGGGCAGGGATTCCGCACGGGACGGCACCACGAGGACTTGGCCCTGAGCAAAAGCCTGCCGCGCCGGCGAATGGCCGAGGAAGCGGATGCTGCCGGCGAGGCCGGCGTTTGTGATCTGTTGTATCAGCGCCGCGCGGTCGGGGCCGTCACCGGCAATCGCCGCGGTGACCGGGCGGCCGTTGCGGTGCAGTCGTGCGATGGCGTCGATCAGCACATCCGGGCCCTTGAGCATGCGCAGTTCGCCCACGAATACGAGATCGGCCGCGGTGGACATAGGTTCGACGGGGACCATCTCGTCCGGGCGGATACCGTTGTGGACCACACGGACGACGCTGCTCGGCGTGCCGATTGTGTCCTGGAATTTGTCGCGTGCGAACGCGCTTTCGAACAGGAAGAGATCCGTGCGCGCCATCATGAAGCGCTCGGCGGCGCCGTAGACCATTCCTTGCGGCGTATGGCGTCCGTAGTGCAGGGAGCCGCCGTGCGGCGTGTAGACTTTGATCGTGGTGCCCGCAGGCGCGAGCCGAGCGTAGGCGCCGCCTTTCGCACCGTGGCCGTGGAGGACATCCGGTGCGAGTGCCGCGCTATGCCGGCGGACATGGCGGATGGCCGCGACGTCGCCCAAGCCAAGCTGGCGCGCCATTTCGATGCGGCTGACACCAAGCGCGAGCGTCTTGTCCAGCGCCGCGAGCCGTTCGTTTGCCGCAGGGCTGCCGCCGCTTGCGGCGACAATGCCGACTTGGTGGCCGCGCGCGGTCTGACCTTCGGCCAAATCGAGGACGTGGCGGAACAGGCCGCCGAGCGGCGCCCGCAGAACATGCAGAATTTTAAGCGGGCCCCCAGCCATCGTCAGAACCAGCGCTCGCCGACCGTGATGCTGTCGCCAGGAAGCACCGGACTCCGCAACGGCAGGGCGTAACGGCCGGGGAGGCCGCCGGTCTTGCGGTTGACGGTGACCTTGTCCCTCACCGCGCGGGGGGTGAAGCCACCAGCAATGGCAACTGCGTTTTCGACCGTCATGTTCGGAACGTAGGGATATTGGCCCGGATAGGTGACTTCGCCCAGGACGAAAAATGGCCTGTATGTATCGACTTCCACCGCAACGCTCGGATCCCGGATGAAGTTCGCCTTGAGTCGTCCGGCGATCGCGCCGGAGAGCTGGGCGGTTGTCATGCCGCGGGCGCTCACTGTGCCGATCAGGGGCATGGTCACAACACCGGCCGCATCCACCGTGTAGGTGTTGCTGAGCGTGTCTTGGCCAAACACGACGATACGAAGCTTGTCGCCGGAATCGAGCGCGTATGGGGCGCCCTCGATCACGTCGCTGATCGGGGCGGCCTGCACCACGCGGGCGACGGTGCGCGAAGCAGGCGCGGTCGCTCCGCCGTACATCAGCGCGTCGATGCTGTTCGATCGATAAGCCGCCTGCCGCGACGGCTGGCGCGCGCAGGCAGCAAGGGCCAGCGCTGCCAGCAAAAGCACCAAGAGGCGGGAGAGCCGCATGCGAATCCAGGCCGAAAGGCGAAAGTTAAGCTGGATTAAGGGCTCTCATGGTTAATAAAACCTATCCGGCGTGCGCGGAGCAGGAAGCAGGCTTCTGCCCTTAACGGCGCGGCAACCATAATCGTTTGAGATTGAACAGAGCACGGCGAGTCGCCCCATCTCGCGCGTAGGGAATGTTCATGCGCTTTGGCCTGAAGAAAAGAGCCGCGGCCCCGCAGCCGGTGGCTGCACCGCCGATCGACGAGGAAGCCAATCTCGGGATGATCGCGCGCTCGCTTTGGGCCAACAAACATCGGATCGTCTTCCCGACGATCCTGATGGCAGCGGCCGCCTTTATCGGCGTCAGCCTTCTCACACCTCGGTTTAAGTCCGAAGCGCGAGTTCTTGTCGAAGGCCGAGAAAATATCTTCCTGCGGCCCGAGGCCGAGAAGCTGATGATGGACCGCGGCACAGTCGACGCGGAAGCAGTCACGAGCCAAGTGCAGCTTGTGCTTTCTCGTGACCTGGCTCGCGAGGTGATCCGCAAGCTCAATCTGGAAGAACTCCCCGAGTTCAACGCCGCGCTAAATCCGCTGTCGCCAATGACCGCGCTGCGCATGCTCGGCCTTGCGAAAGACACGTCATCGATCCCGGTCGAAGAGCGGGTGCTGAGCGCATATTTTGAACGCCTCAGCGCCTATTCGGTCGATAAGTCGCGCGTGATCGCGATCGAGTTCCAATCCGCTGATCCCGAGCTTGCGGCAAAGATCGCCAACACGATCGCGGAAAACTACCTGTCGTTCCAGCAGGTCGTGAAACAGGATCAGGCGCGTGCCGCCGGGCAATGGTTGTCGGGCGAATTGGAAAAGCTGCGTGCGAAGGTTTCTGAAGCGGAGGCCAAGGTCGAGGCGTTCCGCGCAAAATCCAATCTTTTTCTCGGCAGCAACAATGCGAGTCTGTCGGGGCAGCAGTTGACCGAGCTCAACACGCAATTGTCTGCCGCACGGGCCCAAAAGGCCGATGCGGAGGCGAGGGCCAAGCTGATCCGCGATCAGATCCGCAGCGGCCAATCGATCGAAGCCTCGGAGGTCGCCAATTCCGATCTGATCCGGCGCTTGTCCGAGCAGCGCGTTACGCTGCGCGCGCAACTGGCCGAGCAGTCCTCGACGCTTCTACCGCAGCATCCACGCATCAAGGAACTGCGTGCCCAAATCACTGACCTCGATCAGCAGATCCGCAGCGAGGGTGAACGCCTTGCACGTTCGCTTGAAAATGACGCCAAGGTCGCGGAAGCGCGTTTCAACACGCTGACCACGACGCTCGATCAGCTCAAGGGGGTGGCGGCGTCGAACAGCGATCAGGACGTTCAGCTCCGGGCGCTCGAGCGCGAGGCCAAAGCCCAACGCGACCTGTTCGAATCCTATCTCGCGAAGTATCGCGAAGCTTCCGCCCGCGACAGCATTGCGGCCGCGCCGGCCGATGCGCGCATTATCTCGCGGGCGGTGGTGTCCAATGTTCCGTATTTCCCGAAGAAGATGCCGATTGTGCTGATTGCGGCGCTCGGTACGTTCTGTCTCACATCGGCCTTCGTCGTGACTGGAGCGCTCCTGCGCAGTGCGTCCTTCCAATCCAAGCCTCTTGAAATCGACACTACGCCGCCGACGCGCGTGGAGGTCGTATTGCCGGAGCGTTCGCCCCACGCCCGGACGCGTGTAAGCGACCGGTTGCCGCCGGCGCATCAATTGCCGGAGATGCTGCCGGAGGCAGTGGTTGCGGTATCCCCGCCACCTCCGCCAGCGCCGAAACCGGTCGCGATCGACGACGTGGCGGCTGCGATCCGCAATGCCGGTGAAAGCGGCCGACGGATTGCTGTCGTAGGCGCGGCGCGCAATGCCGGGACGACGCTGACCGCCATCGCGCTGGCGCGGTCACTGGCACGCCACGCCCGCGTTGTGGCCGTCGATCTGTCCGTTGCTTCGCCCAATCTCGATGTGATCTCCGTCGATCAGTCCGCGCCTGGAATTGCCGAGCTGGTGCGCGGGCAGGCGTCGTTCGGCGATATCATCACCAAGGACAAATCATCCCGTCTGCATCTGGTCTCGACCGGGCAGATCGGTCATGACGTCAACGGCATTCTCGGCTCGCACATGCTGGCCCCGGCCATCGATGCGCTGGCGCAGAGTTACGACTACCTTGTGATCGATGCGGGTGATGCATCGTCGCCCGCCGTTCCGGTTGCCGCGCAAGTTGCACCGCGTGCAATCCTGGTTTCTGGTGATGCCGTTGAAAGCGTTGCGGGCGCCGCAAAGGATCATTTGCGCGAGACAGGCTTTGCTGATGTCACCGTGCTGACAGGGCCGCCGCCTAAACTTGAACGCACGTTCGGCGGCCGCTCGGCGGCCGCGTAAGAAAGTCCATCCCGTGGGGTTGCGAAACACCATTTTCCGTACAGCCATGGAGACGCTGTATTTCAGCGGTGCGCACATGCTGCTGCGGCCGCTGCTGGGCGGTGTTGGGACGATCCTGACGCTGCACAATGTGCGTCCGCCACGCCGCGACCGTTTCCAGCCCAACCGGCTGCTTGAAGTGACGCCAGGCTTTCTGGAACGCGTCATCCGGCGCCAGCGCCGCTCAAATGTCGATTTCGTGTCCGTTGACGAAATGTATCGCCGGATGACCACCGGCGATTTCTCCCGCCGTTTTGTCTGCGTGACATTCGACGACGGTTACTGCGACACGAAGCAATTCGCCTATCCCATTCTCAAGAAATACGACGTGCCGTTCACGGTCTATGTTGCGACGAGCTTTGCGGATCGCGTGGGCGAAATGTGGTGGCTCGCGCTCGAAGCGGTGATCGCGCGGAACACGATCGTCGGCCTTCATATGGACGGGCAGGATCGATGGTTCGATTGCGCGACCGTCGAGCAAAAATACGAAGTCTTCGGCCACATCTATTGGTGGCTCCGCAAGCAAAAGACTGAAGAAGAATTGCGCCAGATCGTTCGGGACCTCGCGGCGCGCAACAAGGTACAGATCGAAAACTTCTGCGAAGAACTTTGCATGACATGGCCGGAGATCGCGGAGCTTGCCGCCGATCCGCTGGTCACCATCGGCGCGCATACGGTGAACCACCCGATCCTGGCGAAAGTCACCGAGCAAGCCGTCCGCAACGAGCTTGAAAACAGCCGGGCCATCATCGAGGCGGCACTTGGCAATCGGCCGGAGCATTTCGCCTATCCAGTCGGCGATCCGACTTCGGCCGGGCAGCGCGAGTTCAAGATCGCGGCCGATCTCGGTTTCAAGACCGCGGTCACCACGCGCCCTGGCGTGATCTTTCCGGAACACGCGAGCCACCTGCTGGCGCTGCCGCGTGTCTCGCTCAACGGCGAATTCCAGCGCACGCGCTATGCGAGCGTGCTGGTTTCTGGCGCGGCCACGGGCCTCTGGAACGGATTCCGCAAGCTCAACGTGGCTTGATGGTTCCCTTCACCATCCAGCGGATTAGCGGCATAGCGGGAAAGATCCAGCCGATGCCCGCCACAACGTAGTAGATCGCCGCCACCCACCAATTCTGGAAGATCGGCGGGAACTGCGCCACGGCCATCGCAGCCAGAGCCCAGATGATGACCAGGGCAAACAGCGCGAAAGTGCCGATCAGCTTGCGAATTCGGATGGACATGATGTGCCATTGATACGACGGGCCGGGCGGGACTATATGGTCCTCAAATCCCGCCGCAAGCACGAATACCTCTAAACTCATGACAGATGCGCGCACCACCGAATCCCGCACCGGCGCTGTCCGAATGTGGCTCTACGTCGTCGCGGTGCTGATGGTCGTCACGCTGATCGTCGGTGGCGCGACGCGGCTTACGGAATCTGGGCTCTCGATCA
>BFBZ01002254.1_pt1 | contig 10755 bp, 8 predicted proteins | sample 1888401 | NCBI WGS metagenome assembly BFBZ01 (sample SAMD00112614, study PRJDB3348) | symbiont metagenome | host: Chara braunii | reverse complement strand
GGCAAGCGCGCGGGTCAGCCCGACGACGCCATGCTTGGCCGCGCAATAGGCGGATACGTAGGGATAGCCGGTGAGACCGGCGGTCGAGGCGATGGTGATGATCCGGCCCCGGCCGCGCGCCAGCATGGCCGGCAGCACCAGCCGGATGCCGTCGAAGACGGAAGTCAGGTTGAGGGCGATCATTCGGTCGAAATGGCCGCGCTCCAGGCGTTTGGCCGGCATCGTCTCGGCATGGCCGGCATTGTTGACGAGGATGTCGATAGGACCGGCGGCTTCGGCCGCGCGCATGGCGCGCTCGAGCGCCTCCGGATCGGTGACATCGGCAATCATGAACGCCGCAGCGTCGCCGGCCGCGACCGTTTCGGCGAGGCTCGCCTCGGTGCGGCCGAGCACGGTGACATGGGCACCGGCCTGGCTGAGGCCCCGCGCCACGGCGCGGCCGATGCCGCGGCCCCCACCGGTGACCAGCGCGCGCTTGCCCGCCATCGGACGCCCGATCGCTGAACGATCGGCGGATGAATCATCAACGGACCTTGCAACGACCATCGCGACCTCCCTCCGAATGTTTTAAGCTTCAAATAAATTTGGGCAAGGGGGCTTGCGCCGGCTTGCCGGGATTTATTTTAGGCTTAAAGTAATTTGGACGTTGGACCTGAGCTCGACGGACGGCCGCTGGCGGCGATGGTCCGGCACTTCGGCGAGCCCGTGGGCAACCTGATCGAGGAGGCACACCATGCGGATCGCGGTGATCGGTGGCGGACCCGGCGGGCTCTATTTCGCCTGCCTGATGAAGAAGTGGCGCCCCTCGGTCGACATCACGGTGTTCGAGCGCAACAAGGCCGACGACACCTTCGGTTTCGGCGTGGTGTTCTCGGACGCGACCCTCGATATTTTCGAGCGCTATGACGCCGAGAGCTATCGGGCGATCACCCAGCATTTCGCCTATTGGGACGATATCGAAATCCACTTCAAGGACACGGTCCACCGGATCGGCGGCAACGGCTTCTGCGGCTGCTCGCGCCAGACCCTTTTGATCCTGCTGCAGAACCGCGCGCGCGCCTTGGGCGTCGATCTCCGGTTCGAGACCGAGGTGGATCCGGACCTCGCGGCGTTCCGGGACTACGACCTGGTGGTCGCCGCCGACGGCATCAATTCGCGCATTCGCGAGACCAACCGCGACCACTTCAAGCCAGAGGTGGACCTGCGCCCCAACAAGTTCACCTGGATGGGCTCGACCCGGCCGCTCGACGCCTTCACCTTCTTCTTCCGCGAGACCCAACACGGCATTTTCATCGCCCACACCTATCAGTATGAACCGGGACGCTCGACCTGGGTGATCGAAACCGATCCCGGCACCTTCGCGCGCGCCGGCCTCGACAAGCTCGACGAAGAAGCCTCCGCGCGCTTCCTCGAAGGCATCTTCGCCGCGGAATTGGCGGGCCATGGGTTGACCACCAACCGCTCGCTCTGGCGGCAGTTCCCGATGATCCGCACCCGGCGCTGGGTGAAGGACAATGTGGTGCTGCTGGGCGATGCCAAGGGCACCGCCCATTTCTCCATCGGTGCCGGCACCAAGCTCGCCATGGAGGACTCGATCGCGCTGTTCGACGCGCTCAAGGCCAAGGCCACGGTGAAGGAAGCGCTGACGGCCTATGAAACCGACCGCCGCGAGGAGGTGGAGCGCACCCAGCACGCCGCTGATGTGTCGCTGGTCTGGTTCGAGCATGTCGACCGCTTCGCCACCATGGACCCGCGCCAGTTCGCCTTCGGGCTGATGACCCGCTCCAAGGCGATCACCTACGACAACCTGCGCCTGCGCGCGGCCGACTTCGTCGAAACCACCGACCGGATGTTCGCCGAAAGCGTGCCGGGCGCGAACCGCGAGGCGCCACGTCCGCCGTTGTTCCAGCCGTTGCAGCTGCGCGAGATGACACTGGAGAACCGCGCCGTGGTCTCGCCCATGTGCATGTATTCGGCGGTCGACGGCGTGCCGGTCGACTGGCACATGGTACATTACGGCGCGCGTGCGATCGGCGGCGCTGGCCTCCTCTATACCGAGATGACCTGCGTCGCGCCGGATGCGCGCATCACGCCCGGCTGCACCGGCCTGTGGAACGACGTGCAGGAACAGGCCTGGACGCGCATCGTCGATTTCGCCCATGCCAATTCACGGGCGAAGATCTGCCTGCAGCTCGGCCATGCCGGCCGCAAGGGCGCGACGAAGCTGATGTGGGAGGGCATGGACCGGCCGCTGGCTGGCGACGCCTGGCCGATCGTCTCGGCATCGGCCCTGCCCTATTACCCCGACAGCCAGGTGCCGGCCGAACTCGATGCCGCCGGCATGGATCGGATCGTCGGTGAATTCGTCGCGGCGACCGAACGCGGCATCCGCTGCGGTTTCGACATGCTGGAGCTGCACGCCGCCCACGGCTATCTGCTGGCCTCGTTCCTGTCACCACTGACCAACAAGCGCACCGACGCGTTCGGCGGCCCGGTCGAAAACCGGCTGCGCTTTCCGCTCAGGGTGTTCCGCGCCATGCGCGACGCCTGGCCGCGCGAGAAACCCATGTCGGTGCGCATTTCGGCGACCGACTGGGCCGAGGGTGGCATTTCGGAAGATGATTCGATCGCGATCGCGCGCGCTTTCGCGGAAGCCGGCGCCGATCTCATCGACGTCTCCACGGGCCAGACCTCGACCGATAGCCGGCCGGTCTATGGCCGGATGTTCCAGACGCCGTTCTCGGATGCCATTCGAAACGAAGCCCGGGTCGCCACCCTCTGCGTCGGCAACATCACCACAGCGGACCAGATGAACACCATACTGGCGGCGGGTCGCGCCGATCTGGTGGCCTTGGGCCGGCCGCATCTCGCCGACCCCTCCTTCATGCTGAAGGCGGCGGCCTGGTATGGCGTCGACGCCTGGCAACCGGAGCAATATGGCCCGGGCAAGGACCAGGCGATGCGCAACGCCGTGAAGGACCGCACCGACTTCGAGGCGTTGAAGGTCGCCGCCAAGCCGAAACGGCACGCCCAGGGCACGTTCGACCGCAAGGCCGCGGCGGAGTGATCAGGCGAGATCGGCGAGCTTGAACCGGACGGCAGCCAGCTCAGCCGCCAGCGGCGCCAGCAGTTGCGAGGCGATCAGCGTCTCGACGCTGCGATAGCGATCCGCGCCGGGATCGCGATGGACGGTGGTCTCCAGCCTCTGCGCATCGATCACCCAGAAATCGCTGACCCCCGCCTTGGCCATCAAGGCGGCTTTCCGGCCGAGGTCGAAGCCAAGGCTCGAATCCGAGACTTCGATGGCGAGCAAGGCACGATCCGGCCGGAGCCGCGCGGCGCCGGTGTCGCGATAGATGACGAAATCGGGTTCGACATAGGTCGTTTCCGACAATTGAAGCGTCGGTTCGATGCCGACGTCCAAATCGTCCGGCACCAGCCTGATCAAGAGTTTGTTCAACCGGTTCTGAACGCGCTGGTGATGATTGTTCCTGGCGTTCATCGGGACGAACTCTCCCTCGATCAGTTCGAGCCGCTCGTCGGGACCGATGATGCCGGTTTCGACCATGCGAAAGGCGTCGTCGACGGTGAACGCCCGTCGCGGCAAGCCTTCGGCCCCCTGGGTGACCATCACGTTCATGACGGAGCCTCCTTCGGGCCGATGCTAGCATCAGCCGAGGCAAACCGCATCGTTGATGACGGCCGGCCTCACACCACCACGGCCTGGGCCTTCATGCCGGCAACGCCGAAGATCCGGCGATAGCGCTCGATCTCCTCCTTCGGGCCGGTTGCCTTCAAGGGGTTGTCGGAGAGTTTCACCGCCGGCCGGCCATTGGCCTCGACCACCTTGCAGACCACCGAGATCGGCGCCAGGGCATCGGCGTCGCCATTCGGCATGCAACCCTTGAAGTCATTGGTGAGGTTGGTGCCCCAGCCGTAACCGATGCGTACCCGGTCCTTGAAATGGCGGGCGGTCTGTTCGATGGAGTCGATGTCCATGCCGTCGGACAAGATGACCAGCTTCTTCTTGGGGTCGCGTCCCTTGGCCGTCCACCAGCGGATCAGCTCCTCGGTGCCCTCGATCGGCTCCTTGGAATCCGGCCGCGCGCCGGTCCAGTCGGCCACCCAGTCGGGCGCGTGGGCGAGGAAATGCTCGCTGCCGAAGCAATCGGGCAGGATGATCCGCATGTTCTGGTCATAGATGCGCGCCCAGTCCTCCAGCACGCGGTAGGGCGAAGCGAGCAGTTCGGCATCGGTCGTCGCCAGCGCCGCATAGACCATCGGCAGCTCATGGGCATTGGTGCCGATGGCCTCGAGGCCCAGATCCATGGCGAGCTTCATGTTGGACGTGCCGGTGAAGACATCCGGTCCGAGCGCATCCGCCAGCGCCTCCATCATCCATTGCTGCCAGAGATAACCGTGGCGGCGGCGCGTGCCGAAATCGGAGATCTTGAGGCTGCCGACTTCGTCCTTCAGGAGGCGCAGGCGCTTGATCTTGTCCCAGGCCTTGGCCTTGGCATTGGCGTAGAGGATGTCGAGTTCGAGCTTCGACAGGGTGCGCATGGTGGCACGGGCGCGCAGCTCGTTGACGATGGCGAGCGACTGCACCTCCCACATGGTGGTGGCCGCCCAGTTGCCGGCAAAGCGCAGTTCGTATTGGCCGTCGCGCTTGGTCAGCTCGTAGTCCGGCAGCCGGAAATCCTTGAGATAGGCGAGATAGTCGGGCCCGAAAATGCGCTCGCGGCCATAAAAAGTATTGCCGGCGAGCCAGATCAGTTCGCGCTGGGTGAATTTGAGGTTGCGCGCGTGGTCGAGCTGTTCGCGCAGCTCGCGTTCGTCGACGACATCGGCCAGCCGGACCGTCTTCGTGCGGTTGTTCAGCGCGAAGGTGGCGGTCACGTCCGGGTAGAAGCGCCGGATCAGCTGCTGCATCGAGAACTTGTAATAGTCGGAATCGAGCAGCGACCGAATGATCGGGTCGAGCTTCCACGTGTGATTGTAGACGCGGGTGGCAATGTCGACCATGGGACGCTCAGGCGCGAGAACGAAGGGGCGGGGACCATAGCAAGGCCCGCTCGGCCCTGAACATTGGTCCGATGAGCCATTTACCGCAAGGCAGCTGCGTCCCTGCCGGACAGCTTGCTGGCGTTTTCGCCCGGAGACCTTTTGAGAACTCATTCCGGAACGTCTCGCGTCGTCTTGGCCGAGCTTGTCCCGGCCATCCACGACTTGATCCCCCGGAGTGGATAGATTCGTGGATGGCCGGGACAAGCCCGGGCAGGACGAAGTGCGAGACTTGCAAGGTCAAGCCCGTGATGACGAGCGACGGCGAACTGCCCAATGGCGTCATCAAACGGGCTCTCAGACGCCCTGGACGCGCGCGCCGGCGCGCCGGGCGAACCATTCGGAAACGACGAGGGCGGCGAGCGCCACGACCACGGCGATGATGGTCAGCCGCAGCGCCGGGCCATCGCCGCCAGGTGCCTGGGTATAGGTGTAGATCGCCGCCGAAATGGTCTGGGTCTCGCCCGGAATATTCGAAACGAAGGTGATGGTCGCGCCGAATTCGCCGAGCGCCTTGGCAAAGCAGAGCACCATGCCGGCGAGGATGCCCGGCAAGGCGAGCGGCAAGGTGACCGTGAAGAACACGCTGAAGGGGCCGGCGCCGAGCGTCGAGGCCGCCTGTTCGAGCTTCACGTCGGCGGCCTCGATGGAGAGCCTGATGGCCCGGACCAGCAGCGGAAAGCCCATGACCGCGCAAGCGAGCGCCGCGCCGGTCCAGCGAAACGAGAAGACGATGCCGAAATTGTCGGCGAGGAAGCCGCCGACCGGGCCCCGCCGGCCCATGGTCAGCAGCAGCATGTAGCCGGTGACGACAGGCGGCAGCACCAGCGGCAGGTGGATCAGTCCGTCGAGGATCGCCTTGCCCCAGAACTGCTTGCGCGCCAGCAGCCAGGCCAGCGCGACGCCGAGCGGCAGCGCCGCGACGGTCGCCCACAGCGCCACTCTGAGCGACAGTTCGATCGCCAGCCACTCTTCCGCCGTCACCGCGAACATGCCCTGCCCCCACATGCTGATCCGGCCATGTTAGACGGCCCGGCGCCCCGGGGCGAGAGTGCAGCGTGGCGGTGCTCGCAACCGACGGTACAGCCGGGCATGGCTTGCCGGTGGACGGCGGCGCGCCGGGCCCTCGATGGATGTGACAATCGGTTGCGCCGCTGGCTCAGTTCTGCATGATCCCATCATCGCGCCCCAGAAGGTCCAGCCGCCGATGATGATCAAGACATTCCTCCGCGCCGCGGCGCTCGTGGCCGTCACGGCGCTTGCGACGCCCGCCCTGGCGCAGCAATGGCCGTCCAAGCCGGTCACCATCGTCTCCGGCTTTTCGGCCGGTTCCGGACCGGACATCGTGCTGCGCCTGGTGCAGGAACCGCTGGAGCGTGAGCTCGGCGCCACTTTCGTGCTCGAGCAGCGCGTCGGCGCCGCCGGCAACATCGCCTCCGACCTGGTCGCCAAGGCGCGGCCGGATGGCTACACGCTTCTGCTCGGCACCTCGGGCACCCATGGCATCAATGCGGCGCTCTACCGCCGGCTCTCCTTCGACGTCGAGAACGATTTCACGCCGATCACCCCGATCCTCAATGTCTCGAACGTGCTGGCGATCAACCCCGAAGTGATCGACGCCAAGACCATCGAGGAGTTCATCGCCAAGGTGAAGGCCAATCCGGGCAAGTTCAACTTCGCCTCGACCGGCAATGGCACCGGCACCCACCTCGCCTTTGCCGAATTCAATGCGCGGGCTGGCCTCGACATGGTGCATGTCGCCTATCGCGGCGGCCCGGAGGCCCTGCAGGCGGTGGTGACGGGCGAGGCCTGCTGCATCTTCAACCAGGTCCAGTCGGTGCTCGGCCAATACCGCGCCGGCCGGGTGCGCCTGCTCGGCGTCACCACGCCGACGCGGGTGGAGGCCGTTCCCGACATCCCGACCATCGATGAAGCCGGCCTGAAGGGCTACGAGAGTTTCATCTGGTTCGGGCTGTTCGGGCCGAAGGGACTGGATCCGGCCATCGCCGAGCGGATCAATGCCGCCATGAAGAAGGTGCTCGAGATCCCGCAGATCCGAACCCGGCTCGCCGAACTCGGCAATACCCCGCGCTGGGAGAGCATGGCCGCGTTCCGCGATACCGTGCGCCGCGACCGGACCGCCTGGGCCGACGTCGTGCGCCGCTCCGGCGCGTCGGTCGATTGACGAGAGGGCTTGCCGCCCCGGACCCGCCATGCAACGCCTTTCTCCCTACCTGCGGCGGGCCGACCTCTGGGCCGGCCTGATGTTTCTGGCCTGGGGCCTGTTCGCCCTGTTCGTCGGCTCCGACTATCCGCTCGGCCGCGCCGGCCGGGTCGGCCCTGGCTATGTGCCGCGCCTGCTCGGCTTCCTGCTCTGCGGCATCGGCATCCTGCTGGCGCTTCGCTCGCCCTGGACCGAGCAGGAGGCCGACACGACGGTCGCCTGGCGGCCGCTGATCCTGATCATCGGCTCGGTGCTGCTGTTCGCCGCGCTGTTGAACACAGCCGGCCTGATCGTCGCGATCATCGCCAGCGTCGGCGTCGCCAATTTCGCCGCCCCGGACAATGGCTGGCGCACCGGCCTGGTGCTCGGCCTCGTCATGTCGGCCTTTGCCTGGGCGCTGTTCGTGCGTGCCTTGGGACTGCCGATCCCGGTCTTCATGCCATGATCGGCCCATCGCAATGACCGACGTCTTCGCCAATCTGATCTTCGGCTTCGGCATCGCCCTGACGCCGGAGAACCTGCTGTTCTGCCTGATCGGCGCGCTGCTCGGCACGCTGGTCGGCGTGCTGCCTGGCCTCGGCCCCGTGGCGACCATCGCCATGCTGCTGCCGATCACCTTCACCCTGCCGCCGATCGCCGCGCTGATCATGCTCGCCGGGCTCTATTACGGCGCGCAATATGGCGGCTCGACCACCGCCATCCTGGTCAATATTCCCGGCGAGAGCTCGTCGGTGGTCACCTGTATCGACGGCCATGAAATGGCCAAGCAGGGTCGCGCCGGCGCCGCCCTGACCATCGCGGCGCTCGGCTCGTTCTTCGCCGGCTGCGTCGCGACCCTGGTGATCGCGGCCTTTTCCGGCCCGCTGGTCAAGATCGCCGACACTTTCCGCTCACCCGATTATTTTGCGCTGATGGTGTTCGGCCTGGTCGCCGCTGTGGTGCTGGCCCAGGGCTCGGTGGTGCGCGCCATCGCCATGGTCGGGCTTGGCCTGTTCCTCGGGCTGGTCGGCACCGACAACGCCTCCGGCCAGACGCGTTTCACCTTCGACATCCCGGCGCTGGCCGACGGGGTCGGTTTCGTGCCGGTCGCCATGGGCCTGTTCGGCATCGCCGAGATCGTCCGCAACCTGGAAAAACACGCTGGCCGGCCCGACCGCCAGGCACTGACCAGCTTGTGGCCGACCCGCGAGGAGACCCGCCGCTCGGTCCCGGCGGTGCTGCGCGGCACGGTGCTCGGCTCGCTGCTCGGCATCCTGCCGGGCGGTGGCGCGCTGGTCGCCTCCTTTGCCTCCTATGTGCTGGAAAAGAAGGTCGCCAAGGATCCCTCGCGGTTCGGCAAGGGCGCGGTCGAGGGCGTCGCCGGGCCGGAAAGCGCCAACAATGCCGGCGCCCAGACCTCGTTCATCCCGCTCCTGGCCCTGGGCATCCCGCCCAATGCGGTGATGGCCCTGATGCTCGGCGCCATGACCATCCACGGCATCGTTCCCGGCCCCAAGGTGATGACCGACCGGCCGGATTTGTTCTGGGGCATGATCGCCTCCATGCTGGTCGGCAACCTCATGCTGGTCATCATCAACCTGCCGCTGATCGGGCTTTGGGTGAGGCTCCTGACCATTCCCTATCGGTGGCTCTATGCCATCATCCTGGTGTTCTGCTGCATCGGCGTCTATTCGGTGACCAATTCGGCCACCGACATCGTGATCATGGCGGTGTTCGGGGKGATCGGTTACGTGCTGCCGAAAATCGGCTGCGAGCCGGCGCCGCTGATCCTCGGCTTCATCCTCGCGCCCATGCTGGAGGAGAACTTCCGCCGCTCGCTCATTCTGTCGCGTGGCGACTGGATGATCTTCCTCGAACGGCCGATCTCGGCGGGATTGCTTGCCACCAGCCTCATCATGGTCGCCGTCGTGCTGTTGCCGACCATCCGCAGGACGCGCGAGGTTGCCTTCCAGGAGGACTGACGCGGCACGGTGATCCCGCCCCGCGTCGTTCGCCCCGATCAGACCGCCACCGCCTCGCGCTTGATGCCGAAATCCCGGCCCGGAATCGAGGCGAGCAGCGCCTGCGTATAGGGATGCTGCGGATCGCCGAACACCTTGCCGATCGGGCCGGCCTCGACCACCTCGCCGCTCTTCATGACCGCGACGAGATCGCAGACCTGGGCGGCGACGCGCAGGTCATGGGTGATGAAGACGATCGAGAGGCCGAGCTTCTGGCGCAGCTCGGCGAGAAGCTTCAGCACCTGCGCCTGCACGGAGACGTCGAGCGCCGAGACCGGCTCGTCGGCGACCAGCACGTCCGGGCGCAAGGCGAGTGCCCGGGCAAGCCCGATGCGCTGGCGCTGGCCGCCGGAGAACTCGTGCGGAAAGCGGTCGGTGGCCGAGGGGTCGAGCCCGACCAGGGCGAACAGCTCCTTGGCCCGCGCCAGCGCCTCGGCGCGCGGCGTGCCGTGGACGATCGGTCCCTGGGCCACCAGTTCGCCGGCCTTGCGCCGCGGGTTGAGCGAGGCGAAGGGGTCCTGGAACACCATCTGGATATGGCGCGTCTCGACCCGCATCTCTTCGCGGCTGAGGCAGGCGAGGTCGCGGCCGTTGAGCACGATCTTGCCGCTGTCGGGATCGATCAGCCGCACCAGGCAGCGCGCCAAAGTCGATTTGCCCGAACCGGATTCGCCGACGATGCCGAGCGTGCCGCCACGCGGCAGGGTCAGCGATACCTGCTTCACCGCATGGGTGACGCGGGCGCCGCGACCGAAGAAACCGCCATTGCGATAGGTCTTCGAGACGTTCTCGATGGTCATGATCGCGTCGGCCGACAGCGGTCGCGCCGGCGGCGCCGCCAGCGGCGGCACGGCGGCGATCAACTGCTTGGTATAAGCGTGCTGCGGCCGGTTGAGGATGGCGTCGGTCGGCCCCTCCTCGACCAGCTTGCCGTGCTGCATGACCGCGACCCGGTCGGCGATCTCGGCGACCACGCCGAAATCATGGGTGATGAACAGCACGGCGGTGCCCTTGCGCCGCTGCAGGTCGCGGATCAGTTCCAGGATCTGCGCCTGGGTGGTGACGTCGAGCGCGGTGGTCGGCTCGTCGGCGATCAGCACTTTCGGGTCGAGCGCCAGCGCCATGGCGATCATGGCGCGCTGGCGCTGGCCGCCCGAGAGTTCGTGGGGAAAGGCCCGCGCCGCCTGTTTCGGATCGGGAATGCGGACTTCGTCGAGCAAGTCGAGCACGCGCGCCGCGATCTCGGATTTCGACAGGTCGGTATGGACCTTGAACATCTCGCCGATCTGGTCGCCGATGCTGCGCAAGGGATTGAGCGCGGTCATCGGCTCCTGGAAGATCATCGCGATGCCGGCGCCGCGCACCTGCCGCATGTCGGCCTCGCTGACGGTCGCGAGGTCGCGGCCGTCGAACAGGATACGTCCTGTCTCTTATACACATCTAGATGTGTATAAGAGACAGGTCCAA
>BFBZ01002271.1_pt1 | contig 10762 bp, 10 predicted proteins | sample 1888401 | NCBI WGS metagenome assembly BFBZ01 (sample SAMD00112614, study PRJDB3348) | symbiont metagenome | host: Chara braunii | reverse complement strand
CGCCAACGCCGCCGGCACCGCCATGATCATCACATCGGGCACGCGCCTGTCGCCGCTGATGGCCATCGAGCGCGGCGAGCGCGCCACCTTCTTCCGGCCGAGCAGCAATCCGGTCAAGGGCTACAAGACCTGGATCGCCGGCCAGCTCGAACCGGCAGGTCGGCTGACCGTCGATGCCGGCGCCATCGGCGCGCTGAAATCGGGCAAGTCGTTGCTGCCGGCCGGCGTGAAGCTGGTCAGCGGCAATTTCGCGCGCGGCGATACGGTGGCGATCCTGTCGCCGGAAGGCCGCGAGATCGCACGCGGGCTGGTTGCCTATGATGCCGCCGATGCCGTAAGGATCGCTGGCCTGAAGACAGCCGAAATTGAAACCGTGCTTGGCTATGAGGCACGTTCGGCGATGATCCACCGCGACGACCTCGTGGTGAGCTTTGCCGGGGGCGATGTAAGCGGAGGATAGACCATGCTGAAGCTGCATGAAAAATCCGGGGATGATACGGTAGCGACGATGGCCGATATAGGCCGTCGCGCCCGCGCTGCTGCCCGACCGCTGGCCATCGCTTCGACAGAACAAAAGAACGCGGCACTCGTCGCCATGGCAGAGGCGATCGTTGCCCGCGAGCGCGACATTCTCGACGCCAACGCCATCGACATCTCGAATGGCGAGGAATCGGGGCTGTCCGCCGCCTCCATGGATCGGCTGAAGCTGACGCCGGTGCGTATCCGTGCCATGGCGGAGGGAATTCGCGAGATCGCCGCGCTGCGCGACCCCGTCGGCGATCTGATCGCCGAATGGGACCGGCCGAACGGCCTGCATATCGAGCGCGTGCGCACGCCACTCGGCGTCATCGGCGTCATCTATGAAAGCCGGCCGAATGTTACGGCGGATGCCGGCGCGCTCTGCCTCAAGGCAGGCAATCCGGTGATCCTGCGCGGCGGCTCGGATTCGCTCAATTCGTCTTCCGCCATCCATGCCTGCCTGATCGAAGGCCTGAACGCCGCCGGTTTGCCGGAAGACGCCATCCAGCTGGTACCGACCACCGACCGCGCCGCCGTCGGCGAGATGCTGAAAGGGCTTGGCGGCGCGCTCGACGTCATCATTCCGCGCGGCGGAAAAAGCCTGGTCGAGCGCGTCCAGAAGGAGGCGCGGGTGCCGGTCTTCGCGCATCTCGAAGGCATCTGCCATCTCTATGTCGACCGCTCGGCCAATCTCGACATGGCCATCAAGATCGCCGTCAACGCCAAGATGCGGCGCACTGGCGTCTGCGGCGCCGCCGAGACGCTGCTGGTCGATCGCGCTGTTGCCTCTACCCACCTGGTGCCGATCCTCGACGCCTTGCGCGCGGCGGGTTGCGAGATCCATGCCGACGCCGAAGTGCTGAAGGTGTTTTTCGACGCCAAGCCGGCTGTTGATGCCGACTGGGTGACCGAATATCTCGACGCCATCATCGCTGTGAAGCTGGTCGACGGTATTGCAGGCGCGATCGAGCACATCGAGACGTTCTCTTCGCATCACACCGAGGCAATTGTCGCCGAGAACGCGCAAGTCGTCGAACGGTTCTTCAACGAAATCGATTCGGCAATCCTTCTGCACAACGCCTCGACGCAGTTCGCCGATGGCGGTGAATTCGGCATGGGCGCCGAGATCGGCATCGCCACCGGCAAGATGCATGCGCGCGGTCCGGTCGGCGTCGAGCAGCTGACCTCGTTCAAATACCGCGTGCGCGGGTCCGGCCAGATACGGCCTTGAGAGACAATTTCCTGTCTTTGCCGGATATTGGGCATCGATATCTGAAGATGCCGCATGCCGAGAAGGGGTTGGCTGTCGGTCTGTTCGGCGGCTCGTTCAATCCGCCGCATGCCGGTCATGCGCTGGTCGCGGAGATCGCGTTGCGGCGTCTGGCGCTCGACCAGTTGTGGTGGATGGTGACGCCCGGCAATCCGCTGAAGAGCGTACGGGAACTTGCGCCGCTGGGGCAGCGACTGCGGCTGTCGGAGCAGATCGCCAAGAACCCGAAGATCAAGGTCACCGCCTTTGAAGCCGCCCATCACGTGCGCTACACCGCCGACACGCTTGCGCTGGTCAAGGCGCGCAATCCCGGTGTCGATTTCGTCTGGATCATGGGTGCCGATTCGCTGCGTGACTTCCACCGCTGGCAACGCTGGCGGCAAATCGTCATGACCTTCCCGATCGCGGTCATCGACCGTCCGGGTGCCACTCTGTCGTTCCTGTCGTCGGTCGTCGCCAAGACCTTCGACTATGCGCGTGTCGACGAGGGTGATGCGCCGCGTCTTGCCCGGATGAAAGCGCCGGCCTGGACCTTCATCCATGGCCCGCGCTCGTTGCTGTCATCGAGCGCGATCCGGAAGATGGCGAAGAGGTGAGCGGCCGTACCGGTCATGTCGCTTTTGCGGCTGCATTTGCCTGTTTCCTGGGCAATTCTGACCGAGCATGACAACTCTCGACAAAAGCCGCGCCAGGATCGATCCGAAACAGGGCCATGAGCCGACGCCGCTGATCGCGATCGCCAGCATCATCGTGTCGATGGCGCTGATCGCCGTCGGCAATGGGCTCATGTTCGCCTATATCCCGGTCCGGCTTGGTGCCGAAGGGTTCGACCCGGTGTGGGCCGGGCTGATCGTCACCGGACTGTCAGCCGGTGGCCTCGCCGGTTGCATCCTGACGGGACCGCTGGTGCAAAGGGTAGGGCATGCTCGCGCCTTCATGGTCTTGTCGGCGCTGATAGCGCTCTCCAACGCGGCCGTCGGTGCGGGGCCGCATCCGCTTTTGTGGATCGCCGCACGCGCGCTCTACGGTTTCTCCATATGCGGGCTGTTCATCGTCGCGCAGAGCTGGCTGAACGACGTTATCGCCAACGCGATACGCGGCAGGGTCATGGCGTTCTTCTATGTTTCCTATGTCGCGGGGCTTGGTGTCGGCTACGCCGCCTCGGCGCTGGTCGACATCAAGACCGCCGACGGACCGCTGGTGGGCATCGTTTTCACGGCGCTGTCGATCCTTCCTGTCGGTCTGACCAGGCTTCGCCAGCCGCCCGCGCCGCAGGCGGCATCGGTGGCGCTCCGGCGCGCCTGGCGCATCTCTCCGGTGGGCGTCGCCGGCATGCTTGCCGTCGGCGGCCTGTCCATGGCGATCGCGGGTTTCGCCCCGATCCACGCCACCGCCAAGGGCTACAGCCAGGCCGACGTGGCGCTGCTGCTGTCGTCAATGCCGCTTGGCACGCTGATCCTGCAGATCCCGCTCGGCTGGATTTCGGATCGCACCGATCGTCGCTATGTGTTGATGGGCGCCTCGGCGCTCGCCATGGCCGCGGGCATTTTCGCGCTCGGCTTCGACGGCGGGGCGCTGACGGCTCTGATCGTTATCTACATCATCTGGGACGGTGCGTCGGAATCGATCTATTCGCTGTCCAGCGCGCACGCCGCCGATCGTGCCGGCAAGGATGACATGGTGGCGCTTTCCAGCACGCTTTTGTTTGCGTGGTCGCTGGCGGGCTTCGTCGTGCCTGGCATCGTGACCGGGCTTTCCGCCGTCTACGGAACGCAGGCCTTCATCTATGTGGCCATCGTCATCGCCGCCGTCTTCTGCCTGTTCGTGCTTTGGCGGGTGATCACGACACAGGCCGTTCCCGCCGCCGAGACCGGCACGTTCGCGCCGATGACGGCGCAGGCGCCCCTGCCGGTGGAACTGGCCTTCGCGCCCGACGAACAGTCGCGGCGCAGGGACGATTGATCATTGCCGGCGCACTTCAGGTGCCGGCACCTCCGGCGGCGGCAGCGGGATCGAGATGCCTTCCGAGTCGAATTCCTGCTTGGCGCGCTTGGTGAGATCGGCCTGGGTGGCGAAGAAGTCTGCTGAAGATGTCCAGTAGCGCAGGGCAATCGATACGGTGCTGTCGCCCAGGGTCGAGACGAAGGCAATGGGTGCGGGATCGCGCTTGACCCGCTTCTCGGCGGCGGCAATGGTGAGCAGCGTCTTCTGCGCCCTGTCGATGTCGTTCCAGGAACCGATGCTGAGCGTGATGTCGCCGCGCCGGACACCATTGCGGGTGAAGTTGCGCACCGGCTGGTTCCATAGCGTCGAATTGGGCGCGAGAACATAGATCCCATCGGCGGTGCGCAGGCTTGTCGCGAACAGGCCGATCTCCTCGATCGTGCCGGCAATCGAGCCGACCTCGACGGATTCGCCGATGCGGAAGGGTCGCAGCGCCAGCAGCATGATGCCGGCGGCAATGTTCTGCAGCGTGCCCTGCAGCGCCAGGCCGATGGCCAGGCCGATGGCGCCGATCGCGGCGATGATCGAGGCGGTCTGCACGCCGAACTGGCCGAGCACCATGATGGTGACGAGGATGAGGATGGCATAGCGGACAATCTTCGAGAAGAAGTGCCGCAAGGTTGCGTCGAAGCCGTGGATGTGGCCGAGACCAGCGAAGATGGAGCGCTCTGCAAGGCCGGCGACGATGTAGCCGACAACCAGCAGGATGACGGCGCCAATGGCCGAGAAGGCGTAGGAAACGATCAGCGTTGAGAGCTGCGCGAGGCCGGCCTGGACGGTGAGGAGGGCGTTTTGCGGGTCGATCGGCATGGCAGGATTCCGGTTGGTCGATGCGCCGATAACCCATGCCGGCCGTGTGGGTTCCGATCTTTTCGCCAATGCAGCGGAACCACAGTCCCGGTGATACGTTCAAGCGCATCGGGCGCCCGTCTTGAAACTGCAACGGAACTCTGCCTATCTAAGCGGTGTCACCTGCTTTGAAGGGTGATTTGGTTGTTCTTGCTGCGAAAGGAAATACACTGAGAACAGCACTGCGGAAGAGGGCCGACATCGTGCCTTCGCCGGCCGGGATCAGCGTAAACGACGCCGTGTCCCGCGCCATCAAGACAGTCCTTGCCAGTCTGGAAGACTCCAAGGCCGAAAACATCGTCTCAATCGACATTCAGGGAAAATCGAGCCTCGGCGACTATATGGTCGTCGCATCGGGCAGATCGCACCGTCATGTCGCGGCTGTCGCCGATCATCTCCTCAAGGCGCTCAAGGATGCCGGTCTAGGCACGGCGCGCGTTGAAGGACTGGCAGGCGCCGACTGGGTCCTGATCGATTCTGGCGACATCATCGTCCATGTCTTCCGCCCCGAAGTTCGCGAATTCTACAATCTGGAAAAGATGTGGCAGTCGCCGGACCTAGAGGAAGAGACCCTCCACTGAGCGTCTCTTCGAGGTAAGGATGAAGATTACCGTCCATGCCGTGGGCCGGATGAAAGCCGGCCCCGAGAAGCAGCTCGCCGACCGTTATTTCGAGCGCTTCGCCAAGAGCGGCCCCGCAGTCGGGCTGGAATTTGCCGGTATTGCCGAGATCGCGGAAGGTCGCGCCCAGACCGCCAATGAGCGGCGCCGCGAGGAAGGCCAGAAACTGCAGACCCTGCTGCAGCAGGGCACCGCGCTGATACTGCTCGATGAGCGCGGCAAGGGGTTTTCATCGGAAGATTTCGCCGGACGCATCGGCCTGCTGCGCGACGGCGGCCGCAAGGCGATGGTCATCGCCATTGGCGGCGCCGATGGCCACGATCAGTCGCTGCGCGACCAGGCTGACCTGGTGCTGTCGTTCGGCATGATGACGTGGCCGCACCAACTGGTCCGCGTCATGCTGGGCGAGCAACTGTACCGGGCCGCGACGATCCTGTCCGGCCATCCTTATCATCGGTCGTGAGCGGATCAGATATCCGCCAGTGGATAAGCGTCAGCCGCCCGGATTTTTGCCCCAATATGCAGCGATATTGCGCACACAGGGGGGCCTTCGAACATGGTTGATGGTTCGTTAACGAAGCCACGCATAGAATCGGGCTTCAATGTCTGAACACTGGAAATCGAGAGCGGGCCTTTGGCGCACGCGCTGCGGCGTCGCGACGGCGGCTGTCGTGCTGTCGCTCTGTGCCGTGCGGGCCGAAAGCACGCTCGACACGGCACCTGATCCGGACCAGAGCCGCGCCGAGTACGAGCGGGTGTCGAAGGAGATCACGCTGTCGTCCGAGCGGTTGGCCAAGCTCGCCGCCGACATTGCGGCGGTCAAGAAGGACCATGCCTCGATCACGGCGGCGCTGATCCAGTCGGCGATGACCGAGCAGAAGCTCGGCCAGGACATCGAGGACATCGGCGGCAAGCTGGAAGGGCTGAAGGACCAGGAACAGAAGATTCGCGCCTCGCTGCTGGCGCGTCGCGACGTGCTGGCCGAAGTGCTTGGCGCCCTGCAGCGCATGGGGCTGAACCCGCCGCCGGCGATCCTGGTGAAGCCGGAGGACGCGCTGTCTTCGGTGCGCAGCGCCATCCTGCTGGGCGCCGTCGTGCCGGAATTGCGCCAGCAGACCGATACATTGCTGGCCGACCTCAAGGAACAGGCGCGGGTGACGGCCTCGATCGAGGCCGAGCGGACGCGGCTGACGGCAGCGGTCGGCGACCAGGTCGCCGAAAAGAAGCGATTGAGCATGCTGCTCGAGGCCAAGCAGAAGCTCGAATCGGACACGGAAACGGAACTGGCCGCCGAGAAGCAGCGGTCCCGGGACCTGGCGGCCAAGGCCACCAGCCTGAAGGATCTGATCGCCTCGCTGGAAACCGAAGCCGACAAGAACCGCAAGGCGACCGAGGCCGCGCGCCAGGCGGCGGCTGACGCGAAGGCAACCGGCGATGACAAGCCCGGGACATCGACGGAACTGGCGTCGCTGCCGGTGCCGGAGGCCAATCGACTGACCGCCGCAACGCCGTTCTCGGCGCTGCAGGGGCAGGTCGGGCTGCCGGTTACCGGCAAGATCAAGCGGAAGTTCGGCACCGACGACGGTAACGGCGCGGTGATGCAGGGCGACATGGTTGCGACACAATCGGGAGCCATCGTTACCGCGCCGGCGGATGGGAATGTGCTTTATGCGGGGCCGTTTCGCTCTTATGGACAACTCTTGATCCTGAACGCAGGTGACGGCTATCATGTCGTCCTGGCGGGGATGAGCAGAATCAGTGTCGCGACTGGCCAGTCAGTGCTCGCAGGAGAGCCGGTCGGCGCGATGGCAGAGGCCAGGGTAGCAAGCACCTCGGCGACGAAGACTTTGGATGCCACGCCGGAACTCTATGTAGAGTTCCGCAAGGATGGAAAACCCGTCGATCCGACCCCATGGTGGGCGGACCGTTTTTCTGGAAGGACGTGAAATGATGCGGAAACTGTCGCTTCTGTTTGCCGGCGCGCTGATGGGCGCGTCCGCCATGAGCCTTGTCTATGGCGCGCCCGGCTCGACGGCGAACGCTGCAGGGTCCGAGACCTACAAGCAACTGGCGATCTTCGGCGACATCTTCGAGCGCGTTCGGGCCCAGTATGTGACGCCGCCCGACGACAAGGCGCTGGTGGAGAACGCCATCAACGGCATGCTCGCATCGCTCGATCCGCATTCGTCCTACATGAACGCGGAGCAGGCGCAGGACATGCGCGTGCAGACCAAGGGTGAATTCGGCGGCCTCGGCATCGAGGTGACCATGGAAAACGACCTGGTCAAGGTCATCACGCCGATCGATGACACGCCGGCTGCCAAGGCGGGTGTGCTCGCCGGTGACTATATCGCCAAGATCGATGGCGAGGAGGTTCGTGGCCTGACCCTCAACGACGCGGTCGAGAAGATGCGCGGCCTGGTCAACACGCCGATCAAGCTCACCATCCTGCGCCAGGGCGCCGACAAGCCGATCGAGCTGACGGTGGTGCGCGACATCATCAAGGTCAAGGCGGTCAAGTTCCGGGTCGAGAACGATATCGGCTACATGAAGATCACGTCCTTCACCGAAAAGACCTATGACGATCTCGAAAACGCCATCGACACCATCAAGAAGCAGGTGCCGGATGACAAGCTCAAGGGCTACGTGCTCGATCTGCGCCTCAATCCGGGCGGCCTGCTCGACCAGGCGGTGAGCGTGTCGGACGCCTTCCTCAAGCGTGGCGAGATCGTCTCGACCCGTGGCCGCGATCCGAAGGACGTCACCCGCTTCGACGCCAAGCCGAAGCAGGTCGACGACATCAACGGCAAGCCGATGATCGTGCTCGTCAATGGCGGCTCGGCCAGTGCGTCCGAGATCGTCGCCGGCGCGTTGCAGGATCTGCGTCGTGTCACGGTGGTCGGCACGCAGTCCTTCGGCAAGGGCTCTGTGCAGACCATCATCCCGCTCGGCGAGAACGGCGCGCTGCGCTTGACGACGGCGCTGTATTACACGCCGTCCGGCAAGTCGATCCAGGGCAAGGGCATCACGCCCGACATCAAGGTCGACCAGCCGCTGCCGCCTGAGTTGCAGGGCAGGGACCTGACGCGCGGCGAATCGGATCTCAAGGGCCATATCAAGGGCGCCGAAGAGAGTTCGACTGGCTCGGGCTCGGCCGCCTATGTGCCGCCGGATCCGAAGGACGATCTGCAGCTCATCTATGCCGAGCAACTGCTGCGCGGCCAGAAGACGGATCCGTCCTTCCCGCCCAATCCGGAGAAGGCTGTTCTCAACCAGTAGTGGTCGATCACCAGTAGTGGCCGACAGGCCAGACAAACAGGTCTGGCCGCCTGATCCAAGCGATGCAATGCTGCCGGGGCCGCGAGGTTCCGGCAGTTTGATTCGGGGGAAGCGCGGCTCGCGCATCAGGCGTTCGCGAGGAACGCACGCGGGTACGCCGACGAGGCAATTTGCGCATGGCTCGTTTCGGGAAGTGATTGCACTTTTTCGGAGCCATGCGTTCGGGGACAAGGCTTGGCTGATTTCGGCAAGGACATCGAACGCCCGCTCGGACAGACAGTCCGGCCGCGCGCGGCGTCGTCGCGGATCGGCGTCCGCGCGGTTGCGGCCGGCGTCGTCGTGCTTGCCGTGGTCGGCGTCTCCGGCGCGATCGCGCTCAGGGAAAAGCCGTTTCGAAAGCCGCAAGAAACAGCCGTTTCGACACCAAAGGTGACGGCGGCTAGCGAACCCGCCGCTCCGGTCAGCCAACTGGCGCCGGCAACGCCGAAGCCCCAAACCCCGCTCAAGACTGGCGGTCCGCAGATCATCCATGTGCAGACGGAAGAGGGCGATGGCCCGCCCAAGGCAGCCATCGTCATTCATGACCCTTCGACCATCGGCCAGAATCTCAAGATCGCGCATCTTCCCGACAAGGCACTGATCGAAGCCAGCGAGACCGGACCTTTGCCGATGCGGTCGGCTGATGGACGGAGGCCGTTCGATGTCTATGCGCGGCCCTGGTCGGGTTCGCGCGGCGCGCGCGTGGCGATCGTCATCGGCGGGCTCGCCGTATCGCAGACCGGCACGCAGGCGGCGATCGCGAAACTGCCGCCGGAGGTGACGCTGGCCTTCGCGCCGCAAGGCAACAGCATCGGCCGCTGGATGCAGGCCGCACGGCAGAGCGGTCATGAGATCGTCATGCAGGTGCCGCTCGAACCCTTCGACTATCCGAACGTCAATCCCGGACGCAACACCCTGACGGTCGCGGGGCCAGCCGACGAGAATCTGAAGAACCTGCATTGGGCGCTTTCACGCACGACCAACTACACCGCGGTCATGAACTATATGGGCGCGCGTTTTTCCGCCGACGCGTCAGCGATGGGGCCGTTCATGGCCGAGCTCGGCAAAAGGGGCCTCGCCTACATCGATGACGGATCGTCGTCGCGCAGCCTCGCACCGGATCTTGCCCTGAAGGACGGCGTACCGTTCGTGTCCGGTGACACCGCGATCGATGCGGTGCAGGATCGCGGCGCCATCCTGAAGAAACTCGACGGGCTGGAGGCCACCGCGCGCGCGAAAGGCTTTGCGGTGGGCATCGGCTCAGCCTTCGACCTGACGGTCGACACGGTCTCGGCCTGGGTCGCCGAAGCCAAGAAGCGCGGCATCGAGATCGTGCCGATTTCAGCGGTGGCCATTGATCCGCAAAAAGGCTAGCCACGCCTGACCGCAAATCGCAGGGAGGACCGATGATGGCAAAGACGAAGAAGGTCGATCGCGAAACGCTGCCTTACCGTCCCTGTGTAGGGTTGATGATCCTCAACACCGAGGGCCTGGTCTGGGTCGGGCATCGCATTGCCGAACCCGACAGTGAATTCGCCGGCACGACGCAGCTCTGGCAGATGCCGCAAGGCGGCATCGACAAGGGCGAGGAGCCGCTGCAGGCGGCCGAGCGCGAGCTCTACGAGGAAACGGGCATGCGCGGCGTTTCGCTGCTGGCCGAGGCGCCCAACTGGATCAATTACGACCTGCCGGACGATTTGGTCGGCGTGGCCTTCAAGGGCAGGTATCGCGGCCAGACGCAGAAATGGTTCGCCTTCCGCTTTCACGGCGATGCCAGCGAGATCCAGATCAACCCGCCGCCTGGTGGTCACACGGCTGAATTCGACGAATGGGCATGGCGGCCGATGCAGGAGCTTCCCGAGTTGATCGTGCCGTTCAAGCGCAAGGTCTATGAAGATGTCGTCGCGGCGTTCGGGCATCTCGTCGCCTGAAGCCCGGCAGCCAGGCGTTGCCAATCGCGCCGTAATGTCGCGACCGGCCACGCCGCTGTTGCGACATAGCGGCGGCCGGCCTAGAGCCTGTCCATCCCGATGGAATCGGGATGGACAGGCTCTATCTCTTTGCTTGAGCATGATCTTTTCCGAAAACCGGTTTCCACTTTTCGGGATCATGCTCTAAAGGTCGGGCAACCGCCGCTTTCCGGAGAACGGTGTGAACAAGACGCCAGAAAAACTCGAAACCA
>BFBZ01002268.1_pt1 | contig 10766 bp, 9 predicted proteins | sample 1888401 | NCBI WGS metagenome assembly BFBZ01 (sample SAMD00112614, study PRJDB3348) | symbiont metagenome | host: Chara braunii | reverse complement strand
GCAATTCATAGCGACCGGCAGTGGCACGGAATGCTTTCGTCTCCTCATCGAAATAGCTGAGGTCGCGTGGGCGAACGAGCAGCGAGGCTGTGCCGGTTTCACCCGCCGCAAGCTGGAGCTTGGCAAAAGCCCGCAACTCCTTGTCCGGCCGCTCGACTGTGGAGCCGAGCGGGCGCACATAAAGCTGAACAAGCTCAGATCCTCTTCTCCCGCCGATATTGGTGATGTCGACCGTGACGGTGATGCCATCCGGAGCCATCTGTGTTGTCGACGTTTGCGCCCTGCCCCAGGAAAAGCTCGTATAGCTGAGCCCGAAGCCGAAGGGGAACAAGGGTTCTATGCCGCGCGTGTCATGATGGCGATAGCCGACAAAGACGCCCTCGGCATAGCGCACATGCCCATCCTTGCCAGGATAGACGGAAGGGTCACCGGTTATCGCGGAATTATCAGAGAGGCGCTTCGGAAAAGTCTGCGGCAAGCGGCCACCGGGTTCGGCATCGCCGAAGAGAACATCGGCAACTGCGCGACCGAGCTCCTGGCCCGGATACCACATCTGCAGCACGGCCTTGACCTTGCCGAGCCAAGGCATCTCGACTGGACCTCCGGTCTGTAGCACGATCACGGTGTTGGCGTTGACCGCCGCTACCCTTTCGATCAGTTCCTCCTGTCGGCCAGGTAGCCGCATATCGGGCAGATCGAGCCCTTCGGTATCCCATTGCCCATCGCGACCAACAAAGAGCAATGCCACATCCGCCGTGCGTGCCGTTTCGACAGCCTCTGCCATATCCGCCTCACCCAGAGGCTTTTCCACGCCGAAGCGCACGGCCGTCAGGTTGATGCCTTCCTCTGTCGTCGCCGGAGAGCAGTATTCGACCACGATGCGGGATCTCTGGCCGGCCTCGAGATGGATGCCCTGACGCTGTTCGATATTGGCAGTGCCGAAATAATTGTCGCCGCGGCTCCAGCCGTCTGAGCCGTTGACCACCAGCCTGCCATCGACATAGAGCTTGGCAAGGCCCGCATTGGTCATACCGAAGACGTGTTCGCCGCTTTCGAGCGGCGTATAGAAAGCCGTCATTCGCGCCGAAAAGTCACTGGGATCCAGCTCAGGCGATGGCAAATCGAACCAGAAGAATTCACCCTTATTCGCCGGCTCCGCCGCCACCGGCGAGCCTGCCAGGGTCCGGCCCCGGAAATACTCGACGCGCATCTCGCCGGAAAAGACATTGATGAGCCGATTGTTGCGGCAACCGGCGGCATATCGAATGCTGTTGGCATTCGACAAAGCCTCACGGATCCCCTCCAGCGGGCTGATCCTGTAATGCGCGGCAATCTGGGCGCTACCGCCGCCCATGACGCGAGCTTCCGCAGCGTTCGGCCCGATGACTGCAACATGTCCGAGCCCTGTCTTCTGCAGCGGCAAGACGCCGTCATTCTTCAAAAGAACCGCACCTTCCGAACCAAGCTCGCGGATCAGAGCGCGATCCTCCGTCAAGTCTACCGCATGCTCGGTCAGATCAGGCGCCTTCTCGAAGGCTCCGACACGCTCCAGCAATGTCAGGATGCGCCCGGCGGCAGCACGGATGGTCTCAGGCTTGACCTCGCCATCGCGCACCGCCTGCACGAGTTCTTCGCCGCGGTCGCGCGTCGGCCCCGGCATCTCCAGATCGAGGCCGGCATTGACGGTTGCCGCCGTCGAATGCGAGCCGAACCAATCGGACATGACGATGCCGTCAAATCCCCACTCCTCGCGCAGGACCGTCGTCAACAGCCATGGGTGTTCGCTGGTATAGGTGCCGTTCAGCCTGTTATAGGAGGACATGACCGCCATCACGCCGGCCCTTTTGACAGCCTGCTCGAATGGCGGCAGATAAATTTCCCGAAGCGCCCGCTCATCGACATCCGAGGACATCGTTTGCCGTTCGATTTCGGATTCATTGCCGGCGAAATGCTTGATCGTCGCGACAATACCCTGGCTCTGTACACCCTGAATATAGGCGACAGCGAGTTCGGCGGTCAGCATCGGATCTTCCGAATAGCATTCGAAATTGCGTCCGTTCAGGCCGGAGCGATGGATATTGACGGTCGGTGCCAACAGGACGGAGGCACCCTTGCTCTTGGCCTGGCCTGCGAGCGCAACGCCCATGCGCTCGACGAGAGCAGGATTCCAGGTCGCACCGAGCGCAATAGCGACGGGAAAGCAGGCCGCATTGACGCCAGCGACCAGTGAGCCTGCACCCCGTGCACCGTTCGGACCATCGGTGACCTTGATCTTCGGAATACCGAGCCGCTCAACCGGCACCGTGGTCCAGAAATCAGCACCGGCAAGCAGCGAAACCTGCTCCTCAAGCGTCATCTGGTCGAGAATATGGTCGATCATAAAGCGTCCCTTAATGTTCCCTGGCCGCTCTCTGTGCGCTCGGTGCCGGAGATTCGTATTTGAAGTAAGCAAATCATAAACGCGTTCGAAACACTTCAGCAATCATGATATGTCGATGAAATAACATATCTTTTTCCAGTAGCAGAGCTTAGCAGCGCCAAGATCCCCTAGTCTCTATCCAGGTGAAATCGCAAATACGGCGCCTAATCTGGTGCGCGAAGCATGCCTGGCCTCCGAAAAACGCCGCTTCGCTAAAATGCGAATAATCTTGTTCCGAATAAATTTGACCGCATCGGATTTCATGGCCTCAGTTCATGGAGCCGAGTATGCGTTCGTTTCTAGTCGCTGCAAGCTTTCTCTTCGTTGCCGGTCTGTTGTTCTCGACCGCGACAACAGCCAAACCCGTGGCCAACGTGGCCGCAACGAATGCGCACCAGTTCGCGAGCGTCATCACGGATGCGAGCGTACCCGTCGGCTGGGCCGGCTTCTGTGCTGCTCAACCCGCCGAATGCGCGACCGGACCGAAGAGCGCCGAAAGCGTCACCATCGACCGGGAGCGCTGGACGCAACTGCAGCAGATCAATGGCCTGGTCAATCACGAGATCCAGGGCATCAGCGACAATGACCATTATGGCATCTACAAAATGGGCATCATCAATTGGTGGACCTACCCCGACGATGGCGCCGGCAACTGCAACGACTATGTCCTTCTGAAAAGAAAGCTGCTTGTCGAAGCTGGCTGGTCACCTTCCGCATTGCTGCTCACGGTGGTTCTCGACAAGCACAATGAAGGCCACCTGGTGCTGATGGTCCGCACGAATGACGGCGATATGATCCTCGACAATCTGACCGATACGATCAAAACATGGGAAGCGACCGGCTACACTTTCATCAAGCGCCAGTCCGCCGACAATCTGAACAACTGGGTTCGCCTCGAATCCGGCCGCACGCCTGAAGAACTCGCCATGATCAGCAAGGCGCTTGCCGCTCATTCACAGTGATTGGCTGACCAATAGCTATCGACAAGACTTTTGCCGTCCTGATCCAGCACGGCAAAATTACCGGGTATGATGACGAAGAAGCGCTGACCGTCATCTCCTGCAGAAGGCGTGTCAACGCGACCACAGACGACGAAACCCGGCATGCGTTCGCTGGGCTTGGCAGCCAGGATATGAATGGCGGATGCTGGCACTTCGACCCGTCGCTCGACCGCGGCCTTGGCCAAGGCCGGTACATCGGCCATCGTCGGCAGAGCCTCGCCCGGGGCGGCTGCAAGTAAGACACTTCCTGCCACAACAAGATGTTTCAACGGCACCCTCACGACAGTGAACACGGCAAACTCAAACCCGCCGCGGCGGTATCGCCATGCGTCTTTGCAGCCGCAGGCTGTCTTGGACCAAGTTTATTGTGATTCGCCGGGCAGAAGAAGCACCAGCCCTTGCCTTTGCAGGCCGATCGATTAAGAAGATCGTCCCCGTGCCGGGGAATATTTTTGAGAGTTAACTTGCGAATGCGTACAAGCCTGTCGAAAATTCCGGCATTCACTCTTCTTGCTGTCCTTGCATTGACAAGCGCCTGCCTTGGGCGTGAATTGGTGCGCGTGCCTCCTGGAAATCGCAATAGCGAGCAGCCGCCCATACCCAACACATCGGCACTTCGGGCCAAGGCGTTCAACACGACCTATGAAGAAAAGTATCAGAAGATCGTCGGCGTGCTTCGCGACGACAAGGATCTGATGGCGTCGATCAAGAAGGCCGCGCAAGCCTATCAGATCGATCCCATCCATATCGTTGGCGCCCTGGTCGGTGAACACACCTACAACATCACCATCGTCAACAGGGTGAAATCCTATTACGTCAAGGCGCTGGCCTATTCGCAGTCGGACTTCAAGTTCAGCTACAAGGACGTTACCGTTCAGTCCTTCCTGAAGAAACCGGAATTCGCCCATTGCGACGCCTTCACGGGCAGCGCGGAATTGTGGGAATGCCGCGACGAGACCTGGGACAAGAGCTTCCGCGGCAAGGTCATCGATGGCGTCACCTATGAGAACATGACGTTCCAGCGCGCCTTCTTCCAACCTTTCTTCGCTGGCCAGACCTTTGGTCTTGGTCAGATCAGCCCGCTAACGGCGCTCGAAGTGACCGATCTGGTCCATTCCACCAGCGGGCTGGCGAAGCTCTCGGCCGATGACCCGCAGGCAATCTATCGCGACATCATGGATCCCGACCGCAGCGTTATCTACATCGCAGCGATCGTTAAGGACGCAATGAACGTCTATAAAGCCCAGGGCTTCGACATTTCCGACAATCCTGGCCTCACCGCGACGCTTTATAATGTCGGGCAGCCGCGACGCCGAGCGCTTGCCTTGCGGCAGATGGCGGATGCTGCCGGCGGCAAGAAATTGCCTGAGGAAAATTATTACGGCTGGCTGGTCAATGACAAGCTGACTGAGTTGCGCGGCCTGCTGGGAGAGTAACGAGGCGAGCCGCGGGCATGCTTATGGCTAGGCTGGCCTATGTTCTAGGCTTTAAGCGATCATCTCGATACGGCCGTCCGCCACCTTGCTCTCGACCCATGCGCGCTCATTCTGCCAATCATGTCGCTTCCAGCCCTGCCAGCCGAAGCCGCATAGTTTGATATCCCAATCGGGCGCCGGAAAATTTGCCAAGGCGTAACAGATGCCGAGGAAGCCGGTACTTGGAAAGACCTTGTGCATCCGCGGCCCGGAAATGCCGAGTTCGGCGCAGCCGTCTGCGTAAAACTGCGGCGGCAGGATGCGGATTTCCTTACCGGCATGGCCCATGAGCTCAATCGTGTGCATGGTCCAATCGGCACGCCCCCCACGCAAACGCTGAAAAATATTCGGTCGAGGGTGATATTTGCGAATGATCTCGGGATGATAGGCGAGCATCAGCACGTTCGTGGATTTGAGTGCGGCATTCTCGAGAAAAGAAGGATCGATCATCCGGCGATGCAAGGTCTTGCTCGAAGCAGCCACCATCAGCATGTCCGTGCGCGAACCACTCATCTCATCAGCGAGATTGGGTTCGTTGAAGCGCATGACGAATTGCCCGCTCTCCACGATGGCGGAGATATCGCGCTCGAGTTTTCCATTGCCGATAATAATAGCAGTCTTGCGCGCCACTTTCGGTCGTCCAGCAAACTCTGACGGTGAACTATCAATGCCTTCTGACAATGCGCTGAACCGATGATGAAGCGGAACTGAAATCCGGTTGCCTGTCTGGGGGAGACAAGGCAGTCTTCGAGCGGCTGGCTATGCCCGCCCCTTCACATTGTCGCGGGGGGTTGAGAGGACCTTGCTCATCAAAATGCGCGCCGATTAAGGCCGCTATGTTACAAAAAGTAACGGAACTTGAACGGCAGGAGCGCGGCGCCGGTGGCGGCAGCATCCCCTTTCACTTCGCTGAGAAGCAGTTGCGCCTCCGCCGGCGCCACGCCATAGCGGTGACGACGCCTTGAGGGCATGCTTGTGCGCGATATCATCATCCGTCCAAGCTCCGCCGGCAATTGTCCCCCGAACACGATGGCCTGCGGATCGAGCACGCCGATCAAGGTGGCGATCAATCGATCCAGCATCGGCATGGTTTCATCCAGCCAGTCTTGCACGCCCGGCCAGGACGGATCGAAGTTTTGGCGCAGGTCTTCGATCGAAGCTATGCTGATGCCATTCTCCCGCAGGGTTGTGATCAGGTATTGCAGGGCCGGTCTCCGTGGCGACTCGTCAGGATTATAGATGACGCTGAATTCCCCGGCATTGCCGTGGAAACCGAGATAGGGCCTGCCCTCCAGCACAAGTCCGCCGCCAAATCCATAATTGAAAGAGAGATAGGCAAAGGTCTGGCACCGGCGCCCGACGCCACGCAGGCTCTCGCCGATCGCCCCGGTCGTCGCATTGTTTTCCAGCCAGACGGGCAGTTGGAAGATTTCCTCCAGTTCCGGGCGCAGATCGATCAACGACCAGTCCCGTAGGGGTTCGGGGGCGTTGAAGACATGATTGTCCAACACAAAAAAGCCCGACATGGCAAAGCCGAGCCCGGCAAGGCGCTCGCGCGCTATGCCATGCCTTTCCAGGAGGGACTGAAGCGCTCGAGAAAGCGCGGCAAGCGTTGCCAGGCGATCGCTCGGGACCATCTCCAACGCCTCTTGCGCAATGATATTGCAGCCGAAGTCGGCAAGAGACAGGATTGCTGAGTCGGTGTTGATGGAAATGCCGACGGAACAGGCCGATTCCTTTACCAGCTCGATCGTCGGGCTGGGTTGACCGCGCGTACCCTTGAGCGGTGCCGCGGCGCGAAGCAAACCGCGTGATATGAGCGCCTCGATCAGACGATGGACCGATTGCTGGGCGAGATTGGTATGTCCAGTAATCGCCGCCCGCGCAATCGGCTCGTGCCGGCGAACGATATCAAGGATGAGCCGTTCATTTTCACTCGCCAATGGAGATGTTTCAAAGGCACTCATCGATACAATCCCGGTCGTTCCGCTCGCGCTTTAGCCGCTTGCGCGTCTGCCTGCAATCCAACAGCATTGCAATTTCATAGGGTCCGTCATAAATACTACACTTTGTGTGTATTAATGGAAACATGCTGGCGGCGCCTGCAAGCAACGAGTCGGCGCCAGAACCGTTCGCTTTGCCTCCCACACCCATCAGATATTCAATTCGCCCCAGAAAGCCATATCATGCCCAGCCAGACTGCCGCCTTCCCATCGTCCCGCCCTTCCGATGTCTACGAGCTTCTGTCGCGCGCCAATCCGGACATTCTTACCATCGCGCATCGAGGCGTGTGGTCGGCCGCGCCTGAGAATTCGCTCACCTCAATCCGGGCCGCTGTCGAACTTGGCGTCGAATTCGTCGAACTCGACACGCAGGCAACGGCCGATGGGCAGCTCGTCCTCATGCACGATAGCACCCTCGACCGCACCACTTCGGGCAAGGGTGTCGTTGGCACAAGCAGCTTCGCGGCGGTTCGTGATGCGCGCCTTCGCGCAGGTGCAGGCGGCGAAACCGCAACCTTGACGGATGAGCGCGTGCCAACACTCGAGGAAGCCCTGGAAGAGGCGCGCGAGCGCGTCTTCGTCAATATCGACACGAAGTTTCCGCATGAATTGCCGCTGGTGATTGCAACGGTGCGCCGGCTTGGCGTGGAAGACAATGTCATCATCAAATCGGATATCGAGCCGCAGAGCGGCAGCTTTGCCGTGCGCGATGCCGATTGGTTCGGCTCGATCCCGTATATGCCGATGTTCCGCGTCAGGCCCGGTAAATTCGCCGAAGACCTCCGGCTGATCGAGCCGCTGCACGTGCCGATGGTCGAGGTGAAATTCATCGATATCGCCGATCTGGCGGCCGGGCGCGAGGAGCTTGAGCGTCAGAACATCCGACTGTGGATCAACACGCTCGATGTCTCTCACAACCAAGATTTCAACGACAGCCGCGCACTCAAGGACCCGGAGGCTGTGTGGGGAGCCCTAGTCTCAGCCGGCGTCGGCGCCATCCAGACGGACACCAATGTCGAGTTCAAGCAATGGCTGGCGGGCCGCGCCGCTGGGTAACGGCGGTCACTTTGCCATTAGATACAGACAAGCCCGGCCGAGATGATCGACCGGGCTTGCTGCGTCTTGGGAGACTGGCCTTAGCGAGCGTTATACTTCGCGTCGACCTCGTTGATGGCCTTGACGTTACCAGCGGACCGGCCCTTCTCGTCGAAGGTCTGGGCCAGGAAAGCGTCCGCAATAGCCTTGGCAAGCTCGGTGCCGATAACGCGGGCGCCCATGGTGATGATCTGGGCGTTGTTCGACAGCGCAGCGCGCTCGGCCGAATAGGTGTCGTGGGTCAGGGCCGCACGAATGCCCGGCACCTTATTGGCGGAAATGCTCACTCCGATACCAGTGCCGCAGACGAGGATCGCCTTGTCATAGGTGCCGTCGATGACGCCGGAGGCGACACGGTCGGCAAGGTTGGCATAGAAGTCATCCGGGCCGTCCTCGGTGCGCGACACTTCGCTCACTTCGAAACGGTCCTTGAGGTGATCGGCAAGAACCTTGGCGAGGCCTTCGCCGGCGCTGTCTCCAGCAATTGCAAGCTTCATGGTAGTCTCCTTAGAGTTTGGCCGCGCACTTCGCGAGAATGTCGAGATAGCCTTCGACGTTCCAGGCTGAGCGCCCGATGAAAAGCCCGTCTACATTCGGGCAGGAAATGAGTTCTTCACAATTCTGCGGATTGACCGATCCGCCGTAGAGGCATGGAATCTTCCGGCCGAGCACCTTCTGCGCGACCGCGATGATCTCGGCCTGGCGGGCATCAGCATAGGACGGTTCGGCCGGGATTCCCTTTTCGCCGATCGCCCAGACCGGCTCATAGGCCAGCAGGATCTGCGCCTGCTTCTGCTGCGCAGAAAGCTTCGAGAGCGCTCCGATCACCTGCTCGCTCAGGATCTCCGTCGCACGCCCACTTTCGCGATCGTTCAACGTCTCGCCGATACAGATGAGCGGGATCAGGCCATGGCGAACGGCCGCCTCGGTCTTCAAGCCTACCGTCTCGTTGGTCTCGCCGAAATGCTCCCGGCGTTCGGAATGGCCGAGTTCGACGATGTCGAGATTGCAATCCCTCAGCATCAATGGCGAGATCTCACCCGTCCATGCGCCCTGGTCAGCCCAATGCATGTTCTGGGCGCCGACCTTGACCGAGCTTTCCGAGAGAATGGCCTTGACCTCGCGCACGGCGGTAAACGGCGGAATGATGAAGCGCTGGATGCGCCCATCCCTTAACGCATCGGCGGCGCGCAGAGCCTCGGCAAAGGCTCGTGCTTCCGCCAGCGTCTTGTTCATCTTCCAGCTCGTGCCGATCCAATAGCGGGGTGTCTCTGTCATGTCATATCCTGTTTGGAAGCAATGCTAAGCGTGATGCCGTCACGGCGGAATTGCTCGAGAATGGCGGCATCAGGCGCGTGATCTGTTATCACCGCGTCGAAATCGGCAAGATCGGCCATCACATGCAGGGCGGTGTGCCCGATGCGCTGATGGCTGACGAGCAGGCAGCTCTTGGCGGCCGACGCGATCATCGCCCGCTTCGTGCGCACGACATTGTCGTCCATATGATAGGCAAGCCTGCCCGATATCGCCGGCGTCGACAGGAAGGCGATATCGGCGCGCAACCGCGACAGCGCCTCCTCGGTGACGACGCCCAGAAAAGCGTTGAACTTGGCGGAATAGATACCGCCGAGTGCGATCAGCGTGATGCCGCTTTCGTTTCTCATGCGATCTATGATCGCGGCATTGTTGGTGATCAGTGTCAGCGGACGCTTCTGCAGCAGCATCTCGCCCAGAACGGCCGCCATCGACCCATCATTGACCATGACAGTCATGCCCGGCTCGACCAGTTCCAGCGCGCAATGCGCCATGCTGAGCTTTTCGTCGTGCCCCTGCCGCTCTCGAAACCGAAAATCGCTCTCGAACTGCGTGCCGGCGTCGATGGTCGCACCGCCGCGAACCTTGCGCAGCACGCCCGCCTGCTCGAGATCGTCAAGGTCGCGATGAATGGTCATCTTGGACATGGTGAAGCGATCGGCCAGATCATCGAGATCGACGGTCTTGTGCTCGATGAGCAGATTGATAATCGCTTGCTGGCGCTCTTCCCGTTTCACCTTGCCCTCCGGCCATTGGCCCGAATGGTAATGAACAAGATATAACATTAAAATCTCTCAATTCAACATTTCAATTGTGATATTGAGATGAAATTATGTTGTTTGAGCTGAAGCCAGGCTAGGTCTTCAGCAGGGCTCTTGCTGTTCTTTCGTCCGTGATCAAGCCATAGAGACAGCGGCTCTTCAGAACTGCCCGGATCGCCTCCACCTTCGGCAGGCCGCCGGAGAGCGCCACCAGCCGCTCCTTCTTCGAACGCGGCAGCGATGCCGACAGCGTTCGCGCCGTCAGCGTCGTCTCGATGATATTGCCATCGGCATCGAAGAAGTGGCCGAGGATTTCGCCGACGCCGCCAGCTGCGGTGACTTCCTTGATCTCGCGTGGTTCCACCATGCCCGAAAGCACGAGCTGAGCATCCGTATCGACCGTGCCCAAACCGACGAGTTTCAGCTCGGCGCCGTTTGCAAGCTCGAAGACTTCCTTGACGCCACGCTGCGCCAGCAGCACATCGCGATCCTCGTGCGTGTTGGCAAAGAACGGCACCGGCATCACATGCGCCTGCATGCCCGTCTTCTCTGCGATACGATGCATCACGTCATAGGGGTTGGCGGCGTAGTTTCTCGTCAGTCCGCCGAGCAGCGAGACGAAGCGCAGGTCCTTGGCATTGACGCGAGACAGATGATGGACGGCAGACGACAACGTACGGCCATGGCCGAGGCCGATG
>BFBZ01002265.1_pt1 | contig 10773 bp, 14 predicted proteins | sample 1888401 | NCBI WGS metagenome assembly BFBZ01 (sample SAMD00112614, study PRJDB3348) | symbiont metagenome | host: Chara braunii | reverse complement strand
GACGGCGAGCAACTGGATGAACCAGCCGGGCTCCAGCGCTTCCACCGGCAACCCCTTGGTCGCCAGCACCCGTTTCGTGCCGCCCACATCTACGCTCCTCCCATCCGCCAGTTGCAGCAGCTCGGTCGTATCGCGGGCGATGAAGTCTATGACATGTTGATGCAGCGCCGCGTTCGCGGTCAGGTTGGCCGCCTCGCGCACCGCCTTTTCGCCCCAGTCGGCATTGCGCCCGCGCAGTTCGGCGAGCGAACGGATCAGGGCGACCGCGTCATTGGTCACCTTGGTCATCATCGGGTCGCCGGCGGGCGGACCGGTCGAATTCTTCTGGTCGCCCTTGTCCTGGTCTTGGCCACCAGGAAGCAGCTCGCCAATCGCGACCGGCGTGGCCGCGCCCAGATTGGTGCCGGGCGCCATTGCCGCCACATGGGTCGCATAGAGGATGTAGGTGCCGGCGCTCGCCGCATGTGCGCCGGCGGGCGCGACATAGCCGATGACGGGAACCGGCGAGGCCAGGATGTCGGCGATCATCTCGCGCATGCTGGTGACCAGGCCGCCGGGCGTATCGATCTCGAGGATGACGACTTCGGCCTTTCGCTCGGCCGCGACCGCCAGTGCGTCCTTGAGCTGCCTGGTGCTGGCTGGGCCGATGGCGCCGTTGATCTCGACGCTCAACACCACCTTCCCGCTCGCCTCCCCGGTCGCGGAAGAGGGAGAAAAGGCTGCGGCGGCTACGAGAGCCACGGCGAGTAGGGCCACACGCGCTAGTTTCACGCTCAGAGCTCCATGGAAAACATATGGGATCGCCTTGCCGGGAATTCCATGACGTCGAATTCCACGGCGCGGCCTGGCGGGCCAGGACCGCGTATTCACTCCGATTCACCATCAAGGACTTCTCGGGGATTGCCGATCTGGCTCGATGATTTCTGGCCATCGGCGCGAAGCCCTGAACCGTGGCGGCCACGCCGGCGGCGTGGAACCTTCGGCCACACGCGACGTTCCCAAATGCCTACATCAGTCAAACAACCACTGAAGGAATTGCATCATGGGAAGCACGAGCGACAAGGCTGCGGGCCTCGCGAACCAGGCCGCCGGAAGCGTCAAGCAGGGCGTCGGCAAGGCCGTCGGCAATGAAAAGCTTCAGGCCGAAGGCGCCGCGCAGGAAGCCAAGGGCAAGGTCCAGAAGGCCGTCGGCGATGTGAAGGCCGCAACCAAGGAGGCCACCAACAAGGCAGCCGCCGCGATCAACAAGAACCTCTGACCAGCAGTTGTTCAGCAGCGAAATGGGCCGGCTGCGAAGCTGGCCTATTTTCGTTGCTACAACGCCATCTTGTAGCCGAGATGGCTGGCGGTGAAGCCAAGCCGGTCATAGAAGACATGCGCCTCCGTGCGGCCCTTGTCGGTGGTCAGCTGCACGTGGCTGCAGCCGCGTGAGCGGCATTTTTCGATCGCCCATTCGAACATCTTTCCGCCGATGCCTCCGGAACGCCGGTGGCGGGCAATGCGAACCGCCTCGATCTGGCCGCGCAGCGCGCCCTTCCTCGACAGGCCGGGAATGAAGGTGAGCTGCAAGGTGCCGATCACTTCGGGTCCGTCGACAGCCACGACCAGCAGCTGATTGGCATCGGCTTCGATCGCACGGAACGCTTCGAGATAGGACGGGGCAAGTGGCGTGGACGCATCCTCGCGGCCCGCGCCCAGCGCATCGTCGGCGAGCAGCGCGACGATGGCCGGCAAATCCTGTGCATACGCCCGGCGGAACACGATCTCGCTCATCGGGTGGACCACATACGGCGCCGTGTCGACGGAGGCAAGAACGGTTGACCAGCGTCTTGATTGGTCACCCGACGCAGCCATCGGGCGCGCGCCTGAGCATAAGGAGCAATCTCAATCGACTTCCAGAGCCCGATGCGCCTTGTCCGAGTGATGCAGCCAATGACGATCAAATACCTCAAGGATCGCCCGGAATTCGGCAGTTGGAATCTGGTTGGTGTCATCGTCGCCACTTCCGGTGAGAAATTGCGCCAGTTGCCGATCGTGCGCTTGCGGCTGTTCGATGAACAGCCCCAGCGATGCCAGATCCCCGGCGATCGACTGGTCGGATGGCAGATATCCGCCCCATTCCTCGGCACCGGGTGCCGGATCGCGCAAGCGGATCATCAGAATCCTGGCCAGGGATGGATGCGGCTCCGGATCGATGACAGTGGTTCCGCACATATAGCCGCCAAGGACGCTTCCAGGCTGCGAAGGCGGGAAGAGGCAGAAGAAGAACTCGGCGTCTCCACCGGCTTCTCTCAGATGCGCATACAATCCGCGTTTGGCCAGCGTAACCGGCCCGACAAGCAGCAGCGGCCCGGTTGGTAACGCCTCGCGATACACCGCGGTCAGGCCGTGCACACCCGGCCCGGTCTCTATCGACAGGCTGCCTCGTATCAGTTGACCGCGATAATAGGGCGAAAGGGCGCGGGAATAGCATGCGTATGTTCCGGCCAAGGCCACGCCGAGGCTTCGGTCTTCATGCGCGGAGGCCTCGAGTTGCGCGGCGACGCGGCGTTCCAATTCAGTCCTGTCGATGCCGTGGCGGGCGCAGATCGCGGCCATGAAGCTTGGCAGGTCGCTTTGGGCGATCCACGCGCCGGATTGCCCCATGTCGAGAAGCTTCGACCAATCGTCATAGACACTAAGCTGGCGTGGTTGCGCGCGGCCCTGCAGCCATTTGTCGGCCCGGCCGAGATCGAACGCCGTTTCCGGGTTGACGCGCCGGAACGCCGCCGCCAGATCCTTTCTGGCTACAGTTCCGAGCAACGCCGAAGTCAACCGTAACTTCTGTGCGATGTGCTGTGCCATCTGCCCGCCCTTCATGCCCCAGGCAAGCGTAGCACGCGCCACGCTTTGCTCCCATCGCACATTTTACAAGCACGTATTTCCAGGAATTCCAGAGAATTCCATGCTGTTCCATTCGTCTGCCCTGTCTGACCTCGCGACCGGCGCTAAGGTTCGCGCTGGTTATGGAGCGGACCCGTTATGAAACTCGCGCTATCTGCACTTCTCGCGGTGCTAGCCGTCACGCAAACACAGGCCGAAACGAACATTCCTGTCCATCGCAAGAAAACGGTCGCAGCCGCGAAAACTCGCCCGATCCTCGACAACAAACCCACGGGCACGATCACGCCTTCGTCCGTCGCGATCGTTGCGCCGAACAGCAAGGTCAATCCGGAGTATCCGCCAGCGATGTATTTCTCTTTTTAGCCAGGGCCGGCGCGGCGAGCATGACAAGACCGCCTTGTGTGCGGCTTTACGACAGCGGATTCACGTTCGGCGACGCCGGCGATAAAAACGGCAATGGGAGCAACAAAGATGCCCAGGGTTTCGGAACTCTTCTTCAAGAGCGCTATCGTGTTTCTTATTCTGGGGATCGCAGCGGGCCTCCAGATGGCAATCTCAGGCGATCACGGCGCCTTTCCGGCGCATGCGCATATCAATCTGCTGGGATGGGTCACCAGTGCGATTTTTGGCGGATATTATGCCCTGAACCCGCAAAAGGCCGCCCGCAGGATCGCGATGATTCACTACGGTGTCTACAATCTCGGCCTGGTGATCATGCTTCCGGCTCTCTACCTGATGCTGCGGGGAAATTCGGCGCTTGAGCCGGTCGTCGCCGCTGGTTCACTGATTGTCGCGGCCGCCGTGCTCATTTTCGCCTTCGTGGTTTTCTCGCCGGCAACAGTGCGTTCGGCCTCAGGGGTCGCCTCCGTCTCCCCCTGAGACAATTTCGCGGCTGCGCGGTACGCGGCTTCAAGCTGAAATCGATCGTCGCGATCCACAAGTCGTGGCGACGCTGTCGGTTCGGCCATCGTGATCAGGTCTGCGGCCGTCAGGAGCCGGCGGCCCGCTGCGCCTGCTGCGAATGCGCCATCTCGTGCAGCCCCAGCAGCTTCTCGCCGTCCGCGATATAGTCGCGTGTCATGGGCAGCATGTCGTTTTTCCTGGCGATCTGGATCTGGAACACCACCAGATCCTGCCAGCGAAACGAGGCTTCGGACGCGGCCAGATAAAACTCCCACATGCGGCAGAAGCGCTCGTCGTAGATCGCCCTGGCCTTGTCGCGATTGGCGGCGAAGCGCTCGCCCCAGTGCCTCAGCGTCTCGGCATAATGCAGGCGCAGTATCTCCACGTCAGTCACGACCAGCCCGGCCTTCTCGATCGCCGGCAGCACTTCCGAGAGCGCCGGCACATAGCCGCCGGGAAAGATATGCTTGCGCACGAAGGCGCTGGTCACCGAAGGCGGGCCGGAGCGGCCGACCGTGTGCAGCAGCATCACCCCGTCGCGGTTCAGCAGCTTCGCGCATGTGCCGAAGAAGGTCTTGTAGTGGTTGACGCCGACATGCTCGAACATGCCGACCGAGACGATGCGGTCGAAGCGCGCGCCAAGTTCGCGATAATCCTTGATCTCGAACCGGGCTCTGCCGGCAAGCCCCTCCGAAAGCGCACGTTCCGTCGCCACCGCGTGCTGCTCGCCCGACAGCGTCACGCCCAGCACATCGACGTTGAAGGTGTTGGCGAGATAAAGGCCAAGCCCGCCCCAGCCGCAGCCGATGTCGAGCAGTTTGAGATCCGGTCCCAGCCGCAGCTTGGTGGCGATATGGCGCTTCTTGGCCGACTGCGCCTCGTCCAGCGTCATGTCCAGCCTTGGGAAATAGGCGCAGGAATATTGCAGGTCCGCATCGAGAAAGAGCCGGTAGAGATCGACCGACAGGTCGTAGTGCACTTCGACATTGCGTCGCGCGCGCCGCGTCGTGTTGATCTGCTGGAAACGCCGGAAGGTGTGGCGCACCTTGTCCAGGGCCCGCGTCCAGGCTGTATCGATGCCGGCGGCATCGCCGATGTTCTGGAAGACGATGCGCATCAGGCCGAGAACGCCGCCCTCGGGAAGGTCGACCTCGCCGCTCATATAGGCTTCCGGCAGGGCAAGCATCGGATCGATGGTGATGGCGCGCTCGGCCCTGGCGGTCTTGATATGGATATGCGCCGGCTGCCCGGTGCCATCCCCGAACCGGTCGGTCGCGCCGTTCGGGCTGGTTACCAGCAGGCTGCCTTGCCGTACCAGGCTGGTAAGAACATGACGCAACAGGATGTTCATCGCACGCGGCCCCGTGGATTGCCTGACCGATGGTTAGGCAATCATCGTGACGCTTGTTTGTCTGGGTGGCGTGGGTTGGCGCATGCGTTGCTCAGCCGCCCAAGTCGGCGCTGCCCCTCATTGTCCTGCCGGACATTTCTCCCCGTATAGTGACGGGGAGAAAGACGCTGTCGAGAATGATTTCGCCAATAATCAATACAGCAGAGAGAGCGCCAAGGTTTGTGACAAGCCCCTTCTCCCCGTCACTATACGGGGAGAAGTGCCCGGCAGGGCGATGAGGGGCAGCGCCAACCTTGGCCCTTGTCGCCCTTGTCGCCCTTGTCGCCCCTGTCGCCCTCGTCGTCCTCAGTCCTCGCCCTCATACGCGAGCTGCGCTTCCATCAACGCCCTATCCAGCCGCGCGCCCTCGGCATAGCCGGACAGGTATTCCGGCCGCGCCATGCCGGGCAGCAAACGCGGGCATGGTTCGGCCGCACCGATCGTCATGCTGACCGGGATGACGCCTGCCCAGACAGGGTGCTCGTAATCCTCCTCATCATCGCCGACGCCCTTGGCGCGCACCTTGGCCGAGGCCTCCTCGATGCGCATGCCGATCACCGTTGTCGCCTTGGCTTCCTGCGCCGAGATCGGCCGCAAGGTTGCGGCACGGCCGGGGTAGAAGCGGTCGACCACGCCTGCCAACGCCTTCAGCTTCTCCTGCGGCTCGTCGATGATGCGGGCCGTGCCGAAGCACATGGCGGAGCGGTAGTTGGCGGAATGGTTGAAACCGGAGCGCGCCAGTACCAGCCCGTCGAGATGCGCCACGGTCAGGCAGGCCGGCGCGCCCGCGCGCAGATGGCGCAGCATGCGGCTGGCCGACGAACCGTGCCAGTAGAGCATGTCGTCCTCGCGCCAGTGGATCGTCGGCGTGCAATAGGGCTGGCCGTCGAACGTATAGGCGACATGGCACAGCAGCCCGGCATCCAGCACCGCGAACACCGAGTCATGGTCGTAGCTGCCCCGGTCGTGCCGGCGCTTCACCCGATTGCGCTTGCTGGTTGGAAAGCTCGCTGTTGCTGGAATGTCGTTCACGGCACTTGCATCCTGTTGATGGGTCTGCCAACCATGCGCCGGAACATTGGTCCGAAAAAGAACCAATCACATGGACAAAATTCAAACCAATCCGCCGGACTGGTCCGCACTGATCCCCGTTCTGCCGGGCGAAGGCCCGCGCAACCGGGAGCTCTACGCGGCGCTGCGGCGGCTGATCGAAACCGGCGCGCTCGCCGCCGGCGCCAAGCTGCCGACCACGCGTGACCTTGCCAAACGTTTTGGCCTGTCGCGCACGGCGGCGGTCACCTGTTTCGAAATGCTGGTCTCCGAGGGCTTTGTCACGGCAAAGGTCGGCGCCGGCACCTTCGTCGCGGCCGACGTGCCGTATCTGCCGGTGACGCTGAAGCGGGAGCGTGCTGATGATATCGACGTCTCGACGTCCCTGCCCTGCAGCCTCGGCGTGGCCGTGTCGGACGCGCGCACGCTGCGGCTGTTCCGCATCCTGTTGTCGCGCCATCTCGCGCGTCCCGGCCCCGAGCATTTCCGCTATGGCGATCCACGCGGCGGACTCGGCCTGCGCACCGCCATCGCCGCCTATCTGAGGACCGCGCGCGGCGTGCGATGTGATCCCAGCCAGATCGTGCTGACCTCCGGCACGCAGCAGGGGCTGGACCTGCTGGCACGCGCCGCCATCCGGCCCCAGGACGCCGTTTGGATCGAGAACCCCTGCTATCCGATGGCGCATGCCGTTCTGGCTGGCACCGGCGCAGGGATCATAGGCGTGCCCGTGGACGCCGAAGGGCTCGATCCGGACATCGGCGAGCAACTGTGCCCAAATGCTCGCGCCGCCTATGTCACGCCCTCGCATCAATACCCTCTCGGCGTGACCATGACGATGCGCCGTCGCCTGGCCTTGCTGGAGTGGGCGCGGCGTAACGATGCCTGGATCTTCGAGGATGACTACGACAGCGAGTTCCGCTATGGCGGCCCGCCGCTCACCTCGCTGCAGGGCATGGATGGCGCGGGCCGCGTCGCCTATCTCGGCACCTTCTCGAAAATCCTCTTTCCCGGCCTGCGCATCGGCTATGTCGTGGTGCCCGAAGCGCTGCTCGATGCCGTCATGGCGGTGCGCGCGCGCTCCGACCGCTTCCCCTCGACACTGGCCGAAGGCGCGCTCACCGATCTCCTCAACGAAGGCCACTTCGCCGCGCATCTGCGCCGCGTGCGCCGGCGGGTGCAGGCCGCACGCGACGTGCTGGTCGCTGGCCTCGAGGCGCATTGCGCTGATGATCTCGACGTCATCGTGCCCGAGCAAGGGCTGCATCTGGTGGCGACCTTGAAGCGAGCAGGACCGGACACCAGCCTTGCCGAAGCCGCCATCGCAGCCGGCGTCGGCGCACGCGCCCTTTCGTCGATGTTCGTCGATGGTCCCGCGCGGCACGGCCTCGTGCTGGGCTTTTCCGGTTTCAGCGATGAGGAACTGCGCGCCGCCACGGTGAAGCTCGGCAAGCTGTTTCGATAAGCCGCGCCACGCGCTGGACGCGGCTTTCGATACGTATACGTCCAGTGCAAATCTCCCGGTGGGCGGCAAACGGGGCTCGACTTGCATCACGGTTGGTGATCTCTTGCTGTCTATACTGGGGGAAACACATGAAATCAGCAATGCGCTACGCTGCGGTAAGTCTTTGCACGGCAATCGTCGCCGGATGCGCACCGGTCAGCCAGGGCCAATGGAACACGGAAGTAACCACGATGCAGGGCAGCCCCGCTTGGCGCCGCCAGGCGATCATCGACTGCACCGCCACCGCTGAAAAGAAGCCCGAGAGCGTCAGGGTTTCCATGTCGAAGGTGATGAACGTCGCGCCCGACAAAACGCCGCGCGTCTTTTGCGAAAGAATGATTCGCGCCGTCGCGAATGGACGGCTCAGCTACGCGGAAGCCATGGACATATGGGCCAAGCGGGGCGACCGTAGCGAGTACATAAAGATCATTCAGGGCAGGTAGCAGCCGAGACCCGGCCGAGGCCTCGCCCCCCGGCCGGCCTCGAATTGACACCCGCGCCGGGCGCGGCTCCGTTTGCGCCTTGTGGGACTCTGCCTGCCGTGGCAGAGGACTGCAAATCCCCTGCAGCAAGCGAGACTCAAAACAGATGTTCACTCGAACCCGCACCACGGCAGCCCTCACCCTCCTGGCGTTCGGCGGGCTGCTGTTTGCCTCCGTGTCAGCGAGCGCGGATTCCTGGGGGGCCATCTCCATCGACTTGAAGACGGCGGAAACCGAACCCTATTTCGGTGTCGGTGGCGGCGGCAGCGAGGACGAGGCAACCGCCAACGCTCAGAAATTCTGCGCGGAAGCCGGCGGCGCCGAATGCAAGACCGTCGTCACCTACCAGCAATGCGGCGCCTATGCGGCCAGCAAGACGGGTGGCGGCTGGGGTAAGTCGACGACCCAGAAAACCGCCGAGGATCAGGCGATGGCGGGTTGCAACGACGACGGCTGCAAGATCGTAACATCGGATTGCAACTAGAATCATTCCATCGATAGCTAATATTTCCCGATCGTCGCCGTGAAGAGCCGCGCCATTGCAAAAGCAAATGCGATGCGCGCCTCAATCTAGTCGAATGCCGGATCAGCGCGGAATCTGGCGGTTCGAAATATATAGGCTGGCCGCATGGCTGCTTCTTGTCCGAAGGAGCCATCGGGGATTACCATCGGTCGTTGTCAACCGTCGGGAGGAACCATCATGGCCGGCACTTTCAAGACAGGCGACGTCGTCAAGCTGAAATCGGGAGGCCCGGACATGACCGTCAGTGACGGTTCCGCGTCGGGTTCGTATCTATGCCATTGGTTCAACCGCGAGGGCGACGTCTGGACCCCGCAGCATGTCGGCTTCAAGCCCGACCAGTTGAAACTGGTCGAGCAATCCTCGCCCTGATTCGCACCTGAACAGGTTGGCGCGATGAGGCCGCGATAACCTCTACGCAGCACCTTTCAGCACCGCCGCTTGGCCGGGGCGCCGGCCGGGTTCAGGCTGTCGACCATGGCGGTCGGGATGAGAATCGTGGCGCCGCGTTCCTTCGTCATCTCGTAGATGATGTTCACGGCGCGCAGTTGCAGCGCCGCCGGATTGCCAGCATGGATGGTAGCCGCCTCGGCGAATTTGCCGGCGACTTCGGCGACCGGTCATTAAATTCCTTGGATGTCGTTTAACGCATCCTCGATCAATGCCTGCTATCAGTCGCCTTGTCATGAAGGTCACGGCTCACTTGCGAGAATCTCTTTTCGTCCTGGCGACACTCTGCGGCGCCTGCTTTCCCGCGTTCGGCGCCCAATCGAAGGCCGACAGCAAATGGCCGTCCTTTGTCTTCTTTGGAGACGGTGAAAATCAGACCATCGATCCTTCCCTTTATTTCAAGGAGCAGGAAGGCAAACCCCCTCCGGAACCGCTGAGCAGCATTGGTTCCGGCAACGGTGCCGTCCCCCCAGGCGCCGCACAGCCCGTTTCTGTTAGCGGTGACACCCATGGCGGCCGCAAGTTTGTGAAACCGTCTTTCTCGAGCGGCCGGCAGTAACGCATAGCGGCCGGCAGTCGCTGAAGGCTCGCCCTGGCATGGTGCCGGCGTCATTGTCTCCATCATCAATCGCATCCAGAGCAATTCCAGAAAAAGTGTGAAACGGTTTTCCCGGGAAGCGCGTAGCGCTTTCCCTGGGAATTGCGTCAAAAGAAAGAGATAGGGCGGTTCGGCGTTTCCGTGAAACGATGAACTGTTCTAGAGCTTGGCGGGCACGATTCCACTTTTCGCGCTTGGGGGAGAGATGAAATTTATCAGGTTCGGCCTGCTGGCTGCCATCGCGTCTGCCGCGCCCATCGGCGTTGCCTTGGCCTACACCGACGAGGATTCGTATACGGCGGTCAGCGGCACGGCCATGAGTGTGACAGGTGACATCCAGTTCGATGATTTCGGCATAACATTCGCGAACGGCGAAACGCTCAAATTCGCCGAACTCGTCGACGACCATTTCAGTGTCGGCGGCGAGGATGTCCCGGCTTCCGTCTATCGCGTCAGCCGGCCGCGCGACCCACAGCTCGAGAACGGCAACCGCCTTTGCGGTTCGGGTCCGGTGACATTCATCGCGAACTGGGCTTCAGGAGAAAGCGGCTCGGTCATCGCTGTTTTCACCGGCGAGGACGCGCCGTCGAGTGATGACGAGATGTGCGCCTCATATACTTACGAACAATAATCCCGGCCCGACAGCCTGACCCAGCCACACGATTCTGGACCTTGCCGGCCGGAAACGTTGGTGGTTACCTGCCGTGCGGATGATCCCGCAACGTGACTGGAGACCTGACTTGGCTAAATGGTTCGTGGAGGAAATGACACTCGTGGGAGCATCGGGCGAGCCGATCGAGGTCGACGCCGCCAGCGCGGTTGCCGCCGCCAAGAAGGCCCTGAAGCACAACCTCAAGGAGAGCAACGACGGCGGCAGGCTCAAGGCAAAGGCCTGGCAACTCCCGGTGCCCGGAAATCCTCCTCAGATCATCTATCTTTATGAGCCGGCCAAGCACGAGCACCATCAGTGATGCCGATTGAGACCTAAAGAAA
>BFBZ01002264.1_pt1 | contig 10774 bp, 11 predicted proteins | sample 1888401 | NCBI WGS metagenome assembly BFBZ01 (sample SAMD00112614, study PRJDB3348) | symbiont metagenome | host: Chara braunii | reverse complement strand
GGGCTGGAAAAGGACATCACCGCCGGTCTCGGCTGGGTGCCCGGCGACATCGACCTGATCCGCCCGACCGGCGCCAATCTGAAGATCCCGCATATGGGCTGGAATACCCTGGACGTGAAACGCGATCACCCGGTGCTGGCCGATATCCCGACCGGGGCCGACGGCCTGCATGCCTATTTCGTCCATTCCTATCACCTGACCGCGACGGCCGCCGACGTGGTGCTGGCGGAGGCCGACTATGGCGGTCCGGTCACCGCGATGATCGCGCGCGACACTATGGTCGGCACCCAGTTCCATCCGGAGAAGAGCCAGAAGCTCGGACTGACGCTGATCGGCAATTTCCTGGAGTGGCGGCCGTGAGACTGTTTCCCGCGATCGATCTGAAAGACGGCCGCTGCGTCCGCTTGAAGCAGGGCGACATGGCTCAGGCGACCGTCTATGCCGATGATCCCGCCGCTCAGGCGCGCGAATTCGAAGGGCTCGGCTTCGACTATCTGCATGTCGTCGATCTCGACGGCGCTTTCGCCGGCAAGCCGGTCAATGCCGCGGCCGTCGAGGCGATCCGCGCCGCGACCAGCTTCCCGGTTCAGCTCGGCGGCGGCATTCGCGACCTGAAGACGGTCGAGGGCTGGCTCGCCAAGGGCGTCACCCGCGTCATCATCGGCACCGCGGCGGTGCGCGACCCCGATTTCGTCAAGGCCGCGGCCAAGGCTTTCCCCGGCCAGGTGGCTGTCGGCATCGACGCCCGCGACGGCTGGGTCGCCGTCGAAGGCTGGGCCGAGACCTCGACCCTGCACGCTCATGAACTCGCCAGGCGTTTTGAGGACGCCGGTGTCGCGGCGCTCGTCTATACCAATATCGCCCGCGACGGCATGCTTTCCGGCATCGACTGGGACGGCACCGTCGCGCTTGCCGATCAGGTCGCGATTCCGGTCGTCGCCTCCGGCGGTCTCGCCTCGATGGATGACGTGCACGAACTGATTTCACCGCGCGCGGCCAAGCTTGAAGGCGCGATCACCGGCAAGGCGCTCTACGATGGCCGGCTGGATCCGCGGCAAGCGCTGGCCGCCCTCAAGGCCGCGAGGCGTTCATGAGCTTCAAGGTCCGCATCATCCCCTGCCTCGACGTCAAGGACGGACGCGTCGTCAAAGGCGTGCAATTCGTCGACCTGATCGATGCCGGCGACCCGGTCGAGGCGGCCAAGGCCTATGACGCGGCCGGCGCCGACGAGCTGACCTTTCTCGACATCACCGCCAGCTCGGACAATCGCGCCACCATGTTCGACGTGGTCCGGCGCACGGCGGAGGCCTGTTTCATGCCGCTCACCGTCGGCGGCGGCGTCCGCACCGTCGACGACATCCGGGCGCTTCTTGTGTCGGGTGCCGACAAGGTGGCGATCAACACGGCGGCGGTCACCGACCGCCCCTTCGTCGGCCGGGCCGCCGACAAATTCGGCAATCAGTGCATCGTCGTGGCGATCGACGCCAAGAAGGTGTCGGTATCGGGCGAGATCGACCGCTGGGAGATTTTCACCCATGGCGGCCGCCGGCCGACCGGCATCGACGCGGTCGACTATGCCCGCGAGGTGGTGGCGTTCGGTGCCGGCGAGATCCTGCTGACCTCGATGGATCGCGACGGAACCAAGGCGGGTTTCGACCTGACCTTGACCCGCGCGGTTTCGGATGCCGTGCCGGTGCCGGTGATCGCGTCCGGCGGGGTCGGCGCGCTCGACCATTTCGTCGAGGGCGTGTCGAAAGGCGGCGCCACCGGCGTTCTTGCAGCCTCGGTCTTCCATTTCGGCACCTTTACGGTGCCGCAGGTGAAGCGTCATATGAAGGCCGCCGGCCTGCCGGTGCGGATGGACGGCATTGCCGACGAGGCGCGCTAGCTGAACAGGGGCAGGGCTTATGATCCCGGTCGACACGCTCGTGGTTCTCGCCGGTCTTTGGCTGATCGCGGTGATCACGCCGGGGCCGAATACCCTGTTGTTCGTGGCCGTCGGCCTGTCGTCACCGACCCGCTCCATGCTGGCCGTCGTCGCCGCCGTGCTGATCGGCACCTTGAGCTGGGGTCTCGCCGGTCTGTTTGGCCTGTTCTGGCTGTTCGAACTGTTTCCCGCCGCGGCCATCGCGGTGAAACTGCTCGGCGGCGCCTATCTCGCCTGGATGGGCCTGCGGCTGATCCGGCGCAATCTATGGGTGCCGGCCGAGACCGGCCGGACGCGGGCGCCGGCGCTCAACACCCGCAAGGCTTTCGCTACCGGCCTCGTCACCGCGCTCGGCAATCCCAAGTCGCTGGTCTTCGTCTCGTCGCTGTTCGCGGTGACCCACCTGGCCGAGCAGCCGCTGGCCATCGGCTTCCTCGGCGTCGCCATCATGGTCGCGATGTCGGCGACCTATTACCTCTTGTTCGCGCTGATCCTGCGCAAGCTGCCGGTCGCCCGCGGGCCGAGCCGACTCGGCCGCGCCATCGGTGCCGGCGCAGGTTTCGTCATGGTCGCCTATGGCGGCAAGATGATCTGGGAGCGCTGACGCGCTCCCGTCGCATCACAGAGCGAAACCGTTTTCGGCGGCGAGCGACTTCAGGTCGGCCTCCGGCCGGGCGCCCATATGGCTGATGATCTCGGCGGCGCAGAGCGCACCCAGCCCGAGCGAGGCCTCATGGCCCATGCCGCGGGCAAAACCCGACAGGAAGCCGGCGGCGAACAGGTCGCCGGCACCAGTCGTGTCGACCACTCGGTCGACCGGATAGGCCGGAACGGAGACGAGGCTGTTGCCCTCCGCCGCCAGCGCGCCTTCCTCGCCGCGGGTCACGACGGCGAGCCGGGCATCGGCGCGCAGCGCATCGAGCGCGGTGGCGAAATCGGCGGTCTGGTAGAGCGCCTTCAGCTCGCTCTCGTTGGCGAAGACGATATCGACCACCTTGTCGCGCAGCAGCTGCAGGAATTCGTCGCGGTAGCGATCGACGCAGAACGAGTCCGACAGCGTCAGCGCCACCTGGCGGCCGGCGCCATGGGAGATCTTGGCGGCCTTCAGAAAGGCCTGCTTGGCCGCCGGCGGATCCCACAGATAGCCTTCCAGATAGGTCACGCCGGCATTGGCGATGGTGTCTTCGTCGACATCGTCCGGTGACAGCAGCTGGGCGGCGCCGAGATAGGTGTTCATGGTGCGCTCGCCATCGGGCGTCACCAGGATGAAGCAGCGCGCGGTCGCCGGGCCATCCACCGCGAGCCTGGTGGGGAAATGCACGCCGGCGGCGCGGATGCCGTGGCTGAAGGTGCGGCCGAGCGGGTCGTCCTTGACCTTGCCGACGAAGCCGGGATTGAGGCCCAGCATGCCGCAGCCGACAATGGTATTGGCGGCCGAGCCGCCGGAGATTTCCACGGTCTGCGCCATGGCTCCGTAGATCGCCTCGGCGCGCGGCTCGTCGATCAGCATCATCGCGCCCTTCGGAACTTCGAGCTTGGTGAGCAGGTCGTCCTGAATGCGGGCGAGCACATCGACGATGGCGTTGCCGATGCCGGCGACGTCGTAGCGGGCCTGGGACATGAAACGGATTCTCCGCGAAAGCTCTGAAACGGTCGCGCGCCCTCTACACTTTGGTGGCCATTCCGGCAACGTTGCCGGCGCCGACATGGTTGACATCGCCGGCCAGTCTTGGTGCTTCACGGGTGAGAGATCGCAAGACGGCAGGAGATGGCGATGCAGCTCGGCATGGTGGGACTTGGCCGGATGGGGGCAAATATCGTCCGCCGCCTGATCCGGAGCGGGCATTCCTGCGTGGTTCACGACGCCAATCCCGGACCGGGCCAGGCGCTCGCCGCCGAAGGCGCCGTCGATACGGCAAGCCTCGCCGCGCTGGTTCAGGCGCTGGCGCCGCCGCGCGCCGTCTGGGTGATGCTGCCGGCGGGCGCCGTGACCGAAGGCGCCATCGCCGAACTGGCGACGCTGCTCGCACCCGGCGACACCATCATCGACGGCGGCAATACCTTCTGGAAGGACGATATCCGCCGCGCCGCGGCTCTGGCGGATAAGCAGATCAGCTATCTCGATGTCGGCACGTCAGGCGGCGTCTGGGGCCTGGAGCGCGGCTATTGCCTGATGATCGGTGGCGACCAGGCGGCGGCGGCACGGCTCGACCCGATCTTCGCGGCGCTGGCGCCGGGCCGCGGCGCCATCGCGGCGACGCGCCATCGCGACGACCGGGCCGGTACGGCCGAACAGGGTTATCTCCATTGCGGGCCGAGCGGCGGCGGCCACTACGTCAAGATGATCCATAACGGCATCGAATACGGCATGATGCAGGCCTTCGCCGAGGGTTTCGACATCCTGAAGAACGCCGGTTCAGCGCGACTTCCGGCCGAGCAGCGTCTCGATCTCGATCTCGCCGACATCGCCGAGGTCTGGCGGCGTGGCAGCGTGGTGACCTCCTGGCTGCTGGATCTGACCGCCGAGGCACTGGCCGAGGACGGCGCGCTGCAGGGCTTCTCCGGCCATGTCGACGATTCCGGCGAAGGCCGCTGGACCGTCGAAGCGGCTATCGAGCAGGCAACCCCGGCCGAGGTGCTGACCTCGGCGCTCTACACCCGCTTCCGCTCGCGCCAGGACCATACTTTCGCGGAAAAGGTCCTCTCGGCCATGCGGAAGGGATTCGGCGGTCACCAGGAGCCGAAGAAGCCGGCATGAGCGACCCGATCGGTGCACACAAGGATCAGGCCGGCCCGCCGACCGCGATCATCGTCATGGGCGTGTCGGGCAGCGGCAAGTCGACGGTCGGCGCCCGCCTCGCCGGCGAGCTCGGATGGGATTTCCGCGATGGCGACGCGTTCCATCCGCCGGCCAATGTCGAGAAGATGCGTTCGGGCGCGCCGCTCACCGACGCCGACCGCTGGCCCTGGCTCGATGCCATCGCCCGTCACGTCGCCGCGCTGGAGCAAGTCGGCGGTCACGTGGTCATCGCCTGCTCGGCGCTGAAGCGGGTCTACCGCGACCGGTTGCGGGCCGCGGGTTCACGCCTGCGTTTCGTCTATCTTGCCGGCGATTTCTCGCTGATCGACGCGCGCATGACCGCCCGCGTCGACCATTTCATGCCGCCGAGCCTGCTCCAGAGCCAGTTCGCCACGCTCGAACCGCCCGAGGCCGACGAGCATCCGATCACCGTGTCGATCGCCACGGAACCGGATGCGATCGTCCAGGCGATCCGCGACCGGCTGGCCTGATCAGCGCTTGCGGCCGGGAAACGCCTTGCGGTGGCGGGCGAGATCGGCGACCGCGCCTTCCTTGACCGTCCACATGTCGCATTCGCCGATGACGATGCCATAACCCTCCGCCGCCAGCTGCGAGGCATCGCGCCCGGGGATCGGGATGGTGCCGAGCACCTTGCCGGCCGCCTTGGTCGCGCTGGCCGCCTGGTCGATGCTGGCGAGCACGTCGGGTGCGGTCAGCTGGCCGAGCTTGCCGAGCGATCCGGCCAGGTCATTGGCGCCGATGAACAGGCAGTCGGCGCCGTCGAGCGCGGCGATGTCGCCGGCGATCGCCGCGCAGGCGGCGCTTTCCACCTGCAGCGCCAGGAAGGTTTCCTCGTGCGCCGTGTCGGCATAGGTCGGGTCGAAGCCATAAAGCCCGGAGCGCGACACCGAAGCGGCATAACCGCGCCGGCCGCGCGGCGGATAGAGGCAGGCGTCGAGAACAGCCTTGGCCTGCTCCACCGTATCGACCATCGGCACCATCAGCGAGTGGATGCCGGCATCGAGCATGCGCTTGAAATGGCTGGGGTCATGGCCCGGCACGCGCACCATGGCCTCGCCGCCGCCGGCTTCGACCGCGCGCACGCAGGTCAGCACATCGGCGACATCGATCGGCGTGTGTTCGGTATCGATCAGCACGATGTCGTAGCCGGCCAGCGCATAGAGTTCGCTGATCGCGGGAGAGCCGGAAAAGACCCAGGCGCCGAGGAGCTTCTCACCGGCCAGGGCACGGCGTTTCAGGCGATTGCGGATCATCGAGGTCTCCTTGGGCCCGGTTCGGGCGGTTATTTCGAGGCAAGTGGAATATCGCGGGTCGCAAGCAAGGCGGCGCCCTGTTCGATCGCTCCCCGCTCCGGCAGGCTCGGCTGCGCGCCGAAGCGTGTACAGGCGAGCGATCCGGCCGCCGAACCATATTCGACGGCGCTGGTAAGGCCGCGTCCTTGCGCCAAGGCGGCCGCGAAGGCGCCGCAGAAGGCATCGCCCGCCGCGGTGGTGTCGACGACATCGACCTTGAGCGCCGGCACCGGGCAGCGCACGCCGCCGCCCCAGGCGACCGCGCCCTCGGCCCCGAGGGTGACGATGGTGGTGACCTTCAGGCGCCGGTCGATCTCGGAGGCGATGGTTTCGACATCGCGGGTGGCAAGATCGAGGTTTTCCGCCAGCGCCAGCACCTCGTGCTCATTGACGATGATCACATCGACCAGCGCCAGGAGCGCCGCCGGCACCGGCCCCGCCGGGGCTCGGTTGAGCAGCACCTTGAGCCCGTGCGACCTGGCCCAGCGGGCGGCGGCGAGGATTTCGGCCTCCGGCACTTCCCATTGCAGCATCAGGATGTCGCCCGCGCCGGCCGGCAGGCCGTCGAGCGATGCCGCCGATGCCTGGGCATTGGCGCCGGCCGCGACGACGATCTGGTTGCGGCCGGCGGCGTCCACGGCGATGAAGGCCGCACCGGTCGGGGCTTCGGCCCGCGCCACCCGCGCGATGTCGACGCCGGCCTCGGCCAGAGCGGCGAGCGCGGCTTCCGCGAAACCATCGCGGCCGACCGCGCCGACCATCACCACCTCGGCGCCGGCGCGGCGGGCGGCGAGCGCCTGATTGGCGCCCTTGCCGCCGGGCACGACGACATAGTCGGGACCAAGCACGGTTTCGCCCGCTGAGGGCAGTGCCGGCACGCGCGCGACCAGGTCGATATTGAGGGAGCCGAAGACGACGATCATCGGAGCAAGCTGGCTTGCCCGACGCGTAGCGGTCAAGCGGCCGGGAGCAGGGCGGCAATGCAATCCCCGATCTCGCGCCGGCCGAATTGCGCCGATCACGGATTTTGATTTGCCCTTCGCATCGCGACGCGCGATGGACTGGACATGGGACAGCCTGCGATAGAAGCCGAGGCGCTGGTCAAGGACTATGGCACGGTGCGGGCCGTGGATCGTCTGTCCTTTGCGCTGGCGCCCGGCTCGACCACCGCCTTGCTCGGCGGCAACGGCGCCGGCAAGACCACCACCATCGGCATGATCATGGGCCTGACGCTGCCGACCTCGGGCGAGGTGCGGGTGCTGGGCACCGACATGGCGCGCCGCCGGCACGATGTGCTGCACCGGATGAATTTCGAAAGCCCCTATGTCGACATGCCGTATCGGCTGACGGTGCGCCAGAACCTGACCGTGTTCGGCAAGCTCTACGGCGTCGACGGGCTCAAGCAGCGGATCGCCGCGCTCGCCGCCGATCTCGACCTCGGCGATTTCCTGGATCGCGCCACCGGCAAGCTGTCGGCCGGCCAGAAAACCCGCGTGGCGCTGGCCAAGGCGCTGATCAACGATCCCGAAGTGATGCTGCTGGACGAGCCGACCGCTTCGCTCGACCCGGATACCGCCGATTGGATCCGCGGCCATCTCGAACAATACCGGGCGCGGCGCGGCGCGACGATCCTGCTGGCTTCGCATAATATGGGCGAGGTCGAGCGATTGTGCGATCGGGTCATCATGCTGAAGGGCGGGCGCATCGAGGACGAGGGCTCGCCGGCCGAGTTGATCGCGCGATATGGGCGCTCGAACCTCGAGGAGGTCTTCCTCGATGTCGCCCGCGGACGCAAGGAGGCGGCCGAATGAACATCCGCATGACCAATAGCCGCCCGCGCGTGAAAATCTGCTGCATCTCGTCCGTGGCCGAGGCCCGGATGGCGATCGCCGCCGGCGCCGACGCGCTGGGCTTCGTGGCGGCCATGCCGTCCGGTCCCGGCATTGTCGACGATGCGACGATCCGCGCGGTGACCACCGATCTGCCGCCGCCGATCGCGAGCTTTCTGTTGACCTCGCGGGTCCGCGGCCTGGATATCGTCGACCATGTCCGCGCCTGCGGCGCCAATACCGTGCAGATCGTCGATCATATCGACCCGGCCGAACATGCCGTCGTGGCGGTCGCCTTGCCGATGGTGCGGCGCGTCCAGGTCATCCATGTCGAAGGTCCGCAGGCGCTCGACCTGATCCCGGCCTATGAACCCTATGTCCATGCCTTCCTGCTGGATTCCGGCAAGCCCGGCGGGACCATGCGCGAACTGGGCGGCACCGGGAGGACCCATGACTGGGCGGTCAGCCGCCAGTTCGTCGCAAGGACCGCCAAGCCGGTCTTTCTGGCCGGTGGGCTGAATGCCGGCAACGCCGGGCAAGCGATCGCCAGCGTCAGGCCGTTCGGGCTCGATCTCTGCTCGGGCGTGCGCACCGAGGGCCATCTCGACCAGGCCAAGCTGACCGCGTTCATGCAGGCCGTGCGGGACGCGGCATGAGGGGCGCGGCATGAGCTTTTCCCTCGCCCGCGTCGGTGCGATGTGCCTGCGCTACGTCTACCTGCTGTCGTCGTCCTGGCCCCGGCTGATCGAGCTGATCTACTGGCCGATCCTGAACCTGCTGACCTGGGGTTTCCTCCAGACCTATGCGATGAAGGCCGCGAGCGGCACGCTGTTCGCCGCGGGCGCCCTGGTTTCCGGCCTCTTGCTGTGGGAGGTGCTGTTCCGCGGCCAGCTCGGCTTTTCGATCTCCTTCCTCGAGGAGATCTGGTCGCGCAATCTCGGCAACCTCCTGATGAGCCCGTTGCGCCCGATCGAATTCGTCGCGGCGCTGATGGTCATGAGCCTGGTCCGGCTGATGGTCGGGCTGGTTCCGACGGTGATCCTGGCGGTCGCCTTTTTCGGCTTCGACATGGCCCGCCTCGGCGTCGGGATCGTGGCTTTCTTCGCCTTGCTGATCATCACCGGCTGGGCCGTGGCGCTGCTGGTGGCGGGGCTCATCCTGCGCCATGGCCTGGGCGCCGAGAGCCTGGCCTGGACGATCCTGTTCGTGTTCTGGCCGCTCTGCTGCGTCTACTACCCGCTCTCCGTTCTGCCCTGGTGGTTGAAGCCGGTGGCTCTGGCGCTGCCGCCGACCTATGTCTTCGAGGGCATGCGCGGCGTGCTCGCCGATGGCGTGCTCAGGCTCGATTATCTGGCCGCCGCCGCACTCTTGAACATCGTCTGGTCCGCCGCGGCAGCCTGGGCCTTCGTCTTCCTTTTGAACAAGGCCAGGGCGGCAGGCTCACTTTTATCGGGCGGAGAATGACATTTCGCCAGGGCGGCAATCCGGGGAACGATCTATCCGTATAAGCACGGACAGACGAAAGTTAACAGTTTGTTAGCCGTGCTCTGATTGCCTGCCTTGTGTCAAAGAGATTACAAACTACCGCAGCGCAGCAATAGAAGCTGGGTCAATCCGCGTGAAGCCGCCATCGTGGCGCCGTGCCGGTCGGTTCAATCCTTGGGCCTGATCGGGACCCAGCCCCTCTTTTCGGAGGCTTATCGAGTGCCGCTTTATCATTGGTACGAAGCAACGCATGCCATGCTGGCGCCTTATCGCGCCATGGCCGACGCGACCAAGCTGGCTTTGTCGAATCCGGTCAACCCGTGGTCCCATACGCCGTTCGGCAAGCAGATGGCGGCCGCCTGCGAAGTGTTCGAGCGCACCACCCGCCGTTATGGCAAGCCGGCCTTCGACCTGCCGACGGCACTGGTCGGCGGCGAGCGGGTGCCGGTCACCGAGAAGGTCGTGTGGTCGCGGCCGTTCTGCAACCTGATCCATTTCCAGCGCGCCATCCCGCGCAACCACCGGCCCGACCCGAAGGTCCTGATCGTCGCTCCGATGTCGGGCCATTACGCCACGCTGCTGCGCGGCACCGTCGAGGAGTTCCTGCCGAGCCACGAGGTGTTCATCACCGACTGGATCGACGCGCGCATGGTGCCGATGAGCGACGGCCAGTTCGATCTCGACGACTATGTCGACTACGTCATCTCGATGCTGCACGTGCTGGGTCCCGATACCCATGTGATCGGTGTCTGCCAGCCGGCCGTGCCGGTGTTCATGGCGGTGGCGCGCATGGAGGCCGAGGAAGACCCCTATGTGCCGACCACGCTCACCTTGATGGGCGGGCCGATCGATACGCGCTCAAACCCGACGGCGGTCAACAAGCTCGCCCATGAGCGCGGCACCGACTGGTTCCGGCGCAATGTCATCACGACGGTGCCGTTCCCCCATGCCGGCATGATGCGGCCGGTCTATCCGGGGTTCCTGCAGCTGACCGGCTTCATGACGATGAATCTCGACCGGCATGTCGATGCCCATCGCGATCTGTTCCGCAACCTGGTCAAGGGCGATGGCGACGGCGCCCAGAAGCACCGGGAATTCTATGACGAATATCTTTCGGTGATGGATCTGACCGCCGAGTTCTACATGCAGACGATCGAGCGGGTGTTCGTCGAGCATCACCTGCCGCGCGGCATCATGAGGCATCGCGACCAGCCGGTCGATCCCAAGGCGATCAAGCGGGTCGCGATGATGACCGTCGAGGGTGAGAACGACGATATTACCGGCGGCGGCCAGACGCTTGCTGCCCATGGGCTCGCGACCTCGATCCCCGAGGACATGCGGGTCCACTACCTGCAGCCGGCGGTCGGCCACTACGGCGTGTTCAACGGCTCGCGTTTCCGCGCCGAAATCGCGCCGCGGG
>BFBZ01002263.1_pt1 | contig 10775 bp, 9 predicted proteins | sample 1888401 | NCBI WGS metagenome assembly BFBZ01 (sample SAMD00112614, study PRJDB3348) | symbiont metagenome | host: Chara braunii | reverse complement strand
GGGCCGACCGCCAGCGGCAAGTCGGCCCTTGCGCTCGATCTCGCCGAGCGCAAGGGCGGCGTCATCGTCAACACCGATTCCATGCAGGGCTATTCGGTGCTCGACGTGCTGACGGCACGACCGAGTGCCGCCGACGTCGCCCGCGTCCCGCATTATCTGTATGGGCATGTTCATCCTTCCACAGCCTATTCCACCGGCGCCTGGCTGCGTGACGTGATGAAGCTTGTCGACGACGGCGTGCTCTCGGGGCGACCGGTGATCTTCGTCGGCGGCACCGGCCTCTATTTCCGGGCGCTTGCCGAGGGCATTTCGGAAATGCCGGATATTCCCCAGCGGATACGCGACCGCTGGCGCTACGAATTGAAGGAACGAGGCGCGGTCAAATTGCACCAGATCCTGATGCATGAGGATTCAAGGGTCGCCATGACGTTGAAGCCGACCGACAGCCAACGCATAGTGCGGGCGCTGGAGGTGCTGGACGCGTCTGGCCGTTCGATCCTTGAGTGGCAGGCGGCGCGCGGCCAGCCGCTGATCGACAGGAATGGTGCGCACTTCATTGTGATCGAACCGGATCGCGCGGCTCTGGTCGCCCGGATCGAAGCGCGGTTCGACCAGATGCTGGACAAGGGTGCGCTGGATGAGGTTCGCCGGCTCGCGGCACTCGATCTCGACCCCGATTTGCCGGCAATGAAAGCGATCGGTGTCCGTGAACTGCAGGCGGCGATGGCTGGAAACATGGGTTTTCCCGAGGCAATCGAGCGCGCCAAGATCGCGACCAGGCAATATGCCAAGCGTCAGGCGACTTGGTTCAGGCACCAATTGGGCTCCGAATGGCGGAGGCTATCTCCCAATGGCGAAACGGAAACCATGATCTGACAGTCCGTTTTGGATGCAACCTGACAAGTTGACGCAGAAGGAAAGATTCTCGTTGTGGTTGTCCAAATTAACCCTCCGTAAGGTCGCGCGTGCGATATGATCGCGGGGTGTTCTTGAAACGGGGAGCAGATGCGTTTCCACAAGGCGGAATCGGCATTTTTCGTCTTTATCTTCGTGATCCTGGCCGCGGGCCTGGTGACGCTGCATGCCTATGGACTTCTGCAATCGCTTGCCGCCGAGATCCGTACGTCTTCCGGAATCGATCAGATCACCTATCTCAACAAGCTGTTGTTCGCGACCGGCGTGCTCCTGGCGACGGCGCTGTTCTTCGGCGTTTTCTTCATCTATCCGCTGATCCGCAAGCAGGCGACGGAAGAGGGCAAGCTGCGCGCCATGACGGTTTCGCTCAGCGCGCGCTCGGAAACACTGGAACATGCGGCGCTGACCGACGGTCTGACCGGCATGCAGAACCGGCGCTATTTCGATGATGCGCTGAAGGAATATCTGGAAGAGTTCCGCCGCATTGAGAAGCCCGTCGGGCTGATGATCCTCGATCTCGACCATTTCAAGCAGGTCAACGACACCCATGGCCATGATGTCGGCGACGAAGTGCTTCGCGCCGTCGCGAGCTGCCTCAAGGACATGACGCGTTATCACGACGTGGCGGCGCGACTAGGCGGCGAGGAATTCGCCGTGGTCACACCGAATATGGATGCCGAGCTCCTGGCCAAGTTCGCCGAGCGCATCCGCAGGGCGATCGCCAATATGTCGATCCTCTCGGGCAATGTGCGCCTGAAGATCACCACCAGCGTCGGGCTGGCCGTCTGGGATCGCAAGGAAACGGCCGAAGAGTTCTACCGCCGCGCCGATCGCCAGCTCTATGAGGCGAAGAGGCAAGGCCGCAACCGCGTCTGCGCCTAAAATCCCGAAGAAGAATTCATGAGGCCGGTTGCCTGACGCGGCTTTCTCGACTTCCGGTGCTCACGGACTGAATGTCCGCTCCGCTCCGGCTTCTCGAAACCCGCGCCATTCAATCCGGCCTGATGAATTCCCTTTCGGAATTTACCCAGGCTGGCCAACGCGCAGATGGACGCCACGCCGGTTCAGTCGTTCTGCGGGCGCAGGCCGAAGGTTGCGGGCTTGAGGCCGTAGCGCATGTCGAAATCGTCGTCGGGCTGGGCGCGTGGAGCCGGAGGCTTGCGGTATTCGGGGTCGCCGGCCTGCCGGCCTGAATCCACGGCCTGGGCAAAGGCCATTGCCTGCTGTGGTTTCGGCACGTTGCGCAACCGCTCGACGATTGCCGCCAGATCGACATCGTCGCCGATCTCGGACGGCACGGCCTGTTCACGCCTGGACGTGCCGGGGATCAGTTCCTCCGACAGTTTTTCGAATTTCAGCCGCATTGTCGTAGCCACGCCTTCGCCGAAGGCTATGGCTTCGCGCTGGCCCATGGACGAGAGAAAGGCGAGCGTCGAAGCCGAGGAGTCGGCAATCGCCGAGCGGATGATCGCCTGATCCTGCTCGTTGGCGAGGCGCATGGCAAAAAAGGTCGAGCACTGCGACAGGATGGTGGGATCGAGTTCGCCCGGGCGCTGGGTGACGACGCCGAGATAGCAGCCATATTTGCGGCCTTCCTTGGCGATGCGCGACAGCGCGTGCCTGGTGGGCGCGAAGCCGAGCCTTGTGTCGGCGGGCATGTAGCGGTGTGCTTCCTCGCACAGCAAAAGCAGGCGAAGCTTGCCTTCGCTCCACAGAGCGAGGTCGAACGCCAGACGCGCCAGCACCGAGCAGACGGAGTTGACGACTTCCGAAGGCATGCCGGCCATCTCGAAGCAGGTCACGGGGCGACCATGGTGCGGCACGCGGAAAATGTTGCCGATCGTCTCGTGGATCGTGTCCTCGATCAGGCGCGAATTGAACATGAAGCGGTAGCGTGGATCGGCGGCCGCGGATTCGATGCGCGTCTTCAGCGATCTGAGGATTGGGCGATCGTTCTTGCTTTCGAGCAAGCCCATGCGCTCGTCGATCTGCTTGATGAGATCGACCATGCGGTAAGGCACGGGCGTGTCGGCGGTCAGCGCATCGCTGCCGCGCCGGACATAGGCGCCGGAATTCGGATTGCGATAGAGGTTCTTGGCGGCGGGAATGAGGTCGCGCAGGACATCGACTTCCTCTGGGACAGTCTCGCGCCCGCGAAACAGCACTTCGGCGAATTCCTCGAGCCTGAACATCCAGAAAGGCAGGTCCAGCGTCGTCGAATCGACCCTGACGCAATATTCAGGCAGCGACGCCGCGAACTCGTTGTGCGGGTCGAGGATGAGGATGCGCAGGTCCGGCCGGGCAGCGATCGACTTGCGCAGGAGCAGCGAGACGGCCGTCGACTTGCCGACGCCCGTCGTGCCGACAACGGCGAAGTGCCGGGCCAGCGTGTCGTCGATGGCGATGTTGGCGTCGATCGCCTCGTCCTGCGACAGCGTGCCGATGGTGATCGAATGACGCCCCGCAAGATCGTAGACCGCCTGCAGGTCGCTGCTGCGGATGCGGTGGGCAATCGCGCCGATATGCGGATAGGTGGTGATGCCACGATCGAAGACCGGTTTGGCGCCCGGCTCGGCGCCATCGCGGACTTCGCCGATCAGCTCGATCTTGACCTCGATCGGGTTCTGACCCTCGCTGCTCCAGGCGCGATCCGACTTGCCGATCTCATAGACCAGGCCGACGGTTCGCGCCGAGCCCAGGTTGATGGAAATCATCTTGCCGACCGTCCACAGACCGGTAATCACGCCTTCAACGTCGTCGGCATAGGCGCTGATCATGGCGCGCGCACCATCGCACTGCACGACATTGCCAAGAACCCGCTTGTCATTCTGCTCCGCGTTGCGGCGCTCCTGCGATGTCGACTCTCCGACTGCGGCTTCGCGTTCAACAAACATGGATAGGCACTTCCCCATTTCCCCGAGCGGACCGACCCTACAGGAACGGGGTTAAGGTGGGGTGAGGCTTGATGGTTCAGGAGGCCTTAAGGCATTTCCGACAATTCGATCGGACCTCTCTTTTCTCGACGACAATAATTCGGTATATAAGATTTATGGATGATATAGCGAACGACATTTCCTCGACCATCGGCAAGCGAATACATGCCGAAAGAAGCATGCGTGACTGGTCGCTGGCCGAACTCGCCGATCGTTCCGGCGTGTCGAAGGCCATGCTCAGCACCATCGAACGGGGCAAGACAAGTCCGACGGCAGCGCTTCTGGTGCGCATCGCCTCGGCCTTCGGCATGACGCTGTCGACGCTGATCGCGCGAGCCGAACTGCAAGGCGGCGGGCTGCTTCGCGATGGCGATCAGCCGATATGGCGCGATCCCGCCACCGGCTATGTCCGGCGGCACCTTTCGCCGGCCTCGGACATGCCGCTCGAACTGATCCGGGTTCAGCTGCCGGCGGGAGCCAAGGTCAATTTTCCCGCGGCATCATACGCTTTCATCAAGCAGCAGATCTGGCTGATCTCCGGCCAACTCGACTTCGCCGAAGGCGATATCGTGCACCGGCTCCAGCCGGGCGATTGCCTGGCACTCGGCGCGCCGTCGGATTGCAGCTTCCATGCGCCCGGGCCTGGCGTCGCCGATTATCTGGTCGCGCTGGTCAGGGGCTAAGCAGATGGCACGAAGCCCGAAACGCTCCCACAATGGTGGGCCGCCGCTCGACGATTACAAGGGGCCGCCATGGGGCAAGGGAGACCCGTATGTCTTCCTTGCCTGGCAAGCCGCGCACGCCAAGGCGTGGAAGCCGCCGAGCCACGAGGTCATGCTGCTGCGGATGGGAAAGGCCGAGCGACTGGGTCTGACCTATGAGGAGTACACGCTCGAGATCCTGGAGCGCGGGCTGCATCTGCAGCCAAAGGACGCGGATCGCATCGCCGCGATCAAGGCAGCACGAAAGCGAAGGCGGGTCAGCCGTCTGGATTGAAGGCTGCGGGCCAAGCGCGTGATCACGACAACCATTTCAATCAAGGGACATCGTTGATGGGGTCCATCGAAATCAAGGCTCTGACCGGCGCGGCGCGTGCGCGAGACATGCTGGCCGACATTCTGATCGAGACGGTTGCCGCCGGCGGATCGGTCAGCTTCATGCATCCGCTGGCGCGCGAGGCCGCCGAGGCGTTCTGGGAAAAATCCCTCCAGGCGGCGGCGAGAGGTGAAAGAGTGGTGCTGGGCGCATGGGACGGCGACGCCTTGATCGGCACGGTGACATTGCTGCTCGATTTTGCGCCCAACCAGCCGCACCGGGCCGAGATCGCCAAGCTGATGACGTCCGTCGATCAGCGGGGCAAGGGCGTGGCGACCAGCCTGATGCGGGCCGCCGAGCATCTCGCCGTCGAGAAGGGCCGTACCCTGCTGGTGCTGGACACAGCGGCCGAGGAGGGCGCCTCCGGCCTCTACGAAAAACTGGGCTTCACACTGACGGGCGAAATCCCCGACTATGCGCTGAAGCCGCATGGTGGGTTGACCGGCACGCTGATCTACTGGAAGCGCATCGGCCTTGCCTGATTGATCTATGTCCTCACCGCACTTGGGTGACGCGACAAAAGCCACTGACGAAAATCCTGTTCGGCGCGCGACAGTGGTGCTGCCGAAGGCTGGGTCAGGAAATGTCCGGAACTGCTGGAGAGTTCGAAGTCGGAAAGCGGCACCAGCGCCTTGCCGGAGAGTGCCGCGTCGATCAGCGGCCGGGAGCCCAGCAGGACGCCGGCCCCGGCCCTTGCCGCCTCCATGGCGGCGACAAAACTGTCGAAGCGGTGGGACCGCCTGGCATGTCCGGCCAGTCTGGCGGCAGCGAACCATTCCGCCCACATTTCACGTGCGCCGGCGACCAGAAGCAGGGGCAAGGAGGTCCAGTCGGCATCGTCAGCCAGGGCCGGAGCCGCGACCGGCACGAGCCGCTCGACGGTCAGCCTGTCGGCTTCTCGCCCGGGAAATGAGCCGCTACCGAAACGGATGTCCAGCACCGAGCCCGGCTGGTCGTAGTCGGTTGGTCGGTGGATCGTCACCACATCGAGCTGGATCTGGGGCAGCGCCTTCGCGAGATCGGGCAGGGCGGGAACCAGCGCAAGCAAGGCAAAGGAGATCGGCACCCGGATGGTGACGGTCTGAACGGCGCGCGGTTCGAACAATTCGGTGGTGCTGTTGCCGATGGTGGCGAAGGCCGATTGGATGTGCGGGAGATAGGCCGCACCTTCCGGGGAAAGTGCCACGCCGCGCGCCAGACGCGAAAACAGGCGGGTTTTCAGCCGCTCCTCGAGAAACCGGATGTGCTGGCTGACGGCCGCCTGCGTCAGGCCGAGTTCGCCCGCGGCGGCGGTGAAGTTGGACAGCCGCGCCGCGGCCTCGAAACTGCGCAGCCAGTCGAGCGGAGGCAATGTATTGAGGGTTTGATGAGCCATTAGAATTTCCAGCCCATTGGCCAAAAAATGATAATTTGAGTTATGCCTTGGGAGGCCTCAACATGCAATCGAAACCCATGGACCGGACCATGGGTACAAGGCACAGGACCTCATCCATGTTGACCCACGCGCTTGTTGGCGATGAAGGAAGAACGATCGAACTTGGCTGGCAGGATGGGGCACGCGCCCGTTTCCATGCCATGTGGCTGCGCGACAATGCGCTGGACGACAAGACGCGCAGCGCCGGCAATGGCCAGCGGCTGATCACGATCCTCGATATTCCCGCCGATACATGCATTGGCGCTGCTTCGATCAAGGGCGGTGCGCTGGAGGTCAGCTTCGTGCCGGAAGGCAAGACGGTCAGCTTTCCCGCGCAATGGCTGAGCGCCAACGCCTATGATCGCGACGCGGCCCGCCAACCCGGCTGGACCGGCGACGAGATCGAGCGCTGGACCAAGGCGACGATGCAGGATTCCGTGCCGCGCGCCGGTTATGCCGCCGCCAGCCGCGACCGCAACGTCCTGCGCGGATGGCTGTCGGCGGTGCGGGCCTATGGCTTTGCCGTGATGGACGGCCTGCCCACGGAATCTGGTTCACTTTGCAAGGTGTCCGACCTTTTCGGTTACATCAGGGAGACCAATTACGGCCGCTGGTTCGAAGTGCGCGCCGAGGTAAATCCAAGCAATCTCGCCTACACCAATCTCGGCCTCCAGGCGCACACGGACAATCCGTACCGCGATCCGGTGCCGACGCTGCAGATCTTGTCCTGCATCGAGAATACGGTCGATGGCGGCGAGTCCAGCGTGGTCGATGGTTTTGCCGTCGCGGCGGCTTTGCAGGCGGAGAACCCGGAAGGTTTCAGGTTGCTGAGTTCGTGCCCGGCGCGCTTCGAATATGCCGGCTCGTCCGGCGTTCGGCTGCAGTCCAAGCGCCCAATGATCGAACTCGGGCCGGATGGCGAGCTGATCTGCATCCGCTTCAACAACCGCTCGCTGGCGCCCACGGTGGATGTGCCCTTCGTCGACATGGACGCCTACTACAAGGTCTATCGCCGGTTTGCCGAACTGATCGAGGATCCGTCCTTCGAAGTGACGTTCAAGCTTGAGCCTGGCCAGGCCTTCATCGTCGACAACACCCGGGTCATGCATGCCCGCAAGGCGTTTTCCGGCACCGGCAAGCGCTGGCTGCAGGGCTGCTACGCCGACAAGGACGGCCTGCTTTCGACGCTTGCCGCGATCGAACACGGTTTCGAGGAGGCGGCGGAATGAGCGGCCAGGATCTGAACGCGGGCAATATCGTCGAGTTCATCGCCGATATCTTCGAGAGGCGTGGTGCGGAATCCTATCTCGGCGAGCCCGTCACCATGTCCGAGCACATGCTGCAGGGCGCATGGCTGGCCGAGCAGGACGGTGCGCCGGAAGAGCTGGTGGCGGCGGCGCTGCTGCACGACATCGGCCACTACACCAGCGAGTTCGGCACCTATTCGCCTGATGATGTCGAGGACAAGCACCATGACGAAGCGGGTGGCGAAGTGCTGGCGCCATTCTTTCCGCCTGTCATCGTCGAATGCGTCAGGCTGCATGTCTCGGCCAAGCGCTATCTCTGCGCCACCGATCCGACCTATTTCGGCAAGCTGTCGCAGGCGTCGGTGCACACGCTGTCGCTGCAGGGCGGCCCGATGAATGCCGAGGAGGTGGCAGAGTTCCGCGGGAACCCGTTCCATGATGAAGCCGTGCGGGTCCGCATCTGGGACGAGGGCGGCAAGATCGCCGACATGAAGACGCGTACGTTTCGGGACTACGTGCCGCTGCTGGAACGCGTGGTGGCGCGCTTCGCCGCCGACAAGGCGGCCTAGTCACCAGCGATCCGACACCGGAGGAGATGGCTGTGTGTTTCTGCCTTGACGGCGAAAGTTCGCTGGCTGCCTTCCGGCCCGATGATTGCGGCGAGCGTTCGCCCGCCGCAATCGCTTCCGTTTCGCGGCGCAATGCAACCGGCCGCGAGCCAGTCCCCCGACGTCATCGGCTCGTTCGGACACGGCGCTCCCGAATGCGAGCCGTATGGCGCCGACGGCTTGAGCCATGCAGTCGCGCAAAGCCTTGTTGATCGAAAAGGGGAGGCGCGGCATAGGCCGCGCCTCCTTTTTTGCTGCTGCGGGTATCGCGCTATCCCTTGTGGTGAACCTGCTGCAATCCATAGACCGGCGTGGGTAAACCGACCTGCCTGGCCTTGAGCTGCAGCGACAGATACTGCGAATAATGCCGCGACTGGTGGAGATTGCCGCCGTGGAACCACAGCGCATCCTGCTGTGTCGGCTTCCACATGTTGCGCTGCTCGCCTTCCCAGGGGCCGGGATCCTTGGTGGTGTTCGAGCCAAGGCCCCAGACCTTGCCGACCTTGTCCGCCACTTTCTGCGAGATGAGGTCGGCGGCCCATCCGTTCATCGAGCCGTAGCCGGTGGCGTAGATCACCAGATCGGCCGGCAGTTCCGTGCCGTCAACGAACTTGACGCCGGTCGGGGTCAATTCCTGGACCGCCGCACCCGGACCGCTCTTGAGCTTGATCGAGCCATCAATGACGAGATCGCAAGCCCCGACATCGATGTAGTAGCCGGAACCCCGGCGCAGATACTTCATAAAAAGGCCGGAGCCGTCATCGCCCCAGTCGAGCAGGAAGCCGGCCTTTTCCAGGTCCTCGTAGAACTTCGCGTCGCGGTCCTTCATCTGCTGGTAAAGCGGGATCTGGAATTCATGCAGGATGCGGTAGGGCAGGGACGCGAAGATCAGGTCGGCCTTGCGCGTCGTCATGCCGTTCTCCACCGCCTGCTCGGAATAGAGCCCGCCCAGGCCGATATCCATCAACGTATCGGACTTGACGATGTGGGTAGAGGAGCGCTGCACCATGGTGACGTCGGCGCCGCCTTCCCACAACGCAGCGCAGATATCGTGAGCGGAGTTGTTGGAGCCGATGACGACGACTTTCTTGCCACGGTATCTGTCGGGACCAGGGTGGGTCGAGGAATGCTGCTGCTCGCCCTTGAAGATGTCCTGGCCCTTGTATTTCGGCCAGTTCGCCTTGCCAGACATGCCGGTGGCAAGCACCAGCTGCTTGGGCTTTAGGGTGATCTCCTTGCCGTCGCGCTCAACGACGACTGTCCACTCCCTTGTCTTCTCGTCGTATTTCGCGGATTTGGCTGTCGTGGAGGACCAGTAATTCAGCTCCATCACCTTGGTGTACATCTCCAGCCAATCGCCGATCTTGTCCTTCGGGGCGAAGACCGGCCAGTTCTTGGGGAAGTCGATGTACGGCAGATGGTCGTACCAGACCGGGTCGTGCAGGCAGAGCGACTTGTAGCGCTTGCGCCAGGAATCGCCGGGCCGTTCGTTCTTCTCGATGATGATCGTCGGCACACCCAGCTGTTTCAGCCGCGCGCCAAGCGCGATGCCGCCCTGGCCACCGCCGATGATCACGACATAAGGCTGCCTGGTGTGACCGAGTTCGGCGATCTCGTCGTCGCGTTCCTCCCGCCATGTCTTGCGGTCCTTGCCGTGGCCATGCTTGGCGCCGAGCGGACGCGTGAAGCCGGCCTTCTCCTCGTGACCCTTCAACTCGGCCATCGTGGTCAGCAAGGTCCAGATCAGGTCGCCCTTGAAGCGCACCAGGCCGAAACCCCGCGCCACCTTGGTCTCGAAGGTGATCCAGGCGGTGATGACGCCGTCCGCTTCGGTCGCTTCCTCGCCTTCGGCCACCTTCCACTCGCTTGGCCTGGTCTCGGCGAGGGTTGCCTTCAACATATCGCGAACCTGGTCCTGGCCCTCCATCGTCTTCAGGTTCCAGGTAAACGTCACGAGGTCGCGCCAGTAGCAATCCGCCTCGAAGCAGTTGACCGCGGTGTCTATGTCGCCGGCATCCAACGCCTTGCCGAACTTGTCGAGCAGCGCTTGCGCCTTGGTGGTGGGTGTTCTCTCAAGCATGGTTTCTCCTCCGGTTGTCCGTTTTCATGGGGTGCTCCTCCAGGCTCCAGATGGGTACGCGGAGCAAGGAGCAAGCAGCATGCCAACCATGGCGCCGTAGCAGAGATCGCAATGTAATCAGTATGATATGGCGATTTCTGCTGTTGTTCCCTGTGGCGGCGGTGTTGCGCGCCACAGTGGGCGCAACACTAGTTCGGAGCCTCCAGCCGCAGCCGCTTCATGCGGCGATGCACCGTCGTGCGATCGACGCCCAGACGCCGCGCAGCCTCCGTGATATTCCAGCCCGAAGTCACCAAGGCATCCAGCAGCGCCGCGCGGTCTTCCTCGGGGGACGGAGCCCGCAACGCAACCGGGCGGGTCGGCGGAGCCTGCGGCGCCGTGTGTGGCAACGCGAAATCCGGCAGATCGGCGGGTTGGATCATCTCGCCATCGCAAAGCGTTACCGCCAGATCGATAGCGTTGGCGAGTTCACGGATGTTACCC
>BFBZ01002262.1_pt1 | contig 10781 bp, 11 predicted proteins | sample 1888401 | NCBI WGS metagenome assembly BFBZ01 (sample SAMD00112614, study PRJDB3348) | symbiont metagenome | host: Chara braunii | reverse complement strand
ATCTTGCCGTTCGCGTCCTCGCCGATCATGTCGTAGAGGAAGATGTCCTGGGTGATGATGGTGTCGCCTTCCATGCCCATCACCTCGGTGATGTGCGTGATGCGGCGGGAGCCGTCGCGCAGGCGTGCCGCCTGGACGATGACGTCGATCGAGGCGCAGATCATCTCACGGATGGTCCGCGACGGCAGCGAGAAGCCGCCCATCGTGATCATGGATTCGCAGCGGGACAACGCCTCGCGCGGGTTGTTGGCGTGCAGCGTGCCCATCGATCCGTCGTGACCGGTGTTCATGGCCTGCAGCAGGTCGAAGGCCTCGGGTCCGCGGACCTCGCCGACGATGATGCGCTCGGGCCGCATACGCAGGCAGTTTCTCACCAGCTCGCGCATCGTCACCTGGCCTTCGCCCTCGATGTTGGGCGGCCGGGTTTCGAGGCGCACCACATGTGGCTGCTGCAGCTGGAGCTCGGCGGCGTCCTCGCAGGTGATGACGCGCTCGTCGTGATCGATATAATTGGTCAGACAGTTCAGCAGCGTGGTCTTGCCCGAACCGGTACCGCCGGAGATCAGCACGTTGCAGCGGACGCGGCCGATGATCTGCAGGATCTCCGCGCCCTCCGGCGAGATCGCGCCGAACTTGACGAGCTGATCGAGCGTCAGCTTGTCCTTCTTGAACTTACGAATGGTGAGCGCGGGGCCGTCGATCGCCAGCGGCGGAACGATGGCGTTGACGCGCGAGCCGTCAGCGAGACGCGCGTCGCAGATCGGTGACGATTCGTCGACGCGGCGGCCGACCTGGCTGACGATGCGCTGGCAGATGTTCAGGAGCTGTTGGTTGTCGCGGAACCGGATGCCCGTGCGCTGGATCTTGCCGTTGACTTCGATAAAGACCGTACCGGCGCCGTTGACCATGATGTCAGCGATGTCGTCACGCGACAGCAGCGGCTCCAGCGGGCCATAGCCGAGCACGTCGTTGCAGATATCGTCGAGCAGCTCTTCCTGCTCGGCGATCGACATCACGATATTCTTGATCGCGATGATCTCGTTGACGATGTCGCGGATTTCCTCGCGCGCGGATTCGCCGTCGAGCTTGGCCAGCTGAGCGAGATCGATCGCCTCGATCAGCGCCCCGAAGATCGTCGCCTTGACCTGATAGTAACTGTCCGAACGCCGGGCCTCGACAACCGGTGGTGGCGGCGGCGGAGCCTGCCGGGTCGGAGCTAGAGGTGGCGACGGCACGGCCGGAGACGCCGCGCGTGGTGCAGCCGGCGCCGGCTCGGGCGCCGGCGCGGCCGGCCTGAGGGCCCTGGTATCGTTGTCCAATCCGCTACGCTTACCAAACACGACTTAGAACTCCACGCGTGCTTACTTCGCCCTCAGCTTGTCCAGCAGAGGCGACAGGAAGGAGCCTTTCGGCTTCTTTGTCTCGCTGCGGCCGGTGAGCCGCTGCGCGATCTGGAGAAACATCTCCGTCGTCCGATGGCTGGGAGACATCTCCGCAATCATCTGGCCGTTGTTGGCGGCCGCGCCGAAGATCTGCGGCTCGAACGGGATCGTTGCGATCGGCGGGCTTTCGATCGCCTTGGCGAACTCGCTCGCATTGATCTCGGGCCGCTTGGGAACGCCGACCTGGTTCAGGCAGTAGAGCGGCATGCGATCGTTCGGCCGGGCGGCCTTGAGGAGATCGAACATGTTCTTGGTGTTGCGCAGCGAGGCGAGATCCGGCGCCGCGACGATCAGGATGTCGTCCGCGGAGATCAGCGCCCGCTTGGTCCAGCCTGCCCATTGATGCGGAACATCGAGCACGATGCATGGCATCGAGGCCCGCAGCGTGTCGAAGACCGCATCGAATGCCTCGGCGCCGAAATCGTAGACCCGGTCGAGCGTCGCAGGCGCGGCCAGCAGGCTCAGATGATCGGTGCATTTCGACAACAGCCGGTCCATGAAGGCGATGTCGATCCGGTCCGGTGAGAAGACGGCGTCCGCGATGCCCTGCGCGGGATCCTGGTTGTAGTCGAGGCCGGCGGTGCCGAACGCCAAATCGAGATCTGCCACCACGGAGTCCATCGACAGGTCGCGCGCGATCGCCCAGGCAATGTTATGGGCCAGGGTCGAGGCTCCGACGCCGCCCTTGGCGCCGACGACGGCAACGATGCGCCCGACGGCCTTGGCTTCCGGCGCGGAGAATAGGTTGCAGATCGAGCGGACGACGTCGATCGGCGTCACTGGCGACAGCACATAGTCGCTGACGCCGCGCCGAACGAGCTCGCGATACAGCGTGACGTCGTTGACGCGGCCGATCACGACGACGCGCGTGCCCGGGTCGCAAACCGTCGCGAGCTGATCCAGGCCGGCCAGGATGTCGGTGCGTGCATCCGTCTCCAGAATGATGACGTTCGGGGTCGGGGCAGACCGGTAGGCCTCGATCGCCGCCGCCATGCCACCCATCTGAACCTTCAGATGGGCCTTGCCGAGGCGCCGGTCCTCACCGGCGGCCTGGACCGTCGCGGCGGTTTCCACCGTCTCACAGAACGCCTGCACGGACACGCGCGGCGCGGGCGCGATGTGATCGTCGGCCGGCGGCGGCACGACGTCAGGCTGCTCCTCTTGGGTCTGTCGGGCGTAGCTGATCATTTGCCTGTGTCGCTGAGTTTGGCCTTGTCGGCCTCTGGATACGTGATCGCGGTTGATTGTCCCTTGCGATATTTGTCGAACAATGCCGTGCGCCGGGTGGTATAGGACGGCGTTTCGGATCGCGGCTGCACGAGATCCGACGGGTTGGCGACCATTGCCGCCATGTTGCGCTGGTAGGCGCAGCCGTAGTTCCAGTCAGGCTTGTTGTCGAACCAGTTCTTGTTCTTGATCGACGGCCCGAGGTCATCCGGCCAGATCCCGCAGGGCCCCACCGTGGCCGACATTTTTGGGTAGCTCAGCCGGATCGCGGCCATCTGGCGCGGGTCCTTCGGCTGATAGTTGCGTACGGTGATGCCGTGCGGCGGGACGCCGGCGGCGGCCAGCAGGGAGTGGATCTCCCGCATCGAGTCGGCGGCCGCCCGTGCGTTGGGGGTGCCGCTCGGCACGTCGGCGCTGATCGCGCCCGTGCCTTGGCGAATCCAGCTCTGGGCCAGTCCCATCACGTCGGCGCGCTGCTCGGCCGTCAGGCCGCCACGACCCTGGCCGACGAAGACCACCAGGGAGTCCGGGGCCTCCTGGATCGCGATCGGGTGGCGCAGCCGGTAGTCGTCGGGGATGCTCGCCGTGGTGGCGGCGTCTCTGGTGTAGTTGCAGGCGCCGAGCAGGGCTGCGGCTCCGGCGAGCGCTGCGGCAAGGGGCAGGCGTCGGTATCGGGCGGGGCTGGATGTGGTGGTCATCGTTGCAGGTCCTTGTCCCGGCTCAGTCCGTGATGAAGCCATAGGTGCCGCGATAGTTGCGTCCGGGTTCGACCCGGCCGGGTACGCCGTAGATGCGGTTGATGCTACCCAGGAGATCGGCCTGGGGGTCGGACGCGGCCGCAAAGCCGTCGTCAGGGCGGGAGAGATCCTTCTGTGCCACGGCGCGGACGACGAACGGCGTCACCAGAACCATCAATTCGGTCTGGTTGTTGACGTAGTCGCGGCTGCGGAACAGCGCGCCGAGGACCGGCAGCTGCATCAGGCCCGGCATGCCGCTGATCGCCTGCTTGGTCTGCTGCTGGATCAGGCCGGCCATCGCCATGGCGCCGCCGGACGGAATTTCGAGCGTGGTCTCGGCGCGCCGGGTCTTGATCGATGGAACCGTCAACGAGTTGACCGTCGTCGAGCTGACGGCTTGCGACAGCGTGATCGAGTTCTCGTTTGAGAGCTCCGAAACCTCGGTCATCACCCGCATCGAGATCCGGCCCTCGCTGAGCACGACGGGCGTGAAGTTGAGCGAGATGCCGAACTTCTTGAAGCTGATCTGCGTCGTACAGACATGGGTCGTCGGATCACAGGAGTAACCGGCGGGAACCGGAAACTCGCCGCCGGCGATGAAGGTCGCGGACTCGCCCGAGATGGCGGTCAGATTGGGTTCGGCGAGCGTACGGATCACGCCCGCGTTCTCCATCGCGCGCAGCGTCGCCTGCACCGTCGGGGTCGCCCCGCCCAACGCTGCGGTCACGGCGTTGTTGGAGACGAGATTGCTACCGTAGGCGGTGAACGGATTGGAGTTCGCGAATTTGACGACAGCAGTTCCGTAGTTGAGCTGGCCGGAGAGATCGATGCCAAGCTGCTTGACGACCGAGCGCTGCACCTCGGCGACGGTCACCTTCAGCATCACCTGGTCCCGGCCGCGCACGGTGATCGAGTTGACGACCTTGTCGGCGCCGCCGGCGAGCCGGGCGGCCAGTTCGCCGGCCTGCTGGGCTTCGATCTGGCTCGACGCCGAGCCGGTCAGCACGATGCTGTCGGCGAGGCCCTCGATCTGGATATCGGCATTCGGCAGCAACTGCTTCAGCGCCGCCCGGGCGCCGTTCAGGTCGCGCTTGACCGCGATGTCGTAGGCCGCGATCTGCTGGCCCTGCGCGTCGAAGAAGACGATATTCGTCTGACCGATCGCCGCACCAATGATGTAGGCGCGCTGAGAGGAGCGCACGACGGCATTCGCGATCTTCGGATCGGCGACAAGAACGTCCTTGATGTCGCGCGGCAGATCGATGACGACGGACTTGCCGATGCCGAGCGCAAGGAAACGTGCATTGATCTGGCCGTCCGCGGCGGCGGCTGCAGTCGCCGGGCGATAGTCTGCCGCGATCACCGGCGCGATCGCCGGATTGAGGGTCAGCGCAGCGGCGGCCGAAAACGACAGCGCGCGGACCAGCAGGGTCCGCATCTTCCGCTGATTTTCGCTGCAGGTCATCTGGGTGGTCCTCTTGCTCACTTCTGCGTCGTCATCGTGCTGGGAATGCCGAAGCGGACGACGGCAACGCTGTCGCTGCGCTTGCGGCTGGTCTCGTCCGTGCGGCGCTCGGCCACGTTGACGTCGGCGATGCTGCGGAGCGCCAGGGACAGCGTTCCGGTTTGACGGGCACGCGCGAGCGTCTCGGCCTGTTCCGGCTTCAGCTCCAGCGTGACGGTCTTGCCGACCACCGTGGTCTGGCCGTCCTTTTCCTTGGGGGCCTGATCGATCGCCAGCACACGGATGTTCGACAGGATGATATCGGAGCTGACGACGTCGCCCGCGTTGGGCTGATCCGGATTGCGTTCGCGCTTGGACAGGATCACGTCGACGCGGTCGTTCGGCAGGATGAAGCCGCCGGCGCCGGTCTCCGGAGAAATCTCGGTGGAAACGGCGCGCATGCCGGCCGGCAGGATCGCGGCCATGAAGCCCGAGCCGTCGGCCTTGACGAGCTTTTGTTCGCGGATGGGCTCGCCGGCAATGAACGGCGCCCGCGCGATCGTGCCGGTTATCTGCGTCTGTCCTTCAGGCCGCTCGTTGCGGCGGATGAAGCTGGCACTGGCCGTGGCCGCCGGCCAGCTCTGCCACTGCAGATCTTCGGGCTTGAGGGATTGGCCGAGGGCGATGTCGCCCTTGGCGACGAGAACGTCGACGGTCGGCATCTGCGGCGCGGGCGCGGCGACTTGAGCCGGCCGGTCGTCGGACCCGCTCGCGAGATATGCGGCCACGCCGCCAGCGCCTACAGCGATGGTCAGAACCACAATGCGTGCGGTATTCATACGCTTCACTTTCCACATGACGCCGCGACGTTTCCGCCGCCGTGATGGGAGTTGAGCAGTTATTCGTCAAAGCATGGTTAATGAGGCGTATCTAAATCGCCTTAACACCGCGTTGACACGGTGTGTTCAGAGCAATGCAAGGCGCGCAGCGTCGATCGCCTTCACCCAATCGGTCTCCGGATAGACCATCAGAGCGCCCAGGGCGAGCGCGATGCCATAGGGCACGCCGCTCTCCTTGGCGTGCAGGCGTGCAAGCCAGGGTTGCCCCGCCAGCATGTAGGGCAACGGCCATTGCCGGAACTGCATGAGGGCGAGGGTGAGCACGCCGCCGAAGATCGAGGCGTACAACAGGTAGTTCATCAGGTGGGCGAAGCCGAACCACAGGGCGGCGGCGGATGCGACCTTGGCGTCACCGCCGCCGATCCAGCCGAATGCAAAGCAGGTGAAAGCAATCACCAGCAGGGTCGCGCCCGCGCCCAGATGCATCAGCATGTCAGCCATGCTCATCCCGCTCAGCGGCGCCAGAACCAGGAAGCCGGCGACGAGCGCCAGGGAGACCCGGTTCGAAATGGTCATCGTGAACAGGTCGCTCGCCGCGGCAAAGGCCATCAGGGCCGGAAACAGCAGAAGGCGCGCGAGATCGAGGGTCATGGGCTCTCAATGGCATCGACGCGGGCATGGGTGCGCCGCTGCGCCAGAGCCTAGCTGCAAGAAATAAACGATCGGGAAACAGCCGGAATGGCCGGCTGGTTGTCGTTCTCACCAGACGCTGACGATGCGGGCCGCCAGAGCGAGGATGGACAGGCCGAGGCCGCCGCAGATCCAGCGCAAGGCGACGTCGGCCCCGCTGGACGGAGGCCGGGACGCGGCTGCGGACAAAACGTGGTTACGCATCACTGAACGCCGCGAAGCTGAATGTGGAAATGATAAAGGCCCCGGATGTCCGGGGCCTTTTTTGCTCGGCCGTGACGACCGCTTACTTCAGCGAGGTGTTGATCGCGCCGAACTTGGAGCTCAGGCTGGAGCCGAGACCGTTCACCGCGGCAATGATCGCGAGCGAGATGCCGGCGGCGATCAGACCGTATTCGATCGCGGTCGCGCCGGATTCATCCTTCACGAAGCGAGCAAGAAGATTCTTCATAGGTAACTCCATGTACACGTGGCTGGTCGAACAAACTCTGGTCGTTGCGGCGTTCTCAGCACCGTGACCATGCGGCCACCGTAGGGGGCAGGAATTTCGGCGTAGTTAATTCGGTCGCCGAAACACGGCGACAAATGGCTGTTATTGTGCAGAGTAAACATTGGATGAAGCGCGGCACGACCATTCGAAATAACGCATGGCCACGCCGCAGTCGGTCTCGCTGAAAGACGAGCGCAGGGTTTGGGCCGTCATGCCCGGCCCCATCCATCGCCGGGCCTGCTCCGCATTCCACACTATATGCATGGGGCCGTGTCGACCTGGCTGGTGGAGCATGTGGCTCGATGTCGATCGCGCTGGGCCGATCGGCAGGGCGGTTCTGCGGGCGCGCAGGTTCACGGCTCCTTAAGCGCCTGGGAGTACCCCTCGGAACAGTTCATGAGATGAGGAATGTGATGTCCGGTCTGCCATGGGAAGTCGCGCTGATGCTCGGCCAGACCATCGAGAAGGTGTTGCCGATCACCTTGATGCTGGCAGTGGTGTTCTCGGTGCTCAGTCACTTCTGGGCCTGCAATCCCGGAAAGCCGTGGTGGCAGAAGCGCGAGCTCGTCACCGACGTGGTCTACTGGTTCTTCGTACCGGTGTTCGCGCGGGTGCTCCGCATCGGCTTTCTCGTGCTCGGCGCCAGCGTTGTCTTCAAGATCCGCGACGCCGACGAGTTGATCGCCTTCTATGAAAACGGGCACGGCCCGCTGGCGCAGCTTCCCGAATGGCTGCAGGGGGTGCTCTTCCTCGTGCTCTCCGACTTCATGCTGTACTGGATGCATCGTCTGTTCCATGGCGGCGAGTTCTGGAAATACCACGCGGTTCACCATTCGTCGGAGGATCTCGAGTGGATTTCGGCGGCCCGCTTCCATCCGATCAACCTGATCCTCGGCACGATCGCGGTCGACGTCCTCCTCTTGATGGCCGGCATCTCGCCCAACGTCATGATCTGGGTCGGACCGTTCACGACGTTCCATTCGGCCTTCGTCCACGCCAATCTCAACTGGACGCTGGGCCCGCTGAAATATGTCCTCGCCACACCCGTCTTCCATCGCTGGCACCACACGTCGATGGAGCAGGGCGGCAACACCAATTTCGCCGGCACGTTCCCGATCTGGGACATCCTGTTCGGCACGTTTCGGATGCCGGAGGGGCAGTTGCCCATGGCCTACGGCAAGGACGAGGCGACGATGCCCGGTGAGTTCGGCGGTCAGCTCGCGTTTCCGTTCCGAAGATGACGTGTTCTGCAACCGCCCGAGGCTTCGTCGCGACGTTTGCAGATCATTCACCAATTGAGCGCAGATTTGCCGCGTCGGGCGCCGTCACCGCTGCGTATCGCTTGAGACGGCTCGTCAATGTCCCGGGGTTGAGTATGTCGTTCTTTGTGTCGCGTCGTCCTAGTGTTTCCTTCGCATTGCGGGCGGCCGTCGCCGCGGTGCTGCTGTGGCCGGCTGCCGCCTCGGCGGAGCCTGATCCCGCCATCGCCGTGAATGTCGACCAGGCCAAGCTGGTCAAGTTGCCCGACCGGGTCGCCACGCTCGTCGTCGGCAATCCGATGATCGCCGATGTGACCTTGCAGAGCGGCGGCATCATCGTCGTCACCGGCAAGAGCTACGGTGCCACCAACTTCATTGCGATGGATCGCGGTGGACAGGTGCTGATCGATCGCCAGATCCAGGTCGCCGGACCCACCGACCAGCTCGTGACGGTGTATCGGGGCGTCGATCGCGAGACCTATAGCTGCATGCCGATCTGCCAGCGCCGGGTGACCTTGGGCGACGGCGACAACTACTTCAAATCGGTGCTCGACCAGGCTGGAACGATGTCCAGCACGGCGAGCGGCAACGCGGCAGCGGCCTCGAAGACCAACTGAACGCTGGCCTGGCCATGCTTGGCCGGGTCGATGGCAGCGCCTGACCGCATCTCCACGCGCCTCCGCACCGACGATGCGGTGAGCCTCGCCGCCGGTGCTGCGGCTGGATCGCCTGGTTCGTTTGGTTTCGATGATCGGGTCGGGCAGGTGGCGCGCTGCCTCGGAGGGGCCGACTGCGAGCGACCCCCCAAGCATGGTTAGCGGGACGTTGATGCGGCGGGCCATACTGTCCGTATTGTAGGAAACTCTTTCCCAAGGAGTTTCCGCTATTCGTTTCACCCAGGTTGATGTGCCTTCCCAGTCCGGATGACCCCATGCAAGCCCCCGTCTCCTTGACCGCTTCGATGCGCCGGCTGTTGCGCCGCTTCCGGCGCAACCGGCGGGCATCGGCCGCGCTCGAATTCGCGCTGGTCGCGCCGGTCTTCTTTGCGCTGCTGTTCGCGATCATCGAAACGGCGCTGATGTTCTTTGCCGGCCAGGTGCTCGAGACGATCACGCAGGACTCGGCGCGCATGATCCTGACCGGACAGGCGCAACAGGGCGCCTATACGCAGTCGCAGTTCGCGAGCTACGTCTGCACCCAGGTTCCCGCGCTGTTCGACTGCAACAAGATCTATATCGACGTGAAGAGCTACTCCTCGTTCGGGAGCGTCTCCATCAGCAACCAGATCGACAACAGCGGCAACTTCGTCAACAACATGACCTACAGCCCGGGCGCGGCCGGAGACATCGTCGTCGTCAGGCTGTTCTATCAATGGCCGATCTTCGTGACGGGGCTCGGCTACAACATCGCCAATCTGAGCGGCAGTAAGCGGCTGCTGGTGGGTACGGCCGCATTCAAGAACGAGCCGTATTCATAACACTGACCTCGCGAGCTGCGTCTGAGGGACACCAGGAATTCATCATGCCGTTGGGAAGAATGCCGGGTATGTCTTCGAGCCTGCGCCTGTGGCGTCGCATCGACGCCTTCGCTGCCGATCGTCGCGGTGTCGCGGCCACCGAGTTCGCATTCATCGTGCCGCTGATGCTGGTGATGTTCTTCGGCACGGTCGAATTCTGCTCGGCCATCGCCGTCGACCGCAAGGTCACCCTGATGGCGCGCACCCTGTCGGATCTGACCTCGCAATCGACCTCGGTCGGCGACAGCGACATGTCGAACTTCTTCGCCGCCTCGACCGGCATCATGTACCCGTATTCCACGACGCCGGTGAATGCGACGATCACCGAGCTCTATGTCGATCCCACCACCAAGCAGGCGACGGTGAAGTGGAGCAAGGGATCGACGCCGCGAACCGTCGGCATGACGGTCGGCGTGCCGGCTGAATTGCTGGTGTCCGGCACCTATCTGATCTTCAGCGAGGTGAACTACCAGTACGTTCCGACGATCGGCTACGTCATGGGCAAGACGGGCGTCAATCTCAGCGACGTCGCCTATACCCGCCCGCGGCAGTCGACCTGTGTGATGTATAGCCCGGCGACTTCCTGCTGAGGTGAGGGCTGCCGCAACGGAGCCCGCCCGGCCCCGGGGCCGCAGTCGCATACGCGCCTGCGAACCGGAGCGACCGACACTACGGTCATTTGGACGAGCAGAACTCGGCGGCAAACAATCAAGGCAATAAAAAAGGCCGCGCAAGGCGGCCTTTCGTTGTCCAGATGGGCAATCGCATGCGCGATCGCCCGGCGTCGCTCAATTGGCGGCGCGGAGATTGTCGGCCGACGACTTGCCCGAACGGCGGTCCGCCACGATCTCGTAGGAGATCTTCTGGCCTTCCCGCAGCGTGCCGAGACCAGCGCGCTCGACGGCGCTGATGTGCACGAACACGTCGTTGCCGCCGTCGTCCGGCTGAATGAAGCCATAGCCCTTGGTTGCGTTAAACCACTTCACGGTTCCCATGCTCACGGGGTAGTTCCCTTCTCAGATACCAAATGCGTAGCCCAGTCTCCTGGGCTGGTTAGATCGAATTTTTGGAAGGGTCGTCAGCGTCTGAACCGGCTGTACCGGTAATAGCTAATCTCGTCCGGCCGAAAATCGATTG
>BFBZ01002261.1_pt1 | contig 10784 bp, 9 predicted proteins | sample 1888401 | NCBI WGS metagenome assembly BFBZ01 (sample SAMD00112614, study PRJDB3348) | symbiont metagenome | host: Chara braunii | reverse complement strand
TCGGCCTCGACCCAGGCGTCGCCGTTGCCGGCCTTGACGATCTTGTAGGGGACGAGCTTCTTGTCCTTCTCGACCATCGGGTCGTCGTAGCGGCGGCCGATGAGGCGCTTGACCGCAAAGAAGGTGCGCTCGGGGTTGGTCACGGCCTGGCGCTTGGCCGGCTGACCGACCAGACGTTCGCCGTCGTCACTGAAGGCGACGATCGACGGCGTGGTGCGCATGCCCTCGGCGTTCTCGATGACTTTCGACGATTTGCCGTCCATGACGGCCACGCACGAATTCGTGGTGCCGAGATCGATCCCGATGACCTTTCCCATGGTCTCATATCCTTCTTTTTGCGGCAGGTTGGGTGGGGCCCTGACGGCGCCCCCATCCAAAACCCCCTCAGATCAAATGCTCGCGATATTGCGACGATGAGCGTCATATAGGAGGGGGGGAGTGGCCCGCAAGGACCGGACCAGGGGTTCGACCCCACGAAAATCACGGCCGCCGCCCAAGGTCATCATGGAGACATCAGAGCGGCCCATCGGGCCCGGCGGCGACGCGGAACGGCGGCTCGGACCGGAGGCGACTGCGCGGGTCCACCTGTCGGCACATCGAACGGCTGGTGCGAAATGCAGGGTGTGCGATCGCCGGCAAGTGCGACAGACCCGGTGCCGCTGATCTGCCCCAACGACCGAAATGCGTTGTTAACCCACGGGCCCTAGCCTGCCGCACTCCTGGGACGGGAATGAGGCATGGTCATCGACACCGATTGGGGCTTTCCGCAACGCGCGCGTGAAGCCGGCCAGGCCACGTTCCCGAGACTGCTGATCTGCGCCATCGTGGTTGCAGCCGCGTGGCTGCGGTACGTCCTTCCCCTCAATGTCGACGTCAGCTGGTGGCTCCTCGTCAGCGAGCGCATGCTCGATGGCCAGCGACTCTACGTCGACATCCTCGAGACGAATCCGCCCATGGCGGGATCGGTCTATCTTCTGGCGGTCGCACTGGCGCGTGCGATCCATCTCAGGCCCGAGCTGGCGACGAATATCCTGATCTTCGCACTGACCGCGGCATCCCTGACGCTGGTGTGGCTGGTGCTGCGGACATCGGCCCTGCGCCATCGGCTCGCGGACGGCCGGCTGGCGGCGTGGACGACCGCCCTGCTCCTGATCGCGCCGATGTATGATTTCGGCCAGCGGGAACATCTGGCCCTGATCACGATATTGCCGGCGATCGCGGTGTATATCCTGCGCGCCGAGGGCGAGCGGGTAGCCCCGACGGCCATCCTCATCGCCGGGCTCAGCGCCGGCCTCACGATGAGCTTCAAGCCCTATTTCGCCTTCAGCGTCGGCTTCTGCATTCTCGCCGCCGCCGCGCAGGCGCGCGACTGGCGCGTGCTGCTCGCGCTGGAGAACTGGATCGCCGCGGCCCTGGTGCTGCTCAACGCGGCGTGCATCTACCTGTTCTTTCCCGAATATTTCACGGTCATCTATCCGCTGGTCCGCGACGTCTATCTGCTTCTGAAGGCGCCCGTACCGACCATCCTCGTCACTCTGCCGATGGGCCTGTGGCTCGCCGCGGCAATCATCGTCCTCCTCCTGCAGCGCCGGCAATACGAGCGCGACGCGGCGTCCTTCACCACGCTGGCCGGATCGCTCGGCTTCCTGGTGTCGTTCGTCGCGCAGCAGAAAGGCTGGGGCTATCACGCCTACCCCATGGTCGCGCTGGCGCTGCTGGCCGCCGGCCTTGCGCTGTCGGCGATCGACAGCAGCCGCGACGCGCGACGCTGGCCGCGTGCCGCCACCGCTCTCGCCGGCGCCGTGCTGTTCGTGCAGACCTGCTTCTGGTTCAATGGCAGCGTCGACGTCCGGCAGATCGAAGCCCAGGTGGCGCGGCTCGGTCCGCACCCGAGCATGCTGGTGCTCAGCGCGGCTGCGGTCATCGGCCACCCCATGGTGCGGACCCTCGATGGCACCTGGATCTCGCGCCAGGAGGCGTTCTGGGTCCGGGAAATCGTTCGCCGCTCGCAACAGGACGGAACCATCGATTCACAGACGGCGCAGAGGCTCGCGCCCTACGTGGAACGCGAACGCGCCGGGATCGTCGCCGACTTCCGGAAACAGCCGCCCGACGTCGTCCTGATCGACAATCAGAACAGCGACTGGGGCGATTGGGCGCGTTCCGACCCCGAACTCAGGGCTCTGCTGGAGCCCTATGTGCTGGTACAGACCGTCGACGGCGTCGAAATCCTGAAGCGCAGCTAGCGCTGGACCATCCTGAATCCGCCTTTCGAGGCGAATTATCCGCGAAATGCGCCCCCGCGGGGGTCCCGCCAATCGCCGCAGGCGATCAAAACCGCGCGCCCGGCCTGTTGCGGGGGGCGTAAAGCCGCTAAAAGCGTGCCCGCCGAAGACCACGCTGGCGAGGATCCCGACCGCCTCGGCACGAGGCCTCGGTCAACGAGGCAATGTTGATGATGATCGTTCGATTTTTCGCCGCGGCCACCCTGCTGATGTCGCTGCTGCACCCCGCATTGGCCGCCGACGCCATATTTCCGCCCGGCGTCCGCATCGGGCTCGCGCCCCTGGTGGGGCTCGCCAAGGCCAAGACGTTCTCCGGCTTCGAAACCGAGGACCAGAGCGTCAAGGTGCTGCTGACCGAACTGCCGGCGGCCGCCTATGGCGAGGTGAAGAATGCGTTTACCGCCAATCCCGCCGGGACCGGCAGCGTCAAGCCGGAGAGCATCGAGACCGCTGCCGGCACCGCCTACTACACGGTGGAGAACGGCCGGGATGGCGCCACGCCAGTGCGGCGCTACTCGATGATCCTGCCCGGCAACGGCTTCTCCGGCTACGTGGCCGTGCAGATCCCGGAGACCGCGAGCCGGATCTATACCGACGATGCCGTGCGCCAGATGTTCGCCTCCGCCGTCGTCCGCAAGGACGTTCCGGTCGACGAGCAGCTCGCGATGATGCCGTTCAAGGTCACCGACCTCTCCGGGTTCAAGACCATCCGCACGCTCGGGCCGGGCGCCCTGATCCTGGCCGATGGCGAAGAGGACAAGGGCTTCGAGGCCGCGCCCTTCGTGGTGATCGGGCTGGTGGCCGGCGTCGCCCCGGAGGCAGGCGACCGCGCGCGCGTCGCGCAGCAGGCGGCCACCACCATTCCGGGCGTCCGCGAAGCGCGCATCACGATGTCCGAGCCGATCCGCATCGACGGCCAGCCGGCCTATGAGACCCGGATCGACGCCACCAGCGGCAAGGACAATACGCCGGTGACGGTGGTGCAGTGGCTGCGCTTCGGCGGGCCGAACACGTTGCGGATCATCGGCAGCGCGCCGCGCGACCAGTGGTCGGCGGCCTTCCCGCGCTTCCGCGCCGTCCGCGACGGCATCCAGCCGAGAGGCTGAGACCAGCCCGGCATCGGACGTCGTGATCACGTTGGCCACTCGCCGTGAGACGGACTACAAAGTCGCGCCGACAAACAAGAAGCCACGGGCATCGTTGCCCGTGGCTTGTTCATTCGATCGACAGGACGGCAGCGGGACGCCTGCCTAGGCTCGCCGTCAGGCGGCGCTGTTCGACTGATCGTTGCTCGCCGCCGGCGCCGCCTTCGCGCCACCCTTGGACACGCCGACCAGCGCGGGGCGCAGCACGCGCTCGCCGATCATGAAGCCGGCCTGCACGACCTGCACCACGGTACCGGACGGCACCGACGGATCCGGGACCTCGTACATCGCCTGCTGGAAGTTGGGGTCGAACTTCTGTCCCGTCGGATCGAACTTCTTGACGCCGTTCTTCTCCAGCGTGTTGAGCAGCGAGCGCTCGGTGAGCTCGACGCCCTCGATCAGCGACTTCAGGCCCGCATCGGCATTGGCGCGTGTCTCGGCCGGCACGGCATCGAGCGCGCGCTGCAGATTGTCGGCGATATCGAGCACGTCACGGGCGAAGCCGGTGATGCCGTACATGCGCGCATCGGCGACTTCACGGGCCGTCCGCTTGCGCAGGTTCTCCATCTCCGCGAGCGTGCGCAGCATCTTGTCGCGCGCGTCGGCCGCCTCCTTGGCAAGGGCCTCGGCCGAGCCGGCCTCAGGATCATCGGGCATGATGTAGGGCTTGGAGACGACGGGTTCGCTGGCCTGCGCCGGGTTTTCCGGATCATTCTTATGCAGGTCGGGATCGGTCATGGACAGACTCGCAAGTTCGGCTGACGGGTTTGGGGGATATGGGGCGGGATATCGTGCTTTGGGCGTCGAAAATCAAGCGCAGCCTGACCATTGCGCCCGGAGGCGCTGTCCGCGGGTGAACCAAGTCACGCGTCAGCCACCCAGCAGCCGGCTGACCAGACGCGCGGCATAATCGACCGTCGGAATCACCCGGGCATAGTTGAGCCGGGTCGGACCGATGACGCCGAGCACGCCGACGATGCGCCCCGTGGCGTCGGAATAGGGCGACACGATCGTCGACGAGCCCGACAGCGAGAACAGCTTGTTCTCCGAGCCGATGAAGATGCGGACACCTTCCGCGCTCTCCGCCCGTCCGAGCAGATCGACGACGCCGCGCTTGGTCTCGAGATCGTCGAACAGCCGCCGGACACGCTCGAGATCTTCGAGCGCATGCAGGTCCTCGAGCAGGTTGGCGTGGCCGCGCACGATGAGCTGCCGCTCGTCGCTGTCCCCTCCGGACCAGCTCGCGACTCCGGCGGCGATCACCTTCTGCGTCAACTGATCGAGCTCGGCACGGTCATGCGCCAGCGCGGTCTCGAGCTCGAGCCGCGCTTCCGCCAGCGTCCGTCCTCTGATGCGGGCATTGAGGAAATTGGACGCCTCGGTCAGCGCCGACGACGGCACGCCCGGCGGCAGGGTCAGGACCCGGTTCTCGACCTGTCCGTCTTCACCGACCAGAACGACGAGCGCGCGCTCGGGCTCGAGCCTGACGAACTCGATGTGCTTCAGGCGGGTGTTGGATTTGGCGGTGAGAACCACGGCAGCGGCACGGGTCAGACCCGACAGCCGGGTCAGCGCTTCATCCAGCGCCGCTTCGACCGACTGCGCCCGGCCGACGGCCGCGAGCTGGCTCTGGATCGACTGCCGCTCGGCCTCCGTCATGTCGCCGACCTGCATCAGGGCGTCGACGAAGAAGCGCAGGCCAGCCTCGGTCGGCAGCCGGCCGGCCGAGGTGTGCGGCGCGTAGATGAGGCCGAGCTGCTCGAGATCGGCCATGACGTTGCGCACCGAGGCCGGCGACAGCGGAACCGCGATCAGCCGCGAAATGTTGCGCGAGCCGACCGGTTCGCCGGTCGCCAGATAGCTTTCGACGATCTGCCGGAAGATCTCGCGCGAGCGCTCGTTCAGGTGCGCCAGACCGGCCGGCGGTGTCATCAGGTTGATCGGATCGTGGTGGGCCACCAGATGCACTCCTCCCAGCTGCCTATAATGTGTCCATGCGGCGGCTCGGTGGCAAGCCGGTCGGCGCTCGCGGGCGAAGCCATGATAAACCCTTGCCGCTGCCGGTCCCGGCTCCTACAAGGCCGGTCAAAGTCGGTCTTTCGCGCGCTTTCACGGAGAGAATCATGCGGCCGAGCCGCCGTGCACCGGATGAACTGCGGGCCGTGAGCCTGGAACGCGGCGTCGTCAAATACGCCGAGGGCTCCTGCCTGGTGAAGTTCGGCGACACCCATGTCCTGGTCACCGCCACGCTCGAGGACCGGCTGCCGCCCTGGCTCAAGGGCCAGGGACGCGGCTGGATCACCGCCGAATACGGCATGCTGCCGCGCGCCACGCTGGAACGAACCCGGCGCGAGGCCTCCGCCGGCAAGCAGACCGGCCGCACCGTCGAGATCCAGCGCCTGATCGGCCGCTCGCTGCGCACCGCGATCGACCTGGAAGCGCTCGGCGAGCGCCAGATCACGGTCGATTGCGACGTGCTGCAGGCCGATGGCGGCACGCGCACGGCGTCGATCACCGGCGCCTGGGTGGCGCTGGCCGACTGCATCAAGTGGATGAAATCGCGCAACATGATCAAGACCGAGGTGCTGCGCGCCAACGTCGCCGCAATCTCCTGCGGCATCTACAACGGCACGCCAGTGCTGGATCTCGACTACGCCGAGGACTCCGAGGCCGAGACCGACGCCAATTTCGTCATGACCGGCGACGGCCGTATCATCGAGGTGCAGGGCACGGCGGAGAAGACGCCGTTCACCGAGGCCGAATTCCTGGCGCTGATGGCGCTCGCCCGCAAGGGCGTCGCGCGGCTGGTCGACCTGCAGAAGATGGCGGTCGCGTGAGCAGCCCGCACCGCAAGCTCACCGGTCGCATCATCATTGCGACCCACAATCCCGGCAAGCTTGCCGAGATGCGCGAGCTGCTCGCTCCCCATGGCGTCGAGGCGGTGTCGGCCGGCGATCTCGGCCTGGACGAGCCGGATGAGACCGGCGAGACCTTCCAGGCCAACGCCCGCATCAAGGCGGTCGCCGCGGCCAGAGCCGCGCAGCTTCCTGCCTTTGCCGACGATTCCGGCATCGTGGTTCATGCGCTCGATGGGGCGCCGGGGATCTATTCGGCGCGCTGGGCAGGACCGGACAAGGATTTCGCCGGCGCGATGACGCGCATCGAGCGCCTCCTGCAGGAGCGGGACGCGACTGGTGCCGACAAGCGTAGCGCCCATTTCGTCTCGGCGCTGTGCGTGGCGTGGCCGGACGGTCACGTCGAGGAGGTCGAGGCGCGGGTCGACGGCACCCTGGTCTGGCCGCCGCGTGGCACGGCGGGCTTCGGCTACGACCCGATGTTCCTGCCAGAGGGCCACGACCGGACCTTCGGCGAGATGACCAGCATCGAGAAACATGGCCTGCCGCCGCTCGGGCTCGGCCTGTCGCACCGGGCGCGCGCCTTCGTGAAACTCGCGGAGATCTGTCTTGAGCAGCGCTGACAGCGAAGCGTTCGGCGTCTATGTGCACTGGCCGTTCTGCCTGTCGAAATGTCCGTATTGCGACTTCAACAGCCACGTCCGGCATGCCGCCATCGATCAGGACCGCTTCGCCCGCGCCTTTGCGCAGGAGATCGCGACCACGGCCGCCCGCATTGGGCCGCGCACCGTCACGTCGATCTTTCTCGGCGGCGGCACCCCGTCGCTGATGCAGCCGCAGACGGTCGGCGCCATTCTCGACGCGATCGGCCGGCACTGGCACGTCGCTGGCGATGTCGAGGTGTCGCTCGAAGCCAACCCGACCAGCGTCGAGGCGACCCGCTTTGCCGGCTATCGCGCCGCCGGCGTCAACCGGGTCTCGCTCGGCGTCCAGGCGATGGACGATGCGTCGCTCAAGATGCTCGGCCGCCTGCACACCGCCGAGGAGGCGATGAAGGCGGTCGCGATCGCGCGCCATGCATTCGAGCGCTATTCGTTCGATCTGATCTACGCGCGGCCCGACCAGACGCCGGCGATGTGGACCAAGGAGCTGACGCGGGCGATCGGCGAGGCGGCTGAGCATTTGTCGCTGTATCAACTGACCATCGAGGAAGGCACGCCGTTCTTCGGCCTGCGCGCCGCAGGCAAGCTGAAGACGCCGGACGAAGGCCTGGCGCGCACCTTGTACGACGTCACGCAGGAGATCTGTGGCCGTCACGGACTGCCGGCCTATGAGATTTCCAATCACGCCCGGCCCGGCGCGGAGTGCCGGCACAACCTCGTCTACTGGCGCGGCCAGGAATATGCCGGCATCGGCCCGGGCGCCCATGGCCGCCTCGACATCGGCGGCATCAGGCACGCGACCGCGACCGACAAGCGGCCGGAAGCCTGGCTGATGCGGGTCGAATCCAACGGTCATGGTGTCATGACCGACGACGAGCTCAACCGCGAGGAGCGCGCCGACGAATTCCTGCTGATGGGGCTGCGACTGGCCGAGGGCATCGACCCGCAGCGCTACGCAAGGATCTCCGGCCGCACGCTCGATCCGCGCCGCATCGCGCTGCTGCGCGAGGAGGGCGCGATCGCGGTCGATCCGGACGGACGGCTGCGGGTGACCCAGGACGGCTTTCCGGTGCTCGACGCGGTCGTCGCCGACCTCGCCGCCTGAGAAGTGCTGCGACTCAGGTCGCGCTGAAGCTCTTCGGCGCGCCGGCGACCGCCTGCCCGCCACCCGAACCGACGCGCATCACCGCAAGCCCGCGCTCATTGGTGCCGTCGCTGCGGAACCGGAACAGCCCGTCGATGCCGGCGAAGCCGGATGCATTGGTCAGGACATCGGGCGCGAAACGCTGGTTGCCCTGGGTGCGCGCCAGCGCGGCCACGAGCGCCACCGCATCATAAGCGAGGGTCGCCGTACGTACGGGATCGCCGCCGAATCGCGTCCGGTAGCGGCCGGCGAAGGCGCGGAAACCGGAGGGATCCGGCGCGGCATAGAGGCCGCCCTGCAGGCTGGCGCTGGCATAGACGCGCGGATTGTCCCACAGCCCTGTGCCGAGCAACTGAATGTTGCGCAGATTGGCGCCGGCAGCGGTCAGCGCATCGGCCGTCGCCGCGACCGATTCGCCGTCATCGGCCAGCAGCAGTGCATCGGCGCCGCCGAGCGCCTGCGCCACCGTGCGCGCAGGCCCGGTGCGGTCCCCGGAATATTTCTCGAATGCCACGATGCGTCCGCCGCGGCGGCTGACCGCGGTCTTGAACGCCCCCTCGACGACGGTGCCGTAGGCATTGTCGGGCAGCAGCGCCGCGAACGAGCGTTTGCCGACGCCGGCGGAATATTCGACGATGCGGCTGGCATCGGACTCCGGCAGGAAGCTGAGCAGATAGACGCCGCGCCCCGCCACACTCGAATCGGTCGAGAAGGCGATGACCGAGATGTTGCGCGCGCGCGCCACCTGGGCCGTCGCCGGCACCGAGCCCGCGAACAGGGGGCCGAGGATGATCTCGGCGCCTTCGTCGCAGGCCTGTTGCGCGCCCTGCTGCGCCCCTTGCGGGCTGCCGGCGTCGTCCTTGATCAGGAGCTGGATGTTGGGGTTCTGAAACTCGGCCAGCGCCATCTCGGCGGCGTTCTTCATCGATTGCGCGGCGACGCCGGCATTGCCCGACGCCGACAGCGGCAGAATCAGCCCGACCTTGACCTGGCCGTTGCCGGCCACCGCCGGCTGCTGCGGCGGTCCCGCCGGCGCGGTCGGCTGCTCGAACGGATTGAAGCCCTGCTGGACGTTGGAGCACGCCGACAGCAGCGGCGCGCCGACAATCAGGCCCAGCGCCGTTCGCCGGGCGACCCCATGGGGTCCCGGACCGAGAGAGTTGGGATGACGCGGGCCCACCATGGCATCTCTTCGTTCGGCCGAGTCCGGCCAGAAGTTCCCCAAACGCACGTCCCGCAGGCCGTGCAGATTCACTCATATTGTCGACGAATAGTTAAGCAAAACAAAAGGCTGTCAGCGCCACACAGCCGATCAATTCGACGTTTTGCACGGCCTTTCCCCTGCTCGTACACACCCTCATCGAGGTGCAGCTTCGAACTTGAAGCTGCGATGAACGGCACCCCCCATGCCGATCGGCACTTCAAAATCGCTGCGCGGCTGTTCCCCTGTGGCAATCCCGCGGCAGGCCCTTTAAATTACCTCGATGGGCGCGAAGGCAATCCCCAAGACGTCGCCGGACGACGGCAAATCTTCCACCACGTCGACCTATCTGGTGGCGGGGCAGATCGTTGCAGCGCCCAAGGCGCGGCCTGGATTGCATCTGGTGGCGACCCCGATCGGCAATCTCGGCGACATCACGCTGCGCGCGCTGGAAACCCTGGCCGGCGCCGACCTCATATTGTGCGAGGACACGCGAATCACGCGGCGCCTGACCGAGCGCTACGGCCTCAGCGCGGAACTCGCAGCCTATCATGAGCACAATGCCGAAGCCGTCAGACCCAGGATCCTGCAGCGCCTCGCCGAAGGCGCGGCCATCGCGCTGGTGTCGGACGCCGGCACGCCGCTGATCTCCGATCCCGGCTACAAGCTGGTGCGCGAGGCGTGTGAGGCCGGGCATGCCGTCACCGCGCTGCCGGGACCTTCCGCCGTGCTCGCGGCGCTCAGCGTCGCGGCGCTTCCGACCGACCGCTTCTTCTTCGAGGGGTTCCTGCCGGCCAGGCAGCAGGCGCGGCGTACGCGGCTGTCCGAGCTCGCGCGCATCGACGCGACGCTGGTGCTGTTCGAAGCCGGCAGCCGGGTGCAGGAGACGCTGGCCGACCTCGCCGATGCCATGGCGGGACGCCAGGCCGCGATCTGCCGCGAGCTCACCAAGCTGCACGAGGAGGTGCTGCGCGGCGCCATCGGCGATCTCGCTGCGGAGGCCGGCGATCTCGAAACGCGCGGCGAATTCGTGCTGGTGATCGGTCCGCCGCCGCGCGGCGCCGGGGTGCTGACGCCGGATGCGCTCGACGCCGTGTTGAAGGATCTGCTGCAGCGATCGAGCGTCAAGGATGCCGTGATGCATGCCGTCGAGCTGTCCGGCCGGCCGCGCCGCGAAGTCTATGCGCGCGCGCTCGAGCTGGTGAAGGACGCGCGGTCAGGGTCGGCCGATGGCGAAGACTGAGCGCGTCTCCCCTGACAAGCCGGCGAAGCCGGCGGCACCCGAACGCGTCGCCGCCTTCCGCACCGGATTATCGGCGGAAGCCCGCGCCGCAGCGCTGCTGATCGCCAAGGGCTATCGCATCCTCGCCAAACGCTTCCGCACGCCCCAAGGCGAGATCGACATCATCGCGCGCAGGCGCGGCCTGGTTGCCTTCGTCGAGGTCAAGGCGCGTGCCTCGCTCGACGATGCCGCCTATGCGGTGACGCCGCG
>BFBZ01002260.1_pt1 | contig 10794 bp, 12 predicted proteins | sample 1888401 | NCBI WGS metagenome assembly BFBZ01 (sample SAMD00112614, study PRJDB3348) | symbiont metagenome | host: Chara braunii | reverse complement strand
GTCGATCATCCGCCGCTCGTCCTCGCCGACGTCGCCGACTTCCAGCAGACCGTCGACGAACAGCCGCAGGCCCGCGTGGGTGGGCAGGCGTCCGGCGCTGATGTGCGGCGCGCCCAACAGACCCAGATGGGTCAGGTCCTGCATGGTGTTGCGGATGGAGGCCGGAGACAGATGCACCCCACCCTTGGAGAGGGTGCGGGACCCTACGGGCTCGCCGGTCTCCAGATAGCTTTCCACCACACGGCGGAAGATATCGCGGGCCCGATCGTCCAACTCGCCGAGCGAGGGGCCTGGGGAAAGCAATGGACTTGTCACGGTCGTGAGCGTCGCTCGGTCAGAGCCAGGGACGGACCCTCTTCGATCTAGGATAAGCCCCGCCACATCGGGCGCAAGGCGCCCAGGCTTTTCGAGACATTCTATGCGCCCTTCTGAACGCACGCCCGACCTGCTTCGCCCAGTCACGATCGAGACAGGGGTCAACCGATACGCCGAGGGCTCGTGCCTGATCGGCTTCGGCCACACCAAGGTGCTGATCACGGCCAGCGTCGAAGAGCGGGTGCCGGGCTTCATGCGCGGCCGCGGCCACGGCTGGGTGACGGCGGAGTACGGCATGCTGCCGCGCGCCACCCACACCCGGGGCCGCCGCGAGGCGTCCGAGGGCAAACAATCGGGGCGCACCCAGGAAATCCAACGGCTGATCGGCCGTTCGCTGCGGGCGGTGATCAATCCGGCGGCGCTGGGCGAACGCCAGATCTCCCTGGACTGCGACGTGATCCAGGCCGACGGCGGCACCCGCACGGCGGCGATCACTGGCGCCTGGATCGCCCTGCGTCAGGCGACGCGGTATCTGATGGATGAAGGCCTGATCACCACGGACCCGATCGTCGATCAGGTGGCGGCGATCTCGTGCGGCGTCTTCAACGGCACGCCGGTTCTGGACCTGGACTACGAAGAGGATTCCAACGCCGAGGCGGACGCCAACTTCGTGCTGACCGGCAAGGGCGATATCGTGGAAATCCAGGCCACCGGGGAAAAGCGCGGGTTCTCGCAGGGCGAGTTCGAGTCGCTGTTTTCCTTGGCCCGCAAGGGGATCGGCGAATTGATCGAGCTGCAAAAGGCGGCGACGGGCGCGTAAATCCGTCGAAGTCGGATCTACATTCTAGAGTTTGGAGCGTGTCCAGGCGGCGAAAGCGCGAACACTTTCGCCTGACACGCTCCGGCGCGCCACGTCGCCACTTTGCTTCTTAGAGGCCGTTCAGCAGGTAGCGGAACGAACCGGCAGGCATGCGGGCGAGTTCGCGAGCGAACGGACCCATCAGCGCCTCGATGAAGCGTTCAATGGCTTGAGCCATGATCTTCTCCTTTGGTGCACTGCAACAATTTGCTGCGGCGCATATAGGGTCGAGGTTGTGAAAATGCAATGAATAAGGCCGCGACCTTCGCGCACGCATTGTTGCAATGCGGTGCAGACGCGTGATCGGGTCGGTCGTAGGCCGCTATTCGTCTTCCTCGATCGGGCCGTCGTCAGGGCCGGGCTCGTAGTGCAACAGGTCGCCGGGCTGGCAGTCGAGCTCCCGGCAGAGAGCCGACAGGGTCGAGAAGCGGACCGCCCGCGCCTTGCCGGTCTTGAGGATCGACAGATTGGCGATGGTGACCCCGGCGCGGTCGGCCAGCTCGGTCAGGGACATGCGGCGTTCCAACAGAACGCGGTCGAGAACAACACGAATGGGCATGGGCTAGATCGTCAGCTCCGCCTCACGGCGAAGGCGGGCGCCTTCGCGGAAAACCTCGGCCAGGACAAACACGACCAGGACCGAAAACCAAGCCGTCAGGCTGAACTCGGGGCGTTCCATATCGCCGGTGAGCTCGGCCCAGCGACCGACGCCCCACATGGCGTAGCGGCCGATCTCCAGGCCCGCCAGCACCAGGCCGATGACCCGCAGCCGACGGACATTGTCGGGATGGAAGGGGTCGCCGGCGGTCAGGGTCGAGAAGATCTTCCGCAGGCGCTCGACGATGACCAGCACGCCGCCGAGGTACAGGCCCATGGCCACAAGCCCACCCATCAGCACCGGGCCGCGAGCAGCCACCTCGCCGGCTCCGGTCCGGATCGAGATGTCGTCCAGCAGGTCGGGATTGAAGCTGAGCATCAGCGCCGCCAGGGTCAGCAGGCCGCAGCCGATCACCCCGATCCACAGGGCGATGAACACCACATCGAGGATGATCTTCAGAAAGCTCGAAACCGAGCCCGGCCCCAAGGCGCGCATCCACCGCTCTCCCGACATCAGACGCGACAGACTAGGCGATCAGACCGCCCGTCACCAAGGCCGCCACCGGCAGCGCCGCCATCMCCAGAACCGCCACCATGAGCACCCGGTCCATCCAGTTCATCGTCGAGCCGAACATGTCGCTCTCCATCCAGTTTTTTGCGGCGCGATCCACTCGCCCCGTCCATGTCGATAGTCGATACGGGCACATCGATTTTCGATCAAGAATATTATCGATAAACGATATTAAACTTTTGCAATGCAGCAGAGCGGCCGTCGTTTTATGGTGAACCGCTCTAGTACCTGCGAGGCGCGTGTCATGCCCCTGAAGCTCGAACCCGGTCAGAAGCTGGTGGTCGCCACCCACAATCCCGGCAAGGCGGTGGAGCTGGCCGCCATCCTGGAGAATCGTTTCGAACTGATCGCCGCCGGGACCTTGGGTCTGCCGGAGCCGGACGAGACCGAGACCACCTTCGTGGGCAACGCATTGCTGAAAGCGCGCGCCGCCGCGGAGGCGTCCGGACTGATCGCGCTGGCCGACGATTCCGGCCTGTCGGTGACGGCTCTGGACGGGGCGCCGGGGATCTTCTCCGCGCGCTGGGCCGGGCCGGGCAAGGATTTCGCGGTCGCGATGCAGAAGGTCGCCGAGCGGCTGGAGGAGATCGGCGCCGAGGACTACTCGGCCTGGTTCACCAGCGCGCTCGCGGTCGCCTGGCCGGGCGGCCCCGCCGTGGTGGTCGAGGGCCGCGTGGATGGAACCCTGACCTTCCCGCCGCGAGGCGCCAAGGGCTTCGGCTACGACCCGATCTTCATTCCGGAAGGCGGCGACCTGACCTTCGGCGAGATGGACCCGGCGGCCAAGGACGCCATCAGCCACCGCACGCGCGCCTTCGCCAAGCTCAAGGCCGCCATACTTTGATCCCCCAGGCCCCCGATGCGGGGAGCCCGGACCTGGGGGTCTATATCCACTGGCCCTATTGTTCCCGGATCTGCCCCTACTGCGACTTCAACGTGGTGCGCGACCGTGGCCGGACCGACGAGCAGCGCGAGCTGTTCGGAGCGATCATGGAGGACCTGGCGGCGCAGGCCGAGCTGACCGGGCCACGGCGGCTGGTGTCGGTGTTCTTCGGCGGCGGAACGCCCTCGCTGATGGATCCCGACTGGGCCGGCGAGTTGGTGGCCGCGGCGCGCAGGCTGTGGACGCCGGTCGACAATCTCGAGGTCAGCCTCGAAGCCAATCCCACGGACGCCGAGGCGGGACGGTTTGCGGGCTTCGCAGACGCCGGGGTGAACCGGTTGTCGCTGGGCCTCCAGGCCCTGGACGACGACGCGCTGAAGCTGCTCGGCCGCAACCACGACGCAGCCTCCGCAAGGCGGGCGGCCGAGATCGGCGGCAAGGKGTTCAAGCGCATGTCCGTGGACATGATCTACGCCCGACCGGGCCAGACGGTCGCGGAGTGGCGGGCCGAGCTCGGCCAGGCCCTCGACCTCGGGTCCGAACACCTGTCGCCCTATCAACTGACCATCGAGGCCGGGACCGCCTTCGACCGCGCGGTGACCCGGGGCAATCTGGTCCCACCGGACGAGGACACCGCCGCCGACCTGTTCGAAGCCACGCAGGAGGTGCTGGAGGCCGCGGGCTTCACCGCCTACGAGGTGTCCAACCATGCCCGGGGCGAGGCGGCGCGCTCGCGGCACAATCTCGTCTACTGGACCGGCGGCGACTATGTGGGCGTCGGGCCCGGCGCCCACGGACGGCTGACCGGCAAGCACCGGCGGATCGCCACCTACGCCGCGCCGCGGACGCCGGACTATGTGGCCAACGTCCAGGAGATGGGCAACGGCTTCGCGAAGTACGACGTGCTGGACCCCCGAGAGGCGGCGCAGGAGCGGCTGCTGCTGGGCCTGCGGGTGGAGTGCGGCGTGCCGTTCGCCGACCTGGCGGCCCTGGAAATGTCGCCGCAGCATCCCGAGGTGATGAGCCTTGTCGAGGCGGGACTGATCGCGCTGGACGCCGAGCGGCTGCGCGCCACCCGGTCGGGGCGGCTGATCCTCGATCACGTCACCCGCCGCCTGGGGATCTAGGCGCGCGCTTTGCCCACGCGCACCCTGTGGCCTAGGCTGGCCGCGAAACAGGGGAGCGGGGCGATGGCGAAGTGGGTTCTTGGGGTCACGGCGGCCCTTGCTCTCTGCGGATCGGGCCTGGCCACGGCGGCTGAACCGCCCGCGCCCGCCGCCAAGCCCACCGCGGTCGGCGGACTGAGCCTAAGGCAACTGGCGCTGATGGACCGGGTGTCGGATCCGCGCCTGTCGCCGGACGCCCGCCGGGTCCTGTACAATCTGCGCACCACCGACTGGGCCGGAAACCGCGGGGTGGCCGCGCTGTGGGTCATCGAGGCCGACGGCAAAACCCACCGCCTGGCGGCGTCCGAAGGCGGGGCGAGTTCGGGGCGCTGGGCGCCCGACGGCTCGATCTATTTCCTGTCGAGCCGCGGCGGCTCCAGCCAGGTGTGGCGCACCGACCGGGACGGACAGGCCGCCGTACAGGTGACCACTTCGTCGGTGGACGTGACCCATTTCCGTGTGACGCCGGACGGCAAGAGCCTGGTCCTGGCCATGCCGGTGTTCATCGACTGCCCGGACCTGGACTGCACAAAGGACCGGCTGAAGGCGCGGACAGACGCCAAGTCGACCGTGCGGGCTTATGACCGCCTGCCCCTGCGTCCGTGGGACGCCTGGAACGACGGCCGCCGCAGCCACCTGTTCGTGCAGGCCCTCAACGGATCGGGCCTGGCCGACGGGACGCCGCGGGATCTGACCCCCGGCCTGGACGGAGACACGCCGTCGCGGCCGCTGGGCGGAGACGACGCCTTCGTGATCAGCCCGGACAGCCGCCATGTCGTGCTGCAGGCCAACACCGACGAGCGGTCCGAAGCCCTCAGCGACAACACCGACCTGTTGCGGGTCCCGCTGTCGGGCGGGGCGGCGACAAATCTGACCAAGGGCAACAAGGCCCCGGACTATGCGCCGGCCTTCTCGCCGGACGGACGGCGGCTGGCCTGGCTGGCGAGCCGGCGGGAGAACGCTTTCGGCGAGCAGCCGGCGATCATGGTGGCCGAAGCCGATGGCGCGAACCCTGTCGTGGTGGCGCCAGGCTGGGATCGCGGCGCCGGCGGCCTGAGCTGGAGTTCCGACGGCCGCTCCCTCTACGTCACCGCCGCGGATAACGGGCAGCAGAAGCTGTTCCGGATCGACGTGCGATCAGGCGCCGTGAAGGCGCTGAGCGGCGACGGGACGGTGGGTGGCTTCGACGAGGCGAAGGGCCGGCTGGTCACCGCCTATGAGAGCTTCACCGGCCCGGCGCAGATCGTCGAGGGCGGCAAGGCCCTGACCCATCACAACGCCGAGGCGCTGGCCGCGACCGTCCTGCCCAAGGCCGAGATGTTCAGCTTCCCCGGCTGGAACGGCGAAGCCGTTCAGGGCTGGGTGTTCAAGCCCGCCGGCTATGTGCAGGGCCAGCGCTATCCGGTGGTCTATCTGATCCATGGCGGGCCCAAGTCGCCCTGGACCGACGGCTGGAGCTATCGCTGGAACCCGCAGATCTACACCGGGGCCGGATATGGCGTGGTGATGATCAACTTCCATGGCTCGCCGGGGTTCGGCCAGGCCTTCACCGACGCGATCACCGAGCACTGGGGCGACCGGCCGCTTGAGGATCTGCAGAAGGGCTGGAGCGCGGCGCTGAACGCCAATCCGTGGATGGACGCCGACCGGGCCTGCGCTCTCGGCGCCTCCTATGGCGGCTACATGATCAACCTGATCGCGGGGCGCTGGAACGCGCCGTGGAAGTGCCTGGTGAACCACGCCGGGACCTTCGACGTCGGCCAGATGATGAACGCCATGGACATCAGCAACTTCGCCAGCGAGTTCGGCGGCGCGTCCTGGGACAAGCCTGAGATCTACGCCGCCTTCAGCCCCAACACCTATGTGGGCCAATGGAAGAAGCCGATGCTGGTGCTGCACGGCGCCCGTGACTACCGGATGCCCGTGGAGCAGGGCCTGGCCACCTTCTCCGCCCTGCAGCGGCGGGGGATCGAGAGCCGGTTCGTCAATGTGCCCGACGAGAACCACTGGGKGTTGAAGCCCCAGAACTGGGTGGATTGGCAGCAGGAGATCATGGACTGGACGGCGGCCCACACCGGGCCCGCCGCCGCGCCCTGAGGGCGAACGGTCTTGCCATCCGGGTCGTGAGCGGCGAAGCCTGCGCCCATGTCGCGCCATCCGCCCCCGCCGCAGCTTTCCGACGCCCCGCTGGCGCCTGGCCTCTACATCGTGGCCACGCCGATCGGGAACCTGCGGGACATCACCCTGCGCGCCCTGGACGTGCTGTCGGCCGCCGACCTGGTGCTGGCCGAGGATACCCGGGTGGCGGGCAAGCTGCTGAGCGCCTTCTCCCTGTCCAAGAAACTGGAACGCTACGACGAGCATTCGGCCATGCGCAGCGGGCCCAAGGCCCTGGCGCTGCTGGCCCAGGGCGGACGGGTCGCCCTGGTGTCCGACGCCGGAACGCCGCTGGTCTCCGATCCTGGGTTCAAGCTGGTGCGGGCCGCGGCGGCGCAAGGCGCTGCGGTGTTTCCGATCCCCGGCGCGTCGGCCCTGCTGGCGGGATTGTCCGTGGCCGGACTACCCACTGACCGCTTCCTGTTCGCGGGCTTCCCGCCGCCGAAGAGCGGCGCGCGGAAGACCTTCTTCGAGGAGTTGGCCGGTATCCGCGCCACCCTGGTGTTCTTCGAAGGCGGCTCGCGCCTGGCCGCCAGCCTGGCCGACATGGCCGCTGTGTTCGGCCCCCGGGAGGCCACCGTCTGCCGCGAGCTGACCAAGCTCTACGAGACCGTGACCCGCGCCACCCTGCCCGAACTGGCCGCCGATCCGACCATGGAGACGCCCAAGGGCGAACTGGTGATCCTGGTCGGCCCGGGGCGCGAGGAGGCCGCGACGGCTGACGATGTGGACACGGCTTTGGCCGACGCGCTCAGCCGGTTGAAGCCCACCGAGGCGGCGGCCGAGGTGGCCAAGGCCCTGGGCCTGCCGCGGCGGGAGCTTTATCGGCGGGCGCTGGAGATGCGCCAGGAGCGTGAGGATTGAACCTGCAGCGCCGCGCCGATCAACTGGCCAAGCGCCAGGCCCGTGGCGCCGCCGCGCGCCTAGCCGGACGCCGGGCGGAGATCTGGGCGGCGATCTGGCTGATGCTGAAGGGCTATCGCATCCTGGGCTTCCGGCTGCGCACGCCCCAGGGCGAGATCGACCTGCTGGCCCAGCGCGGTCAGGTCCTGGCCGTGGTGGAGGTGAAGCAGCGGCAAACCCTAGCCCTGGCCCTGGAAACGGTCACGTCGACGCAGCGCGACCGGCTGCGGCGCGCGGGTCTGGCGATCGCATCGCGACGGCCCAGCTTGCAAAATCTCGCGGTTCGGCTCGATTTGGTGGCTCTCGCGCCGGGGCGGCTGCCGATTCACAGTCCCGACGCCTGGAATGGAGCCTGACGCGTTAGAGACGGATGACCCGAGAAGACGCCGAAACAGCGCTGAGTGAGGCCGGCCGCGCGCCGGATGGAGACTTCCCGTTGCTGGAGGCCGCCATCGCCTGCGCGATCCACGAGGATCCCAACCGCGATCCGGACGTGGCGCGGTCCTTCGCCAGCCGGGGTGTGGAGCGGTTGGCCGAGCGACTGGCCAACGAGAGCCCGGAAGAAGCCCTGGCCGAGGCCATGGCCGGCGACCTGGGGCTGGGTGGCGACCTGTTCACCTATGAGCACCCCGACAACGCCTGCATCGTGGCGGTGGCCGAGCGGCGCAAGGGCCTGCCGGTGGCGCTGGGGGTCTATTACCTGCACGTGGCGCGCAAATGCGGGCTGACGGTGAAGGGGGTCGATTTTCCAGGGCACTTCCTGCTGCGGATCGAAACCGCCGAGGGCCCGTTGGCCCTGGACCCCCACAGCGAGGGTCGGGTGGTGTTGCCGTCCGAACTGACCAGGCGAGCCCTGCATGCCGGCCTCACCCCCAATGTGGCCGACCGGCTGGACCGGCTGATGGCGCCGGCGACGGAGCGGGCCGTGCTGATGCGGCTGCAGAACAACATCTTCGCCCGGGCGACCGCGGCCAAGGACTACGGCTCCGCCGAGCGGGCCGCCCTGCGCCGCGCCCTGCTGGACCCCGCCGACCACCGGCCCTGGCTGGACGTGGCGGCGGCGCGGGAGGGACAAGGCGCCCTGGCCGGCGCCCTGCAGGCCCTGGCCCACGCCTCGACCCTGGACGGCGGCGCGGCCCTGGCGGCGCGGGCGCAGCGGGAACGGGTCCGGCTGCGGCTGAACTGACAGGCCTTTCAGGCTTCCTCGCTGGCGCTCGGCGGCCGCTCCGCCTATTTCAGACGCCTTGGCTGTTAGGAGCATCCCATGCCGTTGAAGGTCGCCGTCCAGATGGACCCCCTCGAGGCCGTCAATATCGAGGGCGACACGACCTTCCTGATGCTGGAGACCGCCCAGGCCCGCGGGCATGAGCTGTTCGTCTACACCCCCGACAAGCTGGCCATGGAGGACGGGGTCGTCACCACCCGCGGCCGGGCGGTGACCGTGCAGCGGGTGAAGGGCGACCACGCCAAGTTCGGCCCGTGGGAGCGCCGGGTGCTGTCGGACTTCGACGTGGTGCTGCTGCGCCAGGACCCACCGTTCGACATGACCTACATCACCTCGACCCACTTCCTGGACAAGGTGCACCCCAAGACCCTGGTGGTGAACGATCCCACCGAGGTCCGGAACGCGCCTGAGAAGCTGTTCGTCACCGACTTCCCCGGCGTGCAGCCGCCGACCCTCATCACCTCGGATGTGGACGCGATCTATGACTTCCGCGCGCGGCACGGCGACATCGTTCTTAAGCCGCTCTACGGCCTGGGCGGCTCGGGCGTGGCCCGGCTGCTGGCCGACGACCCGAACCTGGACGCCATGCTGGACCTGCACCGGGCCATCGGCCGCGAGCCGGTGATCGCACAAAAGTTCCTGCCGGCGGTCTCCAAGGGCGACAAGCGAATCCTGCTGGTCGACGGCGAGGCGGTGGGCGGCATCAACCGCGTGCCCAAGGCCGGCCAGATCCGCTCGAACCTGGCGGTGGGCGGCACCGCCGAGGCGGTCGAGCTGTCGGCCCGGGACCTGGAGCTGTGCGCGATCATCGGTCCGGAGTTGAAGCGCCGGGGCCTGATGTTCGTCGGCATCGATGTGATCGGCGACTACATGACCGAGATCAACGTCACCTCGCCCACCGGCGCCCAGGCCCTGAAGAAATTCAGCGGTATCGACGCCACCGAGGTGATGTGGAAGCGCATTGAGGAAATTCGCGCCACAGCCTAGGGTATTGCTGTAAGAGACGGCCATATGTAACGGAATCGTCTCACCTTCTCCTAAAGTTCTATTTTTGTTCTTGATCCGACCCGCGCCGCGTGGTGGGGTTGTGGATAAATCATGCGGAAAACAGGGGTCGGGATTGGCGTCCAGCGTCGTCACCGTGGCGTTCCAGGGGGTCGAGGCCCGACGTGTGGACGTCGAGGTTCAGCTCACCGGCGGTGAGGCCAAATTCATGCTGGTGGGCCTGGGCGACAAGGCGGTGGCCGAGAGCCGCGAGCGGGTTCGCGCGGCCTTCGCGGGGCTCGGCCTCGCCCTCCCCTCGCGCCGGATCATCGCCAACCTGGCGCCGGCGGACCTGCCCAAGGAGGGCAGCCACTACGACCTGCCCATCGCTCTGGCGGTGATCGCGGCCATGGGCATCCTGCCGCCAGAGGCCTTCGCCGATTGGGCGGCGATCGGCGAACTGTCCCTGGACGGACGGATCGTCGGCGTGTCGGGAGCCCTGCCCGCCGCCGTGGCTGCCGGCGCCATGGGATTGGGTCTGATCTGCCCGGAAGCCTCCGGCGCGGAGGCGGCCTGGGCCGGGGAGACGCGGATTCTGGCGGCGCCGTCGCTGATCGCGGTGGTGAACCACTTCCGCGGCACGCAGATGCTGTCGCCGCCGAAGCCGGGACCGATGACCGACGGGGAGCGGGTTCCGGACCTGCGCGAGGTGAAGGGCCAGGAGAACGCCAAGCGCGCCCTGGAGATCGCCGCGGCCGGCGGCCACAACCTGCTGTTCTCGGGACCTCCAGGCTCTGGCAAGTCGATGATGGCGGCACGCTTGCCGGGTCTGTTGCCGCCGCTCTCGGCTGCCGAGCTGCTGGAAACCTCGATGGTCCATTCAGTGGCCGGGCTAATCGCCAAGGGGTCGCTGACCCGGGCGCGGCCGTTCCGCACGCCCCACCATTCCGCGACCATGGCCGCCCTGACCGGCGGCGGTCTGAGGATCAAGCCGGGCGAGGTGTCGCTGGCCCACAACGGCGTGCTGTTCCTCGACGAGTTGCCGGAGTTCTCGGCCCAGGCCCTGGACAGCCTGCGCCAGCCGCTGGAGACCGGCGAGGTGACGGTGGCGCGCGCCAACGCCCACGTGCGCTA
>BFBZ01002249.1_pt1 | contig 10800 bp, 8 predicted proteins | sample 1888401 | NCBI WGS metagenome assembly BFBZ01 (sample SAMD00112614, study PRJDB3348) | symbiont metagenome | host: Chara braunii | reverse complement strand
GGACCAGGGCAGCCCTCGCGGTTGACTTGGCCAAAGCCTTCCGATTTACACCGGGTCAGCAAAACTCCCGACAGCGCGGACCATTTCCCCATGCTTGAAAAGACCTACGACGCCAAGACCGTCGAGCCGAAGATCGCCAAAATCTGGGAGGAGGCGGATGCTTTCCGCGCCGGCGCCGGTGCGGAGGAGGGGGCGGAGGCCTTCACCATCGTCATCCCGCCACCGAACGTCACCGGCTCGCTGCATATGGGCCATGCGCTCAACAACACGCTGCAGGACATTCTGGTGCGCTTCGAGCGCATGCGCGGCAAGAACGTGCTGTGGCAGCCCGGCATGGACCATGCCGGCATCGCCACGCAGATGGTGGTCGAGCGCCAGCTGATGGAGAAGCAGATCCATCGCCGCGACCTGACGCGCGAAGAATTCATCGAGAAAGTGTGGGAGTGGAAGGCCGAGTCCGGTGGCGCGATCTTCAACCAGTTGAAACGGCTCGGCGCCTCGGCGGACTGGTCACGCGAACGCTTCACCATGGATGAAGGCCTGTCCAAGGCCGTGCTCGAAGTCTTCGTGACCCTCTACAAGGAAGGGCTGATCTACAAGGACAAGCGCCTTGTGAACTGGGACCCGAAACTGTTGACCGCGATCTCCGATCTCGAGGTCGAGCAGCAGGAGGTCAACGGCAATCTCTGGCACTTCCGCTATCCAATCGAGGGCGCGGTTTTCGATCCGGAAAATCCAAAAACCTTCATCACGGTGGCCACCACGCGCCCGGAAACGATGCTGGGCGACACGGCCGTCGCCGTGCACCCGGACGACGAGCGTTTCCGGCATCTGGTTGGCAAGAACCTTGTCCTGCCCATCGTCGGCCGCAAGATTCCTGTGGTGGCGGATGAGTATTCCGACCCGGAAAAGGGTTCCGGTGCCGTGAAGATCACGCCGGCGCATGATTTCAACGACTTCGAGGTCGGCAAGCGCCACAAGCTGCCGGCGATCAATATCCTCACCATCGAGGCCGCGATAAACCTCAAGGACAATGAGGATTTCCTCGCCGGCCTCGACGTCACGCCGGAACGGCAGGCCGTGTGGAATGAGCTCAACGGGCTCGACCGTTTCGTTGCGCGCAAGAAGATCGTCGAGCTGATGGAGGCCGGCGGCTTCCTCGAAAAGGTCGAGCCGCATCGCCATGCCGTGCCGCATGGCGATCGCGGCGGCGTGCCGATCGAGCCGTTCCTGACCGAGCAGTGGTATGCGAATGCCGCCGAGCTCGCCAAGCCGGCGATCGCTTCGGTGCGCGAGGGCCGCACGAATTTCGTGCCGAAGAACTGGGAGAAGACCTACTTCGACTGGATGGAGAACATCCAGCCCTGGTGTATTTCGCGCCAGCTGTGGTGGGGCCATCAGATCCCGGCCTGGTATGGACCGGACGGGCGTGTCTTCGTCGAGAAGACCGAGGAAGAGGCGCTTGGCGCCGCGATTGAATATTATCTGGCGCTGGAAGGGCCCTGGAAGGCCTGGGTCGAGGACAAGCTGGAGAACTTCAAGCCGGGCGAGATCCTGACCCGTGACGAGGATGTGCTCGACACCTGGTTCTCGTCGGCGCTGTGGCCGTTCTCGACACTCGGATGGCCGGACCAGACGCCGGAACTGAAGACCTACTACCAGACCGACGTGCTGGTGACCGGCTTCGACATCATCTTCTTCTGGGTCGCCCGCATGATGATGATGGGGCTGCACTTCATGGATGAGGAGCCGTTCCACACGGTCTATGTCCACGCCCTGGTGCGCGACAAGAACGGGCAGAAGATGTCGAAGTCGAAAGGCAACGTCATCGACCCGCTCGATCTCATCGACGAATACGGTGCCGACGCGCTGCGCTTCACCCTGACGGTGATGGCGGCGCAGGGGCGCGACGTGAAGCTCGACCCGGCCCGCATTGCCGGGTACCGCAATTTCGGCACCAAGCTCTGGAACGCGACACGCTTCGCCGAGATGAACGAAGTCGCTCGCAACGACGAGTTCTGGTTGAACGATGCCAAGCTGGCGGTCAATCGCTGGATCCTGACGGAGCTGACGCGCGCCGCGCGCGACATTACCGATGGGATAACGTCCTACCGCTTCAACGAGGCTGCAGGTGCTGCCTACCGCTTCGTCTGGAACCTGTTCTGCGACTGGTACCTGGAACTGCTGAAGCCGGTGTTCATGGGCACCGACGAGGCTGCCAAGGCTGAAAGCCGGGCTTGCGTCGCCTTCGTTCTCGACGAGATCTACAAGCTGCTGCACCCGATGATGCCGTTCATGACGGAAGAACTGTGGGCGCAGACCGCCGGCGAGGGCAAGGAGCGGTCGTCGCTGCTTTGCCATGCCGCGTGGCCGTCGCCGGACTTCGAGGATGCGGAGGCGGCTGCCGACATCAACTGGCTGGTCGATCTTGTCTCCGGCATCCGCTCGGTGCGTTCGGAAATGAACGTGCCGCCGGCGGCGATCGCGCCCCTGGTGGTGATCGGCGCAAACGCGACGACGCGCGAAAGGCTGCAGCGCCAGGACTCCGCGATCAAGCGGCTGGCGCGGGTTGGCGATATCTCGCTGGCCGATGCCGCCCCCAAGGGGGCCGCGCAGATCGTGCTCAACGAAGCGACCATCTGCCTGCCGCTCGGCAGCCTGATCGACCTGACCGCCGAGGCGGCGCGGTTGCAAAAGGAACTGGTCAAGGTGACCGAGGAGATCGCGCGGCTGCACAAGAAGCTGTCCAACGAAAGATTCGTCTCCAGCGCGCCGGAGGAGATCGTGGCAGCCGAGCGCGAAAAACTCGCTGAGTATCGCGAGGCGCAGGAGAAGCTTTCAGTGGCTCTGAGTCGGGTGCGCGACGCGGGTTGAAATACTGGAACTGGCGAGGCTCCCAAACCGCCTCGACGACTGCGTTTTTGCCTCCAAAACAGGCATTCCGTTGCGTTAATTTTGACGTAAACGGAAAGTTTCAGCCCCATTGTTGCCATAATGTAACAATGGGGCATTGAACCCCTAAAAAGTGCTGTTTTCGCGCTGTTTTAGACAGTTCTTCCGCATTTTCCTTGGCGATTTTTCCCTAAAGGCCACGTTTCAGGCCTCCCGGTGGTGGGCTGCACTTGGTCGAAACTGCGTTCTGATCACCTGTACGTGTACGCCTCTTGAATTCGTTGTTGCGCCGTTAACCTGAATTCGTTCTAGCTTGACGCACTAGTATTTCGGGGAGGAATTCCATGGACATCTTGCGTCTGAAAGCACTGCTGGGGGCAGGGTGCGTTTCATTGGCTTTGATAGGTTCGGTACACGCCGGCGGTTTTTCGCGCGGCACCGCGGACACCGACATCCTTTTTGAAGACGGCAATTTCAACATGCGCACCAGCGTGACGTATGTTGCGCCGACCAGAAAGTACTCAGTAAATCCGCTCAATCCTTACTTGGTTGGCGTGAACTATGCGGATAGCTACGCGATCCCTTCGGCTGCGGTTAAGTTCAAGTTGACAGACAATCTGTCTTGCGCTGGCACCATGACGGAATCGTATGGCGGCGACGCGTCATGGCCCCTTTCAAGCGGCCCACTCGGCAAATTGGCTGAAAACTTCACCATGTATGAATACGGCGTGACTTGCGGGGTGAAGTACGACCTCAGCAAGGGGCGAATCTGGTTTCTTGGCGGCGTCTACGACGAAGTCACGGATTACAATCTCGACGCAGGCGCCCTACCAAACACAAATACTGCTCCGCTCCATATCAGTCTCCACGACAGCAACGTAGGGTGGCGTGCCGGCGTCGCGTATGAGATCCCGGAGATCGCACTGCGCACGCAGTTGATGTATCGCTCCGGCGTCAACATCAATGCGACTGGCCTTACAAACGGCGTATTGCCTTCGACCGGCGATGCGCAGTTTCCCCAGTCCGTGGAGTTCAAGGCTCAAACCGGTGTCGCGCCCGGATGGCTTGCCTACGGCAGCGTGAAGTGGACGAACTGGTCGGTCACCAAACAGCTTAACCTCCAGGTCCCCGCAATTCCTCTTAACAATGGCAACGACTACTTCTGGCGCGATGGCTGGACCGTCACCGGAGGCGTCGGCCACAAGTTCAATGACTGGCTGTCTGGCACGGTGTTTGCAACCTGGGATCGGGGCGTCAGCACGGGATGGGATCTTACCGGCGCCAGCTACACCCTTGGGACCGGTGTCTCCATGAAAGACAAGATGGGTGGCGAGCTTCGATTTGGCGTTGCGGCTGTCTACCTCGCTTCCGTTTCTGAAACCCAATACTCGAATTATCCAATTCCCGGCCTTGGCCCGTTTAACATTAACCGCTCCGTGCAGGGCGACTGGGGTTATGCCCTATCGGGTGGTTACAGCATCAAGTGGTAAGCCATTCTATCTGCTAACAAAAAGGCCGGGCATTGCCCGGCCTTTTTGTTAGCGCCGGGCCTTCAAGACCGCTGGTTTCGCACGTGTTCGCAGCCAGCGTTGCATATTAGCCGCACTTGCGTCGCCTCATGCGATTGTGACGTTTTGGCAACACTTTCTGAACAACCCCCGCGCTACAAATCGCGCCAGGGAAATCGCCCATTTCCCGCCATAAACCCGGCGCACCTCGAATTGTCTCGGGACACGCGCCAAAAGGCTCGGCGATGGGGTAGGCCGCACTGCCAGCGGCAAGGATGAGAATGGACGCCAGAGTCATCTCCAAGGCCAAGCTGCCCAGCCGCCACGTGACCGTCGGTCCGGCGCGTGCGCCGCATCGTTCATACCTCTATGCGATGGGGTTGTCGGCCGCCGAGATCGCGCAGCCTCTGGTCGGCGTCGCCAGTTGCTGGAACGAAGCAGCCCCCTGCAACATCTCGCTGATGCGCCAGGCGCAAGTGGTGAAGAAGGGCGTGGCCGCGGCCAACGGCACGCCGCGCGAATTCTGCACCATCACCGTCACCGACGGCATCGCCATGGGGCACCAGGGCATGAAGTCGTCGCTGGTGTCGCGCGATGTCATCGCCGATTCGGTCGAACTCACCATGCGCGGCCATTGCTACGACGCGCTGGTCGGCCTCGCCGGTTGCGACAAGTCCTTGCCTGGCATGATGATGGCCATGGTGCGGCTCAATGTGCCGTCGATCTTCATCTATGGCGGCTCGATCCTGCCCGGCAGCTATCGCGGTCGCCAGATCACCGTGCAGGACGTGTTCGAGGCCGTCGGCCAGCACTCGGTCGGCACGATCAGTGATTCCGAACTGCTGGAAATCGAGCAGGTGGCCTGTCCCTCGGCCGGCTCCTGCGGCGCCCAGTTCACCGCCAACACCATGGCCACCGTTGCTGAGGCGATCGGGCTGGCCTTGCCCTATTCCTGCGGAGCGCCGGCGCCCTACGAGATGCGCGACCGCTTCAACTTTGCCTCGGGCGAGAAGATCATGGAACTGATTGCCCGCAACATCCGTCCTCGCGACATCATCACGCTGAAGGCGCTGGAGAATGCGGCGACCGTTGTGTCCGCCACGGGCGGGTCGACCAACGCGGCGCTGCATCTGCCGGCGATTGCGCATGAGGCCGGCATAAAGTTCGACCTGTTCGACGTTGCTAGGATTTTCGAGAAGACGCCTTACATCGCCGACCTGAAGCCGGGCGGCAAATATGTCGCCAAGGATATGTTCGAGGCCGGCGGCATTCCGCTGCTGATGAAGACCTTGCTCGACCACGGCTATCTGCATGGCGATTGCCTGACGGTGACTGGCCGCACTTTGGCCGAAAATATGGAACACGTTGCCTGGAATGAAGATCAGGACGTGGTCCGTCCCGCCAACCGGCCCATCACAAAAACTGGCGGCGTCGTGGGCTTGAAGGGAAACCTTGCCCCCGAGGGCGCGATTGTGAAGGTCGCGGGCATGGCGGAGCTGAAATTCTCAGGCCCGGCCCGTTGCTTCGATTCGGAAGAGGAATGTTTCGAAGCCGTGACGAACCGCGATTACAAGGAAGGCGAAGTGCTCGTCATCCGCTACGAGGGTCCGCGTGGCGGCCCGGGCATGCGCGAGATGCTGTCGACGACGGCGGCGCTTTATGGCCAGGGCATGGGCGGCAAGGTGGCGTTGATCACAGACGGGCGTTTCTCGGGCGCTACACGTGGTTTCTGCATTGGCCATGTCGGTCCCGAAGCTGCCGTGGGCGGCCCGATCGGGCTGCTCAGGAATGGTGACGTGATCTCGATCGACGCCGTGAACGGCACGATCGAAGTCGCGTTGTCCGAAACGGAACTGGAGACCAGGGCAAGGACATGGAAGCCGCGCACGACCGACTACCAGTCGGGCGCGATCTGGAAATATGCACAGACGGTAGGGCCTGCGCGCGACGGCGCGGTCACCCATCCGGGCGGTGCGAAAGAAACACACTGCTATGCGGACATCTGAGTTGTTGAGGTCGTCTGTCCTCCCGGCACTGGTCGTAGTTGCGATCTTGGGCGCCGTGGGCCAGGCTTTTGCCTTCGACGACAAGGTGTTCGACGACAAGACGGGCGTGAAGCCGCAGTCCAGCCCGTGGGCTGTGTTCCAGTTCGGATTCTCCGCCTACAAGAACGGCCACAAGGAACAGGCCGCCGAGGCCTATAAATATGCCGCCGAGAACGGCCAGATCGGCGCCACCTGGAAGCTTGCGCGCATGTATGCCGAAGGCGACGGCGTGGCACGCGACGACTATGAGGCGTTCAAGTTCTTCTCGGAAATCGTCGATCAGGATGTCGAGCCGGGCTCGCCGGAAGAAAGCTATGTCTCCGACGCACTGGTGGCGTTGGGCGACTATCTCCGCAAGGGCATTCCGGGCAGCCCGGTCACCGAGAACGAGGTGGCCGCCCAGGAGTATTACATGCGCGCCGCCGCCAATTATCGCAATCCGAACGCACAGTTCGAGATGGGGCAGATGTTCCTGAAGGGCGAGGGCGGGGTCAAGGCCAGCGTCAAGCAGGCCGGACGCTGGTTCCAGCTCGCGGCCGAAAAGGGCCATGCCGGCGCCCAGGCGACGCTCGGCAACCTGCTGTTCCAGAGCGGCAAGATCGTTCGTGGCCTGGCGATGATGACAGCGGCGCTCGAACGCGCTTCGCCAGCCGATCAGCCCTGGATACGCGGCATGCAGGAAGAGGCGTTTGCCGCCGCTGGCGAAGCCGACCGCCGCACCGCGATTTCGCTGGCCGACGACATCCTTACCAAGGGCGGTGGCGAGGGTAGCGGCGACCAGTAGCCGAGTGATCTTGCGCTCTCGAGGATGCCGAAATCTCGATGGAGATCAGTTTGCCGTCGGCTCCGCGGGGGCTGCTCTCGGCACGGGTGTCGAGATCGGTGCCGTAGGATGTGGGGTTGGCGCGTCCCCTGGGCAGTTGTCCGCGACCTTTGTCCACGACGAATTGTTGAGAACCTTGTCGCATCGGGCGAGGTGGTTTTCACCAGAAAGTGTGAGGCAGGCCGACTGACCGAGCTGGAACGACTTGCCGTTGGCCAGGCATTCCGGAGCGGCGTGAGCCGCCACCGTCGCGGCCATGACAGATCCCATGGCAATCGGCCAAAGAAGAAATCGGAAGGTCACGGGCAGCCTCCGTCGCAGCATCATGATCTCCGATCAAACGCGCGATTGTGGCGAGATGTGGATTTGGTTGACGGATGCCCTGACCGGCCCACTTGTCAGGCCGGCAGCAGCGCGAGGTCTATCGCCACCGGAACGTGGTCGGACGGCTTTTCCCAGGCCCGCACATGCTTTTCGATGGAAGCCGACGAAAACCGGTTGGCCGCCTCCGGCGACAACAGCAGGTGGTCGATGCGGATGCCGTTGTTCTTCTGCCAGGCGCCGGCCTGATAGTCCCAGAACGTGTAGGTGTCCGGCGCGTCGGTGACCGCTCGCACCGCCTCGGTGAAGCCGAGGTTGAGCAACCGGCGGAAGGCCTGCCGCGTCTGCGGCTGGAACAGCGCATCGCCCAGCCAGTTCTCCGGAAATCTCGCATCGATCGGCTCGGGAATGACGTTGTAGTCGCCGGCCAGCACCAGCGCCTCTTCAAGCCGAAGCCGTTCTTCGGCCCAACGCTCCAGCCGCGCCATCCAGGAAAGCTTGTAGGGAAACTTCTTCTCGTCATCGATCGGATTGCCATTTGGCAGATAGAGCGAGACGACGCGCAGCGCGCCCTTGTCGGTGGAGAAGACGCCTTCGATGAAACGTGCCTGCTCGTCGGCATCGTCGCCGGGGAGGCCCCGATTGACCTCGTCAAAGCGCAGCTTCGACAGGATGGCGACGCCATTGAAACCCTTCTGGCCATGAGTTTCGACATTGTAGCCGAGCGCCTCGATCTCGGCGCGCGGGAACTGCTCGTCGACCGTCTTGATCTCCTGCAGGCAAACGATGTCCGGAGCGCTTTCCGTCAGCCAATGGGTCAAATTGCCGATGCGGGCGCGAACGCCGTTGATGTTCCAGGTGACGATTTTCATGACGGTCTCACTGCTGTTGCGGCGGATGGCGCTCAACGAGGCCGATCGTATTGCCTGCCGGGTCCTTTAGGAAGGCCATCCATTCGCTTTCCCCTGCTGGTCCGAACTGTCCGTCGGTATCGCGATGGACAAGCGTCGGCGGTGCGGTGAAGGGTACACCCGCGGCCTTTGCCTGGGCGTGAAAATCGTCAAGGCCGTCGATGTCGAGATAGACGGTTCCGGCCGGGATGCCGTCGGTGAACAGCAGCCGCACACCGCCAGCCATGATGAAGGCGATGCCTGGAGGATCAAAGCGGGCGTGCAGGCTCATGCCCAGAACGTCGCGCCAGAAGGCCAACGTTCTATCAAGATCACGACCAGCCGACAGCGCGATCTGACGGACCGCGCCTATGGCAGGCATTTCTAGATGGAGAAGCTGGTGCCGCAGCCGCAGGACGCGACCGCATTCGGGTTCCGGATCTGGAACGACTGGCCCATCAGGTCATCGACGAAATCAATCACCGAACCGCCCATATAAACCAGCGACAGGTCGTCGATCAGCACCGTGGCGCCGTCCTTTTCTATGGCGACGTCGTCGTCGTTGCGGCCATCCACCAGGTCGAACTTGTAGGAAAAGCCGGAGCAGCCACCGCCTTCGACAGAAACGCGCAGCGCCGTTTTGCCGGATTCGCCCGAAACAATCTTGGCGATCCGCTTGGCTGCGGCCTCGGTCATGTCGACTTTCATGGCGGTCTTGGCATCCGCGCCCATGGGCGTCACCTTGCTTTCGGTTTCACATGATAGGTATGAAGCGCGAGGGGCCAAGTCAACTGCACCAAGTCAACTGCATCAAGTCAACCTGCGGCATCGACCATGACCAACGAGTTGGGTGACATCGGATTCGGCTACCGGCCGCGCGCTGCATATGCCTGCGATCCGGCGAAGTCGCGTGGGCGATTGTTCGACGAGGTGGAGAGCCCGACGCGCACGCCGTTCCAGCGCGACCGCGACCGCATCATCCACTCGACGGCGTTCCGCCGGCTGAAGCACAAGACGCAAGTGTTCATCGCGCATGAGGGCGATCATTACCGCACCCGGCTGACGCATTCGATCGAGGTGGCGCAGATCGCGCGCGCCCTGGCACGTGCATTGCGTGGCGACGAGGATCTCGCCGAAGCCGTGGCACTGGTTCATGATTTCGGCCACACGCCTTTCGGCCATACCGGCGAGGACGCGCTGAACGAGAAGATGACCGCCTGGGGAGGCTTCGACCACAATGCGCAGTCCTTGCGCGTGGTGACCCGGCTGGAGCGGCGCTATGCCGAATTCGATGGACTGAACCTCACCTGGGAAACGCTGGAGGGATTGGTCAAGCACAATGGGCCGCTGATGGACGCCAGCAGAAAAGGGCTGAAAGGGTCGGTGCCGCAGGCGATTCTCGACTATTCCGAATTGCATGACCTCGAACTCGACCGATTCGCGGGCATCGAGGCGCAGTGCGCGGCGATCGCCGATGACATCGCCTACAACACCCATGATATCGACGACGGCCTGAGGGCAGGGCTGTTGACGCTCGACATGCTGGAGGCGGTCTCGCTGCCGGGAACGATCCTGGCTGGCGTGCGCGCGCGCTACCCGGCGCTCGACGACGTGCGCGCCGGGCATGAACTCATGCGCCGGCAGATCACGATGATGGTCGAGGACGTGATCAGGTCGACCACCGCCAATCTGGAGCGCATAAAGCCCGGCAGCGCCGATGCGGTGCGGGCGGCAGGCGAGACGATGGTCACCTTTTCCGCTGAAATGGCTGTTATGGAGAAGGAACTGAAGGCCTTCCTCTACAAGCATCTCTATCGGCACAAGGAAGTCATGCGTGTGCGGACCGAGGCGGAGCAGATCGTCAAGGACCTGTTCGACGTCTATTTCGCCGATCCGCGTGCCATGCCGGATGGCTGGCGCGAAGGTCTCGACCGGGCCGACGATCGCATCAAGGCGCGCGGCGTGGCCGATTTCCTGGCGGGCATGACCGACACCTATGCGGTCAAGGAACATCGGCGTTTGTTTGACCATACGCCGGATTTGAGCTAGGGCGGGCTCGATTTTGCCGGCCAATGGCCGGATTCCCTGTAAAGCCGTCAGAGCAATACCCATGAACATCTTCGCCGATTTCAACGCGCGAATCATAAAAGCCGTAGAAGCGCTCGACCTGAAGGACCGTGACGGCGCCTCGCCGGACCTGTCCCGCATCGCCGTCGAGCCGCCGCGCGACGCCAGCCATGGCGACCTGGCGACCAACGCCGCCATGGTGCTCGCCAAGCCGACCGGGCAGAACCCGCGGGCGCTGGCCGAGAAGCTGGCCG
>BFBZ01000016.1_pt406 | contig 10800 bp, 8 predicted proteins | sample 1888401 | NCBI WGS metagenome assembly BFBZ01 (sample SAMD00112614, study PRJDB3348) | symbiont metagenome | host: Chara braunii | reverse complement strand
GCCCTCGCGCTGGATGATGACTTTTTCGAGAAGGGTGGGGATTCGCTTCTTGCAGTGCAGATGCTGTTCGAGGTCGAGACCTTGATCGGCCGCGAAGTGCCGGAATCGATCTTGTTCGCCAATTCGACCATCCGCCAACTCGCACGGGCGCTCGCTGCCCTCGACGCCCCGAGGGCGGCGCCGGTCGTCCAATTGCACGCGGCAGGAACCCGACCCCCACTCTTCTTCTTTCATGGCGACTATACCGGCCGTGGTTTCTACACGCGGCCTCTCGCACGCGAACTTGGTGAAGATCAGCCCCTCGTCTCAGTGGCGCCGCATGGGCTCGGACGTGAAGCTGTCCCGGCTTCGTTCGAGCAGATGGCGGCCGAACGTCTGCCGCTGCTGTTATCTATGCAGCCCCAAGGTCCATACCGGCTCGGAGGCTACTGCAGCGGTGCAATGGTGGCGTTGGAGGTTGCGCGCCTGCTGGTTCGGGATGGCCAGCGAGTCGCATTGGTTGTCATGATCGATTCGCCCACATTGAATCTTCGTCCGACAATGCGCGCGATGCGCCGACGCATCGGAAAGCTGCTGCATACGACCAACGGTGATTGGGAGGACGCGCACCCGCGCCTTACGGCTGCAATGGACTCAGGCTGGCGATATCTCACCGAGATCGAGCGAATATCGCTGGCATCCATCGCCAGACGTCCGGCGAACGCATGTCGCGCTCTGCGGCGCACAGTATCGGATTTGCTTGGAGGCAGCGAGGCCTCCGCCGGCGAGTGCGGCATGATTCCGCGCACCACACGGCTCACCGGCGAACTCGGGAAACAAGATCGGCAACTGGCCGAGACGTATACGCGCTTGTACCGGGGCTATTTCCCAGAGAGTATCGATGTTCCGATCGTCTACTTTTCCGCGAGCTATGGCGGCAGACCCATAAGTAGGCTCAGTCCATCCGTTGAAATCGTCAACATTCCCGGTGGTCACACCGGCTGTATCACAAGCAAGGTCGAGGTGTTGGCCGCGCACCTGCGCCAGCGACTTGATCGGCTGAACGGATAGCCACTCCTGGCCTCACTTTCTTGTGACTCTCGATCCTGCCTGCCAATCGCTGACGCATGCCGACGCCAGCCACTCCCGCGAAACAGCGCGGGACCGACGCTCGCGGATTGGCGGCGACACTCTCCAATGCCGTCGCGATCGAGTATCTCCGCGGCCAATTGCTGCGGCAGTTGCCCGACGCGCAGGCAGCCGCTGAACGCGACTTGGCCCAGCTCGCGTCGGTCTACGGCGCTCGCCACCCGAGCTATCTCCTCGCGGGCAGTAAATTTGAGAGCCTGCAAGCACGATTGGACGAGCTGCGCCAGCGAGCGCCCGCGGACGGGGCCGTGACGTCATGGGACAACCGTGACGCTCGGGCTGGTTGGCGGCGCCGCGCTCGCCTTGGGAATTTGGCTGGCCCTATCGTTCCACCGGGGAAAGCATGTCTTGCGGGGTGGTCTCGCCATTGTGAGCGAATGGGACGCCTTTTGTGGGTGAAAGGGCGGCTTTGCACTCGAGGTGCGTCCGGCCGCCGCGCCCGGGTCGCCTGACGCACGATCGACTGTGGGACTGCCGCGGTGCGGCCGCGACAGCGTCCGTCGTCGAACGCGCTCAAAGGCCCTGCCGATTGATCCCGATCGCGAGGAGACGCACCGACATCTCGCCATTGTCAGAGCAGCTGTCGTCCACGGGCGGAAGAGCGACGGATCCGTTTCGCCGCTCGGCGCTCACGGGCAGGTGCACGACCGGACCCAGGGGAACCGGCAGATTCTGGCGCGCCTTGGAGATCGGCAGTCCGTTGTTCATGGCCCAGATGGCCGCCTGCGTCCGATTGCGGACCCTGATTTTGCGAAGGATCGCCTTCACGTGAACCTTAACGGTAGCTTCCGCGATGTCGATCTTGCGCGCGATAAGCTTGTTGGAATCCCCTTCGATCAGGCAGTTCAAGATACCTCTCTCTCTGTCGGACAGCCGCGGTGCATCGCCGTTTCCGCTCGCCGAGCAGTCCCCGACGGCCGCCTTTCCGCCCTCCCTGTCGGCGTCCGCTCCACGATCACCATCGCTATCCGCGAGATCGGGGAGCATCGGCAACATGGCCGCTGGCAGAATCGTCTCTCCAAGCATCACCAGCTCGAGAGATTTGATGAACGCGTCGCAAGGACCGACTTTGACGAAGTATGCGTTGGCGCCTGCGCGAAACACCGACACAATGTCGCTCGGCTGATGGTGGTCGGCCAGGACGGCGATGCGGCCGGTCGGGTGATGCTTCTTGAAGACCTCGACCTGTCTGACAGCCGCATGGAAGTCGTGACCGGCGTCGATAATCAGAAGTATCGTTCGTTGTCGCGGCTGTGCCGGCAAGACAAGCTCGTCAACAGAAGATGCCGACGCCACGATACGAAAGTTGGCTGCGTCGAGTATCCGAACCAGGCCCTCGCGAAGCAAAGCGCTCGGGCCGGCAAGAGCGACTGAAAATGGTCGCTGTCGCATTGATGAACCCTCCCAGATCTTGCCCCACCAGACGGCCTTGTCTGGACCACCCGTTCGTTTTTGAGTTCGAGCGCTGTAAGTGTTTTGCCTCCTTTGGTCGCTGGCCCTGAGACTCCGAGCGCAAGACCTCTCCTCTTCTCGATTCCCGAGGAGCAACTCACGGTCATCACGATCGCAACGTCCCGTCCGAAACTGGAACTTTACATGTGGTGGGTCGCCACCAATATATATCTTTTGTTATAGAACCTATATCTCCCGTTATAGGCCCCCGGTTACCGCCCTTGGGCAGTCGCGTCACATCACTATTGATGACACATAAAATTCAGATGGGCCCCATTGCTCGGTCACCGTCAGCGATCACGACTAAAGGACGCACCTTGAGGGGTATTCACCATTCCCGTACTTTGCTTGTAATTTGGCATCGTCAACAAGTATATATTCTAATGACGACAACAAAGTCGGAGGGCTTGTCGGGAGTTCTTTGAGAGGCGTCTAAGGGTAAATTATGCGTTGCGTCAGAGTCGTCCTTGCCGATCGCCATCCCGTGGTCGTGCACGGCATGATGAGCCTTCTGGGTGCCGAGAACGACTTCAAGGTCGTCGCGAGCTGTTACGACGGAAAGAAGTGCCTCCACGCCATCCGGGATTTGTCGCCGGACATTGCTTTGCTCGACATCCTGATGCCCGGTCTGACAGGGCTCGATATTCTCGCGGCCGTCTCCTCCGAGCACCTGTCCACACGAATCGTCTTTCTCACTGCCACAGCCCAGGATCGCGACTTGATCATCGCCGCTGCGAGAGGCGCCTACGGTGTCGTCCTCAAGGAAGCGGCGCCGAGTGTCCTCCTACATTGCCTGCGACAGGTCGCGGCAGGCCACCGATTGCTGCCGCTACCGGCCACCGGCAGCGTCGCGGCCGAGAATGTCCTGACGGCGCTGACCGAGCGGGAGCGTCAAATCATGCATCTGGTCTCGGAGGGGCTGTCGAACAAAGAGGTTGGTCGCCAGCTCAACATCTCCGATGGCACCATCAAGGTGCATCTGCACCATATCTATCAGAAGCTCGCGATCAGTAACCGCACGGCGCTCGCCGCCCTTGCTTTCTCTCATCAAGAGAGCGCCGTGTCGGACGACGACACGCCGCCGCTGAGCCCCTGATATCGCCCCCGACGGGGCTCCTGAAATCTGTCGTGTTGATTGGCGGCGTCGCCCCATCAGGTGACGGCGAGTGGTGCCAGCGCGTCGATGTCGGTGACGACGTCGATGATGACGGGCCGGTTCGCTTTCAGCGCCTGCGTGATCGCCGGTCCTAGCTCGGCCGGCTTCTCCACGCGGATGCCGACTGCGCCCATGTCCTCCGCGATGCGGGCAAAGTTGACCTTGCTGAAGGTCCACATCTCGCGCGCCTGCTCGGTCTGGGTGCCGCCATAGACGCGATCGAAGCCACGCTTCGACTGGTTGCCGCTGGCGTTGTTGTTGACCACGGTCACCGCATTGATGCCCCAGCGCGCGGCGGTCTCGATCTCCGCGATGTGATACCAGAGGCCAGCATCACCGGTGAAGGTGATCACCGGACGGTCGGGGCAGGCGCATTTGGCGCCGATCCCGGCGGGGAATGCCCAGCCGAGATGGCCGGCGCTGCGCATGTAGCTTTGCTTGGGGCTGGTGAGGTCGAACATCCCGCCCATCCACATGCCGCCATGGCCGGTATCGACGACAACGATCCCGTCCTCCGGCACATGCCGGGTGAGTTCGGCGCAGATGCGCTCGGGCCGGATCGGCACCGCGTTCGAGCCGAGCGCATCCTTGTACTTGGCCGCCCACTCCCGGCAGATCGCCTGCGCCTGCTCGACCCAGCCCTTGCGCTTGCCGGCGCTGGCGCGATCAACGGCAGCAAGCATGCGGGCGAGCGTCACCTTGGCGTCGCCGTTGACGACGGCGAGCAGCGGATAGTTGCGGCCGAGCGCTTGCGGATCGATGTCGATCTGGACCGCGGGCGTGCCGATCTTGGGCACCGCCCAGAAATGCGTGGTCATGCCGCCGGTCTCGGTGCCGATGAAGCAGACGAGATCGGCGCTGTTGACGACGCGATTGGCGCTCTCGCGCGAATAGGTGCCGACCACGCCAACCGAAAGCGGATGGTTCCCGGGGATCGTATCCTTGCCGTTGAGCGAAGTGGCGACCGGAATCTGCAGCGCCTCGGCGAGCGCCACGAGCTCCGCGGCCGCGCCGGAGGCGCGCACGCCGCCGCCCGCGACAATGACGGGGCGCTGCGCGCTCTGCAGATGCGCGAGCGCGGCCTGCACGCTCGCATCGTCGGGCGCCGGACGGAAGGGCGGCACGCGCGCGAATTGCGGCTCGACCAAGGGCTCCATCTCCGCCTCCTCGGCGTCGACCTGGCCTTCGTTGCCGCGGAACTGGAGATGCACCGGGCCGGGCGTGCCCGAGGTCGCGACCCGGAAGGCCTGCCGCACCATGTCGGGAAAGCGCGCGACGTCGTCGACCGTGGCGTTGAACTTGGTCACCGGCTCGAACGCCGGCACGTCGTCGATCTCCTGGTAGACCTTGCGGAACTTGGTCTTCGGCTCGCGCCCGCCGGTCATGGCGATGACCGGCGAATGGGCAAGCCAGGCGTCGCGCAGCCCGGCCGCGAGATTGAGCGCGCCGATCACCTGCGCGGCGCAGATGCCGGGCTTGCCGGAAGCGCGCGCATAGCCGTCCGCCATGTAGGCCGCGGCCTTCTCGCCATGCACATGCATGCGCTTGATGTCGGTGCGGGTCTCCATCAGCGCGAAGGTCTTTCGCAGCACGGCCGGCACGTGGAACATGTGGGTGACGCCGTAGCCCTTGAGCATGTCGGCAAGGCACTCCGCCCCGCTCATTCTTCGATTGTGYCCGAGCATGATCGACCTTTCAGAAAAGAAACATTGATGCTTGGAAGTGCGGGACCGCGATCAGGGCGGATCGTGACGCGGCGTCGGGGCGGTGCGGTGCAGCCATGTCACCGAGGCGTAGGCGCCGAGCCAGGAGCCGAGCGCGGCGAAGGCGACGTAAAACGCATTCTCGGTATAGCTGATCACGGCGAAGGCCGAGAGCAGGTACCAGATCGCGCTCCAGTTCGCCGCACGTACGCGGCGGCGCGCCGTCACCGACGCGTTGAAGAACACGTAGGCGGCATCGGTGACCGCGGTCGAAGCCATCACGCCGAGCGCGATCAGCGGATTGATGGCGAGAAGCATGGCGAGGCTCATGTGACGTTCCTGTCATCCGGCACGGATGCCGTGATACCCCGCCAGCACGAAAGGACAAAGGCGCTTACTTGATCGCGAGCGGATTGGTCGGCGAGCCGACCGCGCCGGTGATCGGGATCGCGGGCGCGACGAACATGAACTCGTAGACCTTGTCGGCGGCGCAATCCTCGGCGAGATCCTTGAGATAGAAGATCTCGCCCATGGTCATGCCCATGATCGGGATGGTGATCCAGTGCCAGGGCTGGTTGATGCCGCCCTCGGTATTGTTCGGCCGCACCTCGCAGCCCCAAGTGTCGCTGGCGAGCGCGGCAAGCTCGGTGCGCGCCACCCATTCCAGCGTCTCGAACGCGAAGCCCGGCGCATCGCCGCCGGGATAGCCGTCCCAGCTTCCGGCCTTGAGGCAGCGCTCCATCTGCCCGGTGCGCACGATGACATAGTCTCCGCGCTTCATCGTCACGCCCTGGGCCTTGGCGGTGGTGTCGAGGTCAGCGCAGGTGATGCCATAGCCGTCGTCGAGGCACTCCTTGCCGAGCGCGCGCGCCACGTCGAGGAAGACGCCGCGGCCGACCATCTTGTTCTTGGTCTTCTCGATCCCGCACTTCTGCGCGCCGGCCGAGGTCACCTCGCGGCAGTCGTAGCCGTTCCACATATATTGCTCATAGAACACGTGGCCGAGCCCGTCCCACTGGGTCCCGCACTGGAGCGGCATCGTGACCATGTCGTCGGCGGCGCGGATGCCACGCTTGTCGAGCACGCCGGAATAGGCGTCGGTGCCGGTGCGCAGCATGGTGTGGATCGGATTGGTGCGCCCCATCGACGGATAGGTGCTCTTGGCGCCTTGCGGACCGGTATGGTCGAAATTGAGCGCGAGCGAGATCACCTTGCCTTTACGCACCAGTTGCGCCGCCGCGATGACGTCCTCCGGGCTGGTATAGTTGAGCGTGCCGATCTCGTCATTCGGCCCCCACTTGCCCCAGTTCTTGTATTTCTCCGCCGCATCGCGGAGGTCCTGGCGGTTGATCTTCTTGGAGCTCATGACGTTTCCTTGTTTCGGGAGAGTGCGGCAGATTGTCGGACAAGCGCGGCGGAAACGCGCGAGCGCGAAGACTGATCGTTTTCGGTTTGCCGGCCCCCGCGCAACATCAATGATAGCACCAAAGGGGTGCCGAACGAAAAGCCACAGGACGGATGCCATAACCGCAATTTTCGCACCAATCTCGGCTGCGCACCCGACTGGCCGGATGCCCCTTCCTCAAAACGATTGCTTTACCAGTTCCTAAACTGGCCCCTGCGCCATCACGGGGATATGAGCGATCGGACGTCGCAGGCACCTTCTGACGCTGTCCGGAATGAATAGGTCAATTTCGGCTGTCGTTTCTGACGAGGATCCACCATGTCGAGCGTGGACACTGAAGCATCCGGCAAAGCAACCGAGCCGACGCGCCGCGACTTTCTCTACATCGCGACCGCCGCCGTCGGAACAATCGGCGCGGTCGCCGCGCTTGTTCCGCTGATCAGCCAGATGAACCCCGACGCCGCGACGCTCGCGGCCGGCGGCCCTGTCGATGTCGATCTGAGCCATCTGCAACCCGGGCAGCAGATCGTGGTGCGCTGGCGCGGGCGGCCGATCTTCATCATCAACCGGCCGGACGCAATGCTTAAGTCCCTGCAGGATCCGAAGCTCCTCGGGCAGCTCTCCGATCCGCAGTCCGAGGCGCTGCAGCAGCCGCCTTACGCCCGCAACTGGCACCGCTCGGTCAAGCCGGAGTTCGCCGTGCTGGTGGGGATCTGCACCCACCTCGGCTGCATCCCGCAATTCTTTCCGCAGCCGAGCGCCAGCACGCCGACCTCGAATTGGCTCGGCGGATATTTCTGCCCGTGCCATGGCTCGAAATACGACCTGGCGGGCCGGGTCTTCAACGGCGTCCCGGCGCCGTACAATCTGCCGGTGCCGCCCTACAATTTCATCAGCGACACGACGATCCGCGTCGGCGAGAACCCACCGAACGTCAATTTCGATTTCTCCTCGATCCTGCAGCTCTGAGCCAATCCGCGCGCTTTCACGCGAGCGTCCGCACGCGCAATTCCTGAATGCAAATTAATGATCGCGCGTTGAACGCCGCGCCCGACGAAGGGTTACACGTCAAACAGGCGTGGAGAAACCATATGAGAAAGTCATTGTTCGCGCTCGGCGCAGCGCTCGCTCTCGCCGCCGGGCTCCCGGTGTTGGCGTCATCCGCCACCGCCGCACCTCAAGCCAACGCACCTCAAGCCAATGCACCTCAAGCCAGAATCTGAGGTACGCAAACGAAAAGCGCAAAGGTCTCGATCGCGTTCGCAACAAGTCTAGGGTCTGACGAGGTCAGCCGACTTTCTTGGTAGACTGGCAAGCAGCCCTGCGGCAGGCTTTTTGGCTTCGACCCTTGTTTTATGAGCGTCACTTGCGAGATATTCCGCCGCCTCACGCAACAAGTCGATGGTCTGCGTGACCTCCGCCTGCCGGGACGGGATCCGGATCCCGGCCTCCTGGAAGGCTTCCAAGATGGCGATCCTTAGATCAGCGGCCACGTTGCCGTCGGCGCGCAGATCGACAAAGGCGTAGAGTTTGAACGTGAGGCCGTCTATCGCAAAATCTTCAAAATCGAAGGACGGTGCAGGCCGTTTCAGGACACTGGGATGGTCCTGCGCGACCTTGAGCAGAATCGATTTGACCGCCCGCGGATCGGAGCCATTCGCAGCCCTAACCGGGATCGCGATGCGACGCATGTTGTCGCGCAATGTCCAGTTCTTCACCTTCTCCGTGATGAAGTAGGAATTCGGAATCACAACGCTCGCTCGCTCAAACGTCTCGACCTCGGTCGAACGAACGCTGATCTTGCGAACATAACCTTCTTCGCCTCCGACGACGACCAAGTCACCGATCTTGATGGGGCGCTCAGCCAGAAGGATCAGCCCTGACACGAAATTGTTGACGATGCTTTGCAGACCGAAGCCGATACCGACGGAGAATGCGCCAGCCAGGATCGCGAGATTAGACAGGTTGAAGCCTGCGTAAGAAAAGGCCGCAATCGTTGCGATGACGACGCCGCCGTATCCCACTCCAACGCGAATCGAATCGCGGAGGCCGCCCGAAATACCCGCGGGCTTGAGGACCCGCTCATCGAGCCAGCCCTGGAAAAGTCGCGCGGAGCCATAGGCGAGCCCGAACACGATCACCGACGCGAGCAGCACCGCAATGGATACTTGGGTGTTGCCAATCCGGAAACCGAAGAAGAGCTGCGTGTACCAGTCGTAGACGTCCGGCCACGTGTAACCCCACTGGAGCAAAATGAGGGGCACGGACAGCATGATCACAATAGCCTTGAGGAACAGGCCGATCGGCAGAAACAACTGCTCGTGCCGCCGGTGTTGCTCACCTAAGCTTTGCTTGAGCCAGCGACCTGTCGTTGCGCGGTCGTCGCCCAAGCCCTGCATCAGTCCATCGACCCACAGCAGCAGCAGGTAGGCAAACGCCATAATGGAGCCGGTCACGACCAATTGTTGCGCGAGAAACCGAGCAAGCGCCAAGTACCCGGCAAGCGCCGATATGACGATCGCGACGACTCCAATCCAAACAGGGACCCGCAGCACGGCGAGCAGCCGCGGTGAGAGGGTTCGGTCCTGGTGCTGCCCCTCCAGCGGCGTAAGAAGGATGGCAACGATGAGTCCGGCCACAAGCAGGCTCGACGGAAGTGCGACCGCGACCGTCAGCGCAAAGGGGGCCTGCACGACGCGGGTGACCATGTAGAGCAACGTGGTCACGCCGTACACGATTGCGAGCGCCAGCAGGAGCCCGCAAAGCCGACGTGCTGTGCGATCGGAGACGGGGATCAACCGCCAATGCGGCACCCTCGGTGCGAACGTACTGATGACAAGCACGCTGACCGCGAGAACGATGATGATTGATTGCGCAGTCGAGTACAGCAGCCAATCGACGCGCTCAGGCAATTGATGCGTGTCGGCGACGAGCCCGTAGAGGAAAGCGATCGGCACCACGACTGGCAATATCCACAGCAAGACCATGGCGCCGGCGACCGCAGTCTTCCGCCAGAAGGGCTGATCAACGTCCTCGGACGCCCGGCGGCGCAACCGCCAGGTTCCGAAGGCGGCCGCAACAGCGAGCCCGAGCAGGAGCAGTCCGGCTTCGAAAATGACGAGCAACACGTCTTCCTGGTCGCTGAGACTGCGCCACCAGCCCGCCATGATGTCGCGAACGCGGTATGTGGCCAACGGGACATAGTCCGGCACTCTCGACCAGGTCGCAGACGAGTAGATGCGAGGGACCGGCTGGAACAGGCGCGTCGCGAAATTCTTTCGACGGATGTCCTGGATGGTATCGATGAGCCTGTCGATGCGCAGGTTCTCGGAGTCGATCTCTTTCTGAGCTCCGGTCAGCACTCCGAGGTAGTAGGTCCGGTCAGCCCGACTTCGTGCAACGTCGTCCGGCTCGGGTGGTTGATCGGCGGCCGGTGCCGGCCCGAGCAGGCCCAATTGGTCCTTGGCGGCCGCGAGTGCAGGTTCAAGATGCGTGCGGAAGCCCCCAATCTCGCCGCGAATGCGCTGGAGCTCGTCACGGAAGCCGTTCAGCTCCGAATAGCGCAAGCGCGGCTGTTGCAGGTCGCTCTCCAGGCGCGAAAGCTCCTGTTGCCAACCCTTGATGCTCTTCTCGATGTCAACGCCGACACTCTTGTTGGCACGTGCAACGATCTCGGCCGTGTTGATCGGAGCGGCAGGCGGTTTTGCCGGCTGCGCGGTGGCTTGCGCACCCGAAGGAGAACCGGCCTGCGGAGCCGCATCTGGATTGGGCGATGTCGGCGCCTGTGCGGTCTGAGCCTGAGCGCCGGCCACAACCAGCAGGGAAAAGAGGCTCAACGCCCACGCTACGAACCACAGTCGGCGGATCATCGGCTGCTCCCCCATATCCGATGGAAATTCCTCAATCCTGACGGCAATTCCCCTCAGCCGTCGCCGAAAACTTGATAGCCACGCAAT